>Ga0207937_1000085_pt1 | contig 29378 bp, 30 predicted proteins | sample LakMenEpi04Sep11_FD_150668 | JGI IMG/M metagenome (GOLD analysis project Ga0207937, IMG submission 150668) | Freshwater microbial communities from Lake Mendota, WI - 04SEP2011 deep hole epilimnion (SPAdes) | ecosystem: Environmental > Aquatic > Freshwater > Lentic | place: Lake Mendota, Madison...
GTGAGTTCGGCCGGCATGTCCATCCAGTGGTTGATTGGTTCTCGTGGTACCACCAACGCATGACCGGTGCGAATCGGGGCGATGGTCATGAACACCACGCAGTGCTCGTCCTTCAGGGCGAAGTGTCCGGGAAGTTCTCCGGCGATGATTCGTGAAAAGAGCGACGTCATGTTGAGCGACGATAGTTCAGCGCGATGAACGGCGAAGTAGCCTCGCGTTGGTGGTGCAGAAGCTTGCAACGTGGCCAAATGCCGTAACGCTGGCGCGGTTGGCGTGTTTGCCGCTGTTCCTCTGGTTGCTCTTTGCAAGAGACAATCGGGAGGCAGCCGCGTATCTCCTCGGGATATTGGGGACCACCGATTGGATTGACGGGTGGTTGGCGCGCCGGCTCGATCAGCGCAGTGAATTCGGGGCGGTGTTCGATCCTGCCGTGGATCGGCTGCTGTTCATCGTGGGGGTGGGGTCGATCGTCCTGGACGGAGCAGTTCCGGGATGGTTCGGATGGGCCGTGGTTGCTCGTGAAATCTTCATCGGGTTGTTGATGCTTGGTGGTACTGCGTTGGGCATGGCGCGCTTCCCGGTCAATCAATGGGGGAAGAACTACACCTTCGCATTGATGATCGCGTTCCCGCTGTTGCTCCTCGGGGCGAGCAATGCCGGGTGGGCTCTCGGTGCAAAGAATGCAGGATGGGCAATCGGCGTGCCGGGAGTGGTCATCAGCTACCTCACGGCACTGGTGTACATACCTTTGGTCGTGCGTGGCGTACGAACGGCGCGTGCACGCCAGTCGACGCCCCATTCAGTCTCAGCCTGAGGCTACGGTTGAGGGCATGTTGATCCCGCATGATTTGATGTACACCCCACAGCACGAGTGGGTGAAAATCACCGGTGAGGTTGCGCGCGTGGGCATCACCGACTACGCACAGGATGCTTTGGGCGACGTCGTCTTCGTGGGTGTTCCTACGGTTGGCTCCGCTGTGGCGGCCGACGAATCCTTCACGGAGGTGGAGAGCACGAAGAGTGTGTCGGACATCTACGCGCCGGTGGCCGGTGTCATTACAGCGGTCAATGAGGTGCTCGCCACCCAGCCCGAATTGTTGAACAAGGATCCGTATGGCGCCGGATGGATTTGTGAGATCACGCTCCAGGGCACTGCGCCGACGTTGATGGACGCCAAGGCGTACGAAGCGTTGCTTGCCGGATAGTCGTGCAGTACGTCTTTTGCAACCAGTGCGGTCATCGGAACCCTCCGACGTCGACGTTCTGCTCGGCGTGTGGTGCGATATTGGACAAGCCGAGCCTGCGCACGGGTGTGCTTCCGAAAACCGACCCTCTTCTCGACGGCATTTACGACGACGACAACGCGGTGGTACGTGAAGGTGATGTCGCGCCGGGCGAGGTGATGTTGGTGGTTCGCCAAGGGCCGGAAATCGGTACCCGCTACTCGCTGGTTGGTGACCACATGAGCGTGGGTCGGGTGCCCGACAACGACATCCAGCTCGACGACTTCACCGTGTCGCGCCAACATGCGGTGTTCGTGAAGCAGGGAGCTGCGTGGTTGGTGCGCGACCTGGGCTCGCTCAACGGCACTTACGTCAACAACGAACGTGTCGATGAGTCCGTGGTCGCCCACGGAGATGCCGTGCAGATCGGGCGTTTTCATCTCATTGCCTTCTTCGGGTAAGCAGCATGCCCGAGAGCTACTACTCCATAGGTGAAGTGCTCGCGGTGTTGTCCGAGGAGTTCCCGGACGTCACCATCTCCAAGATCCGATTCCTCGAGAGTCAGGGGCTCATCAATCCCGAGCGGACGAGTGCCGGCTACCGAAAGTTCACGAAAACGGAGGTGGATCGCCTGCGATTCATCCTGCGGGAGCAAAAGGACAATTTCCTTCCGCTCCGCGTCATTCGGGATCGCCTGGAAGGTGAAACCAGTGATGGCTTGTTGCGCCCGGAAGACGTCACCGATCCGAGCATGCCGCGGGGAATCAGAGTTCCTTCGGCAGGTCACCCCACTCATCGATTGGCGACGAACCGCAGCGGGTCCGAACGGAGTGGTTCCGTGCAAGCCGGATCGGGGAATAGGTCGATATCTCGTAAGCGTCCGGAACGTCTCACGCGCGCCGACATGTTGGAAGCAACCGGAGTATCCAGCGAGATGCTGTCCTCGATGGAGAAGATGAAGTTCATTCGGCCATTGATGGTCGGAGTCGAACCGTATTACGACGAGACGGATCGCGACATCGTGCATCTTGCCGGGCGTTTGGCGTCGTTCGGCATCGATCCACGTCTGCTCATGACGTGGCGACTTTCGGCGGAGCGCGAAGCAGACGTGTTCGAGCCGCTCGTGCGTGCCGCAATGTCGCGTCGTGGTTCGGATGTCGCCGGCAGCGACAACTCCGTGGCGTCGGTGAGCACACGGGATGCTGCGATGAAATTGTTGGACGACCTCATCGTGCTCGGCGAGGAGTTGCGTACCGCATTGTTGCGAAACGTCACCAAAGGGCTTCGCAACGAGCCCTGACGCATTGCTACGCTGACGCCATGAGCGCCAGCGAGTCCGTCGACCTCGAGCTCGTCGGGGTTCGAATCGAAGCACCAGCGAATCAGCCGCTCATGCAGTTGCGGGAGAACGACGGTGAACGTCGTTCTCTGAGCATCTACATCGGAGCTTCGGAGTACATGGCCATCGAGCATGCGCTCGAAGGTCGGGTGCCGATGCGACCGCTTACGCACGATCTGCTGGTGAACGTCTTCGAGGACCTCGGGGCGCACTTGCGGCGAGTGGTCATCACGGAGATGCGCGACCATACCTACTTTGCCGAGATCCAAGTGCTCCACCAAGGACAGACGCACGCCATTTCGTGCCGGCCGTCGGACGCGGTGGCAATCGCAGTGAGAACCGCCATACCAATCACGGCGAGTCGCGAACTCATGGATGAAGTGGGCATCATCGAGGTCTCGGACGAGGATGACTCCGAGGAAATCCTGGTGGAGTTCCGGGATTTCATCGACAACATCAGTCCGGAGGACTTCCAGGAAAAGCCAGGGGAAGAGCCAAAAAAGTAGATGCACTGGTTGCGCCCCCGGGGTGCGGCGTGTCATGGCGTGCCGTGTCATGGCGTGCCGTGTCATGGTCTGCCGAGTCATGGTCTGCAGTGGGCCCTGTGAGGTCTCGGATCCAGCGATGTGTGGCCGAAGTTGGCCGTTGCGTTGGTGGTGGGGTCTGGACAGCCGTAGCGTGGCAGTCCTCATGGCAGCGGAACGGGCATCTCAATTCGATTCCTCGCGCACATTCAGTGGAACTCACGCAGCAAAGATCGTGGGTATCACCTACCGACAGTTGGACTATTGGGCGCGTACCGATTTGGTTCGGCCATCCGCGCACGATGCGTCGGGCAGCGGTTCACGGCGCGAGTACGTGTATCGCGACTTGTTGGAACTCAAGGTGATCAAGAATCTCCTCGACGCAGGCATCAAGTTGGAGTCGGTACGGACCGTGTTCAACTATTTGCGACGCCATGTCACCACCGATGTCGCTGCGGCGCACGTGGTGATCAGTGGTCAGAGCGTGGTGCTGTGTGACGGTGAGCATTTGATCGATGCCGTTCGAAACGGTCAGGGTGTGCTCAACGTCCTGCCGCTTGCAAACGTGAAGCAAGAACTCGATGCCAGCATCACCGACTTGAAGAAAAAGGAACGGGATGACTACGTGGCGAGCCAGCAGGCCCACAATGCCCGGATGTCAAAAATCGCAACCTCCATGCAGGCGTCACGTCGAATCGCGCGTTAAGGAGATGACGGCACACCGTCTCGTCGAGGAAGCCGCATGACGCAAGCTCGTCGATCTCCACTCGATGTGCTGCATCGTGAGTTGGGCGCCAAAATGGTTCCGTTCGGAGGCTGGGAGATGCCGCTTTCGTATCCGACCGGCACCATTGCCGAACACATGGCATGCAGGAACGATGCCGCCATGTTCGATGTGTCGCACTTGGGAACGGTTCGTGTGGCCGGCGAGGATGCGTTCGGGCACTTGCAGCGCGAACTCACCAACGATCTCCGAAAGATTTCGCCAGGTCGTGCACAGTACACGCATGCGTGCAACGAGCATGGGGGAGTTGCCGACGACATCATCGTGTGGTGGGTGGGTGAGACGGTATTCGATGTCATGCCGAACGCATCGAACACCGAGCGCATTTTGTCCGTCATCGGCGGTGACGACACGACCGGTAGTCGGGCAATTCTTGCCGTGCAGGGTCCGCGTGCTCGTGAGCGAATGGCTTCGGTGAGTCCGGAAGCTGCGAGTGTGAAACGTTTTCGTGTGGCGAGCGTCGAGATTCTCGGAGTTCCGTGCGTGGTTGCCGGAACCGGCTACACGGGTGAAGACGGAGTGGAATTGGCAGTGCCGATCGACCATGCCTCTCGCGTCGCCCGCGCAGTGATGGCCGCCGGGGTCACGATGGCTGGTCTTGGTGCGAGAGATACCTTGCGCCTGGAGGCGGGTTTGCCGTTGCATGGTCATGAGTTGTCGGCGGATATCACCACGTTGGAGGCCAACCTTGGGTGGGTGATCGGCTGGGAGAAGTCCGATTTTCGCGGTAAAGAGGCGCTCGAGCGGCAGCGTGCTTCCGGGGTGAGCCGCATACTTTGTGGGCTTCGTACCGACGGTCGGCGTCCGCCCCGCGACGGAGCGCGAGTGCTGGTGGATGGTGTCGATGTCGGTGTGGTGACGAGCGGAAACTTTTCGCCCGTCCTCGGTGCCGGAATTGCGTTCGCCCTCGTGCAGCCAGGAGTTGCAGAAGTTGGTCGCAACGTGACCGTGCAGGTTCGCGACAGCAAACTTGCTGGTCGCGTGGTGGTTACGCCGTTTGTGACTTCTCCGAGGTAGTTCCCGTCGGTGCTGGGGGCGCCGTGGGTGCCGTGGGCGCGGTGGGTTTGGATGTCAGGTTGGACATCGCCTTAGTGGCCAGAGAAGGCAAAAAACCGACGAGCGATCCCGCTTGATCCGCCATGCCGGCAATCCGACGAATGGGTTCCTCGACGTCGTCCAGCAGTCGATTCACGCGTGAGGCGGCTTGATTGAGATTGTCCATCGTCGCGCCGACGTTCTCGAGCGCAACGATGAGCGCTTCCACCGTACGACGACCTTGTTCGGCCAGCTTGACGCCTTCCGTCACCGGATCGATGGTGCGAAGTAGCGCAAGGAGGTCGTTCGCCAACTTTTGAAGATCGAACTGCGGCGGAGGAGTGTCGTTCATGCGTCGCCGCGTCGTCGGGTCATGCTCACTGGCTCAACGGTAGTCGTTGCTTGCCAGCGCTTCGAGCGGCTCGCATGAACACACCAAGTTGCGGTCGCCGTGTGCTGCGTCGATTCGCGACACCGGTGGGAAGTATCCGCGCGTGCGCAACGATCCAAGAGGGAACAGCGCGTAGGAGCGAGCATACGGACGAGTCCAGTCGCCTGCCACGTCCTCGACGGTGTGTGGTGCGTTGCGAAGTGGAGAGTCGTCCACCGACCATTCGCCGGACTCCACTCGTGCAATCTCCGATCGGATGGCGATCATTGCGTCACAGAATCGGTCGAGCTCGGCACGCGATTCGCTCTCGGTCGGCTCCACCATGAGGGTGCCACCGACGGGAAAGCTCATGGTGGGTGCATGGAATGCAAAGTCCATGAGACGCTTGGCGATGTCGTCGACGGTCACGCCGGTGCGCTTGGTGATGTCCCGAATGTCGAGAATGCATTCGTGCGCTATGAGATCGTTCGTACCGGTATACAACGTTGGGTAGTGCCCGCGGAGTCGGTGCGAGATGTAGTTGGCACTGGCAATCGCCTGCTGAGTTGCGCGACGAAGTCCATCCGGGCCCATGAGTCGCACGTACACCCAAGAAATGGGAAGGATGCTCGCCGAACCGAAAGGAGCCGCAGAAACCGGGCCGACGGAGGCAGTCGAACGTTCGAGCGGATTGCCCGGGAGGAACGGCGCAAGGTGGGCACGTACTCCAACTGGACCAACACCTGGCCCACCACCGCCGTGCGGAATGCAGAACGTCTTGTGCAGGTTGAGGTGGCTCACGTCGGCACCAAAGTGACCGGGCTTGGCGACACCGACCAACGCGTTGAGGTTTGCGCCATCGACGTAGACCTGACCACCGTGGGCATGCACCACATCACAGATGTCGCGGACCGCGGATTCGAACACCCCGTGCGTGGAGGGATAGGTGATCATCAGTGCAGCCAGACGATCACCTGCTTTTTGGCACTTTGCGGTGAGATCAGCGAGGTCGACGTTTCCGTCGTCGTCACACGACACCACGACCACGCTCATTCCGGCCATCACTGCACTGGCGGCATTGGTGCCGTGGGCACTCGACGGAATGAGACACACCGTTCGCTGCGTGTCTCCACGACTCGCGTGGTAGCCGCGAATTGCCAGCAAGCCTGCAAACTCGCCCTGACTCCCGGCGTTCGGTTGCAGGCTCACGGCGTCGTAGCCGGTGACTTCGCACATCATGCGTTCCAACTCACCGATGAGTTGGGCGTAACCCTGGGTGTCGCTGGCCGGTGCGTGTGGATGAATGTCGGCAAATTCCGGCCAAGTGATGGGAATCATCTCCGTCGTGGCGTTCAACTTCATCGTGCACGAGCCCAGCGGAATCATCGTTCGATCGAGGGCAAGGTCCTTGTCGGCGAGCCGCCGCAGATAGCGGAGCATCTCCGTTTCGGTGTGGTAACGACGAAACGAAGCTTGCTGCAAGAACGAATCATTGCGCAGGTGTCCGTCGCCGAGGGCGATGTGCAATGAGCGTTCGAGTACCTGTTCCGCGGTGGTGGTGACGGCGAAGCAATCCAAGATGTCCACGATCATCTGCGCATCCGTCGTTTCGTCGCAGCTGAAGCCCACCGTGCCGGAATCGATGTGTCGCAGGGCGATGTTGTGGGTGCCGGCCCTCCGGTGCACTTCGCTTGCCCCAACCTTGGAAACGATCACCGTGTCGAATCGCGAACCTTCTTCCACGTGACCAACCTGGTGTTCCCGCAGGATGGAGAGGGCGGCGTGGGTGAGTGAACTCACTCGACGGGCAATTGCCTGCAAGCCCTCTCGCCCGTGCCATGCGGCATAGAAGCCTGCGATATTGGCGAGTAGTGCCTGCGCGGTGCAGATGTTGCTGGTTGCCTTCTCCCGGCGAATGTGCTGTTCGCGAGTTTGCAGTGCAAGTCGCAAAGCCGGGCGTCCCTTGGTGTCGGTGCTCACGCCAACGAGGCGCCCAGGCAGCGAACGTGCAAAGGCGTCCGTTGCGGCGAGGAATGCTGCATGAGGTCCGCCGAATCCCATGGGTACGCCGAACCGTTGCGCACTCCCGACTGCAATATCAAAGCCGAGTGACGCCGGTGTGGTGAGCAGGGTGCTTGCCAGCGGATCCGTGATGCACACTGCAACCGCCCCGCGCTGGTGTGCGCAAGAAACGATGTCGTGCACGTCCTTGTCGTTCGCAATGAGGCCGCTCGAGGCTGGCCGTGACACGACCACGCAGAAAGCGTCGATGTTTGCGAGTTCGTGGAGCGGAGCCAATTGCACCGTGATGCCCACGGGCTCGCAACGTGCACGTAGCACCGACACGTTCTGTACGTGCGTGTCGTCGTGTATCGCCACGACTCGGCTCTCGCTCTTGGCGGTGCGGCGAGCCATGGTGACGGCTTCAGCAATCGCGGTCGCTTCGTCCAGCAGGGAGGCATTGGCGATGTCGAGGCCGGTCAATTCCGTGATGAGGGTTTGGAAGTTGAGCAAACCTTCGAGGCGTCCCTGACTGATTTCCGGCTGGTACGGCGTATAGGCGGTGTACCACGCGGGATTCTCCAGCACGTTGCGCAGAATGACTGGCGGAGTGATGGTGGGGTAGTAGCCGGCGCCGATGGCGCAACGCCGAACGATGTTGCGTTGAGCGATGGTCCTGAGTTCGTTCAGTACACCGGTTTCGGTGGTTGACGGTGGAAGGTTGAGCGGTGCATTCTCCAGGATGCTCGGCGGAACCACGGCCTTCACGAGTGCTTCGTTCGATTCGAAACCAAGTTCGCGGGCGATGTCGACGCGTTCGCGTGCACTCGGGCCGATGTGGCGTGATTCGAAACTCATGTTGCCTCGCTGTCGACCGTGGTGGTGCCGATGCACGACCGCATCAGCACCCCCGCTGTCTGTGGTACCTGAGAGTTTCGGCGACGAATCGCCTTTCCCCGTCGGTGGAGGAGAGGTCGATCTCCTCGCTTTCCAGCGTTGCGAGTCGACTCGGTTCGGGTACCTGAGAGGTTCCGGGGTGGTTGCTCCTTCGGTGTGATGGCGCACTGGCGGTGCACTTCACTCTCCCGAGGCGACTATGGCACTCGTCAGCGTAGTTTGTGGCACGACCCCGGCCGGGACGCCTAGTGTGACCTCCATGACATCAGCACCAATCACGGCTCAAGCCCTCGCGGATGCAGTGAGCCCTTTCTTCGGCGATCTCGGCAGCAAGTACATGTTGGATCCCGCCACTGCGGAAATCGGTAAAGCTGCGGGTTACTCCGACGGTTTCGCGTTTTACATGGCAGGCCGTGGTGGCGTACTCGGCGACGTCGACGCCGATGTGGTGTATTCGGCCTTCATGTTCTTCGACCAGGCGCTGGTTCGCAAGATGTGGGAGCGCGGAATTGCGGTGGAGGGTGCGCGCAAGGCGGGCACCCGATATGCGGGCGCTGCCGATGCCTGGGGCAAGGCACATCTCTCCGGTTTTGCCAACGCCAAGCGGTTCAACGAACTCGCCGAGCAGGTGATCAACTCCGTCGACGTCGGTGGTTTGTCGCTGTTCGCCGGACTCCGGGCCGAGCCATTGTCGGACGACCCCGTCTCGCGGACGTACCGACTGGTCACATACCTGCGCGAGTTGCGTGGGTGTCTCCACATCAACGCGGTGGTGGCAGAAGGTCTGTCGGGCATCGAAGCGGTTCTGTCATCGGAGAACGGTTCGTTCTGGGCAAAGATTCACGGTTACCAGGAGCCGTATCCCGATGTATCGCATGTTGCCGCTCGACGTGCGCACGCCGAAGAAGTCACGGCCCAACGCATGGCCGACATCTACGACAAGGCACTCACGGCGAGTGAGCGCGGGGAGTTCGCCGCACTCGTTGCAGAACTGAAAGGTGCAGTGGCCTAGACGCAGCGATTGGTGATGCTGCCAACACCATCGATGGTGGATACGAGCACGTCACCTGACGCGAGGAACCTCGGCGGTTTGCGGGCTGCGCCGACGCCGCTGGGAGTACCCGTGAAAATGACGTCACCCGGAAACAACTCGACGATGCTCGACAAGTAGGCAATCAGCTGCGGAATGCTGAAGATGAGATCGTTGCTGTTCGATTGTTGAACGATCTCGCCGTTGAGCGTGCAAGTGAGGGGAAGTGCATCGCGGTTCGACAGGCTGGCCACATCCACCAGCCACGGGCCGAACGGCGCGTAACCCTCGCGGCTTTTGCCGAGGCCGAACTGCGGGGGCTGAGTTGCGCGCTGCAGCACCCTGTCACTGATGTCTTGGCCCACACAGATACCGGCGATCGAATCCCAGGCGGACGATTCGGGGATCTTCCGACCGCCCGAACCCACCACCGCGACGACCTCGATTTCCCAGTCGGCAGAGGGAACGTCGATTCGAATGTCGCCGTGCGGCGCATTTATCGATGATGAGAATTTGGTGAACGTGAGGGGGGAGTCCGGAATCGGCACTCCTGTTTCCGCGGCATGGGCCCGATAGTTCAAGCCGATGCCGAATACCTGTCGGGGTTCCGGGGCTGGCGCACGAAGATCGCCGGCAACGAATGCCTCGGACGCTGCGGCTCGGAGTGTCGGAACAATTTCCCTCAATTCATTCCAGCGAGAAAACAGGTGCATGGGCTGGTGACCGAACGCCCCATTGGTTGCGCGTTCGATGTCGACGGCACGTCCACCACCCGTTGAGTGAACGTCGACGACGAGTGCAGCCCGACCCTTGATGTTGGCGAATGTGATCGCGACACTTGGTTGGGTCATATGGCTTCAGGGTAGTTTCCGACGTGGTCTATTGGCGACGTGTGCGAGGCCATGGACCGAGATCGTTGATTGCAGCGACGGTGCTCGCGATCGATTCCGGTGGTACGGGATGACTGATGAGGTAGCCCTGTGCCTTTGCGCAACGCAACTCGCCCAGGGTCTGCAACTGACGAACGCTTTCCACGCCTTCTGCGACCATGTCCAAGCCCATCGATTCACACATGGCGATGATCGTGCGCACCAGGGCGCGTGCGTCGTCGTTGTCGGCGACTCCGTTGATGAAGGTGCGGTCGATCTTCAGTCGTTGAATGGGGAATTTCTGCAGGAGTGAGAGCGACGAGTATCCGGTGCCGAAATCGTCGATCGCCACTCGAACGCCGAGCTCGCAGAGTTTGGTGAGTGCAACCAAAGCCTGGTCGGGCTGCGAAATCATCACGCCTTCCGTCACTTCCAGCCAGAGCTGCTTTGCCGGAATGTGGGCGCGAGTGAGGGCTTCGCTCACCACATTGACGAAGTTCGGATCGCTCAACTGCCGTGGCGAGACGTTCACCGCCATGGTTGCGTCGCGCGGACATACGCCGCTTGCGATCCACTCGCTCAGGTGCGTGAGAGCCTCGAGCAACGCCCAAGATCCAATCGGCACGATGGTGCCGGTTTCTTCGGCGATGGGAATGAACTCGGCAGGGGAGATGGTGGAGCCATCCTCGCGATCCCAGCGCATGAGTGCCTCGAATCCGACGACCTCACCCAAGCCAATGTCGATGATGGGTTGATGCACCAGCCGCAATTCGCGACGTTCGAGTGCGCGGTAGAGAGCGGTCTCCACCGCCAAGCGTTGTGTGACGCTCTCCAGCATGGATTCGTCGAAGATCGCAACACAGTTGCGCCCCGATTCCTTGGCGCGATACATCGCGGTATCGGCGTGCCGCAGCAAGTCGTCGGCAGAATTGGTGACCGACGGCCGATAGGTAGAGACGCCGATGCTCGCCGAGACGAACACATCCCCCTGCCGGAGGGCCAACGGCTCGTGGAATGACTCGAGGACCCGGTCGGCGAGCACCATGGCTTCGCTTGGCCCTGCAGTGTGTGGGTCGAGCACGACGAACTCGTCACCGGCGATGCGCCCGACGACGCACCTCGTGGGAAGCACCACGCGCAAGCGTTCTGCCACGGCAATGAGGACGTCGTCTCCGGCGGCGTGACCGAGGCTGTCGTTGATGTTCTTGAAACGATCGACGTCGATGAACAGCACGGTTGGTTGGCGGCCATCGCGCCACGCAGTACGCAGGGCTGTGTCGACGTGCTGCAGCATGAGGGATCGATTGGGTAGGCCGGTCAACGCATCCGTTTGCGCACTTGCCACGAGTTTTGCCTGCAACATCGCATTGGCGCGAACCGCGAGCACGACTCGCACCAACACCACTGCCGACAACACGAGCACCGACACGGTCCGCACGACGCGATCCCGGGTGTCTTGTGCGTCGGTCAGGGCAAAGATGAAGATCGGTGCGACCAATCCGGAGATCACCACCACGAGGCGGCCGGCGAGTGGTCGGGTGGATCGGTAGGCACCCTGTGCGGTGAGAAACCGAATCTCGGGATGCAACAACGTTGCCGCTGCCGCAAAGAGCGCGAGTACGTATGGGGCATTCAGTACGGACTGCGAGATGTCGGTGAGTCGTGCATCCGACACGGCCCACAGCAAGTCGCCGATGAGCGACGCAATGATCGCACAGGTTGCCAGCCACACCACGGTGTTGTTTTCCGAGTCGCCGAGCAGCAAGGTCGCTAGCAGGAAGAGCACCACCGCAGAGAGGGAAAACGTGACGCCGCGCAACGCGACGACCGCGGGTTCGTCGGTGATGGTGTCGAAGAGAGGTCGCAACACGGTGATCCACAGCACCAGCCACGTGCCGAGTGAGAGGATCGAGGCATCGGCGAGCACCCCGACCGGCTCCCTTCCAATGCGACGTTGAACGACCACCAACAAACCGAAGATGAGGGTGGCCTGCACGATGAGAAAGAAGAACTCTCCAACGAAGTGGGCGGTAACGCCGAGCGAGTCCCGTGAGAGGATTTGTCCACTGGTGACGGAACACGTGATGACGGCAAATCCGAGGAGAATGCGCCGGTCGAGTCGGTGGCTACGAGCGGAGGCACCCGCGGAGAGCGCAACGCTGGCGACTGCAAGTGCATAGACGACGTTGCCGAACGTCTCGGACCGAATCACCAGATGCGCAAACGACGTTGCAGCGCCCGTCCCCAAACAGAGCCATGAAGCGCGCTCGAGCGTGCGTTCTGTCACGCGAACACCACCGAAACCACGGTAGTAAATCCCCATGTAACAACGCGTGATTCGTTAGCCTGATAGCGGGCGGAGGTCAGTGACCTCGGGCGCGTGAGCGCTCATCGGAGACCCATGTTCATTACCCGTCATACGCGCCTTGGCGATGTGGATTTGCGCGATCGTTTGTGGGAGTTTTATCGGCGTGCCTATGCCAACAATCCGGTGTTGCCGTTCACCGAGTTGGTGAATCGCTCCGAATTCGACGAGGCCTTGCTCAATTCCACCAACCGTGTATGGGTGGTGTGGGACGACAACCGTCCGATGGTGATGACGTTGATCGCAACCGACATCACGTCGACTCGTTGGTTGAATCCCGACTATTTTCGAAAACATCACGCGGATCGCATGCGAAAGGGACTGGTGCACTACGTGATGTGGGTCGTGGTGGACTCGGATGTCGAAGTTCGAGGAGCCAACATTGCCCTGGCCAAAGAGGCACTCGCGGCAGAAGCACGCGACGGTGCGCTTCTCGTCTTCGATTTGCCCGACACCACACAACCCGGCAACGACGGCGGTGCAGCAGAGTTGATGTTGCGAATGGGACGAATGGTTGGCGAAGTGGAATTGGTACCGCTTGCTGCTCAACGGTTTTTCGCCCTCGATTTCGCGGCAGTTGGCGGGGAAGTTGCCAAGCAGAACGGGGCTAACATGAAGGAGGCCATGGGCACCCCCGCGACATGACCGTCGCCTCACCTGCCACCACGGTGGTCATTCCCGGAACCCATTTGATGGCGGCTCTCCTCGGTGAACGTGACGAACTGTTGCGTCATGTTGAACGTGCATTTCCGCATTGCTCCATCGTGGTTCGCGGCAACGAAGTGAGTAGCTCTGGTCCGGAGGCCGAGGTCGTTGGTCGGCTGTTCGAAGAACTTGCCGAGCTCCTGCAACGCGGGGAGTCCCTGGATCTCGTGATTCTTGGACGTGTGATCGACATGGTGAAATCGGACGTGAGTCCGAGCAGCGTGCTCACCTCCGACATCGTGCGAGTGGGCCAGAGCCGACCAGTACGTGCCAAGACCGCCGGCCAGCGTCGCTACGTGGATGCAATTGCCGAACATGTCATTACCTTCGCACTCGGTCCAGCGGGTACGGGCAAGAGCTGGCTGGCAGTTGCCATGGCGGTGCAGGCATTGCACTCCAAGTCGGTGCAAAGAATCATCCTCACTCGACCCGCAGTCGAAGCTGGCGAACGGCTGGGCTTCCTGCCGGGTGACTTGATGGCCAAGATCGACCCGTACCTGCGCCCGCTCTACGACGCATTGCATGACATGGTTGGTGCCGAGCACGCACAGAAGTATCTCGAGCGCGGGGTGGTGGAAGTTGCGCCGCTGGCGTTCATGCGCGGACGAACCCTGAACAACTCGTTCATCATTCTCGACGAGGCGCAGAACACCACGCCCGAGCAGATGAAGATGTTCCTCACGCGTATCGGGTTTGGTTCCAAAGTCGTGGTCACCGGCGACACGACGCAAGTCGACATCCCGGACGGGCGCAGTGGCTTGGCCGGCCTGGAGCGAGTGTTGACCGGTATCGAGGGTCTCACGTTCGTGCACCTCGAGTATTCCGACGTGGTGCGCCACAAAATCGTCGCAGACATCGTCGCCGCCTACGAGAAGTCGGGAGAGAAGGCTGCTTCACGAGTTCGGAGCGCCAGGCGCCGTGATTGACCGGCCGCGATCCAACACCCCACGACGAGTTGGTGGCGACGGGAACGTGGAGGTGTTCGTCTCCGATGAGCAAAACGACGTCGAAGTCGAGTCCGTGCGATGGCAGACTCTCGCCAGTCGCGTGCTGGAGGCCGAAGGCGTGAGGGGTCAGGCGGAGATGGCGCTGTTGTTCGTGTCGCGCGAGACGATGCACGAGATGAACCGAGTGCACATGGGTGTGGATGCCCCCACCGACGTGTTGGCGTTCCCCATCGACCTGGTCGACAATTCGCGAGCCACCGGGCCGACGGCCCGCTCGGCAACGCCGGTGTTGGCCAGGGTGGATACGGGGGAGTTGCCGCTCCTCGTCGGTGACGTGGTGGTGTGCCCTGATGTTGCACGCGATCAGGCACCGACTCACGCTGGAACGCTCGAGGATGAGCTTGCGCTGCTGGTCACGCACGGCGTATTGCACGTGCTCGGTTACGACCACGACACGGAGACGAACGCCGGCAGGATGCGGAGCCGTGAGCGAGCGCTCCTGGAACAGCTTCATTGGAGTGGCGCTGCACCAGCCGCCTTTTCGCAGGGGTATTGATGTTGTTGTCGGCCACGTTCACCAACAGCGATGCATGGGTGCTCGTCACCGTGGGAATCCTGCTCGTGATCTTGACGCTGCTCGCATTGGCGGAGATGTCACTTTCGCGAATCACCAAGCAGAAGGCAGAAGCCCTGCTTGCCGATGGCCACAAGCGCGGCAACATCCTGGTTCGGTTGGCCAGCGATCCCACTCGATGGGTGAATCCGCTGTTGCTCACGGTGAACATCCTCCAAACACTGCAAGCAACGCTCACCGGAGTGGTGGCGAATCGCGTGTTCGGCGCCCCGGGAGTGGTGATCGGCGTTGCGCTCAACGTCGTGGTGTTCTTCGTGCTGGCAGAGGCAGTGCCAAAGACCTACGCGGTGCTGTATTCGGTGCGGGGCGCAACTGCAACTGCGCCGTTGGTTTCTGCGTTGGCGGCATTCTGGCCGCTACGCGTGGCGTCGAACCTGCTGATTCGCGTCACGAACCTGATCGTGAAGGGAAAGGATCTGGAGCAGGGTCCGTTCATCAGCGAAACCGAGTTCCTCGGCATCGTCGAGGCAGCCGCAAAGGATTCCGTGATCGAGGCCGAGGAACAGGAGCTCATCGAATCCGTGATCGAGTTCGGTGACACCAAGGTGCGCGAAATCATGAAGCCTCGACAGGACATCGTGACCGTGGACGAGTCGGCGACGGTGTCCTCGGCGCTGGGTGTGGCAATCGAACATCAATTCAGTCGCATGCCCGTCATGCGAATCGACGACGATGACATCGACGACGTCGCGGGAACGGTGAATACCAAGGACCTCATGCGACTCGAACGTGACGGACGTGGCGGGGAGTCGGTGAAGCTCCACATGCGTGAGGCGCACGTCGTTCCCGAAGGCAAGCCGGTCGCAGAACTGATGCGTGAAATGCAACGAACACAGAATCACCTCACGGTGGTGGCGGACGAATACGGGGCTTTCAGCGGCATCGTCACCCTGGAGGATTGCCTCGAGGAGTTGGTCGGCGAAATCGTCGACGAACACGACGACGTTGATGCCAGGTTCCGCACCCAGCCGGGCGGTGACGTGTTGGTGGAAGGAGCGGTTGGCGTGGACGACGTCAATGAGCGTCTGGGAATCGAGATCAGCAATGCCGAGTACGACACCATAGGTGGCTATGTCTTCGGCATGATCGGAAGAGTGCCCCGAATCGGTGATGGCGTCGAAGCGGATGGATATCGACTCTGCGTCGAGGAGCTCGATGGGCGGCGTGTCACCATGGTTCGCTACGTACCTCGGGCGGGAAACGGTCCGACTCCGCAGTAGGGCTCGTCGGGCGGCGTGCGAAGTAGGGTCACGGTCATGGAAGTTTCACTCGCTGGCAAGGTTGCACTCGTCACCGGCGCATCACGGGGTATCGGCAAGGCGATTGCTGCACAGTTCGCGGCTGCAGGCGCCAAGGTGATGATCACGTCGCGCAAGGAGGATGCGCTGCGCGAAGCCCGCGCAGACATGAAGGGTGACGTGGAGATCTTCGCCGCCAATGCGGGCGATGTCGAGGCAGGCAAGGCATGTGTCTCGGCCACCATCGAGCGATTCGGTGCTCTGGACATCCTCGTGAACAACGCCGCGACGAATCCCTACATGGGCCCCACCCTCGAAGTGGACGAGTCTCGATACGACAAGACATTCCAGGTGAATCTTCGTGGTCCATTGTTCTGGTGCAAAGCTGCGTGGGAAGCGCACTTGAAGTCGCATCCCGGGGTCATCATCAACATCGCATCGGTGGGTGGACTGCGCGCCGAGGGATTTCTGGGTGTCTACAACCTCACGAAGGCGGCCCTCATCCACATGACGCGTCAGTTGGCCGGAGAACTCGGACCAACTCGCGTGGTGGGAATCGCGCCCGGTTTGGTGAAGACGGATTTCGCATCGGTCTTGGTGGAGAACTTCGGTGAGCGACTCGCAGGTCAATTGCCGACGAAACGTCTGGGTGAGCCGGAGGACATCGCGAATCTTGCGTTGTTCCTCGCCTCCGACAAGGCCAGTTGGATAACGGGTGAAACCTACGTGATCGATGGCGGCGCAGGAGTTCGTTCGGGCGCCATATAACGACGGGCATGTCGCAGTAACGGCGGCGCGCCGAAGAGGAGAACGATGCCGAGCAGCACCGCTGATGCTGCATAGGTGGCGCGCAGACCGAAGTAGTACGCGATTTGTCCGCCAAGAACCGCACCGAGGGCGGAAGTGCCCGTGCCGATGAAGCGGTACACACTGTTGACGCGACCGAACAGTTCTTGGGGAATCAACCGTTGACGCAAACTCACGGTGATGACGTTCCACACCGTGCCGAACACCGCCATGAGCGTTCCGGCCACGACCACGGCCCAGACTTCGGGGACCGCTGCCGGGATGACTTCCAGCGCGGCGAACATGGTGTACGACACCACGATGGCGACCGATGGGCCGAGCCAGCGGGCCACGCGTGCTCCGATCAGGCCGCCGAGGATGGATCCGACGGCTGCAGTGGCCAACAGCAGACCAAACCCACGGGGTCCCAAACCGAGTTCGTCGCGCACGTATTTTGCAAAGATCGATTGCGCAAACATGTGGCACATGTTCGCCGCACCGAGCATCAGAGCAAGCGTGCGCAACAGTGGATGATGCCAAAGCCAACGAAATCCGGTCGTGAAACTCTCGCGGTAACTGCCCGACACCGGACTTCCGGCGAAGGGACGTGCAATCTTGATCGACGAGAGGAGCAGTGCGGCAATCGCCAGTGCCACGGCTTGGAGTCCGAACGGTGCCGATGCGGCGATGACGAACAACCACGCACCGATGGGCAGACCCACGAAGGAGTTCGCCGCAACTTCGGCGGCGTAGAGCCGACCGTTGGCTTTCTCCAGAAGATGATCGTCGACGATTGCGGGAAGGAACGCCTGGGCGGACATGTCGAAGAGAACTTCGCACACGGCGAGCAGGAGGACGAGCAGCAGGAGCAGCCAGATGTTCACTACTTCGGTCACGATGGCCACTGCGAGCACTCCGAACAGGGCGGCACGAATCAGGTTTGCCGAAGTCATGATGCGTTGTCGGTCATGGCGGTCGATGAAGACACCGGCGGGAAGTGACAATACGAGCCACGGAAGCATTGCGGCGAAGCTGACTGCACTGATCATGCGGGAGTCGTTCGTGAGACTCAGCGCCAGAAGCGGTGCGGCAGCACCAACGAGGCCGTCTCCGAGATTGGAGGTAGTGGATGCGGCAAACTGTCGCCAGAACGCCGGAGGAAGGCGAGTGGTTGTCGCTGGCGGTTGCTCCGCGCTCATCGGATCAATTCTGACATCAATGGCTTTCCGAGCGCAGAGCGGGGAATCGATTCAACGAGGGAGATGCGACGAGGCGCAGAGTAGGCAGCCAGCGTTTCTTTGACGTGGCTTCGTAGTGCGTCAAGCGTTGGCGGTCGATCCTTCGTGGTCGGCACGATCCATGCGCACACCACGGTGCCCCACTCGGGGTCGGGAACACCACGGACCACCACCTCGGCAACGAGTGGATGTTCGCGCAAACGCTGCTCGACGATGTGGGGCCATACCTTGTTGCCGCCCGTGATGATGAGATCGTCGCTGCGTCCCTCGATACGGAGAATTCCCGAATCGAGCATGCCATTGCGTTGGTCGCCGTTCAGCGTGCCAACGTCGCCAGTGTCCAGCCATCCGTCCACGAGAGGCATGGTCGCGTGCCGGTAGGTCCGCGCCATGCTGGGCGTGCGCAAGTAGACGCGGCCATTGGTGAGTCGGATGTCAACGTCGCGCAGTGCGGTGCCGTTGTACACGACGCCGCCGCAGGTCTCGGTGAGTCCATAGGTGGAGATTGCATTCGATGGCAGCACTTCGCTACGTGCAGCACCAACCAACACGAGTTTCCAGTCTGCAAATGAGTGTCGTGCGAGAAGGGTGGGCACCACGGACGTATGGGAAGCCCCGCGCGCAAGGGCCTCTGTGAGGGTTGCGTCGTCCACATGATTGGCAAACGAGATCCGGGAGCCAAGTCGAATCGCTCGACTGAGTACGCCGAAGCCACCGATGTGCGCAGTGGGAAGGCACAGCCACCAATGATCGGCTGCGCTGAGAGCGAGGCGTTCGGTCACCATCCGCGCATGCGCAGCGATGCCGTCGTGCGTGTGCACCACACCTTTGGGCGCCCCCGTAGAGCCACTCGTGGCGATGACGAGTGCGTCACCGTCCCGTAAGGCGACCAATTCCACATCCGGGGATTCGAGGATCTCTGTTCCGTGTTCGCTGACGAGTTCGTTCGCGCCGAGCGACACCGCAAGTTTGCGCCGAATTGCTGGATTCATTCGTTGGTCGAGTGGCAGCACGGCGTGACCCGATTCCCACGCGACCTCCACCTCGGCACGTAGCCGATCGGATGCCGGGAAGTCGACGGCAATGAGACGCGTCACATCGTCACGCTAGGAGAATGTGGCGAGAACGCACTATCGTGCCCTCGTGGAGACGAGTGCCCGAACCTGGGTGGCGGGAGCTCGACCACGCACGCTTCCTGCTGCGGTGGTGCCAGTAGTGATTGGTGCCGCGGTGGCAAGCACCGTTGCGGGAATCGACGCGATTCGCTTCGCGGTGCATGGCGGGTTGGCGTTGGTGGTGAGTTTGGCACTGCAGATTGCCGTGAATTACGCCAACGATTACTCCGATGGTGTGCGTGGCACCGATGCCGTTCGCCAGGGCCCCATGCGTTTGGTGGGCTCCGGGGCCGCGAGCGCCTCGGCGGTGAAGCGCGCTGCAATGCTTGCGTTCGCCGTTGCCGGAATCGCCGGACTGTGTTTGGCGGTGCTTACCTCGTGGTGGTTGATTCCCGTCGGTGCAGTGTCGATGCTCGCCGGCTGGACCTACACCGGAGGACCAAAGCCGTACGGTTATGTCGGACTAGGCGAGCTCTTCGTATTCGTCTTCTTCGGGCTCGTAGCCACGGTCGGCACGACGTTCGTCATTGCAGAGACGGTCAATCGACTGAGCTGGGTGTCTGGTGCTCTGGCGGGATTCTTGGCGGTTGCGCTGTTGTTGGTGAACAACCTTCGTGACATCGATACCGACCGGGCGAGCAACAAACGAACTCTCGCCGTTCGCCTCGGTGCATCACGAACTCGTTGGTTGTACGGCGCGATGTACGCCCTCGCAACGGCGTCGATGTTGTTGGCGGTCATCGACGTTCGCACGGCGGCGATCGGCGTCGTGGGGGTGCTGGCTGCCTTTCCTGCCATCGCCACCGTGCGAGCGGCGCGAACGGCGCCCGAGCTCGTCGAGGCGTTGGGAATGACTGCCCGTGCTCAGCTGGTGATTGGCGTGCTGTTTTCTTTGGGGTTGTTGATCCAATAGGCGATCTCCTGCGCGACCACGTCGGGATGCTGCAGGTGCGCACTGTGTCCCGCGTTGGCAACGAGTGCCAGTCGCCCATTGTTCGCAGCCACTGCAATGCGACGTGCGAGAGCGACGAATTTTTCATCGCGTGAGCCCGCGATGGCAAGGATCGGCACCGCGCACTTGGCGATCGAATCCCACATGGGTGCGGTGGCTCCCTGTCCGCACGAACGAAGGCTCGAAGCCAATCCCTCCGGAGTATTGCCCAATCGTTCCGTTACTTGGGCGTCCGTTGGTGAGAGATCGGCAAAGAGCGGCTGGGCGAGCCACTCGTTGAGAAAGGCTTCTACTCCGATGTCGATGATGCGGTTGGCAAGCAGCTCGTCGGAGCGTCTCCGTGCCTCTCGTTCCTGTCGATCCTCGATACCTGCCGTGCCGCTGAGGACGACGGCGGATATCACATTCTCGGGATGTTGCAGCACGGCTCCCAGGACCGCTCTTGCTCCGAGCGAATACCCGACGTAGTGCGCTGATCGACCGATGGCGCAGAGCAACGACGCTGTCTCGTACACGTCGGCGACGATGTCGCGCGCCTGTCCGTGCCCCGGGAGATCAACCAAGATGCACCGCAGATTCGGGGCGTGGATGCGCAAACGTGTCGCGACGGGCAGCCAGGACGTTCGTGTTTGCGTGAAGCCATGGGCAAACACCACCGTGGTGGGTCCGTCTCCAAGCACGGTGTGGGGCAACACCGAAGTCATCGCGCGATCATCTTTTTCATCAGTCGTGCGAACGTCGGTGCATCTTGGGCTCCGGGAACTGCGAGCGAATCGTTGATGACGAACGTTGGTACTGCCGTAATGTCCCGAGCTGCAGCCCACGCAACATCGTCTCGCACCGCCCGTTCGATTTCGTCGTTTTCTCCGGTAACCACAGTGGTCAACGTTGAATGGTCCAGCATCGTGCACGACGCACATTCCACGAGTGTTGCGGGATCTGCGATGTCCTTGCCTTCGGTGAAGTACGCACGCATGATCGCTTCGTTGACCGCACCCTGGCTGGATGGTTGCACACGTCCGATATACGAGAGCAGGCGGTGGGCTCGCAGGGTGTTGGCTCGAAGTGCAACGTCCATGCGGAACTCCAAGCCTTCTGCTGCTGCGGCATTCGTCACCGTCGCAAGAATGTGGTCTGCTCGATCGACACCGCCGAACTTCTTGGCGTAGGCGTCCCGGACGGGGGTGGGCTGTCCCAGCGGCGCGGTGGGGTCGAGTTGAAAGGCGCGATACGTCATCGTGAGGTCGGTGGTTATGCCCTCCTGGGCAAGGAGGGCCAGGGCGGCCTCGAATCGTCGCTTCCCGATGTAGCACCAGGGGCACACCACGTCGGAAACAATTTCCACTCGCATTGCTGCCACGATAGAGGCATGCAATCGGCCGACGTTACCGCCACCTTCTGTGCCACGTTGGTGGACGAGTGGTGCCAGGCCGGTGTTCGTTGTGCGGTGATCGCCCCGGGCTCAAGGTCCACCCCGATGGCACTCGCCTTGGTTGCGAACCCCTTGCTCAACGTGCAGGTGTTCCACGATGAACGCAGTGCGGCGTTTACCGCGCTCGGGGTTGCGAAATTCACGGGGATGCCGACGCTCCTGTTGTGCACCTCCGGCACTGCGACGGCCAACTTTCATCCGGCCGTCATGGAGGCATCCCACGCCGAAGCGCCGCTCATCGTGTTGACCGCAGATCGGCCACCTGAGTTGCAGGGGGTTGGAGCCCCGCAAACCACCGACCAACAACGTTTGTACGGTTCGTCGGTGCGTCTGTTCCTCGATGCGGGTGTTCCCAACGACGAGCAACGCGACGATTGGCGAAGGATCGCGCAACGTGTGTTCGTGGCGGCAACGTTCGAGCGACCTGGTCCCGTGCAGTTGAATCTGCCGTTTCGTGAACCGCTGGTGGGGCTCACCGGCACTCTGCCACCACGCACCGATCGTGACGCCGGGAGAAGTCGTTTACGAACCGCATGGAATGCTCCGCGGATGCTGAGGGGGACTGCGACGACTCCGGTAGGTACCGAGATGTTGTCGAAACTTTCGACGCGACTGAGCGGCAAACGTGGCGTCATCGCGGCCGGCGCTCGGGGCGGAACGCCATCGAAGATTGCCGCGCTTGCCCGTCAACTTGGTTGGCCCGTCCTCGCCGACCCGCTGGGTGGTTGTCGTACCGAGAGCGACACGGCCGTTCGTCACGCCGACGGTTGGTTGCGCGACCACACGCTGGCTCAGCGTTTCGCACCGGACGTGGTGTTGAGGTTCGGTGCTCTTCCGGCCTCGAAGGTGGTCAACACCTGGCTGCGCGATTGCGGGGCTGAGATCGTGGCCGTCAGCGCATCGCCGTTCCTCATCGATCCCGACCGAAGGGTTTCGCTCCATGTGGTGTCCGATCCCGACGCGTTGTGCGACGATGTGTGCGGCATCGTCCGTGCGGCGGATTCCGAATGGACACAGCTGTGGAGGGCCGCAGAAGCCAGGGCTCGAACCGCCCTCTCCACGTTGCTGGAGGACGGTTCGTCGCTGAACGAGCCTCGTATCGCGCGCATCGTGGTCGAAGGAATACCGCGCGACGGCAACCTGGTGGTGTCATCGTCGATGCCGATTCGCGATCTGGAGTGGTATGCGGGCTCAACGGGACATCTGCGGGTGTTTGCGAATCGCGGGGTGAACGGCATCGATGGAGTGGTCTCGACGGCGGTTGGAATAGCGATCGGGTCGCGCGCACCGACGACGTTGCTCATCGGGGATGTGGCATTTCTCCACGATGTCAACGGCTTGCTGGGTGTGGCGAGTCGGGGCGTGGATCTCCGCATCGTCGTGGTGGACAACCGCGGGGGAGGAATCTTTTCGTTCCTGCCCCAGCGCAGCAGTTTGCCGGAGCAAGAGTTCGAGACGCTCTTTGGTACGCCGCATGACGTCGATTTGGGCGGATTGGCGGCCGCCCACCGTGTTCCATGTCGAGTCGTCGAATCGGCAACCGAACTCCGCGCGGCACTGGTGACACAGGGTCCTCACGTGGTGCTGGCCCGCACGGATCGAATGGCAAACGTGACGGAACACGAGCGACTGAATCAGGCGATCATCGACGCCGTGGCGACCGTCTAGCCGAGAAAATCAATGTCGAAAGGCGGACCTAGGGGCGGATGATCGCGGCCAACATGGCCTGAAACTTCGCTTGAGTTTCTGCCAGCTCTGCAGCCGGTTCGCTTTCGGCAACGATGCCGCCACCCGCGAAGAGACGTGCCGATCGTCGGTCGGCACTCAGCTCGGCACAACGAATGGCCACGGCCCAAGTGCCGTTGCCCTCGGCGTCGCACCAACCAACGGCACCGCCATAGCGGCCGCGCTGAATGCCCTCGTGTTCTGCGATCAATCGAAGGGCGGCCGCGCGCGGATGGCCGCCGAGTGCCGGTGTTGGTGAGAGCGCCCCGACAAGGTCAAGGACGTGGGGATACGGATCCGACAGCATGCCCTCCACCCGAGTGCCGAGATGCTGCACGTTGGCAACTGCGATCACTTCGGGTTCCGGTTGCCAATCGAGATAGGAACACCATGGCAGCAGGGTGTCGTGCACCATGTCGATGACCACGCGGTGTTCCACCTGATTCTTCGTGCTGGCACGCAGCTCCTTGGCGAGCTGTGCGTCGACGGTGGGATCTCCCGTGCGTGCCGTTGTTCCAGCAAGCGGGTGACTGGCAACGTGGCCTTCCCGTCGCTCGATCAAGAGCTCGGGCGAGGCGCCGATGAATCCATCGATGCTGAAGCGATAACTCGACCCGAACGACGTCCTGAGTCGGCGCAGCAACGCGTGAACGTCGATCGCCGACGAACTCTCCACGATGATGTCGCGTGCGATGACGGCCTTGGTGATTTCGCCGCTGCGTACCGCATTCCGAACGGCCGTCACCGCGTTGAGGTACGTTTCCATGCTGACGCCCGGTCGGATGGAGAACGAGGATCCTGTTGGTGCGCTGGGGAGTTGCGCGGTGAGTGCTTCGGAGATTTCGCGTTCGGCCCCGGTCACGTACGTGACCCACGGGTCGGTGCCCTCCGCCTTTCCGATGACGACACGAGGAACGATGAGTTCGCTCGAGTCGCCCGAGAAGGAATGCCATCCGAGGGCCACGGCTGCACTTCCTGTGAGGTTCACGGCATCGTCAGTCGATGCGCCAATCAGCGCCTTTCGCACATCGGAAGCCTTTCCGCGCAACGCGATGCCTCGACCTGCAAATCCGACACCGTTTCGAACGAACAGCACGCCATCGCTGGCGGCAACGTCATTGAGATCGCAGGGTTCGTCCGTGAAGTCGCGAAGTGGACGAGTGGTGAACTTCAGCACGAGGACGTCCGGGTGGCAGTGAGGAGTTGCACCAGTCCACCCGAAAGTTGTCGATGCGTCACATCGGTGAATCCAGCGGAACGGAGCATGGTGCACATCTCTTCCGACGAGGGAAGATAGGAAACGCTGCGGGGGAGGTAGCTGTACGCGGCACGGTCGGACAGCAATGCGCCGATCCTTGGCACGATACGTCCGAAGTAGATGGAGTTTCCGAATCGAACGACCGGATTGCGGGGAACGGAAACGTCGAGGAGCGAAATCCTGCCGTGCGGGCGAGTCACGCGCGCAAGCTCTGCAAAGAACGACGGGAGGTCGACGAAATTCCTCAGCGCAAAGCCGCAGGTGACACCGTCCACCGAAGCGGTACGAACGGGCAGGGACAACGCATCGGCCTGGGTGCGCGGTGCAGCGCTGGTGTCGGCGGCCAACATTCCGTACGAGAAGTCGAACGAGAGTGGTCGCAAGTGCTGTCGCCCAAGTTCGCGGCAGAAGTCCCCGGTGCCACTGGCCAGGTCGAGCACGAGCGAGCCCTCCGGCAGCCCGAGCGCGGCAACCGTTCGGCGGCGCCAGCGCACATCGAGACGAAACGTCATGATGCGATTCACGAGGTCGTATCGCGGGGCGATGGTGTCGAACATCTGGCGCACGGCCGCCGCTTTGCGTTCCCCGGTGGGCAGGGTGTCGGAATCCCACGCACGACGTGTGGGTTCGCTCATCTCCGCAAGGCTACGGTGACCTTGCTTCGTGATTGCTGGTCCTCATGAGGCACACTGGTCACATGATCGATTTCTCCTTCCCGCCCGAGGTCGAGGATGTCCGCTTGCGAGTTCGCAGGTTCATGGACGACACCGTTCGTCCGCGCTGGGAGGCGACCAATCAATCGGAACGCAAGGAAGTGGTCAAAGCCATCGTCGAATTGCGTGCGGTTGCCCGTCGTGACGAGAAACTCTGGTTGCCGCACATGCCGAGCGAGTGGGGTGGGATGGGCTTGGGGCCGACGGCGATGGCCGCCGTCTCTGCAGAAGCAGCCAAGGTGAGCATCGGGCCCTTCGTTCTGAACGCTCAAGCTCCGGACGAAGGCAATCAGCACACGTTGTTGCATTGGGCCACCCCCGAGCAAAAGGAAAAGTACTTGCGGCCCCTCTGTGAGGGCACGGCGCGATCATGCTTTGCGATGACGGAGCCCGAAGTGGCGGGCAGCGATCCGACGCTCATTCGTACGCATGCCTATCAAGACGGTGACGAATGGGTCATCAATGGCCACAAGTGGTTCATCTCCGGTGCTCGTGGTGCCCAGTTTGCACTGCTGGTCGCCCGAACCGAAGATGATCCCGAGATTCCGCAAGCGGCAAACTCCTGTTTCATCGTCGACATCCCCAGTGAGGGTTTCAACATCGTTCGCGACGTGGAGACGATGTCCGGTGGGCACAATCACTGCGAGATCGAAATCAAGGATCTTCGCGTGCACAAGTCCCAGATGCTCGGAGGACGCGGTCAGGGTCATCTTCTCGGCCAGTACCGACTGGGGCCGGCACGTTTGGCACATTGCATGCGCTGGATCGGCCAGGCAGAGACTGCCCTCGACATGATGGTTGATCGCTCGTTGAATCGTTTCTCGCACGGATCGCTGCTGGCGGAGAAGCAGGGAATCCAGTGGTTGATCGCCGATTCGGCGATGGAGCTGTACCAATGCAAATTGATGGTGCTCCATGCTGCCTACAAGATCGAGAACGGTCTGCCGTTCACTTCGGAAGTATCGATGGCCAAGCACTTCGTGGCGAACAGTTTGTGGCAGATCGTCGACCGCGCAATACAGGTTCACGGCGCCTTGGGTTACTCCACCGACACGCCCTTGGCTCACATGCTGCAACAAGCGCGCTGGAGTCGATTCGCGGATGGTGCCGACGAGATTCATCAAATGCGAATCGCGCAGCGCACCATCGCGGCATACAAGGATCACGGAACAACGAAAGCAGCGACAGGAGACCTACCACTATGACCACCTTGCAATTCGGCGTATTCATGCCCCAGGGCTGGAAAATGGAACTCCAGGGCATTCCGGACGATCAAGCGAAATGGGCGAAGGCAGTGGAGATTGCGGTTCGTGCCGAGCAGCTTGGCTACGACTCCATCTGGGTGTACGACCATTTTCACAACGTTCCCAAGCCGGCACACGAGGCAGTGTTCGAATGCTGGACGACCATCGCGGCGATCAGTCAACGTACGTCGCGCATTCGGCTGGGTCAGATGGTGGGCTGCAATTTGTACCGCGAGCCCGCCCTTTTGGCGAAGATCACCTCCACGGTGGATGTCATCAGTGGCGGTCGTTTGGATTGGGGGATTGGTGCGGGCTGGTACGAAAACGAGTGCCTGGGATATGGTTACGACTTCCCGGCCCCCAAGGAGCGAATCGCCATGCTGCGGGAATGTGTGGAGATCGTGAAGTCGATGTGGTCGGAAGCAGAGACCACCTACAACGGCAAGTACTACACGCTGGTACGCGGCAACTGCGATCCGAAGCCGGTGCAAAAGCCCAGACCACCAATCTGGATTGGTGGTGGTGGCGAGCAACTCACTTTGCGCGTCGTCGCGCGGCATGCCGACTACGCAAACTTCGGCGGAACCGTCGAAGACTTCCTGCGCAAGAAGAACATCCTTGCCGAGCATTGCAAAGCGGTCGGTCGCAACATGGACGAAATCGGACTCACGTGGTCTCCGGAGGTGTTCATGCGGGAAACCGTGAAGGAAGTCGAACAAGCCGGTTCACGGAGTTTGTGGGGTCACCCCCTCGAGCAGTGGAAGGCGACGTCGCTGGTGGGAACTCCCGAGCAGGTCAGCGAGAAAGTGGCCCAGTACGTGAAGATGGGTTGCGTCGGTTTCGTGCCGTGGTGCGCGGACTACCCGGACACCACGACCTTGGATTTGTTCGCCGGCGTCGCCAAGCAGTTCCGCTAAGCGAAGTACGTTCGGAACACGAGTTCCGCGACACAGCTCGGCTTGCTGGCTCCCTCGATTTCGAACGTCGCTTCCAGCGTCATCTGCACGCCACCTGTCACGTCGTCAGCGGCGAGCAGTTTTGCGCCGACTCGGAGACGTGATCCAACCGGCACGGGAGACGGAAATCGAACTTTGTTGGTGCCGTAGTTGACACCCATGACTGCTCCCTCGACTCCGTAAATCTGCGGCAGCAGCGATGGCCCGAGCGACAACGTGAGATACCCGTGGGCGATCGGCGCACCGAACGGACCTTTCTTTGCCTTCTCCACGTCGATGTGAATCCACTGGTGGTCGCCCGTTGCATCCGCAAACGTGTTCACCATCTCTTGTGTGATGGTGACGTACTCGCTGTAGCCGAGGTGCTGCCCGACGTGAGCCTTGACTCCGTCGGCACCCTTCATGATGGTTTTTGTCATGCTCTAGTGATACCAGATTCGCTGGTGCTCTCTGCTCTGTGGGTGGAGCAGCAAGGCCAGAAGTGCGGCGTCGAAGGCGAAGGACAGGAAACTGGCACCGAACAAGCGGTACCGCCACGGCGCATCGAGTTGGGTGTAGGCAACGAAGGTGAGGACGAACGGGGAGGCGGCCGCGCCGAGGGAGATCTTCCAACCGAGGCGTCGTTCGTTGGCCATGAGGTAAGACCCGACACCGTAGGCCGCCACCACGACCAGTCCGAAGAAGAATCCCAGGGAGTAGCGCTGACGGAAGTAGTGCAGTACGTCACCTCCATCGATCAATTCGACGAGTGCAAAGAAACCGTTGATGTAGAGCAACCAACTGGCAATCTGCAACGTTTGTGGTTGCATGCGATCGAACCACTTGCGACCTTCGGGCATGGCAGAGAGTCTGGCAGATGGATAGCGTCAACGGCAGATGCGCAGCGGGTTCGTGAGCCTGGTCGGCCGGCCCAACGTCGGAAAATCCAGCATCCTCAATGCCGCATGCGGTCGCAAGGTGTCGATCGTGTCGGACAAACCTCAAACGACGCGTACTCGAGTGCGTGCGATCGTTCATCGCACGGATTCCCAGATCGTGTTCGTGGACACTCCTGGCATCCACAAACCCGTGAGCGAACTGGGAAAACGTGTGAATGCCACGGCACTCGATGCCAGTCGTGAAGTCGACATCACCTGCCTCGTGGTCGATGCAACCATGCCGTTTGGTCGCGGTGATCAGTTCGTTGCCGAACGAATGAACTTGACCACCGGCGCGGTCATCGTCAACAAGATCGACCGCGCGCCCCGCGCAAAAGTCATGAAGCAACTCTCAGCCGTGGCGTCCCTCGATGCGGCGGCGTATTTTCCGATGTCAGCCAAGACGGGTGAGGGAGTGGGTGTTTTCCTCGACTGGCTGGCGGCAAGGTTGCCGGAAGGCGACCAGTTGTATCCCGCTGAAGTGGTTCGTGAGACACCGGACACGTTGTGGGTGGCCGATTTGGTGCGCGAGGAGCTACTGGCTCGCGTGCGCGAGGAGCTTCCGTACTCCATTGCTACTCGCGTGACCGAATACGAATGGCCTCGAATTCGATGCGAGATCGTGGTGGAACGCGAAAGTCAGAAGGGAATGGTGATTGGCAAGGGTGGGCAGGTGCTGAAGGAAGTTGGAACTGCAGTTCGCTTGCAGTTGGCGCAGGGTGCACACATCGAACTCTTCGTGATGGTCGACGAAGGTTGGCAACAACGTCCGGATCGCATCGAACGCCTGGGTTACTGAGGCGCCCGTCAGTCGCGGGTGGACAACACGTTCAGATAATCGTCGTAGGTGACGGCCACACCCTTGGCAGTGAGATCACCGGCACCTCGCGGTACCTGGATCTCCACGTCATCCACCACGAACAACACCTGACCAATGCCCGGACGACGGGTGAGGGTCAGCACGATTTGTGCGATGGCCAATCGTTGGTCGAGCGGTTCCAGTTCGGAGAGAAATGGTGCGGTCGACGTCACTCGCGCCACACCCCGACGAACGTCGATCGTGGCGGTAAGTCCGCGCGGA
>Ga0207937_1000087_pt1 | contig 28946 bp, 24 predicted proteins | sample LakMenEpi04Sep11_FD_150668 | JGI IMG/M metagenome (GOLD analysis project Ga0207937, IMG submission 150668) | Freshwater microbial communities from Lake Mendota, WI - 04SEP2011 deep hole epilimnion (SPAdes) | ecosystem: Environmental > Aquatic > Freshwater > Lentic | place: Lake Mendota, Madison...
TAGCCCTAGCTTTAACTTCAACTGGTGGTGTTCTTTTAACTTTTGTATTTATAAAAACTAATTCGAATCTAGATGCTGCATTAGCCTTAGCAATTATTGTTGTGTCTCTGCTTGGATTTATTGTTTTAGGCGTGGCCCCGGAAACTTTAGGTAGACAAAAATCTGACCGCATTTCAATTTTAATGTCTCCAATTTCCTTAGCTTTAAAACCTGTTATTTGGCCAATTGCAAAATTACTGGTTGCAATTGGAAATGCGTTGACTCCAGGTAAAGGTTTTAAAGATGGACCATTTGCATCAGCTGAAGATTTAAGAGACCTAGTGGATCAAGCAGAGGAAGCAGACGTAATTGAAGACGAAGAAAGACAAATGATTCATTCTGTTTTCGAGCTAGGTGACACTGTGGCAAGAGAAGTCATGGTTCCAAGAACCGACATGGTTTGGATTGAAAAGGGAAAAACTCTAAGGCAGGCAATTTCACTTTCGCTTCGCTCTGGCTACTCTCGTATTCCGGTAATTGGGGAAGACTCCGATGACATTATTGGCGTGGTTTATTTGAAAGATATTTCAAGAAGAATTTTTGAAAATTCAGAGGCTGAAAGAACTGAGCTAGTTGAGAAACTTATGCGATCTGCCTATTTTGTGCCGGATAGTAAACCAGCAGATGAACTATTACGCGATATGCAGTCTGCCAGGGTGCATCTTGCTGTAGTAATTGATGAATATGGCGGAACAGCTGGGCTTGTAACTATTGAAGATATTTTAGAAGAGATTGTTGGTGAAATAGCTGACGAATATGACACGCATGCTCCTGAAGTAAATGAATTAGGACCAAATGTTTATCGAGTAAGTTCCAGAATTCACCTTGATGACTTAGCAGAGTTGATTGATTTAAATCTGTCTAGTGACGATGAAGGGGTGGATACTCTTTCTGGATATCTGGCAAAACAATTAGATCGAGTCCCAATTCCAGGCACCTCCATCGTGATTGAAGGCTGGGAATTTGTTGCCGAAAGAGCAGCTGGAAGAAGAAATAAAATTGGAACAATCTTGATTAGAAAGAATGAAGCAACAGAATCCGAGTAATTCAAGATTTTCAACTTGAAACAACTGGCTCAAATAATCTTGATTAAGCTATCTGCAACGATATGGGTATGAGTAATTTTAGAAGTGGTTTTGCCTGCATCGTAGGTAGACCAAACGTTGGCAAATCCACTTTGACTAATCAACTAGTTGGAGAAAAAATTGCCATTACTTCTAAACGACCTCAAACAACAAGACATGCAATTAGAGGATTAGTTCATAGACAAGATGGTCAATTAATACTTGTTGATACACCAGGAGTGCACAAACCAAAAACACTTCTTGGGTCCAGACTTAATGACGTTGTACGAGACACCTGGAGCGAAGTTGACGTTGCAATATTTTGTGTACCAGCTGATCAAAAGATAGGTCCTGGTGACAAATTTATTGCTCAAGAACTTAGTAATGCAACTAAAAAACCAAAAATAGGAGTCGTAACAAAATTAGATTCAGCAAGTCAATCAGATATTGCTGAAAGACTTGTTGAATTAGATGAACTAGGTAAGGAAACAGGTTGTAATTGGAAAGAGATAATTCCAATAAGTGCTAAAACTAGAGCAAACCTAGATGTTTTAATGAATTTAGTAATGCCACTTCTTCCAGAAGGACCCGCCTTATATCCCGAAGGAATTTTTACTGATGAACCAGTTGAAACAATGGTTGCTGAATTCATTAGAGAAGCAGCTTTGGATGATTTAAGAGAAGAGCTCCCACACTCACTTGCTGTTGTTGTGGAAAGTATTGAACCAGATGAAGATAGACCAGCTGATAGACCCCTTATGAGAATAAGAGCCAGCATTTATGTTGAACGCGATAGCCAAAAAGGAATTATTATTGGCCATAAAGGTTCAAAGTTAAAAGAGATTGGTTCTATTGCAAGAAAGCAAATTGAGAAATTAATTGGTATGCAAGTATTTCTTGAATTGCATGTGAAAATTGCTCCTGAATGGCAATCGGATCCAAAAGAACTTTCTAAGTTAGGTTTTTAAGGTTTGGTTTCAATTTCCAGTAATTCAGGAATTAGCTCATATCGTTTGCCATAAGTTTGATTAATGGAAATAATTGCTGCCGCAATAGGAATTCCAATCAAAGCTCCCACGGCGCCAAAGAAACTTGCAAAAACAATAACCGAACCAAAAGCAACAGCTGGATGAATATTCATAGTCAGAGACGAAATTCTAGGTGTGAAAAAGTAATTTTCAATCTGTTGATAAATCGTCATAAATATAATCACAAATAGTCCATCTTTTGGATCGTTAACTACCGCAACAATTGCCGGGATGATTCCACCAATATATGTTCCAAAGGTAGGAACAAATTGACTAATTAGGCCGGTAAAAAGTCCCAACGGTAACCAGTAGGGGACATCCAATAGCAATAAAAATACTGAAGTTATAACTGAACTTAGTGTTGCAAGAATAGCTCTACTTATAACGAATGATCCAGTTTTTTCTGTAGCTACTTGCCAAACAGTTGTGAATATAACTTGTTGTTTGGACGGTAACCAACTTCCAATTGTTTTCTTTATTTTTGGGGCATCTGCAGCGAAGTAGAAAGTAAAAAGCAAGAGTGTAAAAATATTGAAAATGAATCCAAAAATACTGGTAACTATTCCAAATATTCCACCAGCTAGTCCTTGTGCAAAATTAGCAATTTGGGTATTAGAAAGATTTAGGGACTCGGTGAGTGAAGAGGAATCGATTTCTAGATTAAATGAAGTATTAAGCCAATCTGTAAAGCCAATTACTAAAGCAGGAACCTGAAGGATCAAACTGGCTAATTGTGAAGCTAAAAGTTGTCCAAAAGCTGCAATAAATCCAGCAATTAAAATAATTAATCCTAGTAAAACTATGAAAGTGCTTAAACCTCTCTTTAGGCCTTTCTTAGTTAATATCTCTACAACTGGAGTAATTGCAATACCAATAAGCCAGGCAAGTAATAAAAGAAAAAGGAAATCTTTAGTTTTGCCAAAGGCCCATTCAACTAACTGAAATCCAATAACTAAAACCAGAACTGTAATAACACTTCTTTGGACGAATCGTCGATTTACTGAAAAATCCCAGCGACTTCCAGAAGCGCTGATGCCCGAAATATCAGGGGTGTTGTCCCTAGATCCTTGATTGCTCAATTAATCTCCTTGGCCTAATTCACAACTCTACTTAACTTGTTTCACCTTGAGGGTGTTGTGGTGGTGAAGCCAAGATAAATTCCAGCAGAATTAGTCCTATGCCTCAATACCGCGATGAAGGAATAGTGCTTCGTACTCAAAGACTTGGGGAAGCAGATCGCATTGTCACAGTTCTAACCAGAAACAGTGGGCGAGTACGAGCTGTGGCTAAAGGTGTTAGAAAAACAACTTCAAGATTTGGTGCCAGGGTAGAGCCCTTTGGTCATATTGATGCACATTTTCATATTGGTAGGTCTTTGGATATTTTGAGCCAAGTTGATTCTTTTTATTCTTATGGTGCAACTTTGTCCCAAGATTATGCCAAGTGGACAGCAGGTCAAGCAATGTTAGAAACAGCAGAAAGACTAACACCTGAAGAAAAAGAACCAGCAACTCAACAATATTTATTACTAATCGGTGGCTTAAGAGCTTTAATTAAAGATGAACATGAACCAAACTTAATTCTTGATTCTTATTTATTACGCTCTCTGTCTTTAGCTGGATATTCACCATCTTTTTATGAATGTGCACGTTGTGGCGCAGAAGGACCTCATAGAGCATTTTCAGTAAGTACAGGTGGTGCAACTTGTGAAGAATGCAGACCACCTGGTTCAGTTGTTCCTGCTCCGGCCACAATTTCCTTGATGTCAGCACTACTTACCGGGGATTGGGAAAGTGCTGATGCCTCAGAATTAAAATTCAGGAGAGAAGCAAGTGGAATAATTGCCGCATACCTACAATGGCATATTGAACGTGGATTGCGATCATTAAGAATGGTGGAAAGATAAAAGTGGCAAAAGCTAGAAAAAAATTTCCACCTGTTCCAAGACATAAAAGTGGAGTTAAGCCTCCAGGAATTTCATCGACCTTTGTTCCTAATCATGTAGCAATTGTTATGGATGGAAATGGTCGCTGGGCTAAAGAACGAGGATTACCAAGAACAGCAGGACATGAGGCTGGAGAGTTAGCACTTCTTGACGCTGTTTATGGCGCTTTAGAAATAGGGGTTAAGTATTTAACTGTTTATGCTTTCTCAACAGAGAATTGGAAAAGAAGTCCACAAGAAGTCAAATTCTTGATGAATTTTAATAGAGAAGTAATACATAGAAGAGTTGAAGAAATGAATCAATTCGGGATTAAGGTTCGTTGGTCTGGTAGAGAAGCAAGGCTTTGGAAAAGTGTTGTTGATGAATTAAAGAAAGCCGAGAGAAAAACATCCAAAAATGATCAGTTAACTTTAACAATGTGTGTTAACTACGGCGGAAGAGCAGAAATTGCAGATGCCATGATGGAAATTGCACAAGATGTGAAAGATCGAAAACTCAAACCTAGTGCCATCACTGAGAAAAAAATTAAGAAATATCTTTATGAACCAACTTTGCCAGATGTTGATTTGTTTTTGAGAACATCGGGAGAGCAAAGAACTAGTAATTTCTTGCTGTGGCAATCAGCTTATGCAGAAATGGTATTCATGGATGTTTTGTGGCCAGATTTTGATAGAAGACATTTATGGCAAGCAATAGAAATTTATGCCAAAAGAGAGCGTCGCTTCGGAGATGCAAAACCTAATTAACGACAGTTTTTACAAAGTCCAAATACTTCAATAGTGTGACCTGAAATCAAATAACCTTGCTCGCGAGCAATCTTTTCTGTCCAAATTTCAACTTCAGGTGCTGATATTTCTGTTGTTTTATTACAACTGGTACAAACTAAATGATGATGATGATCTGTGCTACAGGCTCTATATAAAGCTTCACCATCTTCATTTCTCAAAACATCAATGGCACCTGTTTCAGCTAAAGCTTGCAAAGTTCTATAAACAGTTGCTAGACCAACTTTTTCACCCTTCGAACTTAAAACAGCGTGAACTTCTTGTGCTGAACTAAATTTGGTAATTGTGGAAAGCACATCAGAAACAGCTCGACGTTGTCTAGTTGGTCTTAGACTTTCCACATTAACCATTTTTATTCTCCGATATTTCCCACGATTAACCACATGGCAACGACTCCCACAACTGTGGCGAGCATAGTTAATCGAGAAGGATGTCTGGAGTGAGCTTCAGGCAAAATGTGTGAGGTAGCCAGGTAAATAACGAAACCTGAAAACACTGCTAAGTAGATTCCAACAGCTCCTTCACTCAAAGTGATCAAGCTACCTAAAGTGGCTCCAGATATTCTCATCACTGCATCAACTCCAAGTAATGAAATTGACGCTTTTTTCCATTGCCCACTTTTAATTAACAGTGAAACAGTATTTAGCCCGTCACTAAAAGCATGGGCTAGGAGTGCAATAAAGACGGTAAACCCAAGTGCAGGACTTACCTGAAATGCAATACCTATTGCCACACCATCTAGAAATACGTGTCCGGCCATACCCAAAGCACCAAGACCACCAGCGATGTTAACTGGATGTTTATGGCCCTGATGGTATTCAGAATCTGTTGCTTCATGAGATCCGAAAATCTTTTCCGAGAAGTGAAGAATTAAGAATCCAATTACAAGGGCAAGTGAAACTACTTGAATGCCACCAAATGAATCGGTGTTCATCTCAAATATTTCAGGTAGCAAGTCAAAAGCGACCAAGCCCAGTAGGAGACCTCCGGAAAGGCCCAAAACTAGATGAAGTCGGTCTTTGCCTCTAATTGCTAAGTAGCCACCTGCGAAAGTGGCTAAAACGGTTACTGCTGCTAAAACGATTGAAATGTTCATAAATCCAAAACTAGCCTATTTGAGAATGATTGTCAAACTCATTTAGAATCGACTGAAAGCCGCGTAAAAAATCAGCAAAGCCACTAAGACTCGAAGAACTTTAGAAGAGCGCGATAAAAGTGGCCAGCTCAAAGCAAGTAACCAAACCAGTACAAGACCTATGAACAATAAAGCGAAAAACCCAATCCAAAAACCAGCAGGTTGCGCTGGATTAGCCAACAATCCGATCAGCAAAAAAACTGTTAAGACCACAGGTAAAACCCAACGAGGCAAAGCATGAAGTCTCACCAAGTAAGGGGCACTAACCTTTTCTAATCTTTTCCTGAAGTCTGACATTTTCACTCCCACGTTTTATCCAGTTATACCTCTAGTCTGGCCGATATGTTCGTAATAACAAGTCATGTCCCTGCCAACCAACAAGAATTTATGGCACATACCAAAAAAATGAGCGAAATATTGTCTCAAGAGCCCGGCTTCATTGAATTACTGGTGGGACGATCTCCCGATAAGCCTGACACTTTGTTAGTCGTTCAAAAATGGGACTCCATAGGCAATGCTCGCAGGGCTATAAATTCTGGTAAAAATAGAATGGATGTTTGGCCGGTTATGTCTAGTGCCAAAGATGAACCGACCATGTTTGAAACTCTTTTTGAGTTCAAAGACGGATTTGGCACTGACTTTGAATCGGTGCTTAACCAGAACTAAGTAAGTCTTTAAGTAGGCTGAAGGTTCACTACTTATATGGATCAAAAGGGGATTAATTCTCATGGTGCTAAATCGGGTTGAAGCCATAGTCAACTTGGCTAAACGCCGCGGTTTTGTGTACCAATCTAGTGAAATTTATGGTGGCAGCCGTTCAGCTTGGGATTATGGTCCACTGGGAGTAGCACTAAAAGACAATGTCAGAAACCAATGGTGGCAATCAATGGTTAGATCTAGAGAAGACGTTGTTGGACTTGATTCATCAGTAATTCTTGCCCCTCAAGTTTGGCAAGCATCAGGTCACGTTGAAGCATTTGTTGATCCATTAACAGAATGCAAACAGTGTCACAAAAGATACCGAGCAGACCAACTAATTGAGGGATTTGTTGCAAAAAATAAAAAAGAACCAGCAAATGGATTAGCTGATATTGCTTGCGCAAATTGTGGCACCCGTGGTCAGTTCACAGAAGAAAGAATGTTTAACGGCATGCTTCGAACACAAATTGGGGTAGCCGAAGATGATGGTGCAACTCACTACTTAAGACCAGAAACTGCACAAGGAATTTTTGTTAACTTTAATAATGTTTTAACCTCTTCAAGAAAAAAACCCCCTTTTGGTATTGCTCAAGTAGGTAAAGCATTCAGAAATGAAATAACTCCTGGTAATTTTATTTTTCGAACCAGAGAATTTGAACAAATGGAATTAGAATATTTCGTGAAACCAGGCGAAGATGAAAAGTGGCATGAATACTGGTTAGAACAAAGATGGAATTGGTATGTTGATTTGGGAATTAAACCCGAGAACTTAAGGAAATTTGAGCACCCGAAAGAAAAACTTTCTCATTATGCAAAACGAACAGTTGACATTGAATACAAGTTTGAATTTGCAGGTTCTGAATGGGCAGAACTTGAGGGAGTTGCCAATAGAACTGATTACGATCTAAAAACACACAGTCAAGCAAGTGGTACAGATCTGAATTACTTTGATCAAGAAAACAATGAAAAATACATTCCCTATGTAATCGAACCTTCTGCTGGGCTAACAAGAGCAGTCTTGGCATTTCTACTTGATGCCTATGACGAAGATGAAGCTCCTAACTCAAAAGGTGGAGTTGATAAACGAACCGTTTTAAGACTTGATCCAAGACTTTCTCCAATCAAAGTTGCAATACTTCCTTTGTCCAGAGATGAAAAATTGAGTCCTTTGGCAAAAGAAATTGCTACAGAACTAAGAAAAAAATATATGGTGGAATTTGATGATTCAGGTGCAATTGGTCGAAGATATCGAAGAGCAGATGAAATAGGAACTCCTTATGCAGTCACAGTGGATTTTGAATCACTGGATGACAAAAGTGTCACAATTAGAGATCGAGACAGCATGGAACAGGTAAGAGTTCCCATAGCCGAATTACCAAATTGGTTAGGTTCACGTTTACCTGCGTAAAATAGATTTACCTATGTCTTTACAAACATCTAGATTTGTCGTTAATCCTCCAGTAGTACTTGCTCCTATGGCAGGAATCACTAATCAAGCTTTCAGAAGATTGTGCCGTGAATATGGGGCAGGACTTTATGTAAGTGAAATGGTTACTAGTCGGGCCTTAATAGAAAGATCTCCTGAAACAATTCGCATGGTCACTCCAGATTCAGATGAACAAATTAGAAGCGTGCAACTTTATGGAGTTGATCCTGAAGTTATGTCAAAAGCAGTTGAGATGTTGATCAGAGAAAACAGAGCAGATCATATTGATTTAAATATGGGATGTCCTGTTCCAAAGGTTACAAAAAAAGGGGGAGGCGCAGCTCTACCTTGGAAGCAAGATTTATTTAAATCAATCTTAGAAAGTGCTGTAAATACTGCAAATAAAGTCGCTACTGAATTGGGTGTTAAACCAGTTCCAGTAACTGTGAAAATGCGTATGGGAATTGATGATGACCATTTAACTTATTTAGAAGCAGGCAGAGCAGCAGCTAATGCTGGAGTTGCATGGGTTGCGTTACATGCAAGAACAGCAGAACAAATGTATTCCGGAAAAGCAAGATGGGATGCCATTAAGAATTTAGTAGAAGAGTTGAAAGATTTAAATGTTCCAGTTTTAGGAAATGGCGATATTTGGTCAGCCCAAGATGCATTAGACATGGTTAAGCAAACAGGATGTGCAGGAGTAGTTGTAGGTCGAGGTTGTTTAGGTAGACCATGGTTATTTGGTCAACTTGCAGCAGCTTTTGCAGAAAACGAAATTCCAAAAGATCCAGGTTTAGATGTAGTGGCACAAATAATTAAACGCCACGCAGTTTTGTTATGCGAACTTTATGGTGAGTACAAAGGAATCAGAGATATCAGAAAACACATGGCTTGGTATCTAAAAGGATTTTCAGTAGGCAATCAATTAAGAACTTCTTTAGCTATGGTTGAAAGTTTGGATAATCTTGATTTCCTACTTTCAAAATTAGATACAAATCAAGCTTTTCCAGAAATTATTGTCGATAAACCAAGAGGAAGAGTCGGATCACAAAAGAAAGTATCCCTGCCACATAATTGGCTAAATAGTAGAAGTATTGAAAAAAATGAAGTTAAAGACTTACGTGAAGCAGAATTATCAGTTAGTGGCGGTTAAGTGTTCAAATTAATTAAGTTTTCATACAATTTAATAAAGTGGTTAATCACAATAACTATTATTGCTGTTTTAGTTTTTGTGGGATATAACGCATATGGTGTTTGGAGTAGTTCAAAACTTGACCAAAGAGAAAAAACAGATGCAATTATTGTTTTAGGTGCAGCACAATTTGATGGCCAACCTTCGCCCGTTTTTAGTAACAGACTTGATCATGCAGTAACACTTTTTAATGAAGAAGTTTCTCCAATTGTGATAACAGTGGGAGGAAAACAATCTGGAGACAGATTTACAGAAGCTGAAGCTGGTTTAAATTACTTAAACAAAAATATTAAAAAAAGTAAGATAAAAGCCATTACAGATGGAAAAGATACCTTGGAAAGTTTTCAACTAATCAGAAATGAGTTTCCTGACTTAAAAACCGTAACCCTGATTAGTGATCCAGCTCATCTGTGGAGAAGTAAGTTGATGGCAGAAAATCTAGGTTTTGAAGCCAAAATTTCTGGGACACAAGATGGACCGGGAAGTTTGTTAAGTAATTCTTATTTTGTGAGAGAAGTTGCATCTACTTTGAGATATGAATTCAAGAGCCATTTCTCAAGTCAGTGGTCATTACTAAGATCGATTGTGTTATGACATTTCAAGATGATCAACTATCTCCTGGGTACAACCAATTTGATGAACAAAGATTTGTAGTAGAGCCACCTAAGCGGCACGGACGAAGAGCCTTTGCCAGAGATAAAGCACGCGTATTACATTCGGCAGGTTTAAGAAGACTTTCGGCTAAAACCCAAGTTATGTCAGCAGGAGCTGATGACTTTCCACGCACACGACTAACTCACACTTTAGAAGTTGCACAAATTGGTAGAGAGTTAGGTGAAGCACTAGGTTGCGATCCTGATTTAGTAGAGACCGCTTGTTTAGTGCACGATATTGGTCATCCACCTTTTGGCCATAACGGAGAAGAAGCCCTACATCAAGCTGCCTTAGATATTGGTGGTTTTGAAGGAAATGCTCAAACTTTTAGATTGCTAACCAGACTTGAATCAAAAACTATTCGAGACAACAGATCTATTGGGCTTAATTTAACTAGAGCAACTCTTGATGCCGCAACTAAATATCCATGGGCATTTGATGGTAAAAATCCTAAGTTTGGGTTTTACCAAGAAGATCAGGAAATATTTGAATGGGTCAGAAAAGATGTAACAACAAAAGATAAAGTCTTTGAAGCTCAAGTTATGGATATAGCCGATGATATTGCTTATAGTGTGCACGATATTGAGGATGCAATTTATGGCAAACACTTCAATCCAAATTCATTGAGTGCACAAGAAGAATTTGATGAAGTTGTTAAGGTTGCAAAATCAGAATATGCCCCCGATCTTTCAAGTGATCAATTAAATCAAGCCTTGAATTACTTAATAAACCAAGAATGGTGGGTGAAAAGCTTCACAGCTATTCAAGTTGAAATGGCTGCCCTAAAGAATATGACCAGTTATTTGATTGGCAAATTTACTGAAGAAATTGAAAAATCTACAAAACTTGAAAATAAGTCAACAAACTTAACTAGATACAATGCAAAATTAGTTGTGCCTAGTGAAACCAGATCACAAATAGCAGTCTTAAAAGCAGTGGTAAATCTATTTGTAATGCAACGAAAAGGTGCTGCAGAAAATTATGCTAAAGAGCAAGAATTAATTTTATCTATTGTGGCAGGATTACAGCGAAATCCTAATAAATTAAATCCGCAGTTCAAGTCCCAGTTTGATAGTGCTACAAATGAAAAAGATGCCAAAAGAGCAATAATTGACCAAGTTGCAAGCCTGACAGACTCTTCAGCAAGAAGACTTGCCCAAGAATTTGTAGGCTAGGACTCATGGCTGGAAGAATCAGAAACGAAGACGTTGTTCTAGTTAGAGAACGAGCTCGAATCGATGAAGTTGTTCGAGAACATGTCTCTTTAAAAAGTGCAGGTGGGGCAAGTCTTAAAGGTTTATGCCCATTTCATGATGAGAAATCTCCGTCGTTTCATGTAACTCCATCAAAAGGTTTTTGGTATTGCTTTGGATGTGGGGAAGGTGGTGATGTCATTGGTTTTTTGCAAAGAATTGAACATTTATCTTTTGCTGAGGTTGTTGAAAAATTAGCTGGAAAATATAACATTTCACTCAGGTATGACGAATCTTCCTATAAAACAGGTGTAAATGCCGGACAGCGAACCAGACTAGTTGAAGTAAACAAACTAGCGGCAGAATTTTTTGCAAGTAATTTAAATTCCCCCGAGGCAGATACTGGAAGAAAATTCTTAACGGAAAGAGGATTTGACAAAGAGGCAGCACTTAAATTTGGTGTGGGATATGCACTTAAAGGTTGGGACTCGTTAACAAATCATCTTAAACAAAAAGGTTTTACTGAAGCTGAATTAACTTTGGCAGGATTATCTGTTGCAGGTCAACGTGGAGTTTATGACAGATTCAGAGGAAGATTAACTTGGCCTATTAGAGATGCAAGTGGCGATGTTGTTGGGTTTGGGGCACGACGTTTATATGACGATGATCAAGGTCCAAAATATTTAAATACCCCTGAAACACCAGTTTATAAAAAAAGCCAAGTCTTGTATGGAATTGATTTAGCTAGAAAAGATATTGCAACAAGTAAGCAAGCCGTAATTGTTGAGGGTTATACAGATGTAATGGCTTGTCACTTAGCAGGAGTTACAACTGCTGTGGCAACTTGCGGTACTGCATTTGGTGAAGATCACGCTCGGGTTTTAAGAAGATTTTTGATGGATCAAGAACAACTTCGTGGTGAAATCATTTACACCTTTGACGGTGATGAAGCAGGTAGAAAAGCAGCTTTGAAAGCCTTTAATCTGGATCAGTCTTTTGTGGCACAAACATTTGTGGCGGTTGAATCTTCAGGTCTTGATCCATGTGAATTAAGACAAAAAAGCGGCAATGACGCTATTTTGGCATTAGTTAAATCTAGAGTTCCACTATTTGAATTTGTTATAAAGTCAACAATTGCCAGCTTTGATCTAAACACGGCAGAGGGAAGAGTTTCTGCATTAAGAGCAGCAGCACCAGTTGTAGCTGGAATCAAAGACGTTGCGTTAAGACCCGAATACACCAGAATGCTTGCAGGTTGGCTTGGTGCAGATTCAAATACTGTTGTGCAAGCTGTCGGTTCAGCTTCAAACAAACGAAGTCGCATTGATACGGATAATTTGAACAATAAACCAGAAGTTAAAGAGATCCTGAAAGATACTGTAGAAACCTCAATGGAAAGAGAATGCTTAAAACTTACCTTTCAATTTCCTGATCTTGTAACTACTTGGTTTACCCAGTTAACCCCAGATTGTTTTTCTCATCCAAAATATAGAGAAATATTTGAATCGATTTCTAATATTGAACTTAGTGAAATTTCAGCAAATACTGCCCATGATTCAACTGAGGATGCTGAACAAAGAGCATTGATTGCAGCACTTTCAGTTGAAGAATTCAAAGCAAATGTTGAACCACGCTATGTTGATTCTGTTTTTGCCCGAGTGTTAGAAATTAATGCAGGTCGAACAATTGCTGATCTCAAGAGCCAACTTCAAAGACTAGATCCTCAAAGTCAAAGTTCTGAACATGATCGAATGTTCCAGCAACTCTTGAGCATCGAAGAATTTAGAAGGGCTTTGAGAGAGCAGTCTTTGGGCACATCGTGAGTAACCTCAAGAGACCTATTTTGCATGTTGTTGGTAAGTTTGCATTCGCGTTAAAAGTCATTCCCGCATAGCTCAATTGGCAGAGCACTCGACTGTTAATCGAGTGGTTCCTGGTTCGAGTCCAGGTGCGGGAGCTTCATTAAACCGAAAGTAACAAAAATGTCTGGCACCATTGCACTGGTTGGTTCAGGTGAGTGGTTACCTGTTATGCAAGATATTGAAAAAGAATTGTTAATCAATAAACCACCTGTTTATGTTCAACTCTCCACTGCTGCTGGGCAGGAAAGTAAATCAAGAATTGAACATTGGCAGAACCTGGGAATTAATCAGGCAAAAGCTTTAAATGTTGAATCAAGATGGTTACCGGTCTTGGATAAAGAAAGTGCTAATAATCCTGAATATGCCGAAAAAATATCTGGTGCAGGACTAATTTATTTAAGTGGTGGTGATCCAACTTATTTAGCTGAGACATTAAGAGACACTATTGTGTGGCAAACCATCGTTAAAGAATGGCAAAATGGTGCCTCACTTGGTGGATGTAGTGCTGGTGCGATGGCTTTAACAACTTGGGTTCCAACAATGAAAATTAAAATTGGTAAACATTCTGACCATGTAAAGGGATTAGGTTTATTGCCAAACATTAGAGTCATCCCACATTTTGATCGCATGCTTGGATGGATCCCTGACATCATTACGAGGTATTTGATTAATACTCCACCAGGAGTCACGTTAGTGGGAATTGATGAAAACACTGCATTAGTCGGTGGAATTGATCACTGGGTTGTGAAAGGTAAACAATCAGTTTGGGTCTTAACAGATAAAGGAAGAACTGAATTTAAGCCTGGAGAATCACTTATAACAAATTAAGCTTTGTGTTTATACCAATCGACATAAATTGGATCAAGAGGTTTTTTGCCTTGAATTAGATCGGCAGCTCTCTCAGCAACCATCATTACTGGCGCATAAATATTTGCATTAGTTACATATGGAAACACAGAAGCATCAACAACTCTTAAACCATCTACTCCATGAACCTTCATAGTGTTTGGATCTACAACAGACATTTCATCTGTTCCCATTTTTGCAGTACAAGATGGGTGATAAGCAGTTTCACTATCCTTGGCAACCCACTTTAAGATTTCTTCATCAGAACTAACAGATGGACCTGGAGAAATTTCTCCTCCATTGAATTCATCCATGGCAGGTTGAGTCAAAATATTTCGTGCAACTGTTACAGCTTCAACCCATTCTCTTTTATCTTGAGCAGTTGATAAATAGTTAAACAAAATAGCTGGCTTGGTATATGGATTGCTGTCTTTAATTTTCACATGCCCACGCGCATCTGAATACATAGGACCGATATGAATCTGGTAACCATGACCTTTTGCTGTCACGGTTCCGTCATAGCGAACTGATATTGGCAGAAAATGAAACATTAAGTTTGGATATTTAACTTCATCATTGCTTCGAGAAAATCCGCCACCTTCAAAATGGTTGGATGCTCCTGGTCCTTTTCTAAAAAATAACCAAGCAGCGCCAATAAATGGTCTTCTCCACAGCTGCAAATTAGGTTGCAATGAGACAGGTTTCTTGCATGAATATTGAACATAAACTTCTAAGTGATCTTGTAAGTTTTCTCCCACACCTGGTAAATCTTTAACAACCGGAATTCCTAATGAAGTTAGATGCTTTGCATCACCCACACCTGAAAGTTGCAATATTTGTGGTGTATTGATCGCTCCACCGCATAATATAATTTCTTTGCCTTTAATAAATTCTTTTTTCTTGCCAAAAAGTGTTCTAAAGCTAACTTCCACACCCACAGCAGTTTTTCCCTCAAAAACAACTTTTTCTACCATTGCACGAGTCTTAATAGTTAAATTCTTTCTATTTTTCACAGGGTGTAGATAGGCACGTGCTGAGGAAAGTCTTTTTCCACGTCGAACATTTCTGTCAAAAGGTCCAAAACCTTCTTGTTTATAACCATTCACATCATCTGTTAATGGGTAGCCTGCTTGTACTGCGGATTTGAAAAATGATTGAAATAATGGATTTTTTGCTGGACCCTTTTCTAATTCAAGTGGACCGCTATGACCTCTAAAAATTTCATCTTTAACATCAATTGAATTTTCCATTTTTTTGAAATAAGGCAGACAATGTGCAAAATCCCAGTTTTCCACACCTTTATCACTGGCCCAACGTTCATAATCCATAGGATTTCCGCGTTGAAAAATCATTCCATTAATTGATCCTGATCCGCCCAGAATTTTTCCTCGACCATGATTAACGCGACGATTATTCATAAATGGTTCTGGTTCAGATTGATATTTCCAGTCATAAAATTTGCTACCAATTGGAAAAGTTAAGGCTGCTGGCATGTGGATAAAAACATCCCACCAATAATCAGGACGACCAGCTTCTAGAACCAAAACTTCGTTTTGTTCATTCTCACTCAGGCGATTACCTAAAACAGAACCAGCACTGCCACCACCAACGATTATGTAGTCAAAAGTTTTTGTCATTTGAAATTACCTTCAGCACTTTCTACAACGTTTGTTAACAACATTGCTCTTGTCATTGGTCCTGTGCCTCCTGGCATAGGAGAGAAGTATCCGGCTATTTCTTGTACTTTTGGATCAATATCTCCCACCAAACCATTATCGGTTCTGGTTATTCCAACATCAATAAGGGCAGCACCTTTTTTTATCATGTTTGGTTTCACTAAGTGGGGCACTCCTGCTGCAGCAATCACAATATCTGCTGTAAGTAGGTGACTTGTTAAGTCTTTGGTTCCAGTGTGACAAAGAGTTACTGTGGCATTTTCAGTTTTTCTTGTTAAAAGTAATCCCAAAGGTCTTCCCACTGTTACACCTCGACCGATGATGACAACTTTGGCACCATTTATTTCAATTTTGTAAGTTCGAAGTAATTCAATTATTCCTCGCGGTGTGCAGGGTAGTGGTCCATTTTGACCTAAGACAAGTTTTCCAAGATTTGTTGGATGCAATCCATCTGCATCTTTTTGAGGATTAATGGCCTCTAAAGCCTTATTTGAATCTAAACCACTAGGTAGTGGTAGCTGAACGATAAAACCTGTGCAACTTGCATCATTATTCAACTTTTCAATTGAATTCATAACATCTGATTGAGAAGCAGTCTTAGGTAAATCTATTCTTATTGAGTTAATTCCAACTTCAGCACAATCTTTATGTTTTCCACCCACATAGGCGTGAGAGCCGGCATCATCTCCAACTAAAATTGTGCCCAAACCTGGGTTGATTCCCTTACTTTTTAAATCTTGAACTCTTTTAATTAAGTTAGTTTTAATCTTTTGAGCCGTGGCTTTACCATCAAGTATTACTGCTGACATGTAATTTCCTTTATTTCTTTAAGTATTCAATTGATGCATCTGTCATGAAATTCCACAGATGTTGAGCAAATGAAGCACGGACATATAAATGATAGACGCCAACTGGGCCGTGATAAATAATCACAGGTGATCTTGAGAGCACTCCTTGAGCACACATCCCTGATTTGAACTCTTTGGGATCAAGATTGTTTTCCCAGCCATGTTCTAATACTTCTTGGGCATATTTTCCTGAAACTTCGATGAATGTTCTTTGACCAGATGAGTCAACTATGGAAGCAAATTCATTTCCAATAGCAGCTCTAATCTTGGCCTCATGCTCTCTATTTGCTCCAACGACCATCCACCAGTCAGGGCCAAGCGTAAGTACTGTGAAACTCTTTGATCTAAAAGTTTGCCCAACTTCTTTTGGGAATCTAATTTTGAGAGTTTTCTCAATTTTTCTTGCAGTATTGCTCTTTGGATTTACCCTAATTTCAAGAGTTGTGGCAAAAGGTTTTTCGGCCAAATAAATATTTTTCTTGTTCCCAAATGTTGCGGAATTGAGAGGACTTTGTCTGTGTTGAGTTAAATTATCCATCGCGTCGGGTGTTCTCCTTATCAAAGAAAACAGAGTCAACAATTTCAACTCGAGCAGTTTTTTTACCTATTGGCACTTCGGCAAAGCTACCTATTTTTTTGCTTCCATCAGCAACCATTGCTAGAGCAAAAGTTCTTCCTAAGGCTGCAGAGGTGTAGGAACTTGTGACATATCCAATGTGGGCAATTTTTCCTTCTTTATTTGAGTCGCCCTCATTTACGATGTAACAACCTTCAGGCAAAAGTTCTTTTGTATCAAGGGGAAGTAGACCAACTAGTTGATGTCTACCCGGTCTTGCAGTATCAGATCTTGTGAAAGATCTTTTACCAATGAAATCTTTCTTCTTTGAAACGATCCAATCCATTGCTAAGTCTTGTGGTGTTTGAGTTCCGTCTGTTTCTTGTCCCACGATTACAAAACCTTTTTCAGCTCTTAGAACGTGCATCGTCTCTGTTCCGTATGCTGCAATATTGAATTGTTTTCCAACGCGCATTACTTCCTGCCAAATATGTAGGCCATACCAAGCTTCGATATTGATTTCATAGGCCAATTCACCAGAAAAAGAAATACGCGCAATTCTTGCGGGGATTCCAGCGACTTCTGCATATCGATTTTCCATGAAAGGAAAATTCTCATTTGAAACATCTAAGTTAGGAGCAAGTTTGGCTAATAGACTTCTAGATTTAGGACCAACAATGGCAACAGTTGACCAGTGTTCAGTAACTGATGTGCAATAAACATTTAAATCAGGCCATTCTGTTTGCAGCCATTCTTCTAACCAATCAAGTACTTTAGCTGCTCCACCTGTGGTGGTTGTCATTAAGAAACGGTTTTCAGAAATTCTTGTGGTAACACCGTCATCAAAGACCATGCCATCAACTCCACACATCAATCCATATCGACTTGATCCGACTTTTAATGTAGAAAACATATTTGTGTAGATTCGGTCAAGAAATATTCCAGCATCAGGTCCTTGAATATCAATCTTTCCTAAAGTTGATGCATCCATAACGGCAACATCTTCTCGAGCAGATCTACATTCTCTTAACACTGCATCATGCATATTTTCTTTTTCAATTGGAAAATACCAAGGACGTTTCCATTGTCCGACATCTTCCATTGGTGCTTTGGCTTTTAAGTGGGATGAATGAATAGGGGTTGTTCTTATTGGATCTGAAAGTATTCCTAAATCTCTTCCAGCAAGAGCTGAAAATGGCACACCAATGTAAGGAGGCCTAAAAGTAAGTGTTCCAACTTCGTGTGGTTCTTTGTTAATTAATTGAGCAAGAAGACCCATAGTGGTGGTACCACTTGTTTTTCCTTGATCGTGAGCAGTTCCAATAGTTGTGTATCTCTTGATGTGCTCAACTGAAGTTAATCCTGCGCCAACAGCTCGTCTTAAGTCTCTAACATTTGCATCACGTTGCAAATCTATATAAGAAACTTTGGCGTCTTCTCCTTCAGGAATCAAGCCAAAAAATCTAGCTGGAAGATTTTCAACTTTATCGAATTCTCCATTGGCATAACCTGTGGCAGAAATATTTGAAGGAAGATTTGGCATAACAAAAGCAGCAATTTTTTTGTTCCAGATTGGTTTCAAATTCAAATATGTTGCAAGATGCACAGTTGGTGTCCAACCACCAGAAACAGCTAATAAATCGGCTGCAATTTCGCGCTTAGCACCGACAACTTTGCCATCCAAATTGGTTTGTGCTACGAAAACAGAATTGAGTGCACCTGTTTGATCTGCTGAGGTATCAACCACAGTGGAGCTAAGGATTACTTCTATTCCTGACTTCTTGACTTTATCAATAAGTTTTCCGGAAACTTTGTTTCTAATATCAACTACTGCAAGTACTTTCACACCTGATTTTTGAATTCTTAACGCATCTTCATACCCATAATCATCAACTGTTACCACAACACTTTGCTTAAATGTGCCAACGCGATATTTGTGTAAATAAGTAGCTGCTGCATGAGAGAGCATAATTCCTGGGCGATCGTTATTTGGAAATACTAAAATTCTTTGGAAAGCACCTGTTGCCAAAACTATTTTTTTAGCCCTGATGTGCCAAGTTCTCATTCGAGCAAAATCAGGAGTGATGCTTGAACTTAAATGATCTGAGCGTCTCTCAACTGCGACCACATAATTCTGGTCGTATAAACCAATGGCAGTAGTTCTTTGTAAATGGGTTACATTATCTTTCTTTAAGCTTTTTAGTAAAGAAGTATCAATTTTTTCATTTAAGTCTTTTTGATAACCGCCCACTTCAAATTGGTCATCTAAAATAATTACGCTTTTTCCTGACTGAGCTGCTTTTTGTGCTGCTTTCAATCCACTTGTTCCTGCACCAATTACTAAAACATCAACGTGTTTAAAAGTTTTGTCGTATCTTGCTTTATCAGGTTGAATTGGTAGATCGCCCACACCAGCAAGACTTCTAACAACTAAGCCATCAACTAATTCAATTTTGGTAGCTGGAACCATAGGTTCACCACTTCCAGAATCAATCTGAACCATGGCGCAAGGTTCTTCGTAACCAAGTCCAAAGACACCTCGAGGTCTAAAGCGATATGAGCTTTCGGTAACAACTTTTATGCCATTTCTTAGTAATGCCGCAGAAAGTGGTTCACCTTTGTTTCCGTGATAGCTAACGCCGTCGAAAGTAAATTGCACAGTACTCATTTAGGCCTACTTGGTTGTTTTGTGAAAGGTTTGTAGCTTGGCCCAAATTCATGAGTAACAGTGTTTCGCCAAATATTGAACCATCTTCTGCAACCAACATTGTGAACCCAACGCTCAGCAAACCAACCTTTGTTGTTGTTGCGATAAAAGATGTATTCAGCCCATTGTTTATCTGTTAAGTCTTCAGGTTTTTCAGGATATCCAATGTGGGCTTCACTTCCATAGTGAAATTCTGTTTCATCTCTTGGTCCACACCATGGACAATTAATAAGTAACATTATGTATTTTCCTAATGTGCCACACCGGCTGCGCCGTGTTCATCGATTAAGTGACCTGTTACAAATCGATCAAGTGAATATGGTTTTACTAAATCGTGAGCTTTATTGTGTGCAATTGTGTCAGCAAAAGCCCAACCAGAACCTGGTGTTGCTTTGAAACCACCAGTGCCCCAACCAGAATTTATAAACAAATTTTCAACAGGTGTTAAGCCCAAGATTGGTGAAGCATCAGGTGCAATATCAACAATTCCACCCCAAGTTCTTAACAAATGTGCTCTGGAAAAAATTGGAAACAATTCCAGTGCTGAAGCTAATTGGTGTTCAATTACATGAAATCCACCACGTTGGGCATAAGAGTTATAGGCATCTGTTCCTGCACCCATTACCAATTCACCTTTATGGGCTTGGCTGACATAAACATGTACAGCACCACTCATAATTACGGTATCTAGTACGTGTTCTAATAATTCAGAAACTAAAGCTTGAAGTGGTCTACTTTGTAATGGAACTCTAAAACCTGCCATCTCGCATAAAACTGAAGTATGACCTGCTGCTGCCATAGCAACTTTGTTAGCCGAAATAAATCCTTGGTTTGTATCAACTCCTACTACTTTGCCATTTTCAACTTTAATGTTTTTAACTTCGCAGCCTTGAATTAAATCCACACCTAAATCACTGGCAGCTTTGGCATAACCCCAGGCAACCCAGTCATGTTTCGCAATTCCACCTCGTGCTTGATATGTTGCACCTAAAACTGGATATCTGACATCTGGAGAAATATTTACAATTGGTGCAATCTTTTTCACTTCTTCAGGGGTTAGCCATTGTGAATCAATATCATTTACTGCGTTTGCGTAAAAGTTTCTTTGTTTACTTCTTAAATCACTAACACTATGAGCAAGTGTCATGACACCTCGTTGGTCAAAAAACATTTCATAACCAACTTCTTCTTCTAGGCCTTCCCATAGTTGAAGTGATTTTTCATAAATTCCGGCACTTTCATCCCACAAATAATTGGATCTAATAATGGTGGTATTTCTTCCCATATTTCCACCAGCTAGCCAACCTTTTTCTAAAACAGCAACATTTGTTATTCCAAAATTTTTAGCTAAGTAATAGGCAGTAGCTAATCCATGCCCACCTGCACCAATAACTATGACGTCATAGGACTTTTTTGGGGAAGGGTTTTTCCACAGAAAATCTGGATGCTCAGGTAACTCTTCTGTGTGTCTTCTTGTGATTGTCATTTATTTAAGATTTCAATCTGGTCATATCAGGATCAAATTGTGGATCATTGCCAACTTTGGCCTTAACTAATTTATCAAAATATTGAATTTCAACTTTGGTACCAATTTTGCTGTGTTCAATTGGTAACCAGGCATATGCAAGTGGGGCACCGACACTATGGCCGTAATAAGCAGAAGTTGTGTAACCCACAACTTTGTTATTTACTAAAACCGGCTCTTTTCCCATAACTACATCTAAGTCTTTTTCTATAACTAGGCAACTTAATTTACGAGTAATGTTCTCAGGATTTATCTTCGAAAGAGCCTCATGACCAATAAATCCACCGGTTTTTCTAACCGCAAAGCCTAAGCCTGCTTCATAAGGATTATGTTCACTTGTCATTTCAGCACCATAAGATCTGTAGCCTTTTTCTAAACGCATACTGTTGAAAGCTCCACGCCCAGCAGGAATTAGTCCAAACTTTTTACCGGCCTTAAATAGTGTGTCCCAAAGTTTTAGTGCCATGTCGGCATCAGCATAAATTTCAAAACCAAGTTCACCAACATAAGACAATCTCCACAGAGTTACCGGGACTTGTCCAAGATAGGTTTTTTTGGCTTTGAAGTAACCAAGGGATTCATTTGATAAATCATCTTCACAAATTGATTGAGCAAGTTGTCTTGCTTTAGGTCCAAAGAGTCCTAATCCAATTGTTCCTGCAGTTATGTCACGCACATGCACGTTGTCTGGTGCATTGTTTTGCAATCTGATTAAGTCAACATTGCCGTTTGCACCTAGTATGAATTGGTTTTCACCAAGTCTGGTTACTGTTATATCGCTGATGATTCCACCATGTTCGGTAAGCATTAAGCAGTAAGTAATGGAACCAACAGGCTTATCTAGTTTTCCGGTGGTTTGGTGTTGCAGAAAATCTAGTGCACCTTTTCCAGATACTTCAATTCTTTTTAATGATGTGATATCAAAGAGTCCAACATTTTTTCTAACATATTGTGCTTCAGCACCAACAATTGGTGACCAATGCATGCTGGCCCACGGATTTCGTTTGGGTGATTTAAATTTAGAAACTAGCTTCTTATTTGTTTCATACCACTGTGGTCTTTCATAACCTGTTGCTTCTAAAAAGTATCCACCTAAGGTTTTTTGTCGAGGATAAAAACCAGTTGTTCTAATTGGTCTTGGTTCCTTCATTGGCTCTAACGGATGCAAAATGTCATAAACTTCTACGTAGTTTTGTTTGCCACGCATCTCAATATGTTCTGGACCAATTTGGTGTTTTTCGAATCTGTTTACATCTGACTCATGGACAGATAGGGAAGGGTGACCGTCAACTAACCATTCAGCAATTGCTTTTGCAACACCTGCAGAATGCGTGACCCAAACAGCTTCTGCTGTCCAAAAGCCTTTTAATCCAGCCCATTCACCCATCAACGGGAAACCATCAACAGTGAAAGAAAACAAACCATTCATAGCGGTATCAATTTTTGATTTCTTTAATTCAGGAACAATTTTTCCAGAGTGCTTAATTGCACCTTCCCACTCTTTCTTTGTGAAATCTAAAACCGATGGCATTACTTTGGCTTTATCGAATGGCAAAATATCTTTTGCTTTTACTGGTAATGGTTTGTGACCATACCAACCAACACCTAAACCTTTATTTCTTTGTCGGTAATACAAATCTTTATCTTGATGTCTTAACAATGGCAAAACAGCTTCTTGTGTTTGATCAGCTAAACCTGGCAGATCTTTCATCCATGCAAGTTGATGAGCTAAAGGTTGAATCGCAGTTGGCATACCAATCATCTCGCCAACTTTTGGACCCCAAATACCGGCACATGCAATTACTACTTCTGCAGCAAAATCACCTTGATTAGTTCTTACTCCAGTTACTTTTCCGTTTTCTCTCAAGATATCTAATACTTCATGTCTTTCAAGAAATTTTGCACCACGAGCAATTGCTAGTCTGCCCATTGCTTCGTCTGCTCTTAATCCTTTTGCTAAACCATCTGTTGGCACATGAAGTGCACCTAGTATTGCTTTTTCATCAATGAGTGGAAACAGTTTTTTTGCTTCTTTGGCACTGATTACTTTGGCAGAAATTCCCCAAGCTGTAGCCAAACTTGCACGACGGTGTAACTCTGCAAGTCTTTGTTTAGTTGTTGCCACTTCAAGAGAACCCACTTGTAAAAAGCAAGGTTGTCCATCAAGATCAAGTGAGCATAATTTTTCTACTGTGTATTTTGCATATAGCGCTAAAGTTTTACTTGCATTTGTTTGAAAAACTAAACCTGGTGCATGTGAAGTTGAACCACCAGCTGCCCAAAGTGGACCTTGCTCTAAAACTGTGACATCAGTCCAACCACGTTGTGTTAATTCATCAGCAAGAGCACATCCAACAATTCCTGCACCGATGATCACAACTTTTTTTGACATCTATAAACACTTTCGTTTAGGTTTTTATGTGTTTCGCATTATGAAACAGCACTTCTTAATTCTTAACGATAAACCTATGCTCATGTAAAAGGGGCAGGCACGTCAAGTGCCTGCCCCTAGTTGTACTTAATTACTTATCCTAACCAGGCTTTCACCTTGTCAGGGTTTGCATCAATCCACTTTTGTGCGGCTGCTGCAGGATCCATGCCACCTTCAATATCAGCGGCAACTCCGTTTTGGTCTTCGTTAGACCATTGGAAGTTTGTAAGTAATGTTGCAAATGGTGATCCAGAATCCATTAATTTCTTTGAAGCTAATTTAATTAATGGTGTTGCTGGATAATCTGTTAAACCACTTGCTTGTGCTGCATCTGTCCAGTCGTTAGCAGGAAAATTAATTCTTGCTAATTCAACTTGGGCATTGAAATATTGAGGTGTGTACCAATATCCCAAAACAGCTTTCTTATTCTTTTGTCCATCTGTGAATGCATCAATCAAAGCTGTTTCTGAACCAGTATTAATTGCTTTGAAGTTCAGTTTGTTTGCTTCAATCATTTTTTCACCGATTGTGGTGTATCCCGGAGGACCTTCTAACCAAGCACCTTTTCCATCTGATTCTGAAGTCTTAAATAGATCAGCATATTTATTTAAGTTTGCAGAATCTGTGATGTCTGGATATTCGTCAGCCATCCATTTTGGTACATACATACCAATTAAGCCTTCTTGACCGTTAGGACCAAGTTCAACAACTGAACCGCGATCAACCCATTCTTGCCAACGTCCACCGCCCCAGTCTTCAACAACTACGTCGACTGATCCAGCTTCCATTGCGTCATAAGTAACGCCAGCTTCAGCTAATTCAACTTGATTAACTGTGCAACCAAATTCTTTCTTTGCTATTTCAGTTAGCACGTTTGCAGTTGCTGTGTAGCCAACCCATGCGTGCATTGCGATTCCAACTTCACCGCATTCTGCTGTTGCTGCAGTATCTTCTGTGGTTGTTGCTGCTTGATCAACACCAGATCCAGAACATGCTGCAAGAAGCAGACCCAAAGTTACAAACAGTGAAGCAGTCGCGGCGCGACCTCTCAACTTTTGTGTCATTTATTTCTCTCCTTCTTTAGAGAACTACCTAGATGTTAATGCATTTAAGTAACCTTTTGAATTGATTACTTAAAATCGTTGGCTAATTGTTATCAATTACCGTATTTTCGGGCACTGGCGTGAGCAATTCGGTCAACCATCACTCCTAGGAGCAGGATAGAAAACCCAGCGACAAGCCCCTTTCCTTGTAACTCAGGTTTTGATCCACCCACGATTACCAGGTATCCCAACCCACCTGAACCAACGAATCCACCAATTACTACTACTGCCAAAACAAATATCAAACCTTGATTAGTTGCTAGCAATAAAGATTTTTTTGCCGCAGGTAGTTGAACTTTTGTAATTAATTGCCACGCATTAGATCCGGCTGCTGTTGCAGCTTCAATCATTGTTGTTGAAACACCCTTAATTCCTTCGCCCACAATTTTTACAACAACAGGAATTGAGTAAACAATTCCAGTGACAATCGCGGTAAATCTTGAAGGACCAAATAAACCAAGAATTGGAACTAAATAAACAAACGCAGGTAAAGTTTGTCCGGCATCGAGAAAAGGTCTAAGAACTTTGTCAGCTTTTTCACTTCGACCAATCCATACTCCCAGGATCACACCCAGAATCATGGTTAGCATTGTGGCAACAAGTGTTTGAGTAAGTGTGACCATGGTTTCATACCAAAGTCCACATGCAACAATTAACAACATTAAGCCAATAGCTAATAAAGTAACTTTTCTTCCACCAAGTACATAAGCAATCAATGCGATCATTGTAATCGTGATAAACCAAGGTGAATCAGCTAATAAAGTTTGAATTGAATTTAGGACATAGTTTGAAATAAAATCTTTAAAACTGACCGTAATAAACCTTAAATTATCCGTGGTCCAGTCTGTTACTGAATTTGTGGCACTTGCCACTATTTCTGATACATCTAATTGTTTAGGCCAAATTGCTGCCCACAAAACGTTTCGGGAAAGCCAGATGCAAATTATGGCAAAGATTCCCATACCGGCGAGAGAAATTCTTCTTTGCTGTATTTCTTTCTTTGAAGGAGGAATAAATGTTTGCTTTGTTTTTGCAGCCGCACTGGTGCTTCGATCAAGCATGATTGCAAGAAACACAACGGCAAGGCCAGCAACAAACCCATCTCCAACATTTCTAATGGTCAGTGCATTAATAATTGGACCACCAAGTCCAGGAGATGCGATTAAAGCTGCAATGACAACAAATGAAAGGGCAGCCATTACGGTTTGGTTTATTCCCAGCACAATCATTTGTTTACTCATAGGTAATTGAACTTTTGTTAAAGTTTGCTTTCCAGTTGCACCCATTGAAATAGAAGCCTCAATAGGGGAATTATTCAAACTTCTGATTGCATGAGAAGTAATTCTTATTGATAAGGGAATGCTATAAACCATAGTTGCAATGGTTGCTGAAGCAGTTCCAATTAGAAAAAATAAAGCTAGGGGAGCAAGATAAACAAGGGTGGGAAGAATTTGCGCTAAATCCAAAAATGGTGTTAAGACTTTCAAGACTCGATCTGATAATCCAGCCCAAATTCCTAATGGAATTCCAATTGAGAGAGAAAGAATTACTGCAGCTAATGTCATTGCGAGTGTGTCCATGCTGTCTGTCCACATTCCCAACAAACCACAACCAAATAAAAGTGAAACCGCTAAAATTGTGGTTTTCAAATTACTTGTCAAGAAAACAAAAAAAGCCACAACACCAATGACTCCGAGCCAGCCTAAAACTGGAATTATTGAATTAGGAGCAGGTATTGCAATTAACATTCTTATCAATTCAACAAACCCACTTATTACAGTTCTGATGGGATTGAAGAAATAAACAAAAGCTGTGCTCTGGGTTCTGTTGCCTCTAATTGAAGCGGCAGCATCATTGGCAGTTTGAGTCACAAGCGTGTCTTGATAGGTGGCAAGTTCAAGTGTTGCTACACCTTTAAAAATTATTGCTAACGTAGCCCAAACACCAAGAATGATAAGAATTAAGTAGCGAGTTTTAATCTCTTTTATAGCAGAAATCAACGAGCATCACCAGAAATTAATTTCAAAATATCTTCACTTGAAACTATTCCTAATGCTTTTCCGTTTTCACTTACTCTCACAGGTTTCATATGTTGTGAAATTATTTGGGATGCATCTCTAATGATGGTTGAGGAATCAAGTTCAGGTCCATCTGTTGCTTCACCGGGTCTTGCTGGTCTTGCTAAATAACGAAGCGTTAACACATGTGATTTTGAAATATCGCGCATGAAATCTGCCACATAAGTATCAGCTGGTTTGCCAATTAAATCTTCAGCAGTTCCCATTTGCACTACAGCGCCATCTCTCATAATGGCAATACGATCACCAAGTTTCATTGCTTCCGACAAATCATGGGTAATAAAAATCATGGTTTTACCAACTTCTTTATGCAATCTAATAACTTCGGTTTGCATATCTCTTCTTATTAGTGGATCAAGGGCTGAAAATGGTTCGTCTAAAAACATAACTTGAGGATCAACTGCCAGTGCCCTTGCTAAACCAACTCTTTGTTGCATACCGCCAGATAGTTGTTCTGGATAGGCTTCGGAATACCCTTGCAAACCAACTAACTCAATTACTTCTTGAGCTCTTTTATGTCTTTCAACTTTTTTAACACCATTTATTTCCAAGGAATAAGCAATGTTGTCAATAACTTTACGATGGGGCAGTAGTCCAAAATGTTGAAACACCATTGAAAAAGCTGTTCTTCTTAATTCCCTTAACCTAGCTGGATCAGCTTTTAATACATCTTCACCATTAAATAAAACTGAACCTGCAGTTGGTTCAATTAATCTAGTTAAACATCTAACTAATGTTGATTTACCTGAACCAGATAATCCCATCACAACGAAAACTTCGCCAGGGGCAACATCAAAGGAAACATCTTTTACCGCAGCTGTGTTACCAGTTTTTGCTCTTAACTCTGAGCGAGAAAGATTGGCATCTGCAGAATTAACAATTTTTTCTGGATTATCACCAAACACTTTCCATAAATTTCGTACCGAAATAGCTGATGAGCTGTTATGTGAATTCATCTGCTACTCCTTGCCATCAAACCAGTTAGATGGAGCTGGTTTTAGATTTTGCCAAACATGTTTTGCTTCTTGGTATTCTGCCAATCCCGTTGGCCCTAATTCTCGCCCAAAGCCTGACTGCTTGAATCCGCCCCACTCTGCTTGAGGAACATATGGGTGAAAGTCATTAATCCAGATAGTTCCATGGCGCAATTGCTTTGCCACCCTCTTTGCTTTTTCAATATCTTTTGTCCACACCGCTCCTGCTAATCCGTAAATAGTGTCATTGGCTAGAGCAATAACTTCTGTTTCAGATTCAAAAGTTTCCACTGTTAATACAGGACCAAATGATTCATCTTGCACACATTGCATCTTGGCGTGACAGTTATCTAAAACTGTTGGTCTGTAATAGAAACCTTCTTGAAGATGAGACTCGGTTGGTCTTTTGCCGCCAGCTTTTACTTCAGCACCCTCAGCAATTGCATTAGCAACATACTTTTCAACTTTGTCTCTATGTGCTGCACTAATTAAGGCACCAGTTTCGGCAAAAGAATCTTCAGGAGCACCTAATCTGATTAGTTCAGCTCGTCTAGCAACTTCTGCAACAAAGTCTTTATGAATAGATTTTTCAACTAATAATCTTGCTCCAGCAGAACAAACTTGTCCTGAGTGAAGAAATACAGCTGTCAGTGCGTTATCAATAGCTGCATCCATATCCGCATCAGCAAAAACAATATTTGGATTCTTTCCACCTAATTCAAGAGCAACTTTTTTAACAGTTTCACTTGCTGTAGCCATTACTTTCTTTCCAGTAATCAGACCACCGGTGAAAGAAACCATGTCAATATCAGGATGAGAACTCAAAGGGGAACCAGCAACAGCACCTGATCCTAAAACTAAATTATGAACTCCATTTGGTACACCTGCTTCAGTTAAAGTATCCATTAACAAAGAAGTTGTGCTGGGAGTTAATTCACTGGGTTTAATGACAAAAGTACAACCAGCAGCTAATGCAGGTGCAATTTTCCAGGAAGCCTGCAATAGAGGGTAATTCCAAGGTGTGATTAAACCAATGACACCAACTGGTTCATATTGAATAGTACTTTCGATATTTTCTCTATCAACATCAACTTTTCTATCCGTTTGTTTAGCAATTAGCTCAGCGAAATACTTGAAGACTTTAATGACATCATCCATGTCATATTCGGACTCAATG
>Ga0207937_1000088_pt1 | contig 28792 bp, 25 predicted proteins | sample LakMenEpi04Sep11_FD_150668 | JGI IMG/M metagenome (GOLD analysis project Ga0207937, IMG submission 150668) | Freshwater microbial communities from Lake Mendota, WI - 04SEP2011 deep hole epilimnion (SPAdes) | ecosystem: Environmental > Aquatic > Freshwater > Lentic | place: Lake Mendota, Madison...
TCATTCAACTTCGGTTGTGGAGCTCTCGGTGTTTCTGGTTCCGCTGTATCCTGAAGCGATTGCATTGTTCCTATCCTGCACCATCCTTTGTCACTAAATCGACAACACACTCCTTGGGAACCTGGGGTGGCACCGGAATGGATGGATTTAGGTTCTTTATCAGTAGAGACGCTCGCAATTGCTCGGCGCGTTGAAAGTCGAGGCCTTCGATGGATATCGAGTGCTCATGAGTCCCAGCGGTATTGATGACCAGCGTCGCAAGGTTGAAACTTCGCATCAAAGGTCCTTGGACAACGTCTGTATGCTGAATGCGTTCACGCGGCACAAAGATTCGATGCCACCAAACGTAACCCCTTTGAAGTTCTAGACCTCCTGGCAATTCCCGAAATCGGGTGTTTCGAAACTTCCAAACAGGATCCATTCTTACAAAAGCACCCAGCAATCCCAGCAACGCTAGGCATGACAATCCGATGAGCCAGCATCGGAAATCCCAAATCGGAAAAACAAGAATTGTGAGCGCGACCCAAACCACCAGTGCGATGAGGCCCAAAACGGAAAAGAAAATCAATCCTGCCCAGCGCTCAACCGCAATGCTATCCGGATGCAATTGTTCAAAAGGAGATTGCTGCTCACGGGGCAACTGTTGCGCAGACATTGCTTGTTGCTCAAGCGGTAGCGTTTGAGCGGTGAAAACAGGTTGCTCCACGGAAGCGGTGGTTGGTGATTCAGACAAATCTTTGGCTTCGCATTCATTCATGATGGGATTGGCATGGTCAATTCGTTGGGCAGCGTTCGATCTTGGGAATGAACCGATGCTTATTCTACTTTGACCCACCGATCGAGTATGGATGCATAGGTCCGGATTCCATCTTGGGTGAACCGCAAGTAAAGGTCGGGTTCAATCAATTCAACCTCCATCATCAAGAACGGAGAACCATTCGATTGGTCGTTGCTCAAGGAGTTACGCACCCAATCAACTCTCGCGTACAACGTTCGAGGGACATAATCCCTTAAGATGGCTTGGGAAGCAGATATCAACCAATCCTCGGGATCCAGTTTTGTATACACACCGCCATGCTGCACCTGAACGCGAAAATCACCCGCCTTCGGAACTTTTCGAACGGCATGATGCAACGTTCCATCCAAATACACCAGCGAGTATTCTCCGTCGGACTGTACCGAGGCAACAAAGGGTTGCACCATCATGGTCCGTTCCCGAAACGCTTGAACGGCGATCGCGGGAACTGCGTCGTTACTGGGAACGGCGTCGGCAGAATTCCCAATCAATAGAAACGTTTTCTCCGAGCCCGCGCTCACGACGGGTTTGACGACAACGGAATCGCAACTGAATTCGCGACACCAAAGTTGAACGGAGTCGCGGTTGAGCTCGACGGTATTGGCTGGAACGAATCGTGTCGGAACAACTGGATGCCCCGATGTTACCAATTCGGCTAAGTAGCTTTTGTCAATGTTCTTTTCGATCGTGGATCTCGGATGCAATAACCGCACTCCGCTTTGTTCGATCTTGGCGATCGCCGCTCGAAATTCCGATGGGAAAAGGTAGTAGTTCCACGGAGAGCGTATCAGCACGACATCAAAATCAGCCCAATGCACAGACTCGTTCCTCCAATCCACGGCTTGAATGTCCCAGCCTCGCGACTGAAGTTCACTGGCTAACAATGGATCGTCTTGTCCTGCAAATTCAGCGTCTTTTTTGGTCAAGAATGCACAACGCAGTTGGGTCATGAAGAGCTAGAACCTAATTCTTGTTAAGAGGGTGCGATGGTCCAACCGTGGGCCGTCATGCGAAAAACTCCGAGTGAGCCTAAGTCTCTGATTGCATCGTCTACGTCAAAGTCGATAGGAAAACCAGTGAGCGTTTCAAGGATAGATTCTGCACGCTGGTCAATCTCTTTTGTTGACAGCGGGCCTTCTGCTTGCGAGAGAACATAATAGGCCAAAATGGCTTCGCAGATTTCTTGTTGTTCCGATTCTTCTTCTAAACGCAGCAGTGCACCGAGGTTGTTGTCCAAACTTTGGTAGTACAAACTACGAGTGATGTTCAATTGGTATCGACGTTTGGTGGATGTGTAAGACAAGATTGATTTGACACCATAAAAAACCGTAGCCAAAACGATCGCAATCGCAAATAGAAAAGAGGATAAGACTTTCAACGTTCCGATGAATGCGATAATCCATAGGCTTTTGGCTAATTTGCTGGACATGATGAAGATGCCCCAAAGGGTCGGTATCCCAATCTTGCCCGTATCGAGCCAGGAAAGTCGAATCTTGGATCCCGGCAACATCATGTCGATGTCCGCTTTCGGAATATTCTTGAACATCCGAAGATGAACTCGCATTGGATCGAGTGGATCAGAAAGGGATTGCATTTCTTTCGGACGGAAAACGACTACCAAACGTTGATAGATTGGCACATCGACTTCGCGCATTCGGAAAAGGGATCTCCAATCCCGTTTCATTCTTTTTATAACGATGTCGCCACGACCATAAACTTCCAATCGACGAAACGAAGAGAAGCGGATCTGCAGCCGAACTCCCCAGTGGCTTGCGGCCCCGATCGCGGCTTGAATCTCCCTGGGTGATAGGCGTCTATAGTTCGCGTGATTGAGAGAATCGGCGATTTCTGCGAATAAAGAGCGGCAAACGGATTCGTCGACGGAGACTAAGGTGCCACTGCCCTCAGTGGCCACCTCCAGCGCACGATCGCACAAGTCGCGATCTGGGTCGAATTGGGAATAGAGATCGATGAGATATTCATGATGTTGCTGATACTGGAGTTGGATCTTCTTTTTGAAATCATCAATCGCTGGTCGTAGCTTCTCAAACTCTTCACGACAATCGGATCGCGATGCGAGCCGTTCGATCAATTGGTTAGGGCGAAAGGGAAGAAAATGTTCTCGTTTCCAATGTTCAATCGGAAGCTCGACTTTCGCCGCCATCCATTGCTTAGGGACCCAGAACCCCACAAGCCATTGCATTATGTTGCATTCATGTTCGGATTAGTTCGCAATGTGCAGGGCTCGACGACGACGTTCTTTGCGGCGAGCATCATCGACGAGCCCTGAGACTCGACTGACATCATCGATGCCGACTAAATTTAGTTGGGGGTGGGAGCGATCACTACTCGTGAGTTTGATAGCACCGACATTGAGCATGCGTTGAACGGGTCCTTGGGTGAATGCAACATCATCGATCTCGATCAGTTCAATTCGATCGGTCGTTCTGACCAAGATTCCATGCTTGTGAATGAATCGCTGAGTCGTGAGTTCATAGAAAACGCACAATCTACGGTAGGCATACACAGCGGCCGCAATCACCCAAAGTGCGATCACAACGCCCGTGCCAACGCTCCAAATGATCTTCTTTTCTACTTGTTCTCCCAGTATCCCAGGGAGCATGACCATTCCAACAATCAACGCAATGGTCAGTATCAAGCAAAGAATCCATGATCCGATCATCGCTTTCGGGGAATAACCACCCGACCAGAGCGATTCCTCAGGCTCAGCATTGGTGTTTGCGCCTTTGACGGCCATGGTGGCCAAACGCTGTGCTGGACTGGGTTCTTCGGATTGGCTCATTTTATTTTCCAATATTTGATGGTAGGCATTGAGAAACGTATGGCTAATGAGGGCCAACGTTTACCTGGTTTAGTATACAGTTTCGCTGTCTATACTCCAACAGCCCGAATTGCGTCGTACTTCTATCCATTGGCTGCAACGACAGAGACTTTAGGCGCACTCATGGCCTCGTCGGTCGTGAAACTGGGTACAGACAACAATTCGCTGGGCAAAGATCGTGGCTTGCACCGTAGGAACCAAGAAACGGTCGTTCCGTTCCCTCGCTGATTCGTTCTTCTAGCAAATCCACGACCATGGAGACATATTCGGGATGCACCCCAACGGTATCGCCACGAACAAATTGGATGCCTTTCTCGCGGCATAGAGAAGCTGCCTCTTCATCCAAATCGTACAATACTTCCATGTGATCGGAGATAAAGCCAATTGGCATCAGCACGATGTGTTGAATCGACTCAGCTGTGTGTAATTGTTCAATCCGTTCGCAAACGTCCGGTTCCAGCCAAGGTTGTTGTGGTGGACCGGATCGACTTTGAAAAACCAGTTCCCAAGGTCCATGCCCTACGGCGGCACAAATCAGCTTTGCGCATTCACGGAGCTGAATCTCATATTTGGAATGGTCTGCCATGGCATTGGGAATGCTGTGAGCACAAAACAGAACCTTGGTAGTCGATCGATGCTCTTCTGGAATTTGAGCGAGTGATTTCTTCAGGCAATCGGTTTGGGCCGCAATAAATTTGGGATGATTGAAACCTTTGCGTACCTTTTCCACCAAAGGCGCCTTTTCTCCGACGGTCTGTTGGGCTGCCGCGATATCTTCACGGTATTGGCGGCAACCGCTGTAGCAGCTAAACATCGAGGTAAAGAAAGCGATCGCGCGTTTGCGACCATCGTCCGCCATGTGTTGCATGGTTCCCGGCAGTAGCGGGTGCCAATTCCTATTGCCCCAGTAAATCGGAAGATTGATTCCGCGCCGTTTGCATTCGTTCTGGACTGCGTCGATCAGCAGTCGGCATTGTTCGTTGATAGGACTGACACCGCCAAAGCTCTGATAATGTTCGGCAACTTCGAGCATTCGTTCTCGCGGAACATTTTTGCCACGCAGCACATTCTCGAGGAAAGGAATCACATCGTCAGGACCTTCGGGGCCGCCGAAAGACACGAACAGAATCGAGTCGATTGGCAATTTGCTCAAAGGTGGCAGCGGAGTGGTCGGCGCGGCGGGCTTTGTCGGAACCGCCGGCGGAGCTTGCGGGTTCGGAGTTTGCGGATTCGGAGAAAGCGACTGTGGGCCGGAGGTTGGATGTGTCATGACTGCTTCTGGATTATGGACTGAATGTCTCGAAAGTCTTGGCTTTGACAATTATCAGCAGTTTGCAACCCCTGGAAAGTTCTTTTGGATCCGAACCGGCGAGGTATCGGACCAAAAAAACTGCGAGATGACGCGACAAGCCTCCTGGTTAGAGCATAGAATCAGGCCCCTACGACGGATTTGATACAACACCGCCACTTTTTATACAGCTTATATGAGTTCAAATACAACCGTTCAACTGCCGACCACCGATCTTCCAACCGCTTCTTATCCGTTTTTTGGCCAATTGGCTCGAATCATTAACTCCGGGCAATCGCGGGCCGTGGTTTTGAGCGGGAACATCTACGATTTGTATTTTGACGGAAAACAATACGTACCGATTATCCCGTTCTTGACCTCCAAGACGCAGGTGCCTGGGTTGATCCAGGTGATTTACGAGTTGAACGGTCCCATTCGAATGAGTGACGATGACCGTATGCGGCTTCGAGAAGCGTGGTCTGCTTGGAAGAATGGCGTTTCTGTCGACGCGATCCCGATGCGTGAGGTGTTGAATGATGGGAGCAAATTCGATCTTCGACGCCGCGAATTTGATCAGTATCTTCGCGACGCCATCGGCAATGCGACTCAAGCCTTAGAATTCCTTCGGCAGTTGACGATTTGTTCGCGTGCTTGTTTGAAAGAAAACTTGCTCATCCTCATCGAAGGGACCGACATGTTGTTGCCTTCAGGAGATGGGGACGTTGCGAGAATGAACGATGCCCAATTGCGGCGCATCGCGATTGTCACCGATTGGTTCAACGATCCTGCATTCTTTTCGGGCAAGGATGCCGTGATCCTTGTTGCAGAATCGCGTAGTCTCGTTCATCCTCGCATTTCCCGATTGCCACAGGTGTTGTCGGTTGAGGTTCCGGCTCCCGATTTGGCCGCTCGTAAACACTTTGTTAGCACGCATGTCGCGACAACGCCCACCGGGCAAAAGCACAATAGCGACATGGTAGCGGAAGCGACCGCTGGACTTAGTCTTCACGCCATGCGTCAGCTATTGCTATCTTCGGACTACTTGCAACGCCCCGTAGAACGCCAAGACACCACAAAGCAAGTGGAGCTCTTCATCCAAAGTCAGCTTGGTGAGGATGTGATCGAGTTCAAGAAGCCGTCGCATCGATTGACGGACTGCGTTGGATTCGCAAATCTGAAGTCCTTTTTGCATAGCTATTTGATTCCACGCATGAAGCTACCGGACGATCGCGCTCTTCCGGGTGCTGCGATTGCAGGCCCCATTGGAGGCGGAAAGACATATATTTTTGAAGCGGTCGCAGCCGAGTTGGATATGCCTGTTCTTGTTTTGAAGAACATCCGAAGCCAGTGGTTTGGTCAAACCGACGTAATCTTCGAACGATTGCGTCGCGTTTTGGAAGCACTCGAGAAAGTGGTGATCTTCGTGGACGAAGCGGATACACAATTTGGTAGTGTCGGCGAAGGAGCCCATGAAACAGAACGACGGCTAACCGGCAAAATTCAAGGGATGATGAGTGATCCGAAACTGAGAGGCAAGGTCGTGTGGTTGCTCATGACAGCTCGTATTCACTTGTTGTCGCCGGACATCCGACGTCCGGGGCGCGTCGGGGATCTGATCATTCCGATCTTGGATCCGATCGGCCAAGATCGTAAGGATTTCATTCGCTGGATGCTGAAGCCGACGAATTTCATCAACGATGCACTCGTCGATTGGCTCGATGCCGAGGGACTCGAACAAGACTACTCGTCGGCTGGTTATGCCGCGTTGCGTAGCCAATTCAAAGCGATTCCTCCCAAGGATGAGACGGAGTTGAAGGAGATGATCCGCGACTTTATTCAACCCGCGATCAAACAAACGCGGCGGTATCAAACGCTACAGGCGTTGATCAATTGCACGCGTCGTTCTCTTTTGCCCGACCCGAACATCACCGACGAGGAAAGGGCTAGAATGGAAGATGAGATCCGGGAGCTGGAAGCTCAAGGGATCCGATAAATCGCGCTGTCCAACAAAGCTCACTGAACGCTCATTTCTCATCGTATCGATTCGCCACGTATGTTTTTGAACAACAATCCTGTTCTTCAGCGCGAGCTTATTGTCAACCTCCGCACGCCAAGAGCTTTCTTGTTGATGCTCATTTATCAGATCGCGCTCGCGGCGGTGGTTTTGATCGCTTATCCACGCGATGTCAAAATCGACTTGAGTCGCGAGTCCGCATCGGCGCAGCGATTGGTCGACTTCTTCTTTGTTGGCCAGTTTGCGATCGCGTCGTTGATGGCACCGAGCTTCACGGCTGGCGCTATTAGTGGCGAAAAGGAAAGGAAAACGTATGAGATGTTGTTGGCCAGTCCATTGCGACCAATCGTCATTGTTTCCGGCAAGCTGATTGCGGCACTCGCTCACTTGATCGTGCTGGTATCCGGCTCCTTGCCGATCATCATGCTCTGTTTGCCGTTGGGTGGCGTTTCTATTTATGAATTGCTGGCGGCGTATGTCGGGCTGTTGTCTTCGATTTTTCTTTTTGGTTCGATCAGCATGTACTGCTCGAGCTACTTTAAACGAACGAGTTCGTCGCTTGTTGTCAGCTACGTTTTCATTTTACCCATTCTGATCGTAGGTGTGATTTTGTGGCTGGCGCTGGCCGGCCAAGGAGATCTGCGTCTCGTTTTGACTATCACGATTGTACCTGCTATTTGCTTGGTATTCGGGTTCGGAATGCTCGCCATTACAGCCCATCGATTACTGTATCCGCCCGATATCGGAAGCCAAGGGAACGAAGTGGTCGATCTAGAGAAGGAACAGCGCGAAGCGGTCGGGTTGGTTATTCAACGGGATCAGTTCCCGGACAGCTTGTTCGCTCCGCCGCGCCGCAAGACGCTGATGGCAGACAATGCAAACCCGGTCTACGACAAGGAGATGCATGCGGAACTCTTTAGCCAAGGGAGCTTGATGCTTCGTTTGGTTATCCAGATCAGTATGTTGCTGGCGATACCGTTGATGGCGGTATTCTTGTTTTTGCGTCCGAGCTTAGCAGCGTATTATGCGGGCTTTGTGTTGATTTTTAACATTCTCGTGGCACCTGTGTTTATGGCAGGCAGTATTACGAGCGAACGAGAGCGACAAACGATCGATCTGTTGTTGACGACGACGATCTCTTCATGGCAGATCCTTTGGGGCAAACTGCTGGCGGGTTACCGAGTGTCTGCTGTGTTGACCGCGTTCCTAATGTTTCCGATGGTGTTGGCCCTGCTCCCGTTGACGCCGTTATCGGAGAATTGGCCGTCGATGTTGGCCTACTTTTTGATATGCTTTGTTGCTTCGGTCTTCAATACGATCTTGGCGATGTTTTTGTCGACTGTTGTTAGGAAAACGAGCACCGCCATGATGCTAAGCTACGTCGTCTTGCTGGGTCTCTATTGCTTGCCGGTCGCCATCTATTTCTTGGTTTGGTCATTCGCACCCGCCGATCAAGATTTAAAGTCCCTCAAGTTCATCGGCGTCACAAGCCCGCTGATGGCGGTCGACAATGCACCCCTTACCGCGATGGCCATCGGAACGAGCGAGTCCCCGACTGCGAAGGTTGGATCGTGGGTTTTCATCGGGATTTATGTAGGGATTACAACGATTGCATCAGGAATTCTACTGGCGATTAACGTGTTGTTGTTCCAAGCTCGTTGGCGGTTAACCGGCCGAGGTTGACGGTTTCGCAATTGGCCGGGACAATTCCGGTCCGTTGAGTAGTGAAAACCAAGGTTTGCGCCGAGCGGCCCAAGGGCCGGTAGAAACCGGGGCTAGCGCCCGACGGCTCACAGGCCGGAGAGCGATTGTTTCCGATAACCCTATGCGATCAATGTCTCTGACAATACTTTTCTGAACAAAAGCTACATCTATGTCCATACTACAAACACAAGACCCCGCCATTTGGGCCGCCATTGAACAAGAGTCTATACGGCAACAGGAAGGTCTCGAGATGATCGCAAGCGAGAACTACACGAGCCCTGCGATCATGCAAGCGGTCGGTAGCGTGCTGACGAACAAATACGCTGAAGGCTATCCTGGGAGACGCTACTACGGTGGTTGCGAGCATGTCGACACCGTCGAAACGATCGCAATCGAACGTGCGAAAGAGCTGTTTGGTGCAGATCATGCAAACGTTCAGCCGCACTCTGGCTCGCAAGCGAACACGGCTGTCTACTTGTCCGCATTGCAACCTGGCGATGTTGTCCTAGGGCTCGATTTAGCTCAAGGTGGACACCTGACCCACGGTATGCATCTCAATATCAGCGGAAAGCTGTACAAATTTCATGCTTACGGCGTCGATCCTGTAAATCATCGAATCGATTTTGATCAAGTAGCTAAATTGGCACGCGAGCATCATCCCAAGATGATCGTCGCAGGCGCAAGTGCTTACCCACGCGAGATATTTCATGACAAGTTTGCAGACATCGCTAAAGAGGTTGGCGCGAAGCTTTTGGTGGACATGGCTCACTATGCTGGTCTTGTCGCAGCAGGAGTACACAATTCGCCGGTTCCGTATGCTGACTATGTTACAACGACCACTCACAAGACACTTCGCGGACCACGTAGCGGTTTGATTTTGTGTCGCAGTGAGTATGCGAAGCCGATCAACAGCGCGGTCTTCCCTGGTATTCAAGGAGGACCCTTGATGCACGTCGTCGCTGGAAAAGCAGTTTGCTTTGCAGAAGCTCTGCTGCCATCGTTCAAGGAATACGGCAAACAAGTGGTCGCCAATGCCAAAGTGCTTGCCGACTCGTTGATGGCACATGGATTACGACTGATCAGTGGTGGTACTGACAATCACTTGGTCCTCGTCGACGTGACTAGCTTCGGTATCGGCGGAAAGATCGCGGAAAAGGCGCTCGACGAATGCGGTATCACAGTGAACATGAACATGATTCCATTTGACACTCGCAAACCGATGGACCCCAGCGGTATTCGAATCGGTGCCCCTGCTTTGACAACACGCGGTATGGGGACAGACGAGTTCAAGACGATTGCGACCTGGATTGCAACGGCGTTGAAGTCGCACGATGATGCAGCGATGCTTGCACAGATTCGGGAAGACGTACGTCAGATGGCAAGCCAATTCCCCGTTCCTGCGGCTGGCCTAGCCGTGGCCGTTTAAGGGAAAGTTTCTATGAGTCTTCCGAGAATATTGATCGCTGATGATAACGCTCAGAACCGCGAATTGCTGGAAGCATTCCTTGCAAGAATCGAGTGCGATACTGCGTTTGCAGTCGATGGGCAAGATACTTTGAACAAGGTCGAGAGCTTCAAGCCCGACTTGATTTTGCTCGACGTCATGATGCCGAAGCTTAACGGTTTCGAGGTTTGCCGAAAACTAAAATCGGACAAAGCCACGTCGAAGATCATGATTCTCATGGTCACCGCCTTGAGCGAGCTTGGCGACATCGAACGCGCGGTTGAAGCGGGGACGGACGATTTTCTGTCGAAACCCGTGAACTCGTTCGAGTTGCAGAAACGAGTCGAGAACATGCTCAAATTGAAGGGGACAGAAGACGAACTCGAGCGGCTACGTGCTTACATTCGCGAAATGGAAGAGACGAAATAAGCGAGATTCGACCCTCGGGAATGCGCGTAGGCTAAAGGCTCACGGCTACTTAACCCTTTCCAGGCCCAGAAAATCGTTTACCGTTTTTACCTCATTGTCTTGTTTTGGAGAGAACCACGATTTTTTGGGCTCTGTAGAATAACCTGTCGATTTGGGGAATGGATTTAGTTTGCTAAACCATTGCGATGTCGACTTTGACATTTTCTGGAAGGTCGATGGTTCTTTTCTCGTGTACGAGTTTACGTTGGTTTTCTTGGTACTGAACATGCTGGGCATTTTCCATTCAGGCATCCAAGATTTCTTGTTCGCACTTGAGGTGCTCGTATAAAGCGGGCTGGGTTTGCTTTTGCTTTCGCTCTTGGCGAATGGGTTCCAATTCCACTCTTCAGCGTGAGTGTTGGAAGCGAGCGGGCAGCTCATTGCCAGAACCAACAAAACGACAGAGAGACGCTTGATCGAGTTGGTCATTTCTTAGTTCCCGATATCAGGTCATGAATACTGTGGACACCGGATTTCTAAATAGCCAATTTGCTTTGGCGAGTCCAGACGACTAACAGTGGTTCAGGGTGTTTCCAGTATTTGAATCTCATAGCGATCCATCGATGTTTTGCGGAACTCGATTCCCCCCGCCTTTCCTATCTCCCGTAACATGACATCGACGGTCGCGTCCTTGACGTCGATCATCACTTCGCGTTTGCCAATTTTCTCGGGCAAAGGAAGTGGTGCGATGTCGAGTTTCAGCTTCATTGCTAGTTCCGGAAGCATCTTCCCCAGGCTCCCTTGAAGCTTGAGGGAGTACAACGGTACATTTGATTTCGGCTTTACCCACTTCTTGTTAGGGATGAGCGGGCGGACCAATGCGTGGTGCGCCTCCGGGGACGCAGATATCAGCCAGCCCTCTCCTTCCTTTTGGACGATGGCCATCGTATTCACGGTCTTCCAAGTGTTCCAATGCTCCCTACCAATTTGCGTCATTTGAGACGGAGTATATTTCCATGATACTGTTTGCCGCTGGTCTCCATCGACAGCGAGAGGAACAACGCTAGCTTTGCCATCCACCATGCGAAGCTTTTTGCCAAGACTTCCCAATACACTTGTGGCGACGGCTAGCCGAGACACTTTCGAAAAGGAGCGTTCGGACCAATGATCATGTTCGACACTCGATGTCCAAGCGTTGTCGAGTTTGGCGAATTGGCAAAGAGCATTGGAAACTTCGATCGAACTTGCTCCATGGCTCCAACTCAAGCCGGGGTTATCGACTTTGTTCCATTCCGCTTGAATCTTGGACGTCTTGAGTTCCCAGTACGCCAGCGTAAGCGAATCTGCCATGGACTTTGGAGCGATAAACACCAGGTTGTCCAAGATGATGACTTGCCCATCCACTTGATCAGACATTCGCTTTAGCCAAAACTCGATCGATTCTTTATTGGGTACTACTGCAACCATCTCATCTTTGGCGATCTGGCGATCGACCCACATGGGCAAATCATAAAGTCGAGATAGGGTATCCACTGCGTATCCAAATGCCCCGTCCACTTGATCGTCTAGCGGATTCTGTAGTCGTTGATGTGTGGCTACCATGGCACTCGATAAATAAGGATGCTCCTGGGACAAACACGGATCGCATCGGAGTGTATGGAGAAACAAAATCAGTGCAGCAAAGATCCACCGCCATGTGAAAGTCAAGCAAGAACTTTCGATTCGATTCATAATCTTTTTTGAGGAAACCTATACATTGCGAAATGGGATCTACCCAACTACAGTGGAGTTGCGGATTCGTTGAATCGTTCGTTTACACGGCTCACAATCCTCACGCACGAGTACTGTTCTCTCCACGAGCGATAGTACCAATATCCGAACACTCGGCTGAATGGTATGACCAAGCTAGTTCAATTTTACGAAAACTATCTGTCCTACACCTATGGTGATATTCATTCTATTGTAATTTCTAGCATCGATTGCAAAAATCCGATGATCTGGATTGACGAAGTCCGGCGTAACTATTCACCGTCTACCTTGACGCGATTGCTCAAGTCGTCTGATGTGGAAACGCGGCGAGCCGCAACTTGGGCGCTTTGTTTTTTGGGTGACGAAACCCATTATTTTCCACTCGGTGCCTTGCTACGCGACGATTCTCGAACCGTTCGAACCAGCGCGGACGAAGCGCGACGTGCCATTGCGGCACGAACACAAAGTCCCTGGCATCGTCAGACAGCATACACCGTCGAACAATTCCTTGCGGACGGCGATTATCGCCGAGCAGAGGAGCTAGCAAGCCATTTGATCGACGAAACCGATGGACGCAGCGACGTGTTTTATCTTCGCGCATGGATTCGATTTTCGAATGGTATGATCGAGCAGGCGGTTCATGACTGCAAACGTGCCTTGAAACTCGATCGATACTCCTATCAAACATGCGTCGCTCTCGGGCAGTGCTACTGGCATCTCGGGAACGATAATGCAGCAATGGAGTGTTATCTTGAAGCGGCACGTGTGTATCCCGATTGGGAACCCGCTCGATCTGCGATCGCCATTCTTGCCGACAGCTAATGCGGGCTACTGAACGCGTCGAACTTCTTCGGCGTCGATGATTTCTCCGTCACCATCTTCTGATGCGTTTCGAGAATCAAATCCGCCGAATCCTCCAAACGGCCCGGTTTGTGGTTGGGCAGTTGTATTGGGCGAGTACCCCTTTGGGAATTGGCCCTCCATAAATGCCTTCTTCACTTTCGCTTGAAAGATCTCGGCAGAGCAAACCACAAACATGATCGCGAAGATAAACGCTATCTGCCAGGAATAGAAGAGACCGTAAAGAAAGAATGCAGCCGCTAAGATTTGACCAAGCCTCGCTGTCCAATAAACTGCCTTTTCGCTTGGTACAAAGAACTTTAGGATTGCCCTGACGATGCGGCCACCATCCATCGGATAAACGGGCAACAGATTGAAGATAACCAATCCAACATTGGCGACAAGAAGCTGCTCTACGAAGCCCAAGTTGCCGAGCTCGATTGGCCCTCCCCAATTGGCTTTCACGGCGAACCCCAACGCCAGGACGATGGCGATCACCACATTGACTAGTGGTCCGCAAGCAGCAATCACCAATTCTGCTAACGGTGAGTGGGGAGTGCCCATCCTCGCCAATCCACCGATGGGCATCATTGTTATATCCTGCGTTTGCACGCCGAACCATCTTCCAGAGAAGGCATGTCCTAGTTCATGCAAGAAAACACATCCGAAAACGGCCAACACGAACCCGATAAGCCCCAATGTTTGCGACAGACCGGCTCCGATTTGGCTTAGAAAAACATAAATGAGTAACCACCAAAAGGTCCAGTGTATGTAGAGCCGAATTCCCGCTAATTTCCCGACATATAGTGTTTGAAACATGATTGGATTCTAGAGGGGCCCGATTGAGAAAGCAAACGAAACAGAAGCTACTGCCCCAACAAAAGACTCAGGTAGCTCCGTTTTTCCATTTGCCCCAAACTTAACTGCGATGCGAGTTCGAGGATATCGTTCTTTGCATCCTCAATCGCCGAAGGGTCTTCGACGACCCGCTCGATTTCGGCATACTCGCCGACCCCTTCGACACAATCCATCGTAATGGTGAGTTCTCGCTCATGCGTCGCGATTTTATAAACCGACCGAACCTTGGACACACGGGCAACAATCTCGAAACCTAGATGTTTCCAAATACTGAGCCACGATTCGACTGTATCGGGGACCAATGGCAATTCGATTTCGGGTCGTATCTTCACCGGACCGGGCAATCTCGGCCCTTTGTAAGTTATCAACGGTTTGCCATTGAGTTCACGTATGCGTAACGCTTCATCGGTAACGCGAAAGTCTCGCGATGGATGTCGCAGATAGGTGTCGCAATGCGTTTCATTCTGAAGAAATACTCCACCCAACGACAGAATCCCTTTCTTGAGGATATCGCGATCCGCCACCTGAAACTTGCATTCAATTTCTAATGGTTCCATGCTCATTCCTGGAGCTGTGGCATCTTGAATAGATGACGTGTGCAATCAGCGATACGCATCAGTGTCATGTTGGTCCGCGAAGAGTTCGATTGTGGGCCATGACGGCGTTGAGCTGGGATTGTATTTGCGTGAATGGAATCACAATGGCTGGCACGGATCTCTCAAGACGTTGCACTTGTGGTATCACTCGATTGTTTTGCAATACACGATCCACTTCGTCTTCGAGCATGACCAACCAAGCAGGAATGTCTAGTCCGACACCTGTCGGCTCGCGCATCATCAAGTGCGATTCTTGGACTAACAATTCGAAAGCGTGGCTTTCTTCCTCATCGTTCGCTCGCAACTGACGTATTGCCGGCCGAATGAGTGCGCGCATCCTATCGATCGTCATCGGTTTGACAAATCGTTCGTTGAGCCGGTCCGCGACGGTCGGCATCTTCATCGCGTACATCTCTTGCAATTTGGAGAGCCGTTCCAAGTATTGGTCCGATTCTCGGGCGACGCGTTCCGCCAATGCTCTTCTCCACTGTTGAGCCGAATTCTGGCAGCCGGAATGCACCAATACCTCATGCGCCCAAAACACCGGTTTGAGATTCCAGCAAACCCGATCGTATCGAACTCGCAATCGCAAGAAATCGAGGAACATAAACAGCATTTCCCCTCGATCGGACTGCGTCGTCGTACTGTTATAGTCCTTGTACTCTCCGTAATGATCGATGATTGCTTCAAAGACAACCGAGAGCCAGCGTTGTGCTTCTTCGGGTGCTATGATGCCGTCCGAGAGTGCGTCGAGCAGTGGACTCAATTCTTCGATGTCGCGATTCTCCATCGCATGCTGGAGATAATTGCCGACTCCCTGATGCAATATGGCCCGCACATTTGAAAGCTTCAAGAAACCTTGTGTTAGAAGCCCCTTGCCGTACTGTTGAATAAAGTCACACAGATTCTTCCAAGAACCGGATCCGTCGATGGTCTCCAACACGCTCAACCGAAGCGTGCGTGAATGAGATAGCCAACTCCCCAACAGAATCTCAGTCAGTTGTTCCAGCAATGGTACTAGCTGTTCTTGATCCGGCTCTGGGGGATTCAGATCGACCAGGGCATCGAGTTCCAATTTGTCCCAATGCGACGGCGGAGGCAATTTTTTCTTCCTGGTACCTTTGCCTTCCTTGATCGTCTTTCCATCTCTGCTCGATTTGCCCTCTTTGTTGCTGCTCGATTTAGGATCTGTATGCCAATGGTATGCGTTTCGAACCAAGCAACGCACCATCGACTTGAATGCGATTTGAAACAAGTCATCGAATTCCGTTACCGCCCCGTGCCCCACAGGATTCGTATGCTCCATGTGCCGAGCCGTATCGACCAATCGACACGCCTGGTAAAACAACCCTTGCCTAGGCAGCCATGTCAGCAAATGCGTCAACGCCCGACGACGGACGCGTGCCGTCAATATCTCGCGAGGATCACCCCCACGCGCCAGGGACACATAAAGCAATTTCTGATCGCGAATGACGGATATAAAGTCCGGAAAGGAATCCTCCACTCGACTCCGTCTGCCAGCCATTAAATTGCCAAACAACTCGATGGTCAACAACTCATCTTTTGGCATTCGGCTCAGTCGCTCGCCGAAATGATCACGATCATCCGCGAGCGCCAACACGGCGCCGATCAAAAGTCTTCCAGCATCCGCTGTTTCTACCGCTGCGGAGAGCACCCTTTCCATTAGCGATTCTTTGACCACCCGTTTGCGATCGTATCGGCCCATCGAGTCGGTGTCGGTGCCACCCCTCGCGATTTTATACGCTTGAATCTGATCAAGTAATTGAATGAGTCCATCGCGATTCGATAGGCACTGTTCGCTCCAACGTTTCAGCGCCGCGACCATCCGTTCTTGCTCTGCCGAAGCCGTTTGCGGATCGCGATGTTTGAGTGAGTGAAGCGACTGGGAGACCAATTTCCACATCTGCGCCAACGCGACCAAGAACGTTAGATGCTCGTTGAGTCGCTTCGATTCGGCGATCAACTCTTCGGGCGTTCCTTCATCCTGTTCAAAAATCGGAGCATCGTTTCCATCGTCGGTGGTGTCTTCATAAGTCACATCTTCATACGCCGCACCGTAGATTGAGGAAGGTGTCTCTTCATCCTCCGAATCGTCGGAACCAGCGACGAATAGATGGTCATCTTTTCTCGGCTTCTTCTGTGAACGCGAATCTCCCAAACGAAATTCGGGTACCGCCCAATAGGATTCGCCATTGGCCTCCAGATAATCAAAGAACTTCTCGATCGTGGGCCAGCAGGATTTGCCATTAGCTCCCTCTGCTTCGTCGATGCTGGAAACGCTTGGGGATTCGATAAGCTGTTCCAGCCAATTGCGAGCCAGGTCGGAGTAGGAAGTGTTTCCACTTTGTAGGCCCACACGTTCCGCTTGACTAAGCCAATGAACGATCAAGGCCATCGCTCCAACAAAGTCTGCGCGATCTAGCAACGCTTCGATGACGAGCGCATAAGCCTTAGGGGAATCGAACAGTTCCGCGTGCGGCGTCCAGAAGCGAATATCACCCGCTGCCGCTCCGCCCTGATGCCACAATCGAAGCGCTCGTGCAACCAATTGGGACGAGTCCAACACGTCTTGAGGGTCCGTCGCAGCAACATCCGTGACTTGGTGAGGAGCGTATTTTCTCCACCAATTAGCAATGGTTCGAAATCGCTGTTCGGTACGTTCGCAAAGCAACTCTTGATTGGTCGCGGCCGCTTCGCGCCAAAGCCGCGACATCAAACCAAACAACTGTTCCATGATTTGAACAAGCTCTTCGATTCTTTCATCGCTGACGGTAGCATCGGAACCTACAAACCGTGGAAAATTCCCTGAGAAGCCTAGAATGTTCCAGGGATCGACCAACGCGCCACACTGAATTCCGCGTTCGATCCAATCGAAGATTTGATCGGGAATCTCTACCGCTTTCGCCAATTCTCCTCGTCGGAGAAATTGGTTGCCAATCGTCAGCAAACAATCGATGCGGCAAAGAATCCGTGCGGATGGTACTTGTACGTCATCAGACTCTTCTTTGGCGGCGTTCGCACTCCCCATGCGAGCAAAGATACGAGCCAACTGCACGTGTTCGACCTGTGACGCTCGAAGACGCGCAAGATTCGTATTGAGTTGTTGTCGAGCACCGCCCAGCGGTTGACGCCGAATAGCAGCCTCGCTCCTCAAGCGATCTGCATGCGGCCCCGTAATTCTCTCTAGAAAGTTGGAGTAGAATTGATCGCGATAGTTTGCGATGTGAGCAAGCAACTGAACAAGAGTTGTTGTCGAAGAAAACGCGTTGGGGCTTCCACCCGAAATTCCCGATGCCATCAACATGGTACCAGCCAACACGACGGACGCCTCCGTCAACAATTGGTCTCTCGGCAAATCCTTCTCTTGACTAACTCTCGCTAGCAGTGCGTTCACCGTTACCTGTTGCAATACGAACCGTCGATAGTTCGATTGGGAATCCATTAAATGTGGATCCCACTGTCCAAAATAGTAATTGGGTCTCTTGTTCACGGGATGGTCAAAATCATAAGCCCGCGGATCCATCGCTATCTCGTCCAGATTGTCTGGATCGAACTGTGCATCGCGAAGTATCTGTGGGGATGTAGTACGCAGAATCTCCAACGTTCTCGAGACAATGTCGTAGTACGGGCCGAATGCGACCCCGACTTCGCGAATGTAGAGCGGAATAGGGCGGAGCCACTCGCGGGAGTAGGGTTCTAGTCGTCGCCCTTCCAAAACAGCAACCGGACGAAATCCCACGTAATCGTTGAGTTGTTCGATAGAATTCGAAACCAATCTGTCGACTTCGTTCCATGGCGGCCCCTGTTGCAACATGCATTCGATCGCACGCCCCAAAAACAATCCGTTGAATAGCCCTTCTGGTTCTTGATGAAACAGAAGGTCGCTATGAAAATCCAGATACTCTGGTAGCAGATAGAGCCAAACGAGCTGTATGACTTGGCTGGCCTGATCGCTTTCACGAAAGATCTCTTTCTCGTCGCGCAATCGACCGAGACGATCTTGCAACCACTGCTGCAGCGTTAACCAAGGAGGGAGGCCGGTGTACGGGCTGAACTGTTTGGGTGCGCCTGCAAGTGCCCAGCTATAAAGTCGATTGAGAGCAGCGAGCGACTTCGGGTCCGATTTGCCAGACGAAAAATTGAGATAGCCGAGTACCTGTACAAGATCTTCGTCTCGTCGATCTGCATTACCGTCGTTAGTCACCCGTTACTCCCTCACCAAGCGTGCTTAATTCACGTAATGGTAGATCGAAGGGAGATTTCTCGGAAGTAGGTCGCGCGTTCTCAAACCGCTTTCTTATCCGCCGGATGCGTCTTGTCCCAAACCTGCATCCCCGCTCGAATGTCTCGCAAATGGATCCAATGTCCATGCGTTTTCGTAGTACTACACACAAGGGTTTCCGGCTTAATCAAACCTTTCTCGATGTTATGTAGGAAATCCGATTCCGCGATCGGTCCTACATTCTTGCTACCAAAGAAACCTTTCTTCATATAGAACCAGTCTGCAGACATAGCCTAATTCTCCTATGTTTCTCATTTCCACATACATACCAAAGAACTCGTGGGAAACTACCTAATCAAACACGTAATTTTACGCATTAGGCCGCCACAAGGTGAATTAAGGTTGCATTTTCGAGAAAGTTTTCGTTTTTCATTCGGCGGGCAGCAGGTTCATTAGAAGAACGACGCGACACGGGCTGGGAGCCATTATCTATCATTAGCGTTCTTTCAAGATTTTCACGGCTCGTGATGCACGCGATAGAAACTCGGTCTTGGGCTCGCCTGGTTCCAAAAAGACAGGGTGACCGACCGTGATAGAACTCAATAGCGGAACAGGCATCACCTCGCCGCGCGGGAGGATTCGATTGAGATTGTCCATGTAAACCGGAATCAACTCTAAATCAGGCCGCTTCTTCGCCAGGTAGTAGAGCCCGCTCTTGAATTCTCCCATTTCTCCGTCGGCGGCACGCCCGCCCTCAGGGAATACTATCAACGAATAAATGTCGCCTATCTCTCGCATCATCACATCCACTGGGCTTTGATGCACTTTGATCTGTTTTCGATCGATCAAGATGGCGTTGAATGACCGGGCCAGAAACCGTCGAAAAGGGGAGTTTCCCCAGTAATCCTGTGCCGCGACTGGCCTAGTGATTTGTCGAAGTTCCTTTGGCAAACAGGACCACAAAACGACCGCATCCAAATGACTCGTATGGTTTGCAAAGTAGACGCGCTGCCGAGTATTCGGTTCGGCGCCTAACCATCGGACCGTAAACCCACTTACCAATTTGGCTGCCAACGCAATCGTATGCCCCGTGGCGCGGCATAATGCAGTTCTTGGTTCGGAAGCCGGCGGGGCATTGCGAAAATGCTCCCTAGAATCGGACGGAATAGCAGTCAATGTAATTTCCTGTGTTAGAAGACCTGGCTCATTCTAGCATCGAGGATGCGGCTTTCTACGTGTTCTCATTGGAAATGCAGCGAGAATAGGACATAGCCGTGACTTTTGGCGGCTGTGTCAACAATAAAAAACGGCTGCAGATAATTTCCGCAGCCGTTTTGATTTTCAGCAGTTTATCGATCGGACCGTTCGATAATCGAATCGAATCCGATGCGAACTAGTTCGTTTTGGATTCTGCTTTTGCCGGTGGATTCATGGCGAGAAGTGCAGCTTTGTATTTCGCACGAGCCAAGTTCAATCGAGCGGTTTGCTCGCACTCGGTTTCTTCTTTGTCCACAACGAAAACGGTCTTCAGTTTCTTTTCAGCAGCAATAGTCTTTGCTTCTGTTGGACATTGGCAAGACTTATCCCCAACCTTATAGGAAACCGCAACGGAGTCCATCGCCTTCTTCATCTTTGCAGCAACTTCGCCGGCCTTGACAGAGCAAGTCATGGATTCGCCAGCGACTGTTGTCGTTCCCGAAACACTGCATGTGTGCGGGGTGCTGAAGTCTGCAACAAACTTCTCTGTTTGCTCTACCAAACTTGTAAATGCTGCCGTGGGGCACTCGAACTTTTCCTTGCCGACCATGTAAACAAGCTTCTTACCCGAGCTCGATGCCATTGCTTTGGCGGATTCTTCACAGCACAGAGACTCGTCTCCAACTGTGTAAGCTAGCTTTGGCAGTTTGGCCAATCCTTCGGTGACTGGGCATTTGGCAGCCGAGGCAGCACATTTTCCATCACATTTTTCTTCTGCGGACACAAAGTTATCAACGGACACATAGTAGCTGCCCGAAACCAGCGCCATCGCTACCAAGCCAATCTTCAGTGACTTCATCCACTATTCTCCAAATTTAAGACATGAAACAACCCCGACCAGAGTCTCTGATACAGGTTATACCATCGCTACACATCCGATCATCTACGCATTCGGATGAGAATTGGATTATTCGAAGGGAGTAATCCAACCCACGATCCAATTGTACGAATAGCAGCGTCAATAATCAATAAAAGTATTACCATGGGTTTTGACCAGACAGGTCCCTCTCAGGGGGGGTGCAAGTGACAAAATTACGAAGAGTTCTCGTTACAGGTGGCGCCGGTTTCCTTGGTTCGCACATGTGCGAGCGGCTGGTGAACGAGGGGCATGACGTTATTTGCCTCGATAATTTTTTCACTGCCCAAAAGTCAAATGTCGCTCATTTGCTGGGGCGGCCGAATTTTGAGTTGATCCGCCATGATGTTACGCTTCCGATTTTTTTGGAAGTGGATCAGATCTATCACATGGCCTGTCCTGCCGCGCCCGGGCACTACCAATTCAACCCAATCAAGACGATCAAGACGTCGGTGATGGGATCGATCAACATGCTGGGCATGGCGAAACGATGCGGTGCAAGAATTTTGTTGGCTAGCACAAGCGAGATATATGGCGATCCTCTCATTCACCCACAGCCGGAATCGTATTGGGGGAACGTGAACACCATTGGCCTTCGTTCCTGTTACGACGAAGGAAAGCGAGTTGCAGAGACACTGTTCATGGACTACCACCGCATGAACAAAGTGGATGTACGCATCGTTCGTATCTTTAATACCTATGGTCCTCGCATGCATCCATATGATGGTCGAGTCGTTTCCAATTTTATCCGGCAAGCGATCCAGGGGCAGCCGATCAGTATCTTTGGCGAAGGGGAACAAACGCGATCGTTTTGCTATCGAGATGATTTGGTCGAGGGTATTTTCCGACTGATGAACAACGAAGATGGGTTTATCGGCCCCGTCAATATCGGCAACCCAGGCGAGTTTACGATTCGGGAGCTCGCTGAGTTGGTCATACAACTCACCGGTGCGAAGGTGAAGCTTGAGAAACGCCCCCTACCGCCAGACGATCCAACCCGTCGCCAACCTGACATCACGTTGGCAAAGAAGCATCTCCACTGGGAACCAAAGATTCCGCTCAATCAAGGACTTCAACAAACCATCGATTGGTTCCGATCGATCGACTTCGATCACTACCGACCACCGACCCCTAACTTTGTTTAGCGAATTCATGGCAGTTCCGATCTAGTCAAAGGCTGGCAGCCCTTGTCTATTTGAGATACAGGCTACTAATCCGCTGGTGACAAATGCCCGCAGTCTATGCAATTCGCTGCGCGTTTGGCCGAGTAAGTCCGAAAACTCATGTCGCGTAAATCGCACTTGAGCAAACGACCGATCAGTGGTTTGCCGATACCTGTGATAAGCTTGATTGCTTCGGTCGCCCCTAAACAACCGACCATGCCAGACACAGCACCAAGGACGGGAAACTGCCTCTTCCAGTTCGGTGGCGGATCAGGAAATAGACATCGCAAACAAGGAGAGCTTCCAGGAATCACTGAGAATATCTGAGCTTCGAGTTCGTACATCGAGCACTCGACGAGCGGCTTTCCTTGAAGGACGGCTTGCTGGTTCATGGCAAATCGCTCATCAAACATCGGTGCACAGTCGACAACAATGTCGGCCTGTCTCACTATTTCAGCCGCGTTAGCAGTATGGATGTTGGTGTCTATCGCGACGATTTCTAGCCGCGGATTCAGCTCTAGCAGTCGGCGTTGAATACTCTCGATTCGAGGTTTTCCGATCCAGTCGTGGGTCATCAAGAGTTGCCGATTCAGGTCGCTCGGCTTCAGATTACCGCCGTGAGCAAGAACCAGCTTGCCAACTCCCGACGCAGCCAGTTCGTAAGCGACCGCACCTCCGACTCCGCCGACTCGCGATACCAAAACCGAAGCGCCCTTCAGTTTGCGTTGCGCTAGATCCCCAAAATCGTGAATCCACATTTGCCATTCGTAAACAGACTTGTCCACATCCGTCAAACTTGGCAAATGTTCTATGGGAGATTCACGCATCGGAATGGGATTTCGTTAGAGAGAATGGAGATCGGGTCGAACGATGGACAATTGTCCGAATCAGACTGCTCCATCATGGAGACTGCTCCATCATTGAATTGTGGAGTCTAACCCAACCGGGATCAGCCGAATATGTCCCTTCCTTCCCGCCTACACAACCGTCACGACCGTTCGTTTCTCAAAAACGTTCCAAGAAAGTCGCAGCGAATTCCTTTGCGCCTCATCTAACGGTGAGTATGCGGACTAATTTTGGAACTAGAGGGGCCCGTTTGCATCCAACGAGGCGATTCACGCGAACAAAGCAATCCGCGACCTAGATCAGATATGGAAAAGAACGCACATTTACGAGCCGGACGATTCATTGGCACACTCCGTTGTATTACGGCTGTGGTTGTCGGACTGTTTTTTACCGGTCAGGCAGCTTTGATCAGCTGGAATCAGTATCTGTTGTTGCAAGACCAAAAACATCTAGTCCGTCTGAACGAACTCGTAGGGACTTACGCCGAATCGCAAGGGAGAAGGCCGGATCTGCACCTGATTGATCTCTATCGAGCCGGGCTCACGAAAAGCAGGATTCATCCAACCCCCTTCGGCGGCTATTACCGCCTGAACCCAGAATCCGGTATCGTCTATAACCCGTCTAGACTGCTGATGGGGCAAACGATGGCCAACAGCCCATCGGAGTTAACGAAGATCTCATTAAAAAACCGTTGACATTGCAATACAATTTGCGGTCAAATGCTTTACTGTGCGATTTGATCGTTTACTTCTGTCCCCGCCAGCTCCCCACCTGAGAGATTAGCAATGCTTCGAAAATGGTTTTTTGGAACGTTTATCGTTTTCACTAACGGTGCTTTCAGCTATGCGGCAGATTCAATCCAGCTAGGGAAAGCAGAAATCACCAAGGGAATTCCGGGCGGAAGCATACTTACCGTCGCTGAAATAAAGAAGTTCCTCGACGAACCTTCGAACCACAAACCTTTGTCGCCAGCACTACCCGACAATTTGAAGGCCGGTTCTAGCGCCGTGTTTGTTCCTGAAGACAATCCTCTGACACTGGCCAAAATCGAATTGGGCCGACAACTTTATTTTGACAAACGCCTCTCGGTAGACAGCACTGTCAGTTGTGCCGATTGTCATAGTCCAGCGACAGGTTATGGCGCAAACACTCAATTCGGAGTTGGCGTCCGTGGTCAACTAGGCGGTAGGAACTCTCCAGTTTCCTTCAATCGAATCCTCAGTAAAGGACAGTTTTGGGACGGACGCGCTGGTACGCTTGAGGCCCAAGCGGTCGGGCCGATTGCCAACCCGATCGAAATGGGAAACACTCACGAAGCTGTCGTCAAGTTCGTAACTGCAAACAGCGGATACCGCATGCAATTCGAGAAGGTTTTTGGTAAAGCTCCGAACATCGACGACATTGGTAAAGCCATTGCTTCCTTCGAACGTGCGATCGTCACAGGCCCTAGCCCCTACGATCTTCACGAGCCCGTTCGCCAAATGTTGGCAGCCTTTCCCGAAGAGCTCTCAGATCTTGAAGCTCTGAAGAAAGACGACCCAGAGTTGTTGAGCAAGTTTACCAAAGCAAAGGAAGCATCCGCAGCCAACCCGATGAGCGATTCCGCCAAACGAGGAAGAGACCTATTCTTCAGTGCCAAATCGAATTGTTCCGCTTGCCACGTCGGCGTGAATTTTACGGATGAACTTTACCACAATATCGGAGTTGGCATGGATGCGGCCAAGCCGGATCTAGGGCGGTTTGCTGAAACGAAAGTCGAGAAGGACAAAGGAGCCTTCAAGACCCCGACCGTTCGCAACATCGCACAATCCGGTCCGTACATGCACGATGGAAGCCAGAAAACACTAGAAGAAGTCGTCGAGTGGTATGCCAAGGGTGGACACGCCAATCCCTACTTGAGCGACAAAATCAAGAAGCTGGACCTCACGGCTCAGGACAAGGCCGACCTTGTGGAGTTCATGAAATCCTTGACAGGTCCGTTGCCACAGGTGGAAACCGGGAAACTGCCTCAATAGGGTTGAATTGCATCTATTGCTACACGAGTTTTGACGTATTCAAAACGTATTCTTTCGGCCACAATTCGCAAAACATTTTAGTGAGGTGGGGTTGTGGCTGGCTCGAGGTGAGTTCGTGCATCACCCCCTCTGGATCCTCTTTTTTGAGCATTTAGCAGGTAGTTCATGAGCCTTATCGAACGTATCTACGGTCGTCAGATTTTTGATTCTCGCGGTAACCCAACAGTCGAGGTAGACGTTACCTTGGTCGATGGTTCGATGGGTCGTGCTGCGGTTCCGAGCGGAGCGAGCACCGGTGCACACGAAGCCTGGGAACTGCGCGACGGCGACAAGTCCAAGTACATGGGCAAAGGTGTTCTCAAAGCGGTCGACAACATCAATTCGAAAATTGCAGAGTCGTTGATCGGCTTCGATGCTCTCGATCAACGCGGAGTTGATAGTTTTCTCCAAGAGCTAGACGGCACACCCAACAAAAAGAATCTTGGGGCGAACGCGATGTTGGGCGTTTCTCTTGCAGTCGCCAAGGCTGCTGCTCAATTCACCAACCAACCGTTGTACCGTTACCTCGGTGGCGCGGGCGCACATTTGCTCCCTGCCCCGATGATGAATATCGTCAACGGTGGTCAACATGCTGATAATTCGGTCGATGTCCAAGAGTTTATGGTTATGCCTTTAGGCTTTGATTCCTTCACCGAGGGATTGCGAGCCGGTACCGAGATTTTCCATCACCTCAAGAAAGTGCTCGGCGAAAAGAAGCTCAATACGGCGGTTGGGGACGAAGGTGGTTTCGCTCCTGATCTTGGTAGCAACCAAGAGGCACTCGATTTGATCATGGAAGCGATCAAGCGCGCAGGCTACGAGGCTGGCAAGCAGATTTTCCTTGCACTCGATGTCGCGGCTACCGAGTTCTATGACGAAAAGACAAAGAGGTATACCATCGATGGCAAGCAACTGAGCGGCGATGAAATGGTCGACTTCCTTGCCAAGTGGGTGGATAACTATCCAATCTGCTCCATCGAAGATGGTTGTTCCGAAGACGATTGGGATTCGTGGAAGAAGCTGACGGACAAAGTTGGCGGCAAAGTGCAATTAGTCGGCGATGATCTTTTTGTTACAAACACCGAGCGACTTCAGCGGGGCATCGATCAAGGGATCGCCAACAGTATTCTGATCAAGGTGAACCAAATTGGCACCTTGACCGAAACCATCGAAGCGATCCAATTGGCGCATCGAAACGGCTACACCAGTATCTCCAGTCACCGAAGTGGTGAAACGGAAGACGCAACCATTGCCGACTTGGCAGTAGCCCTGTCGACGGGCCAGATCAAAACAGGCTCTGCATCCCGTTCCGACCGCATGGCCAAGTACAACCAGCTTCTTCGCATCGAAGAAGAACTCGGTGATGGCGCTCGCTACGCCGGCCCGCTATTCCGCCGCAAGTAGTCGGAATCGCTGTGTAGGCTGAAGACGTGTAGGCTGAAGACGTGTAGGCTGAAGGCGTGTAGGCTGAAGGCGTGTAGGCTGAAAAACTTGGCGTTCCTCTGGACAGATCTTGAAAGAATCGCACCTTCTAGGTGCGATTTTCATTTCCACCAGCCATAATGAAATCGATCGACTGGAACTTCATCGAGTTGTGTTCCTTCCCATCTGCCTCCATTCCCTTCAGCCGTAAAGGCCCTGTCATGAGACCCTCCATCGCCATCGTTGTTGCATTTCTATTGCTGTCGAATCTCATGACGTATGCAGATGGACCAGCAGACAACAAAGAGGAGGCAGTCCGTTCCGTCCCACCACCAGGCATTGCCATCTCAGACGAGCTTCGAGAAGAACTCGCCAGCGGACTGCGTGATCTTCAGACCAGACTCGATGTGTTGCGGAAAAGCAAATCTGCGATGCTCCTCAAGTATCTACCCGACGTCGAGATCTTTGAGAAAGCGATACGAATCGCATTGACCGAGGACGGGTTCTTTGAACCCAAAGACTTCGAAGGTGCAAAACGTGTCCTGGCAGAGGGGCGCCGTCGTATGCAACTTTTGTTGGAAGAGAAACCGGATTGGTTGAAACCGACCGACCAGCGAGATATCACCACCGTTCGAGGTTTTCGATCCCGAATTGATGGCTCTGTTCAACCGTATGGAGTCGTCCGATTGAATAGCAGGATGGCGACCTATCATGGCCGAACGGATGTTTGGTGCCGAGGACGCAGTGAAAAGGGACTGGAGATGCAGTTCCTGGCCCAACGTCTTGTGAGCAAAGATCCGCAGCCCGCTCCTGGCGTCCTCATGATTCATCCCTTTGGACGTTATTGCAATGCGAATAAACTGGCTGGCGAAATCGATACACTCGAAGCGTTGGAGCACGCAATCGCCGAGTATGAAATGGATCCCGAAGGAGTCGCCATTCGCGGCTTTTCGATGGGTGGCGCAGCCGCGTGGCATTTGGCGGTCCATTACCCCGATCGATGGTTTGCGGCCAATCCCGGTGCCGGTTTTTCAGAGACGCCAAAATTCCTGAATGTCTTTCAATCGGAGACGTTGGCTCCGGCTTCTTATGAAAAGACTCTATGGAATCTTTATGACTGTCCCAACTGGGCATTGAATCTGCGCAATGTTCCGACCATTGCCTATAGCGGTGAGATCGATCGGCAGAAACAAGCGGCGGACGTAATGGCGGAAGCCTGTTGGAATCTACCAGTGAGCCAATCGTTCGAACTGGCACACATTGTCGCCCCCAAGACAGCCCACAAAGTAGACCCTATCGCCGGTAAAGAAATCGAACGCCGGCTCGATCGCATCTACCATTCGAAAAGCCAGGATGTTCGAAAGAAAATTTGGTTTGCAACTTACTCATTGAAATACAATCGCTGCCACTGGCTCACAATTGATCGACTCGAGGAGCACTGGAAACAAGCAACGGTTACTGCATCGTTATCTTTAGAAGGGTTCGTTCCCAAGATTGATATCGAAGCCCACGGTGTGAACGCATTTTCTCTCGATTTTGATATCGGAGAGATTCCGGGGAACTATGAACATATCCAAGTTTTGATCCAAGGAGATCTTCATGGTTTACATCCGGTGAGTAAAAGGTCAGACGGTTCATGGCACGTTTCTTTCGAACGCACCGTGAACGATCGGTCCGAGCGTTGGACTGTTCGCTCTCCGTTGGCTGCACCGATGGGGATTGTGAAACGAAAGGATCTTCAAGGTCCCATCGATGATGCCTTTATGTCTTCGTTTTTGTTCATCAAGCCATCGGGAGCAGGACAACATCCAGCAGTCGATCAGTGGGTCCAATCTGAATTCGATCGAGCCATCCGCGAATGGCATCGTCAAATGCGTGGCGATGTCCGTGTGATCTCCTCGGATCAACTCCAAGAGAGCGATATCGAAGCGAACAATATCGTGTTATGGGGCGATCCGAAAAGCAATCCAAAGATTGCCGAGATCTTGAACAGTCTCCCTCTGAAATGGGATGCCAGCAAAGTCACGATGCAAGGCCAGAGCTTTGGTTCGGAGACTCATATCCCCGTCCTGATTTACCCGAACCCGCTGAACTCGAACAAGTATGTGGTGCTGAATAGCTCGTTCACTTATCGGGAATACGACTATTTGAACAATGCGAGACAGGTTCCCAAATTACCCGACTGGGCGATCATCGATATCCGTACCCCATCCGGCTCACGTTGGTCAGGCAAAGTAGCAGCCGCAAACTTCTTCGACGAAACATGGAAGGTCAAGAATTAGGCATTGAGAATTAGGAAAACTAGAATTTGTTTGCTGGCATTCTTAAGAGGACGATTCTCCCAACCAGCCACAAGCACTAAGCACTAAGCACTAAGCACCAAGAACTAGGAACTAGGAACTAGGAACTAAT
>Ga0207937_1000089_pt1 | contig 28578 bp, 18 predicted proteins | sample LakMenEpi04Sep11_FD_150668 | JGI IMG/M metagenome (GOLD analysis project Ga0207937, IMG submission 150668) | Freshwater microbial communities from Lake Mendota, WI - 04SEP2011 deep hole epilimnion (SPAdes) | ecosystem: Environmental > Aquatic > Freshwater > Lentic | place: Lake Mendota, Madison...
AATCCAGGTACGAGCGTGGTCGGTTCGCTCATCGACTCATCTGAGGACGAAGACGAAAAGGAAGAACTACCACCGTTCCGCATCGCCTGAAACGCCTCTGTGATTTTCGAGAGTGGAATAGGCTTTGACATGTCGATGCTCGGATTGCCACGTGCCATCCGTTCTATCATAAAGCGAGCGGGCCCCTCCATCTCGTCGAGATCGAGCATCCCGTTGCCGTTCCGGTCCATCCGGCCGAGGAACATCGATGGGTCGAATCCTCCGAACCCGCCTTCGCGACTGCCACCTTCACGGCTGCCTCCATCGCGACTTCCGCCATCCCGGCCACCAAACCCACCTTCGCGGCCGCCAAAACCACCGCCAAACGAAGGGGGACCGCCAAAGGGTGGGCCACCGCCAAAACCTGGGGGTTGGGCCGATACGGTGTTTGTGCTAAGCACAACCGTGTCAGCACCCAGAAGAACCCCACAAAAGAGGGCGAATGCAGTTTGGATTGGTCTTTTCATAGTCGGTTCTCTCGGATTCGCCGCCAGTTCTGACGTACTGCGAAAATGCTTCACTAACCCAACAATTCTAGCTGGACGGGAATCTCCCGCCTACAGAAAACACCGGACCAAGGAGTTTGTTTCGCGGGAAGCTCCCGGCGGAGCCTATTTGGCCAGCTCAGGTGGGATGGTAACATCTCGACATGAACCTTTCGCCGATGATGAAGCAGTACGAAGAAGCCAAAGCCGCCAGCGGCGATGCCATCCTTTTTTTCCGAATGGGTGATTTTTATGAGCTTTTTCACGAGGATGCAAAAACCGTCGCCCGCGTTTTGGGGCTGACCCTCACCAGCCGCGACAAAGGGGAAAACCCGATCCCGATGGCTGGATTCCCTCACCATCAATTGGAGGGATACCTCGCCAAACTGGTCCGAGCGGGCTTTCGTGTCGCGGTTTGCGAGCAAATCGAAGACCCGGCCACCGCCAAAGGCCTCGTACGTCGCGAAGTCCAACGCATCGTAACGGCCGGCACTTTGACCGACGACGCCCTCCTCGATCCTCGAGCGGGCAATCTGCTTTTGGCAGTTTACCACCCCGCACCGGGGAAGACTGGAGGTTCGTCGGCGACGATTGGCCTAGCTTGGGTGGAGCTATCCACGGGGCGATTCGAGGCGGGCTCCTTTCCGCTTGCATCCCTATCCGATCAAATCGCTCGGCTCGAACCAGCGGAGATTTTGGTTCGCGAAGATGACTCCACGTTAAAGCGAGACGATTTTGAAAAGTGGGCGCTGACCCGTCGGCCTTCCTGGCAATTCGGTTTCGAAGAAGCGCAACGCGTGCTTCATGAGCACTTCGGTGTTTTGGATTTGTCCGGAATGGGGTGGGATCTCCAACCCGATGCTTCGGTCAACTCGACAAGTCTTCAAGATCTTCTCGCCATCAGCGCGGCTGGTGCAGCGCTGGCTTATTTGCAAGAGACGCAAAAGACTTCGCTGACCCATATCCAACAATTGGTCCCATCGCGGTTAAGTCGTATTCTGGAGATCGATTCTGCCACTCGCCGTTCATTGGAGCTAACGCAGACCATTCGCACCGCCACTCGGGAAGGTTCGCTTCTCGAGGTCTTGGACCGCACCGTCACCTCGATGGGTGCTCGTCGACTTGGACAGTGGCTCGCATCGCCTCTTCTCTCGAAAGAGCAGATCGAGTCCCGATTGGATGCGGTCGACGAGTTTGTTCGTAACGATCGACTGCGCACAGCCATGCGAGAGAATCTATCGGATGTTTACGATATCGAAAGACTCATGGCTCGCGTTTCCACTGGACGATGCAGCCCTCGCGATCTTAAACAAGTCGGTCGTTCTCTCGGACAAATTCCGAAGATCAAAGCGTTGCTCGAAGAACGTCTCTCGGCGCGATTGACTCAGCTTCAAACTCGAATCGATCTTCTACCGACCTTGCGTGAGCATTTGGAATCGGCTCTCGAAGAAGACTGCCCGTTGGTCGCACGCGATGGTGGTTATATTCGAACAGGTTACGACCAACGCTTGGATGACTTCAGGATACTAGCAACGGGCGGCAAAGAATGGATCGCGCGCTATCAAGCGGACCAAATTCAACAAACAGGTATCACGAGTCTCAAAGTCGGCTTTACATCGGTCTTTGGGTACTATCTCGAAATCACCAACACGCATCGCGATCGTGTCCCTGCAAACTACATCCGCAAACAGACGCTGAAGAATGCGGAACGCTACATTACACCGGAGCTCAAAGAATACGAAGAGAAAGTGCTAACCGCGGATGAATCAGCCAAGGCGCTGGAGTTCGAGTTGTTCCTTGAACTGCGCGAGCAAGTTCATTTGCAAACTCAAGCTTTGCAATTGAACGCCGCAATCCTGGCAGAGTTAGATGCGATTGCATCTCTCGCTGAACTAGCTGTCAAACAGGGGTACGTCAAACCGATCATTACCGACGAGCCGCTGTTAGAAATCTACGAGGGCCGGCACCCTGTGTTGGATGCAACGCTTCCTAAGGGGACGTTCGTGCCGAATGATTCGATGATCGGCACAGAACACGGAAACATACTACTCATCACGGGCCCAAACATGGCGGGTAAGAGCACTTACATTCGCCAAACAGCCTTGCTCACGATCATGGCCCAGATGGGCAGTTTTGTGCCAGCTCGAAAGGCGACGATTGGAATTGCAGATCGTCTGTTCGCTCGCGTCGGCGCAAGCGACGAACTGGCCCGTGGGCAAAGTACCTTCATGGTCGAAATGGTCGAGACGGCCCGCATTTTGAACACGGCCACAGAACGATCTCTCGTCATCCTCGATGAGATCGGTCGAGGTACAAGCACGTACGATGGACTCTCGTTAGCATGGGCGATTGTCGAGCATCTTCATGGTGTCAACCGAGCCCGTACAATGTTCGCGACACACTACCATGAACTGATTGATCTTCAAAAGTCGTTGCCTGGTGTTCGCAACTGGAATGTGTCGGTCAAGGAATGGGATGACAACGTTGTCTTCTTGCACCGCATCGTTCCAGGCGGAGCCGATCGCAGTTATGGCATCCATGTCGCTCGATTGGCTGGAGTGCCACGCGAAGTCAACGATCGTGCCAAACAAATATTGATCCAACTAGAAGAGAATCATCTCAATAAGTATGGTCAGCCAAATATCGCACCACCCAGAAGCAAAGCGAGCGGTTCGATCCAGATGACTCTCTTTGAATGGAAAGACAACGCCGTCGTCGATCGATTGAAGTCGTTAGAGATCGAAAGCATGACGCCAATTGAAGCCTTGCAGCAACTGGAAGCACTTCAAAGGCAAGCAAAAGAATCTAGCTAAAGAATTATTTGTTGTGTTTCGCAATTGAGAATCAAACAAGATAAACACATATATCCTTTCTTCTTTGCGACTTCGCGTCTTTGCGTGAGAAGGACCGTTCTGGAGCCAGAAAGAAGAGGCTCTCGCCAAGGCGCTAAGACGCAAAGGTTTGGTCGATAACTATCGATGATGTTTTGTGGTCTGATCGTAAGTTAGCGTTGCTACCGGTTGCGCAACTATTCCACAAAATCCGGATCCATCGATCAATTGGGGATTTGGTTGAGAGTGTAATAGCCTTCGTTGTGAAGTAGAGGCTCGCCGTCGATGCTGCGAATGCCACTTGCATTGAGCGCGTGAACAAAAAGTTCTCGCAATGGACTGACAACGAGCCGGACGCGAAATCCATCGTCGGAAACGGTCGCCTTGGTGACGTCCAGTTGCTTCTCCAAGATATCGTCGCTGCCATACTGGGATTGATATCGGTACGTATGGCTGCTAAGTCTATACGAGTTGAGTTGAGAAGCCGATTCGCGATTTACAGGCTTGGTAAAGACGATCTCAAAGCCGTCCGGCTGAGCTCGTATTTCTTTCATCTCCATCGGCATACGACCCGTCCAAACGAGTCTCTGCAAACCGTACGAAGCGGGACCTAAACTGCTCCAGCCGCGATTGGACAATCCCGCGAAGACGCTGCCATCCGTCCCTTGTTCCAATCGCAAAACAGCAGATGCAAAGCCTTCGCGAAACGGGAAACATGCTCCTTGGTACTCGCCATCAATCTTCTCCAGAAAAACTCGATTGATCGAGGATTGAGTAAACTCGCCGACAAAGAGCTGGCCGGCAAATGGCCCGAACTTCCCTTCACTCGCATCGGCCATGATATCCGTTGCCGACTGACCAACCTTTTTATAGGGCAACCAAACCGCCGGTGGCTTCAAGATTGAAAGCTTCTTGACCGCCTCAGGGAAAGGCAGGCCATCTGGGATTTCGGCAACCGGCTCAAGTGTGGCCCCTGGCTGATCCACGGACGCCAAGCTCTCAGGATGATGATAAAAGGCCCCGCTCCGAAGATGATGCAAACTGTTGGTCGCAACCCAGTTTCCTTGCTGATCCGAGTAGAAAACATCGCCGCTCAGATTACACCCTAACCCAGACGGCGATCGCATCCCGGCGCACATCGGTTGGAGTTTCCCATCGGGTGTGACAATCATTCCCCAGCCACGCCACAATGCTTGGGTGACACCAAGAGTCTTGTTGGCAATGGCGGCTGACTTTTGTTCCCCTTTCAGCCCCAAACCTAGATTGAGCGTTAGCCAAAGGTTCCCTTTGCTATCCGCCTTCGGACCAAAAGCATACTCATGGTAGTTGCCTGTCACTCCCCATCCGGTCGCCATCGTCTCGTATTCATCGCAGATATCATCCTTGTTCTTGTCCAATAAACGTGTCATCTCCGTTCGCTGCACGGTGACTAAAGACCCCTCATGAAACAGAAGACCAAGCGGCTCGTGCAATGACGACGCGAATCGATGATAACCAACGTTGCTTGGTGGATCGTCGTAAACATTCGAAAGCAGCCAGACCTCCCCTTTGCGAATCGCAACAGCCAACCGTCCATCCGGAAGTTTTGCCATCCCGCTCACTTCCAACACGAGCGAATCTGGTGCAGGCTTCCAATTCTTCGAACGGGAGTCGCTCGCTTGCGAAGTCTTGATCGTCACCAATCGATAGAAATCGGATTCCGTCGCTTTGACATCCTCTTCCGCGCGCACGTTGGCGGCGTAAATGCCAACCGCTAGCAACATGCACTTCGAGAACCATACGACGGATCGGACAAACCTTGGGAAAATCGCATGGTTCGCTTGCACTCGATCTTGATCTCCGTTCATCACCATCGATAACCGACCTCCACGGCTTCACTGGCTGGAAGCATGATGAACAAATCGGATCTGCCATCGTGCGGAACCAGCATTCGCTTGGTGGAAGCGGAAAGATGGACTTTCAAGTTCGATAGAGTCCAAGCGATATCATTCTCTATTCGAATCACTTGGTCCGAAACCAAAAGCCAGACGACATCGGACTTCGCGATACTAGTTGCAGCCTGCTGGACCTTGATCCTTCTAACGAGCCCATTCGTCGCATTGGATTGGAGTGTATCCTCGATGAAGTTATCCTCCACCATGTATCGAAACATGGGTACATCATGAGCGTCTAGCGTGTATCCTCTGAATTGCATCTGTGATGATTCTACGGGAACAAACAGATTCTCTTTTGGACGTAGATGGTAACTGGAACGGGGGAACAAAACTCGATCCGTACCGAGTGGGATGGCTGGCGGCGCAAATCGATCGAACCACGTTCCTTGGGCGTTTAAAAATTTCCCTTTCCATGCTTCCGCTAATCGCATGCTCTTCGCATCGAATGCAAAATGATATTGGTCCGGGAATCCAACAGCGATCGCAAAGGTTCCGGCTGAGGGTGATTCCATAAAGGTCCGTAAAACGATCGGTGCTTCTTTCGGTATCAACTCGAAAAGCTGCGATCGGCTTTGTTCAAGCTTGTTCGGTAACGGTGTATCTTTTGAATTCAAATAACCCCAAAGCGATTCCAATTGACTTGGAACATGACCATCGAGCACATGCGGTACGGAAGACTTACCATCCGGAAAGAACGATGGCATCCGTGTATTTCTCTTCAAGCTGGCTGGGTTTAGAAGGAATGCTTCGAACCATTCTCGATGGATGCGATCTCCGACATTTGCAATATCGATCCCGATGGTGCCTGGCAGCGACTCCGCTCGAAAGGTATGACATTGCACACATCCCGAATCCATAATGCTTCGGCCCGCTTCCAGATCGAGTGTCTTGGCAGTATTCTCGGGCTTGGATTGCGAAGCCTCTGAGACTGACGCCTTTGTGTCTGGCACTTGATCGACTTCTGCGAAGATAGCTGCCAGTGATTTAGCATGATCTTGGAAGACAGGCATACGGACGCGAAAATGAGGTCGTACATCCCCTTTTCCTTCGAGGACTTTCTGCAGCCAGCTACTCTGCAATTTGCGACCAACGTGATCCAACGATGGAGGCATACGTCCTTCATCGCCGATATCGATTTGTTGTGTGTTCTCGAAAAATGGCCACTGCTTGGGGCCGGTTCCTCCTCGTCCACCCCGTTCATGACAGGCGTAACAATTCAATTGCATCATCAGGAACGTCAGATCATCTGCTCGCTTTTGTATAGAAGATACCGGTGAAGGTTTCTTCAATTGACTGGAGGTGATACTTGATTGGATCGCCTTCTTTTGCCTCTCGGACAAACTGTAGATTGGTCCTGCGGGATTTTCCGACAGACAGCCTCGCGATGCAACCACATCCAATTCGCCCAATGGCTTCGATAGAATTGGCTTGGTGCCTGAAAGCGCATGGCAATTAGCACACGCTAGCTTCCCAAACAGCATTCTCCCTTGTTGAACGAGGGCTGCCTCTTCAACGGATAATTCTGTCGCTTGCGTCGGCAAAGACTTCGCCTCGTGCATAAGATATGTGGCAATATCGGCCGCTTCATGCGGTTGCAATTCCAAGCTAGGCATTCTGCCGGCAGGTCGAACAAGATGTGGCGAGATCAGGTACATCGATAAAGATCTCAAGCTATATTTTGCAGCAATGCGACTCATCGGAACAGGGCGTATCTCTTTAGGAAGCGCGAGACCCATTTCTTCGAGCTCTTCCGCTTCCAAATCGAGACTGGCAATTTTGCGTTCTAGATCCGATGGGATTCTTTTTGACGATTGAAAGCTCTCATCGATAGCATGGCAAGCGATACAGCCGATCTGATGATAGAGCGTTCGTCCTCGGTCTGCATCTCCTTTAAGCCAAAACTCATGCGCCACAGGGCTTCCACCCGAAGCCACGATTTTGGGTTCTTCGGCTGGTTCGGTGGAAAGAAGGGCGACCAACGCCTGGATGGCCTTCTCGCGATCGCTCTCGGGAACTTGATGAAGTATATGCGGCATCGTACCGCCGCTCTTCTCTGAGGATGGTGAGCGCAGATAGCTCGCGATCCAATCTCGATGAAAACGATTTCCTGCTCCTTGAAGAATCGGGCCTTCTTTAGGCTTCAACTCCTTTCCTGCCGAATGGCATGCCGTGCAATTCAACTCTGTGAGCAGGAGATTGCCCGCCATCGAGTCTTTCGATGCATGCGCATGAAATCGATCAAAGCCAGCAACGAACGGTTCCTCTCCATGCGAAACCGAGTCGTGATGCCAACAAAGGAACAGGCAAAAGAGAAGATATAGGATTCTCGCTAAGACGTTGATTGTTCTGATTTCCTTCTGATCGCGAGTCGATGAAATGCCATGAAACCAACAAGCCATTGCGTTTCCGGTTAGCATAGTTCACTTTCATCCGCCGCTCACCTTCGTGAGATTCCTCCATTATGGCCAACCCAGCGATGTTTCGCTACAGGTCCAAGGTTCGCTAGTAGATGAATTGCTCTCTCGCATCCCAGAGTTTCAGTGATTTTCTGGAGGTTTCAGGAATTGAACACAGGAACGCTTAAATCCCGGATTCGGAAAGGAAGGTGCCAGAGAAGCAAATCTAAGGAACTACTCTAGAACTGGACGGTTCGAAGTGCCTGCGATAGTAATCGACCCGGGTTTGCGTAGTTACGATTTTCAGTCATTCCGTTGGCGAGAAACAGAATTTTCTCGTCAATCCACTCTAGACATGCTTCGACAACTCGAGCGTCCCACTGGAGTCCTACACCATCGCAGAGGATCTCGGCGGCTCGCGAAGGGGACATCGCTTTGCGATAGATTCGCGACGAAGTCATGGCATCGAATGCATCAGAAACTGCCAGAACTCTAGCCATCAAGGGAATCTCTTCTCCTTTCAGCCGATGCGGATATCCCATTCCATCGAATCGCTCATGGTGATAGAGAACACCTGGCAATACAAACTTTAGTTTTCCCAGTTCGTCGATGATCTTGAACCCGATCTCTGGGTGCTTTTGGACGATAGCAAACTCCTCGCTGTCGAGTTTGCCAGGCTTCAATAAAACGTGATCTGGAATTCCAATCTTCCCAACGTCATGAAGTACTCCGGCCAAGTAGATTTCTTGACACGATTCCTCTGAGAGGTTCAACCGTTGAGCAATCTCGAAACCAACTTCTGCTACGCGTTCGCTATGCCCTCGGGTATAAGGATCTCGTGCTTCAATCGCGTTAGACATAGCGCGGAGTGTGCCGAGAACTAACTCCTCACTCTCCTTCAGAATGGTGTTCGTAAATCCCTCAGCGACCAAATAGTCAGCGACTTCCAACAATGTCTGGGCATCCGACGTATCAAAGGCCCGTCCATTTTCATTGGCTAGCGTCGAACGGTGTTTACGATTGCACGCAACAACATACCCCAACACGGAAGTGTCACCGATAGGGACGATGACAGCGGAGTTCAAAACCACCCTCTGTACCTTGATCGAGAGTTGAGATTCAAATCGGATGTCTCCTAGCTCAGGCTTTGGAAGACGTTGAATCAAATACCGAATATCATCGCTCGTCCACGTTGGGTGGGTGGTGATCATAGATTCGAGACCACTATGTTTCAAATCCTGGTCATCAAACAAAAAGATCCCAACGGCCTCCGCATCAATCAACCTGCGAACCGATTCTAGGATCTGCTTCGATTGAGACGGACTGGAACGTTTCCTCGATGCCCTGGAAGCATTGAGCTCACGAATCCAAGCTCGCTCCTCGTAGCAGCGGTTCAATTCAGACTCGGTAAGTGAGAGCGAGTGATCGCGTTCTGCAATATCGACTTCCTGCTGCAGAGTTTGATATGCCAGGTTCACGAGTCGAATGGCGGAATCTGTCGCAGGAAATGGATGCGTACCGACTGCGAACCATGCAGGCGGCCCGATTTCAATAGGGATGACAAAAACGGATTCGCAATTTGAAATGCTCAGTACCGCGGGAAGACCTGTTCTCGCCGATTCTATACAGAGCTGCTCCATAACGTGGACACCCTCTGTGAATAGTTGCCCGATCTCAGTATTGCCAGTGACGTTACTCCTATCGGTTGAAAATGGCAAACAGACTGACCCAAAGTATTGGGACAGTGAATCGCACTTTCTCTGGATTCTGTCTGTTTGTGTCATTGGGAGTGAAAAGATGTTTGCCGTAAATCATCGACTACGAAGATGTCAGAGAAAGTTAAGACCAAATCCGTGCCTGCAACTCAATTTACTGGCTTTTGACGAGAACTGTACGATGTCCCGGAGCAGAAGGAACGATTATGCCGCCTTTAATGGCTGATGCACATAAACATCACGGTGGAGCCGGTGCAACGGCTTGTGATGTAAATTGTCAACACAATAGCAACTGATTCGCTACTTCCGTAAAGTGTTTTGGCCTAGTGCCCAATGAATTCGAACGTTGGCACGGCGGACCTTCGGAACTATAGCTCATTTCGGCAAAATGGGCATTGTCATTGCTTCACAAGAAGCTGGTCGGGAGAACGACGCTCCCCCAATACCGGATTCCAGTCTCTTCGTGTTCCACAACCTCGATGCCAACAAATCACCGACTTCACCACTTACAACTCATTGCGTTTGCATGCAGTTTCCTAGCACTGGTCGCTCTATCTGCATTCTGGTCTGTCGCCCAAGAGACAAGTGGAAACAAGTTTGCGGTTGCCCATGCTGTTCCTGGTGCTTTAGCACATGCAACAATTCAACCCGAGAAGACCGATAACCCAACAACCAGACCGATTTCTGGAGTCTTTAGCAGACAAACATGGAATCAATACCATCGACTCGCATTGCCCGTTACCGTCGGTGTCTTCTTCCTATGCTTCAGTTGCTGGAGCTTAACGGGAGTCGAGAACCTAGCCATGCGGCGCTTTTAACCTTGGCCCCAATCACAGTTATAAGATGTCGCCAAATCCATCCGTATCAAATCGATGCAAAAGTGGCACTCCGCGGTGCCGCACGGCGCATTGGTCAGAGTTGTTGAGCAGTTCTCGAATTCAGAAAATATTTACTAACACGCGACACTCGCCTCTGATTCGTGACATACGATTGAGATGGCGTTTTTTACTCTTCGCCGCATGCCCTCGCATGTCAGAAATATTGAGGTCTGTTCATTGTGTCATCCATCACAGAATCTACCAACAACATCCGTAGCGCAGACGCACTTTGGCGAAGCGTTCGTCGGACATGGACGGAGAACTAGGAACGCATTGTCTTTTCCATCTTGAATCCGCACAACCGAGTTGAGGACTGCAATTTCGATGTCGACTTCTACGGCTGGGACAAATGATTCGGCTGATACTCTACTTAGAATGCTCGAGCATGAGCGATTTGCTAGAAAACAAGCAGAAATTTTGTTGGAAGAAAAGAGCCGACTTCTCGACCAAGCAAACCTTGAACTAATCCAATCCTCGAAAGCTCTAGAACGCGAAGCGAAACGAACCAAGGCCATTTTTGATACGGCCGCGGAAGGCATTATCATCTTCGAACATGACGGGAAAATTGAAGCACTCAATGAAGCTGCTCGAGTGATTTTTGGTTTACAAAGCTCCGACTGTATGGAACTCAATATCTGCTCTCTGTTGCCGCAGTCCGCCTTCTGCAAGTCTGACAATCGCGAGCGATTCATCCACAATCTTATGGCACTCACGAGCGATAGAAGTGAAATTTTGGGACATCGGGCTGATGGAGTCAGCATACCGGTCGAGTTTGTTGTGAGCGCCTTTGAACACGGCGACCGAACCTCGTATAGCGGCATTGTCAGGGATCTCACACGCAGGAAAGCTTTGGAATCCCAATTGGCCCACGCGCAGAAACTCGAGTCCGTTGGTCAGCTAGCTGCTGGAATCGCGCATGAACTAAACACGCCGATTCAATTCGTTGGAGATAACACTCGCTTTCTCAAAGAGTCGTTTCAAGTGATTGAGGAAATTTTACTCTCGATCGATCAAATCCTAGACGCAGATGCCGGAAGCGAGACTACGCAGAAAACTATAGACTCCATCAAGGAAACGTACAGATTCCACGACGTCAATTTCGTGCGCGAAGAAATTCCGCTGGCGATCGATCAGACACTGCAGGGAGCCGATAATGTTGCGCGCATTGTGAGAGCTATGAAAGTCTTCTCGCATCCTGGAACTAAAGAATTCCAAGAGGTTGATCTGAACAGTTCTCTCGAAAGTACGATTACGGTTTCTCGAAACGAATGGAAGTATTGCGCTTCCGTCGAGACCCACCTTTCACCCAATTTGCCGAGAATTATGTGCTTGCCTGGAGAACTCAACCAGGCGTTCCTCAATCTGATTGTGAACGGTGCACATGCCATCCAAGCAAAAAAACTGGACTCGCTAGGAAAGCTTACCATTAGCACTCGCGTCGAAGATGACTTTGTTATCATCGACATCGAAGATTCGGGAACAGGGATTCCTGTCGCGATTCGAGATCGCATCTTCGATCCATTCTTCACGACGAAAGGGGTCGGAAAAGGAACAGGCCAGGGTCTCGCCATCTGTTACAACATCGTGGTGAAAATGCACGGTGGCAAGATTACCTTTGATTCAACCGAAAATCAGGGAACCACTTTTCACCTAGCATTGCCGATCGTTCAACGCACTACAGCTAAGATGGCGAGCGAGTAAGTTAATGAACAAGCGAGTCCTTCTCGTCGATGATGAACCCAACCTATTGCGAGGATTTCGCCGCAGTCTGCGAGGGAAGTACGACCTAGTTCTGGCGGAAGGCGGTTCATCGGCAATCCAGCACTTAACGACAAACGGCCCATTCGCTATCGTCATCAGCGATATGCAGATGCCGGAAATAGATGGACTCAAAGTTTTGTCGACTGCCCGCAGTTTGGCCCCCGACACCGTACGCGTGATGTTGACAGGCAATGTGGATCAGCAAACTGCCGTCGATGCGGTCAACGATGGTTCTATCTTTCGATTTCTAAACAAACCCTGTCCAGTAGAAATGCTCTCCGGGGTGATCGACGATGGTCTCGCACAGTACCAATTGATTACAGCCGAACGGGAATTACTATCAAAGACTCTTTCTGGATGTGTCGGACTGATCAATGAACTGCTTGCTATCGCCAGCCCAAAAGCATTTGGTCGTAGCGGTAGGTTAAGACAATGGACACGATCGATTTGCTCCAAACTGCAATTGAAGGACGCTTGGCAGAATGAGATTGCCGCCATGCTATCTCAAGTGGGTGGCATGATGTGCGTAGCTCCAGGCACCGCGACAGTCGGTGACCTCCATGTCGAAATAGGACATCTTCGACAACAGGCAGAAGCAAGCAGTGCACTCATCGCGAAGATTCCTAGGCTCGACAAAATTGCATCGATGATCCGAGGCCAATACCTAAGTGATCCGCCAGTCAAGCTTCCAGAGAATATCGAGCGTGGAGCTCGCATACTTCGAATGCTCATCGAGTATGACGTGCTGATTCAAAGTCGCTCACCTGCGCTGTCGATACGATACCTTCAGGAATTCAACACGCCGTACGACGAAGCAGCCGTTGAAGCATTCGCGGAAATCATTCTAGGTCCTCAAGAACTTCGATCCTTGTCCGTTGCAGAACTTCTCGAAGGTATGATGCTTGAAAACGATGTCCTCACAGGGAGCGGTGAAGTCTTACTGAGCAGCGGACATGAACTCACGGAAACGATGATCCACCGTATGCGATCCTTTATCCGAAACTCCGTGGGGGTTCGCGAACCCATTTTGGTGCGAGTCCGTAAAGGCATTGGAGGCGCATCGCATCCCGAGCCAGTAGTTCATTCTGCAATAGGAACAACGGACGGAATTGATGATTGGCAACACAAACACCAGTCATCCAATCAAACTGTCCAACGATCTAGCTAACCTCGATCTTTGCGCCTTTTCGCACTCCCAACATCATTGAAGCGGAATCAGAAACCAAATGCAAACGGAGCGGTTGCCCTTCTTCCAAGATGGCTATCAAGGTCATCTCTGGTTGCTTGTGATCTAATCCATAGATCCCGAACGTCTCGAATTCGTTATCTACGACTATCTTGGTTTCTTCGCCATGATCAATGCCTGCCAGCTTCTCGGAGGTTAAATCAGTAATCAAGTCTCCTGCCGAGCTTATCTCGACAACGCTTCCTAAAATTTTTGCTGGCACGGCTAAAAAGTTCTCTTCTCGAGGAAACTTGTTCGAAGGAAATCTATACCCAATAATCTGGATTGGCCCGCTCGCGCGGCCCATTGCTCAAGGCAAAATTGTATCAACATCTTCTTCGGTTGTGGCGAGCCGAATTTGTACCGTAGGTCGTTCATTTTCGAACAGTTCTTTGGCGTTACCGCCGACGACGCCAATCTCCATACGATCCGAAGAACCAACGATCGCGACCAGCGTCCCGGACGGGCGTTCCCCGTAGGTTCGAATCCACGGCAATTTCCTCCGATTTTCGATCCCCTTGTCTATCCACTGAATCGTTACGGAATCGGCGGAACTCATCGTTCTCCCGAGTGCGTTCAACTCTCTCCCGCGGATATTTGTCAACAAATTGCCGAAAGAATCGCTTGAAACGGTCATCCCTAGGACCTTTTTGGCCAAGACCTGAATTGGCGATATGGGACTCGGGGCTAACCCACACTGCGGTTCCCCGAGCTCAGAGAGGGAAACTCCACCTGCGATAGTAGCTGCTACGGGTACCATGATGTCCCGGCCGTGAAAGGTTGGACTCACGGTTGAATTCCACAACCTCGAATTCGTTAACTTGACAATCTGACCAACATAGAAACTGGAACCAAAGTCCGTGGTCAGAGTAATCCATGGTCGAATCATGGAACCGTCGTCTCCATCGCTTTCGCAATGGCTTCGCGGATCTTCAGTGGCGTATCTTCGCCAGCCCCAACGAACACATTTCTTACGACCCCAGTACGGTCGATGATTACGGTAAAGGGAATAGCGTCGGCTCCATAGGTTTTGGATGCGACACTGTTTTTATCCATGGCAACCGAGGACACGATATCAAGCGCTGCAGCGTTTGCTCGCACAATTTGCTGCGGTTCGTCTACATTGATTGCAACCAAAACAACATCCTCTTCAAACTCACCCGTCAGTTGAACGATTTCCGGCAAGCTCTTCATGCAGGGGCCACACCAACTAGCCCAAAAATCTAATACAGCAACTTTACCCCGGAGCTGCCCAAGTTCGAGCGTCGAACCATCGAGTCGCTCGACTGAAATGGGTGGAGCCGGTTTCCCCACCATCGAATTTGCGGCTTGGCCAGAATCCTTCTGCTCCTCTTCCACAAACTTTGGATCGATCGCATGCCGTAGTTTCCATTTGGCAAAGCGACTGGTTTTCGCCGTCGCGACTATCTCATCCCCAAAGACAATACGAATACAATCCTCTAATGGCACTTTGGCTTTTCCCAATTGTGGATGCGTGCCCTCGATGGTGGCTGAACGTATCGCAGAAGGAACAAGACTGATCCTCGTTCCCAACCCCAATAGAACTTGAAATGTCAATGGACCATCAGGTGCGGACGGGCCACTCTTCTCCGATGCATCTTGAAGTGGCTCTTTCGACTTGTCTAAGGAAGGGGCAGGATCGAGCCATATCACTTCCGCGATGTTCTTCATCCATAGTCTTCGCTCTTCGCCACGCACTTCTAGCAAGAGAGTATCGGTATCCATTTCTAGTAATCGACCGCGAACTGCATCTCCTTCGCGTGATACGATCAGGTGAGTTGGAGGATTGGTGCGCTGTGTTCGCGGGACCATAAGCAATCGCTCCAATGTTTCTTTTGCAATCGCATCCGCTCCAGAATAAACCAAATTGCGAACTCCCTTGATCAAGTTCGCATCGATCTTTGCATCGCCAAAATACGTAGACCCCAGGGACATAATTCCATCTCGCAACGATTCAATATTCGCAGGTACACTGTCTCCGCTTAAGAGATACAACGATGGCTCGCCAGGCTCGAGTATTCTGCCATAGGACTCGACTCGATTCTGCGATGAACGCAATCTAGGCGTTGCGGGCTTATCCTCTGTGTTTGCAATAAAGTCTATCGTACCGCTTGCATCGGATCGAAACGCAACTGGCTGCTCAATACTATTGGCTTTCCATCGTATGGCAGATGATACTGAAGTAGCTCCATCGATTTTTGGTGACTCAGCCAATGAACCATGAGAAAATGCATCGGGAGTCGTCAGACGCAATCTTCGTTCGCTGCTTTCCACGGATGCTTCGGACTTGGGTGCAATTCGTTGATACTGAATAGAAACGATGCGATCCAATTCACAGGGAATCGAATCTGCGACTGGAGACCCCAGGATTCGAATCACATCACCAACCTGTTGCAATGATTTTCCAGAAAACCTCTCCCCCTGTTCCAATTCTACGAAACAAAATTCGCTTGCATTCGCATCGCGCGACGGCCACTTCGCTCCTGCTGGACGATCAGACGGTTCGTTGTCCGAGAACTCCATTCGTTCCACATCGGCAATTGCGATCCTTCCGAGAGAACTCGCGGATCCTGCAAGTGAAAACGTGCGATCTGACGAGCGGAAGTCGCTTGGCGCACCTGTGTAATCCTCACTATTGCGCAGCATGATTTTGGATTGAGCTGTCTCTTTCGCTATCTCAATATCTTTCGACACATCTTTCACCGAATAGATAGAACGGGTCACTCGAAGCTCACGAAGGACCAACCCACCCTGCGCATTGTTAGTCAGCTTTAGTAACTGCTTACCTCCACTCCGAATTTTCTCTTTTCCACGAATCTCTCCGATTGTCTCTCCATTGCGCTGCAAAGCAAATCGCCCTCGAATATAGTCCGACAACACTCGCAGTCGGATCGACTCCAGCCCCTCGAATGGTACGATCGCGGTCGCGATATCCGCATGTTCGTTCTCTTCAAATAGCAACGTCACCGAAAGCGAGTTGCGATGCTCTATCTTACGAACGTGAAGTTCCAGTTTTCGTGGCGAGCCAAGTGTGATCACCCAATTGGGACTCGAATGTATCCATGCGACATCGATATCCATCGCGCTCACATCTGGAACATAGATTTCTTGAGCAACCGAAGTTCCCGCTGTCTCCGTTGTGATGGAACCCACTTTAGGAAACCAGCATCTATCGTTCTCGCCTTGAGAGGGTGGGTGAGTTTGCTGCCATTGCTTTGGTGAAAGAGAGCCCGCCTCTTTTTCATCTCCATCCACAATACGCAGTATCGTTCGGATCGACCCAATCGCAATCGATTGCTCACCAAACCTCTCAGAACGAAACTGAACAGTATCGCTGTTCAACGATTCGATCGTACCGGTGACGCAGTCCCCCGACCTAAACTCGAGCACGAACAACTCGCGATCGACTTTTCCACGTTCTTTAGCGCTCTTTCGATCGAAGGTAATCGACTCCACTTTGTTCCAATTCGCTCGCAGCGGCTCTCGAAATGTCGGGCAGGACCAATGAAAAAAAGGAGACGGATTCTCTAACTCATTCTTCGATTTATCGGTCTGATCGGGTTCGCCGCTAGAAGAAAACTCCCCTTTGAATACGTCTCCATCACTTAGACGCAGTGTGCCCACTCGGGTCGCATTCGGTTCAGTAGCTACTCCAACTTGAGAGCCAGACCATACCATGCAAAGAACTACCGCGAGAAACGTAGATCGAATGTTGGCTTTACTTCTATCGTTCATAAATTGGCAGGAATCGAAAGTTGAGTGCAAGTGATAGAAGAGACATCGAGGTCGCAACACTCGGACCAAAGCTACCGTCAAAATGACCGTCCGCTTTTTGCGTTTGCTTGAGTTCTTTGATTAAGATTTTATTCCACTTCTCCCAAGCTTCGAAGTCGGCTTGGAAAAGTGCTTGAGCCTTATAATACGCGGTGTATTCTCCATAGTGATCTCCGACTTTGATCGCGTCCTTTGCTTTCAAGAACGTGGCGCATGCCTTGAACTCTTTCAGGTCTTTGCGTCCAGCGATGGCATATACGAGCGTTGCAATCGAGATTCGAGCCTGCGACTCATCGTACCCACCTAGACCTCCTGCATACGCCACCTGTCCACTTTTGGACGTCATGCTCGTGAAGTAAGAAATAGCTCGATCAATGTTTTTATCGGGTACCTCGATACCCGCGTTTCGTGCAGCCAAGAGCGAGACGAGAATCGCACCCGAAACCGAAGTATCCGCATCGCTGGAATTCGGGGCGTATCGCCATCCACCTGTACTGTTCTTGTCTTGGCTCGTGATCGACGTTCGCACCGCTAACTCGAGCGCTTCCCCTATGGAACGCCGTTGAGCCTCTGGCACTTTCGAATCGGTCCAGAAATTTCGCTCGTCGACCGCACCATAAGCTTCGGCTAAGGCTAGAGTCGCAAAGCCATGGTGATACATACTCCCACCTAGATAACCAGTCCTCGGATCTTGATCCCGAATCAGTGCCTGCAACCCTCGTTTGATCGGCTGCTGATGAATGCCATAATTCGGATCCTCGCCGTAAGCCAGAAACGCCATCAGGCAAAGCCCGGTAGCACCTGGGCCTGGATTGTTGGCCGATTGCCAGTCTCCATTTTCCGACTGGTTTGCAATCATCCACTCCAGTCCCTTCTCATACATCTCGCGGACTTCTCTGGAAACCGCTTGTCCCTGGATCGTACCTTCTCTCCAAGGTGGAGTTGTCTGAGCAAGCGCAGGACTCCCTACGCAATAAAGCATTAGCCACAATGCACCTACAAGGCATTGTAGCAAGCCCACTGCAAGCGTGGATTTGACGATCTTAAAGACTGGTGTTTGCATCAATCAGCATTCTTTCTATCAACCGAATGGATCATCGCCAGGAACGGGAGGAAGTCGTTCGCCCATAGCATCCAGATTAGACAACTGCACCTCTGTCATAAGCGACTTTCTTTCCGCATCGGAGAGTTTTCCGATGGCGTTCTTGATGTCCGTTAAAGTCAAAACCGAATTGTTTTCAGGGCGAAACAAAAAGTCAGAAAAGGCCCTTCGCTGAGCGAGATGCATCCCAAGCTTACGTTGAACCAGCAAAACCAACCGCAACTTTTTTGCTTCGGCTTCTCGCGCCACGATGCGCTTTTGGTCATCTTCAAGCTTTGCATTCTGCTCCGAGGTCAAGCTAGATTTCAGCACTTTCCTCCACAGGCTCGAGGCATCGTTTGCCTGTTCGCGTTGGATCGTATGGATACTCTTCCAGGCTTCGTTGTAAACCGCGTTCTTCTTGATCCCAGGGGTAGAATCCTGGATCTCACTCAATAGCGACGCTACCTTGGACTCCGTCCTAGCGATATCTATTTCGATCGATTGGTCGATTTTGTTCTTTTGGTCATCCGATAATTTACAAACGTTGTCAATTCGATCGATGTACCGCTGAATGGTGTCTCTTCTCATCCGTCGAAAAGCCTGTCTCGATCCACCGAGTGAACCGTACAACATATCCTCCATCTCACCGCGACTCAGCTTGCCGTGAATGTTATTTCCAAACGGATCTGCTTGAACCCCAAACGGATCGTCTACTCGCGCTGGGCGTGGCTGCGCAAACCCGTGACTCTCAAAACCATACAACATCATCATTCCTAGAATGATCGTCCTACCAACAAAACTATGAGTGCTCCAAGTCATCATACTCTCCTATCTCTCTAGGACCGGAGGTTTTGTTTTATCATCCTCCAGATCAAGTTTGACTTGCGCTCTGCTTTCGATGCCTCCGATACTAAACCGAACCTTCAAATCGAGCGACGGATACTCTTGACTGACCGCAGCAATGCGAGACTGAGGAACGCGAATCGCGAGTGCGTTGCGTTGAGCGTACGTGAGGATCGTATCTAACCACGAAGGGTTGACTTCTGGAAACAACGATTCGTTGTCAAAGGTTGCCTCGATCGATCGGAACCATCGATCCTTCCACTTTGTCTCCAAGACCTCTTGCACTTTGTCCATTTGGTCAGCAGACAATTGAAGCTTTTGTTGCAACCAAATCAACATCTTGGAAATCAAGGCCTGTCGACGATAAGTCATTCGATCGGAAAGCTCCGCATCGTAGAAAGAGGCCTGCTCTTTCGTTAGCAATTCACTCACCCACGTCTGCATCGTTCGTTCGACCAAACCATCCAGATCGACCGTACCATAGACGTGTGGTGCGAAACGCTTCGCAACTTCTCGTCGAGATTTGAGTTGCCATTGCTCTTCTACGGTATCTACCAACTTCTGACTCTGAACCGCGTCGGGTGAACAAACCGTGTAGATAACGGTGAGCTCATTCTGGAAAAGGCCTCGAACTTGGCAATACACCGCATCCTTTGGGTTCAATGCGGGCTGCTCGGGCAACATCCTTGGGGCCGCACGGGTTGCTTCCTCTTGCGCAAACGCTCTTTGCATCGCGCACGTACATATCCCAACCGAGAATACAGAAAGAACGAAACGAAGTGATTTCATTGTCTTAGATTCTTGCGATCTATTCTCTGAAAATACTCGTCTAGTCCGTAACGGAACTCTTCTGGCAAACTCGCACCGCTAGTTCCTGTTTGCTGCGAAACTCCGTGATCCTGTCGCTGTTCTTGCTGGTTCATCCCTGGACCGATCATCGCAATCGCCGCTTCGTCCGTAGTTCCACCACCTCCTCCACCAGGATCCGATCCTCCGCCACCACTCGACTTCTTCGGATTCACTCGTTTTGATTTGAGCAACAACTCGATCGCTTCCGTTTCAGCGGCGACTGCTTTCGTGCCCGTGTCCGGACTATCCAAAAGTGTCGCTGCATCAAGCATCACTGCGCTGACCTCGCCCATCAAACCGATTTCTTTCTCAAACTCAGCCTCAGAATCCGGCAGCGCTATGATTTTCTTTTTCACCGCTATGATCCGCTCTTGAAGACTAATCTGTGTATTGGCTAACTCGTCTACCTTGTCCATATATTCTTCGTTGGACGAAGCGGCTTTCGATTGCTCGGCCACTCGAGTACGATCACGCAAATTCATTTCCTCTTCGAGAACTTGCATCACTTCTAGAACAATTGACGGTGGCAAGGAACTCTTGCTCTTCGAACCTTTACATTCCCCTTTGCCAGCGGGGTCGACGATATCTTCGGCCCATCGATCGAGCGTATCGGACCAAAATTCGGCTTCGGCAATCGCAAGCCCTTGATGCTCAACGATAGTGTCAGATAGCCGCCTCAATCCGCCAACGACATCTTCTTTCTTGATCTCCGCCAATACGCCTTCGAACTTTTCCGATGGTCGTCGATCATGAAACCCTTGCATATCATCGACGATCAGTGAAACGAAATCGACTGCCTTTGTCTCGCGACCGCTGAGATCTTTGACTCGAGCAAGCTGCTCTGATTTCATGCGCTGGGACGAAATCCCAAACGCATCGCTGAGCTCACTACCCGTGGAGTCAGCAATCTCCCCTTGCTCTCGCGAAGCCGCCTTCAGTCTCTTGACTAAAGTGCTTCCCTCCAGATTACCCATCAACTCGTTCAGCTCATCGGCAACCTTTTGGAACTCCGCCAACAACTCTTCTTGCTTGTTGACCGCTTGCTCTACTTCATTCTGCTCCTCTTCCTCTTCTTGCTCAGCATCTTCGCCTTTACCCGCAGTTCCCATCAAGGTTGTTGAAGGCAGTCGCAATGCAGCAGGACCCGACTTCTTCGGCTTGCTATTCGATGCGAGCTGGTTCGGATCCACCGGTTGTTGCGAAGACTCTTGATCCACCACGCTCGGTGCAGATGCGTTCGCCGACGGAGGCTGTGGCTCGGACTCTCCATTCGCAGGGGGCGTTTCGCTGGGTTGAATCTTTCCTGCCGTGGGAGAGGACTTCGAATCTTTGGCGGGTCCGTTGGGTGTATTCTTGGCCAATTGCTTCGACGCCGCTGCCTGCTTCAACAAATCTGCGACCGAAGGCATACGATTCGAAGCGATGTCCTTTAAAATCTTTTGCATCTCCGCCCACTTCTCAAGATGCCCAACGCCAATCTCCGGATTGCGAGCCGCTTGACGAAGCAACTCTTCTCCCTTGGCGGTCAAGTTGTTCAATCTGCGACCATTGGAGAGTTCCGCCGATGCTTGTTGTTCGATGCGAGTGCGAGTTTCTTCTTGGTTCAATTCTTCGAAACTCAAATCGCGAATCTGTTTGTTGGCTGCTAGTAGCTGAAGCTCGCGATCGCGTACTTCGAGAGACTCGCGCTGCCATTTCGTAATCTGGTCGAGCATCCACACCGCATGGTCATTGGGATTCAACACATAAAGCAAATGCGGCGAAGAATACATACGACCGCGTTCGGGAAGATAATCTTCGGCAAATAATCTCACTTCGACAGGTCGCGATGGGATCTTCATCGCGGTGGCTTGAAACGTAGCAATCGCATCGAGCGACTGCGATGTCGGAGATCCCTTGGCCAGCATGAACTCACCTTTCTCATCCGGTATCGACGGAGAGGATTCGATGGTCTTCCATTCCAATCCAACATGACGTATTCCGAAGTCATCCAACGATCGCACGGTGAATTGAATTTGTTCTGTCTCCAACACGACTCGCGCTTTGGGCAACCCATCACCAAAGACGGCAGGCTGCTCATCCTCGATCGATTGAATCATCAATGGGAACGGAGCTTTGGCCTGAAGCCCATCCGTATCACGCCATTCCAACTCGATGCGAGTCGGCTCACTCACTTCAAAGCTCGGTAATACAAAGGAACCTTCTTTGACAGGCAACGATTTACTGTTAGCAGTCGCGGACGCGATCTCTTTCGTCGTTCTTGATTGGAACTTAAGCGATGCACCGCGAACAATCGTTAATGCTCCACCTCGGATATCTTTGGCAAACGTCTCTGGAATCTGAAGATATACTGGCAACTGAATGGTCGCCGAGAGCGATTCGAGCTCAGGTCGCATCGAGGGAATAACCTCCATCGATGGTGACGCGTCACCTACCGCAAAGTTCAAGGATGTCGATTGAAGCTGCGCTGGAATCTCAAAATCGTAGATCCCTTCTTGATGCCCAACTTCGATATCAGGAAGTCGGCCAACTTGAGCCCGCGCATTCCTAGGTATCCATTGCGTGCCCGCAGCCAGTCGCAAGGAAACGTTAAAGTCTTCGCCATAGGGAACGACTAACTTTTTCGGTAAGCTCTCCAAGCTTGTAAACGTAAACCGTTCGATAGATGCTAAGGGAAGCAGAAATCGTTGCCATGCATTAAGGGTTGCTTGTGGAAAAGCAACAGCAAGACCTCCAGTCATCGCCAGCCCAGCCATTGCTGCCGAACACCAGCCGCGATGCTTCGAAGCAGGCAGCGAATCCAATAGGTTCCGTTTCGAAGTGTCTTTAGCGACTTGTTCCAATGCCGCTTGGCACAGAACCGGCGAGCGATTCTGCTCTTGGGCGTTCGCGGATAACTCCAATGCACCGAGCAAAGAATCTCCGACCGCAGGCAACTTTTTGCTAAGCAGTTTTGCAACCGACTCGAACGTCCGGAGCTTCAGCACCCATCGCCTCCAAGCAAAAGGAAGCATGGCCACACCGACCATCGAAGCGATCCACACTAGTGCACGGAACCAAGGTGTCGAATCGAGGAATCGATCGGTGGCAAACACGACGGCGAATCCAACAAGAACTGCCGTGACAGCGATTCCTATTGCTTCAGCAATCTTTCTGATTCGTACGACCGATCGGTACTCACGTATTTGGGTCGTCAGCGATTCAGGGACCTGAAGTTGCGATTTCGTTTCCATCCAGCACCTGTACTTGTTCCAAAAGACATTCGTTCTTCGGCTCCAGTATAGACGTTGCATTCGGGGAAATTGAGCTGTACTTGTGCCAAATTTTCAGCGAAAAGAGAACTCTCGGCTTCCCTGGCGTTATAGTGGGAAGTGGCTGGCGAGGTGTTTTCCATGGGTACCGCTCCGAGGTAAGGGATATGGCACGACAAGTTCGTTGGATTTTGCGGGCATTTTGCTCACTTGTATTCACCTTCACGGGAACCGGAATGGTCGGCAGCGTGGCCGAGAAGGCTGCAGCATCGGACAATGTCCTGCAAAAAGCCTCCACCTGGAATTGGCCGGAAAATGCGGCCATTATCGTCCGATTGAACACGTTCTTGGATTCGCTCCCGCCCGGAAAAGAAGCTTCCGACGCCAAACTGAAATCGTCTGAACTATCCGCTATCCGCGGCATCGGCCTCCTGGAAGGCATCATTCGACTCGCCGCCGAGGGAGACGCCTCGATTCGCAAACTGTCGGATCTTCTCGGCACAGAAGTCTCCTCTGAGACCATGCCCGACATCGAATCGGCTCTTAGCTCTGTGCTAGCCAACGGTGGAATTCCCGATTGGCTCAAATCGGATTGCCAACTTTGGGTGAGCCGTTGCTTGGTGCAAAACGCATTGTATGACGAAGCACTCAACAAACTACAGTCATTGTCGATCGAGACCGTTTCCGACCCGTCAACCTATTTGTTCAACCTAGCTGTCTGCCAACACCATTTGCTCCAACGCGATGAATGCGTTCTGTCGTTGGGCAAACTCCTCGAGCGTGAGATCGACCTACCGACCCGTTACGCCATCACCGCCCGCCTCATGGAAGCGGACATCAAACCACTCAAAGAAGATTCGCTCGACGAGATCTCCCGATTGATGAACGATGTCGAACGACGATTGGCACTTGGTCGAACCGGCAAAATGGTCCGTGACAAACAACAAGCGATCATCGACAAGCTTGACAAGAGCATCGATCAAATCGAACAACAAATGCAACAGCAGCAACAACAACAAAAACAGAAGAAGCAACAACAACAACAAAAGCAGAATCAGGACCAAAGCAAACCTCAAGATCAAGTGCCAACGGAAGAGGTAAAAGGTCCCGGTGAGATCGATCCGAAAGATATCGGCAACTCCGCTAGTTGGGGAAATCTGCCTCCCGCCCAACGCCAAGAAGCTCTGCAGAACATGACCAAAGATCTACCGAGCCATTATCGCGAAGTTATCGAAGCCTACTTCAAACGACTGTCTACTACGAACAAGTAGATAGATGCGCTTCGGTTAAGTTGCAAGAGAATCCGTCAGCTTCAAATGGCTAACATTTTTGCAGCCGAATCTCACTTGAGAGATTCAGCGGCTCCAGGAAACTCACCGGAGCTAACATCCTCTCGATACTGCCGGATAGCATTGGCTGCTTCAGATCTCAAATCAGCAAACTTGCGGACGAACTTCGGAACATAGCCACTGTTCCAACCCAACATGTCGTTCGTCACTAAGACTTGACCATCGCAACCAGCTCCAGCGCCGATGCCAATCGTTGGGACCTGAATCGCATCCGTAACTTTCTTAGCCAACTCTTCTGGAACGCATTCGATCAACACCGCAAAGGCCCCTGCCTTTTCTGCCGCCAACGCATCTGTCATCAATTGATCGCTGTCCCGCTGCACGCGATAGCCTCCGAGCGCATGAACGCTTTGAGGTCGCAGACCGATATGGGCAATCGTTGGAATTCCTGCATCCACCAACGCTCGAATGCTATCCGATTGCAGATGACCACCTTCCATTTTGACCGCGTGGCATTGCGTCCTCTTCATGATCTCGGCAGCCGTCGTCACGGTATGAACCACGCCGAGCTGCCCGACTGGGAACGGTAAATCGACAATCACCATCGCGCGTTTGGTCGCTCGAGAGACCATCTCGCCATGATAGATCATCTCATCGACCGTCACCGGAACCGTCGTAGTTTTCCCTTGTACCACCATCCCCAGCGAGTCCCCGACGAGGATGCAATCGATGAGTGCTTCATCGAGAAGTTGGGCCGTTGGAAAGTCATAGGCTGTGAGCATCGAAATGCGCTGCCCTTTGCGCTTCATGGTTGCGAGAGTCTTAACCGTCACTCTGGAGATGGAAGACTCCATACGAATCACTTGACCCCTTTATTGCGGTAGCGTTGATCGACGACCACAAACTCAAACCCCTTGCCCGATTTGGCTGGCTTGACTTCAAAGACAGTCTTGGCAACATCGGTTACGCGGAACTGAGGATTACGCTTCTCTGTGTAGTAGCGAGCCTCCGCTTGAGCGAGAAGATCTTCGGTCTCTTTCGGGAAGAACTTCATGATCGATCGATTCGAGATGTCGATACTGGCTCCCTGCAAGAACTGTTTATCGTATTGTTTAAGCACACCGTCCGCGACGCTCAAGAAATACAAACGCTTGTCCGCTTTCGCAGGCCCCGAACGCTTCGTCGGACCGCTGGAGAGTCCAGCCAAGTAATCGACCATCGGAGTGGTACCACCATAAACACCTAACTCAATTTTGAAAAAGTCGAGTTGTGCGCCGTAGCCACGTTTGTCGCGCGACTGAAATTTGATGTCCCATCGTTCTGGGCGAGGAACGATATCATCCCCTTCTCCTTCCGGTCCCGGTGGGCGACTATCGCCACGACCACTCTTCGAGCTTTCCAAAGCATCGAGGCTTTCCATGACGGTGGAGATGTTATTGATCGCCTCGGAGACGAGTTGAAGTGTTTGCTCCATCGCTGGTTCTTTGAGCTGCTCTACTTCGTCCGCTGCCGGGGGGTCAAAGTCACGTTCGAATCCAGGTGCGTTGTCTCCTCGGCCTGCAATGCGTTCTGGCTCTAGCGCAATCGCATCGATTGTTGAGGTGCCTGACCGAAGGAAGAACAACAGCCCGAGCATCAAGACGGCCAACCCAACGAGAATCAACAGACTGGACAACAAACTCGATACTTGATCGACTTTGTTGACGCGCATCGAGGATTCGTCGACGTCAAACACACTTTTTTTGTCGGAGCTTTTGGTGGATGCCATAAACCTTAGCTGTTGCCTTAATCCACGAATACGTAATCGGGCCGGACGGTCAAATACCATTTACGCCATTGTAACACGGCGGTGACACGTGCTCCTTCTCCAATCTTGCCCTCTCGCGGCAAATGATAGGTGTCGAGCTGACGTGAGATCAATCGCAACGAAGCTTCGGCGAAACGGGGCACTTGGGAATCAGGATCGGACAATGCATAGATCAACGCAGGAACGAAATCGAGATCATCGCCCCGCCCTAAAATCTTGGCGGCAAATCGACGTGCCTTCGGGTCCTGAGAGTTGAGCAGTCGGGAGAACCGATTGAGCTGGTCTTTTCGAACCTTCGGATCTTTCGGCAGCGACATTTGCTCTGGGATCAGTGAATCTTCGCCTTCGGCCTTTCCGTCCGATTCCAGCATTTTCAAAGCGTCATCGATGTTGGTGGTTGCCGTCTTGTTCATCAGCTTGCCGTTCTTCACGACGACAGAGCTCGGATCGTCAGGTAACCCTTGTCCTCCGAAGAGTACGTCATCATGAAGCTCCCCGATGGCCTTTTGAGTATTGCGAATCAAGAATAGGACAGCAAAGCTCGTGCAAACATCGGGGGCGAGGGGACTGTCGCTATCTTTGCCGCTGGAGCCCCATGATCCATCTGCAGCTTGATTGGTCATGAAGAGCTCGACCGCTTCGTTATACCAATCAGGACTCTTCGATCTTTTCCCTTTGGTGATTTCCAAGAACGACTCGTAACGCTCTTTGCCGTACAAATAGTAATAGTGCCATGTCGACCGAATGTAGGGACGTGCGCTGAAGTAGTTCTCTGCTTTTTTGATCGTCGAATCGAGTTGCGCGCGATCCATTGCGGGTTTCTTTCTCTTTTCGTCTGCCACAATCCGCTGAAAAGCGGTCGGCACGATTCCTTCCTCCTCTTGATTTTCAGCCCATTTGCTTCGATAGAGACCGAGCGCATCTCCTGCGATAAGGAATCCCGAAAATCCAGCCGCGGCGAGTGAGTGTGTTGCGGTTCCAGCCGTATCCGGAGACTGGTAGGGCCAGCCGCCATCGTTGAGTTGAGCGGACATCAAAAACGTGATGCATCGCTTCAAGGAGTCTTGAGGGACATCGATATCTGCTTGGGTGAGAGTCCAAAAAAACAACATGACGTATTGGATTTGGGAGATATCTCCTTGCCCGGCAGCTCTATGGGCGTTTTCGCTCATGTAACCGAAGCCACCGTTGGGTCGTTGAACGTTCACGAGCGCATCGCGAATCGCCTTGATGTCATTGGCGTATTCCACTGGATTGACCGATGCGAGGAGCATGCCCGCGAGAGGGAGGGAATACATGGAGTCATGTTCCCAATTGAATCCGCGAGCCGCTCGGTCTGCCATTCCTCTTGCGATATTGATCCCTGCCTTGACGCGAGGATGATCCGGAGATGAATTGACGTCAGCCTTGTAGATAGCCAGGGCCGCGAGGATCCCCTCGCCACCGTTGGAGGATTGCGACGAGGACAAGTAAGCGACCCCTTTGCGAACCATTTCCATCACGACTGGATGGGATGGATCGTATTTTTCTGCAGCGGCAATCGGAATGGAGCAAAGAAAAATGCCGAGGAATGCCGTGGCGTACCGGAAAAACCGAGGAAACGTCGAAAGGACATCGCGCATGAAAAATGCCTGGCTTTTGAACATTTTTGTAGAAATAGAGACCCGAAACGCACATGATAAAGGTACCTGGTAGGAGGGATGTTGACAAACGCGGCAGACAGAATTGACAAATAGCCCAATTGCCAATACATTCCAAGAAATGGTTAGGTAGCTCAGTAGGTAGAGCAACGGACTGAAAATCCGTGTGTCGCCGGTTCGATCCCGGCCCTGACCACTCTCTTTTTCTCAAGCGATTCGTTGATAAAACGATACCTGGAGCTGTTTCCAGAGCGCTGTTTTTCACCAAACCTTAAGTGGTAGACTACCACTTAACTGTTTTGAAAGGCAGTTCGTTCTGTGGCAAAACCTCCTTCTTACCGGCATCACAAAGCCTCTGGCCAAGCTTGCACGAAGATTCGTGGAAAGACCTACTACTTCGGTGCTTTCGGCACTCCAGAGAGTAAACGCAAGTTTCGTGAACTCTTGGCCCAATACCTCTTATGCGAAGATCCAGCCACTTTCGGCGTCGATGTCCGTGAACTGACGATGGCGGAAGTCTGCTTGTCCTACCTCAAACATGCCAAATCGTACTACGGCGGTGAGAGTCAGGAGTACAAGAACATCGTTATGGCGCTTCGACCAATCAGCCAGCTCATCCCACGCAAGCTAGCCAAGGACTTTGGCCCCCTAGACTTCAAACAAATTAGGCAGTGGTGGCTCAATCGAGACGTATCCAGGCAGTACGCGAATCGACAAATGGCCAGGATCGTTCGCGCTGTAAAGTGGCTCGTTTCT
>Ga0207937_1000090_pt1 | contig 28509 bp, 20 predicted proteins | sample LakMenEpi04Sep11_FD_150668 | JGI IMG/M metagenome (GOLD analysis project Ga0207937, IMG submission 150668) | Freshwater microbial communities from Lake Mendota, WI - 04SEP2011 deep hole epilimnion (SPAdes) | ecosystem: Environmental > Aquatic > Freshwater > Lentic | place: Lake Mendota, Madison...
ATCCTTTACCAGCAGCTCGGAAGAATCCATCAACATTCGACCGAGTGACAGCAACGCTTCGGAACCGGGTGTCGGCAAAAGTAGCCCTTGGTTCAATTCGGCCTTTTCGATCACTTCGGGCAAGAACCCGAGATCTTCGTGGGACTCCTCGCTCTTTACATTCCAGGTCATCACCGCTTGGCTGCCATTCCAGCTACCAGCCAATTTGAGCTCCCCTGCCCAGGCTGCACTGGAAAGCTTGCCAATGATGATAGAATCGCGATCCGCACGAATGGGCGGAACTACGTTCGGAAAATGATTGACTAGACCCTGTGGCCACTTCGAATCGGTAGGCCAGAACACTGGGGTGACACAGCTCTTGGCCAGATTTGCCGCGATTTGTTGGTTGGAACTGTTGTCGATATTTTTGTGAATATAGATCACACCGCCTGTGTGGTTGGCTAACGTTGCTAGGAACTCAACATCGGCCTCCGGTCCGATTGCCAGCGAATGAATCGTTGTGCGGGTTTCACGCAGTTTGTCTATCAGAACTTCGAAACCTTTCGGCTCAAGCAAATTGCATCGATGGAACCCATCACCGATGTACAAAATGGCAGAATCTGACGCCAAGCCCAGAGACTGACGGGCCGTTTGAATAGCAGCCACTAGGTCCGTCGATCCAAGAGGAATCGTTTTGTCCAGTTTCTTCAAGCCATCCTGGATCTCTGGTCCGTTGGGTTTCCCAACCCCCAAAATGGTCGACTCGACATCGGATGCAATCAACGACGTAAGCGAATTCTCAGGCAATGACTCGAGCACTCGCCTAGCCAGCTCGATCGAGTCCGAACGATACGAGCCGCTTTGCGTTGCCGAAGTGTCGACAATGATTGCAATTTTCGACGCCACTACGGCGTTCGGTGCACCGGCTGAAGGCTTCAAACTCAATGCAAACAACGTCTGATCGGCGTCTTGATAAGTGATCAGACGCGACTTCGGTTCGTCACCAAACGCAGGCACGCTCAGTAGCAGTCCTGTCAAAAAAGCTCGACTAACACAAGGAAACAGTCGCATAACGATTCGCTCCAAATTGGCCCGAATAGATGAGAAGGAAACTAACTCGTAACGCCTTAATCGTATTTCTAGCTACCCTAAGTTGCCATTAAAAAACGGCCCAAATCGTCAACTATCGTCTTCGAAAAGGTGGGTTTGTCTTGCTTCGACCACGATCCGACCGGCAAACAGTGCTCGTTTCGTTCCAAAACGTTTAAAAACACTAAAATATTGGCAAAAAACATTGAGATCTAGCTTTTGCAACAGAAAGGCCCCCGCCAAAGCGCAAAAAGGGAGTTTGCCAGGGAGGTCGAGCGTATTTTTTTGCACCATCCGAAAACATTCGAAGGAGCAGGATCGAACACGACATGCATGAATTCTAAGAAAATTCCGCAAATCCCCCCCATTCCATTTATTTCAACATCCAATCACGTCCGATGAATCCGTAGAAGATTTTGTAGCTCGATTTAAGCTGGGATGGAGAGATCGCTATGTGTCAATCGAAAAGCATCTTGAGTAATTATCTATTGGCGATCGCCTGTTTTTCATTTTTCTTTTCATCCTCCACGGGCTTTAGCCAAAGTGACGATGCTGCTACGGAGAACGATTCGAGCAAGAAACCAGCGTTCGTAAATCCGTTTTCGAAGATGTTCTCCAAAAAAGAAGATCTCTCGGAAGAGAAATCAGCGACAGCCACAAAGAGTGCAAGAACTCCCTCGAGTTCAAAGCCAGCCCTCAGCCCGCCTCGAACAAGCAAACCTGCTGTTAACGCAATACCAGCATCTAACCGTGGGGGATTGCTCATGCCTTTGAAGTCGTTCACAAACCGAGTATTCCGATCCGGCGAAGACGCGATAGAGCAGTCGTTGGAAACAGTGGAAGAAGTAGAGAATCTCTCTGCAAAACCAACTCGGGAACCGTTTCGAAATCTGCCGCGACCTCGAATCGTTGAACGTCGCGACGAACGGCTTACCAACGATGTCAGTATTCAAACAGTGGAAACAAGTCCGCCGTCTACTGATTTCCCAAACGTGCAAGCCGCTCCTGCGAAGTCAACCGACAAGCAACTCGCACCTGTTTTTCGGAGTGAAAGTGCTTTCAGCACCTCGTCGACGAAGCCGACCGCTCAAAAGCCCAACGCGAACTCGAATCCTCCCGCTCCCGTCTTTTCTTCACTGGGGGTGGATTCAACCTCACGAAGGACTGGAGATTTGTCAAGTGAATCGTTAGATAGCGGAACAAATCCAAAGAAGTTTTTGGCGAACGCGGAAACAACTTTATTGGACCTAAGTACCGATAGCAGTGATCATCCAACAGCAAGCGCTGGTTTGCTCCCCTCGAGCACTCCAAAGAATCGAGTCTCACAAGAACCGTCCCGTGAGTCAAAGACGAGTCATACTGTTTCACCTCCAAAGTCATCCTCCTCGCTAGAATCCTCCTCGCTAGAATCCTCCGCGCTTGAAAACGCTCCGAGAGCAAGCGAACCCATGGGGGCTCCAATGGTGTCTAGCATCCGCACTCGATCGGAGACAAAACCAAAACCAGATTCTGCAGGAAAGCCAGCTTTATCCAAGCAGGAGAGTGCCGCTTCTAAGACCGGTGCTCTCAGTGAAATGAGTCAACCAAGCGTTCGTGTTTACGTCAACGGGCCAGATTCTCTTTTGGTTGGACAAGATGCAGTTTACGAAGTCGTTGCGAAAAACGATGGAGCGAACGACCTTTCTGGTCTGCTGCTACGCGTTGGAGTTCCTGCGACGATCGCTTTATCGAACATAATTGCCTCCGAGGGAACTGCTCAACCGGATAATGAGAATGGTGAGAATGCCGTTGGATGGGAAATCGAGAAACTGCCAGCGGGTGCCTCGAAGAACCTGAAGTTCACGCTGCAAACACAGCAGCCCGAGCACTTTGCGATGGGAATCGAATGGACATCGTTGCCCAACACCCATCAGCTACCAATCAGCGTTCAGCAACCCAAGCTTGATTTGGCCCTCGAAGGTCCCTCGGAAGCAGAATTTGGCACGCCACAAAACTACCGGCTTCGAATCAAGAATCCTGGAAACGCAGTCGTCAAAGCGGTCGAAATCGTACTCACAGCCGAGACCTTTGGTAGCAATCAGTCTGTTATCGGCGACATCCAGCCTGGTAGCGAACGAATTGTCGATGTCGAGCTGTTGTTCCAGCAGCATGGAATCATTCCCATCGTCGCCACTGCAACCAGTGCTGTTTCGAAGCTTCAAGCAAGAAACTCAATCGACGTTCGCGTAAAGCAATCTGCAATTGTCGCCCATTGGGTCGGACCAACCGAATTTTACCAGGGAAGTGTTGCTGAGTATATCTTGACCTTAAACAATCAGGGCGAAGCTCCCGCATTGAACATTCCATGTACAGTTAAATTGCCTCTCGGCGCTGACGCAACGAGCTTGCCGCCAGGCGCTACCAAGCGAGGAAACAGTATCCAATGGGAACTCAAACGTCTCATGCCTCAAGAATCGATATCCGTTCCCTTTAGCGTGATGTTGGGTAATGTTGGTAACAACACGTTCGCGTTTACCGCTGAGACGAAGAATGGTACCGCGCCAAGTACTGAGATCACTACCATTGTTGACTCGATTGCAGACCTGAAATTGACTGTGATCGACCCGATCTCACCAGCTCCGATTGGGCAATCAGTCTTCTATGAAATTGAAATAAGCAATCGAGGTCGAAAAGCCGCTAACGCAGTGGAAGTGATTGCTCAGTTTTCGGAAGGGATCGAACCTATCCGCTTTGAAGGGCACTCGGGCCGCATTGTTCCAGGGCAAGCAATCTTTTCTCCTATTCCAACCATTGCTCCAGGGGAGAAGGTATCTCTCAAGGTCGCGGCTGAAGCAAAGTCCGCGGGGGTTCATCGGTTTCGAGCTGAAGTCAAGAGTGCCAGCAGTGATACCGACCTCATCCACGAAGAATCAACTCGCTATCTTGCAACCGGAAGCAACCAACCGACTCGGCGATAATCGATGCTTGCTTTTGCTCCGTCGATGAAGACTTCCAAGATGGAATACCCGCTAATTCCTAGCCAGCGAACTCGAATGTCACGGCGGCAGTGCATTGTTACATGGTCTTTCGTGCTGTTCGGTCAAAGCATTCTCTACTCGGAAGATCATGCCGCTCCTTTCGCCATTCGACCGAGCGAGCCCTATTTCGTTCCTGAGCCCGCCTCGTCGCTCAGCAAATCATTCGATGCAAGCGAAATTGCGCAGATTGCAGCTAGACAATGCGGTCCAGCAAATTTGATGATTCGCGAGAACGCGATCAGTACCCATCAGCGTTGCGAAAAAGAGGTCGAGCTAACGGCAATTTGCTCGATACGCCAGGCGACAGCGCACAGGTTGAGAGAGAACGCGGCCTCGATTGCGTTGAAGTTGCATTACGGGCTCGCGGCATGCAAGCAATCGCAGGAACTCTTGAATCGCACTCGTCAAGAACTGGATCGACAATTCATGGCCCAAGGCAAGTTGATCGAAGAAGGTGTGCCAATTCCTGACCCTCTTCTTTTGGATCGGTTGAGGATAGATTGGAATGATCAGCTGCTGGAAAATGAATCCAAACAACGGACGCTTCGTATCCAACTATCCGAACTTGTGGGAGGCGAAGTCGCTTGCAACTATGAACCAATGTTTGAACGAAACTTGGCCCCTAGCGACGTCGATGTGTGTGACTACCTTCAGACAGCGATGAGGCGCCGTCATGAGATCACCTTACTGTTCGGGTTGCGTTCCTCGATCAATGACTCGACCATCGAATTGTGGGAGACCCTCGCGGCAGCGCTTTCGGGTGTTCCTGCCCTGCGTTCTAAACCGCTAAGCGTGGCCGGTCGAATCAAGCGTCTGCTTTTGCGAGACGAAATCGAGCAAGCGGTCCAAAATCGAAAGCAATGGCTTGAGACCTTGATCCATGAACGAACGAACCACATTCGCAAAGAAGTGGAAGTCGCTTACGAAACGAAAAGAATTGCTGCTTTGCGATGGGCGAATTCAAGGGACCAAAGCCAAATTTGGGAGACACGAATTCAGCAGCTTGAGAAAATAGGCGAAGAGCTAAAGGGAAATGTAGCAGACCAATCCGCCGCGAGACTTCAAGCTTTGCAGAGCGAAGTAAACACCATTAAACGATGGTTAGACTGGCATCTCGCTAACGTGGATCTCGAGAATGCAACAGGTACGATACTTCGAACTCAGATCCACTCAGAGAAATAAAAAAACATCGACGGAGAGTTGGTCACCCTCCGTCGACGTTTCTAGTAGAAGGACAAGCAAGGTTGAAGGAGGTTAGCCGTTCGCTGCGGGGACGACCCAAACCTTGAGTTCAGTCGAAATCTCTTGATGCAATTGCACCTTGACCGTGTAGAGTCCCAACTCCTTCAGAACACCTTCTAGCCGAACCTGATCTGTTGTGATACTGAAGCCGTTCGACTTCAAAGCCGAAACAATCTCTTGTGCGCCGACACTACCATACAAGTGCCCTTCGTCGTTGGCATTCGCTTCGACGTTGATCGATTGCTTGGACAGTTGATCTGCTAACGTGCGCAACGATGCAAGCCGTTGTTTCTCGATTTCGAGCAACTTCGCCTTGTGCTTTTCCACCATTCGCTTGTGATGCTCTGTCGAAACAATAGCTAGCCCCTGAGGAAGCAAGAAATTGTTTGCATAGCCAGCCTTGACCTCGACGACGTCCCCTGACTTTCCAAGAAACTCGACATTCTGGATCAACATCAACTGGATTCCGCCATTAGGGCCCTTCGGCAATCGCGGAAAGGTGGGGGTTCGCATTTTTCGTGTTGTCATATCAAATCAATCAACCACAAACGGTTTCGAAATAGTGTTAAGGATTATTCCAACAATTAAAACGGCATATCTTCTTCGACGAACACATCGTCGCCGACTTCCGAAACATGCATCTCGTTTTGAGAGCCTTGATCCGAATTGGAAAAACGAGCTCCATTGTTTTGAGGCCGAGCGCTGCTCGGAGTGCCTTTACCTTCACCGCGTGCACCAATGAGTTGCATGCGATCAACGATAACATAGAGCTTGCTTCTCTTTTGTCCGTCTTTTTCCCAAGTATCTTGTTTTAGTCGTCCCTCAACAAAGATCGGAGATCCTTTGCCAAGGTACTCTGCAACCACTTCCGCAGTGCGTCCGAAAAAAGTGACGTCCACGAAAGAAGTTTCATCAACCCACTCGCCCGCCGCGTTTTTGCGACGTTCGTTTACGGCTATCGCATTCTGGCAAACCGCCAATTTGCTGTTTGTGTAGCGCAGTTCGATATCTCGAACCAAATTTCCTAGGAGAATAACTCGATTGTAGCTGGCCATGATTGTCTCCTCGGTGCGTGTGACCGATCGCTATGCCTCATTTTCGGCAACTATACGCCTCATTTTCGGCAACTAGACGAGTCTGAACTTCCTATTCGTCTTCGACTTCTATCCCTTCTTCATCGTCGGCATCCGCACCGACTGTTACGGCTTGTCGTTGTAGCGCATCGATCGGAATCACAACTTTCTCTTGAGCGTGTGCGACCAGTGCATCCACCAATTTTGGATCGATCTTTGTAAACATAAATCGAAGCAAACTCTCGTTGAGCTGACAGGTTCGATTCAGTTCCTTCAGCCGAAGCGTGTCCAGCTTGAAGTAGGCTAACCAATAGGTTCCCTTGTTGTGTCCCTTGATCGGGAAAGCAAGTCTCTGCTCAGCCCAAAGACGGCTAACCAAGATCTCGCCACCGAAATCGGTGACCATGTTCTGCACCGAGGCAGCTATTCCGCCCGGATCACGTGCGTAGTGATTGCTGTCGAACAAGAAAAGGCATTCGTATATTCCGGTGGCCAACTTTATAGCTCCTACACTGTTTGCTGATCAGTCGTATCAAATTGGAGCGATCATTCGCTCTCTGGGGTTTGTTTTCGCTTGTTTTCCTGATTTTTCAAAGTCGAGTTTGCATTGAATTCATTCATCGCGATATCGATCCCCGCATCAAGCCATCGTTCAATCGCAGAACATGTGCGATCCAACGCCGACTTGACAGTTACCGACTCTTCGCTGGTGAACTTCCCCAACACGTAATCGACTGTCTCCCAATGCTCGGGAGTGGGGTCTATCCCAATCCTAAGCCTAGGTACATCCTGAGTTCCCAGACAGCCAAGGATATTCTCCAACCCTTTTTGTCCGCCGCTCGAACCCGATTTGCGAATCCTTAATTTACCTAGTGGCAAACTTAAGTCATCGCAAATCACCAAGATGTTTTCTGGTTCTATGCGGTAAAACCGAGCAAACTGTGCAACGCACCGTCCACTGCAATTCATGTATGTTAATGGCCAGACCAAGCAGATGTCGTTACCGCTCCGCTTTGTCTTGACAAACTGTCCTTCAAACTTCGACTGAACGGTTTTCGATGCAACGGTTTTCGAGGCAACTGACTGAGTCGAGAACGCATCCAAATTCATCCGAAACCGATTCAGTGCTTCGAATCCTATGTTGTGTCGTGTCCATTCGTATTTGGCTCCTGGGTTCCCAAGCCCAACTACCATGGAAACGCGCGACGTAGGCTCCACAGCTCACACTAGCTAGCCGCGGGCGTCGCTGCTTCTGCAGCCGCGCCAACCGAGACAACTTGTGCAACAACAATGGTGCCTGGTGTAACCGGAGTCGCACCTTCAGGCAATTTCAATTCGTTGACGTGAATCGACATCCCTATCTGCAGGGAGCTGATATCACAAGTCAAATATTCTGGAATCTTCCCAGCAGGGCAATGAATCGTAACCTCATGGACCACGAATCGCAACTGGCCAGCAGCAGTCGCTGCACCAGGTGCCTCGCCATGCAAATGGATCGGAATCGTTACATCCACCGCCTCTGTTTGCGAAACGCGAGCAAAATCGACGTGGATTACTCTGTCACCCATGCTGCTCCACTGAACAGCTCTCAAAAGAGCCGAATCGGTCGCCGCGCCGGTCAAGTTCACCAACTTTGTGCCATGCTTGATCAGCTTATTTACGGTATCCAATGGTAGCATTAAGCAAAGATTCTCTTCGCCGTGCCCGTACAGGATCGCCGGAATCAAACCTTTTTCTCTAATTTTGATCATTGCACGCGATCCGAGAGTTTCGCGCTTTGTTACTTCGATGGTTTCAATCATTCCAATGCAGTTCCGGAGCCAAATGTATTCTTGAACACGAGACTACCTCCTCGCCGAGGCCCACCACAGTGGGTTTTCCATTTATTCAGGGAAAGCCCAGCAGTATGACGAAATTGATTGCTGATGCAAGGGCAAATGTACTTGTCGATTCTGGCTCGTAGCCTATGCTGTTCGCATGGCGAAAAAAACTACCAATTTTGACTATATTGAACCTGTCGGAGCTCGCGTCTTGGTTCTCAAGGATGAACCCAAACGCGAAACAAAAGGTGGGATCGCTCTCCCTGACGCGGCTGAGATCCCCACGATCACGGGGAGAATCGTTACCATTAGCAGGCAAATCGAGCTTGATGATGATGTCCCGCTCAAACAGTACGACAAAATTCTCTTTCACCCGAAGAATGCAATCCCGGTGGACTTCGAAGCGGACAACCAACTCTACGTCGTCCCCGTTGAAGATGTTGTCGCTGTTTTCCGTCGTAAGCCGCCGGAATAACCAGCCGCCGGAATGTGATTTTGACAACTTGACTGCTACGATAAACCCAGCGTCGCGTCGGTTATTTGGGTGTCGACTGTGAATCTTGGCTGTACTATGCCCCCATTCCTCATTTCTCTTCGACTTGCCTCACGCTTTAGCCTCTTGCTTTTGGGCGCGTGGATTCCTGTTGCTTTTGGCCAAGAGGAGTCTGCCGAGGGGTTGAGTCAAGACACCCCCACTGAGTTGGTCCGGATCTTCTTCGATGACGATGGAGCAGAAAAATCGGCGGTGGGCGAGCTCGTTGCCCAACGAGCTGGATTCGGCTACTTGGTCCTGGACGAATGCGGTGTATTGACTGCCATTGAGCCCATTGATTTCATCAAGATGGAGTCGACGCAACAGAAGCTTGCTCCGGTCACCTCGAAGGAGATGGGAGAAAGAGTCCTCCCTAGAATGCCACCGGGAAGCAAGTTCGTAACTTCGGAGCACTTTGTTGTTTGTTACAACACGAGTGAGGCATACGCTCGATGGAATATTGACCTATTCGAACGTCTTTACAAGGGCTTTCATCGATACTGGAAGTCAAAGGGCTTTGAGCTTCACAAACCTCGCTTCCCTTTGGTTGCCATGGTCTTCGAAACAAAAGCAGACTACGTTCGCTATGCAAGCCAGGAGTTCAAAGGGTCCGAGAACACCTTCGGATACTACCATCAAGGGACAAACCGATTGGCATCGTACGATCTCACTGGGATCGAAGGAATCATTCCGCCGGGAATGAAAGTCACGAAAGATCTTTTGGTAAACCAAATTCTCTCTCGCCCCGAAGCTGAGCGCACGGTTGCAACCATCGTTCACGAAGCGTGTCACCAAATCGCTTTCAATTCTGGACTGCAAAAGCGGTTGGGGAGCAACCCATTGTGGCTAAGCGAAGGAATTGCGACTTACTTTGAATCACCCGATCTCAGCAGCAAAGGTGGCTGGGGTGGCATCGGTAAGATCAACCAGCACAACTACAAAAACCTAGGCAGCTATATTCCCATCCGTGCAGCCGATTCCCTCACGTTGCTACTTACGGATGACAACCGTCTTCGCAATGGTGATACCATGACTAATAGCTACGCCGAAGCTTGGGGGCTTACTCATTTCTTGTTGCAAACGAAATCAAAAGACATGGTGAAATACTTGCAACTGATCCATGAAACCGACTACGGGGTACAAGCTTCCGCCAAAGATCGCCTTGAGTTGTTTCGCTCTTGTTTTGGAGACGATCTGGCTAAAATCGATAGGGACTTTGTTCGCCATCTACAGCGCCTGCGGTAAGCCTTTACTTATCACTCTACCGGGCAGCGACCTCGAACCGCAATCTCCCTTGGACAAAGCTATGTGTTGCGACACCGTAGAGTTCGACCCCGTCGAGCGGTGTGTTGTAGGATTTGCTTTTTAAATTGCCAGCGTCCACTTTCCAAGTTCGATCCGGATCGATCAATACGAGATCAGCTGGTTTGCCAATTTCCAGGGTTCCCCCAGGCAATCCTAAGAGCCTGGCTGGATTCAAGCTCATCTTTGCCATCGCTTGATGCCAGTTCAACACGCCCGGACGAATCAGATAGGTGATGACTTGCGACAACGCTGTTTCCAACGCAATCATGCCAAACGGTGCGGTGTCGATCTCGACCATCTTCTTCTCTAACGAAGATGGCTTGTGTCCGCTACTGATGATGTCGATTGTTCCATCGCTCAACGCTTCCACCATAGCGTCTACATGTTCGCGAGATCGAAGGGGTGGATTCACTTTGCAATTGCAGTCGAACGAACGAAGCATCTCGTCTGTCATATGCAAATTGGCCGTATAGCAACCGACCGTAAAGTGGATCCCTCGCGACTTAGCCCTTCGGCAAAGCTCAGCGCTCCCTGCCGTGCTAATGCTCGTCAAATGGAGGCGTCCCCCCGTCGCTTCTACCAACCTGATATCTCTAGAAGTCGCTAGATCTTCGGCCTCAGCAGGCATCGGAGACATACCCAATACCAACTGTTCCATCCCCTCATGCATGACCCCTCCTCTCGACAAGGAGGCGATTTCGGGATGATCGAACACGACTCGATCAAACATCGAGCAATATTCGAGCGCGCGTCGCAATAGCCCGGTATTTTCAATAGGATTTGGCCCATCGTAAAGAGCAACGGCACCCGCTTCTACCAGTGAGCCTATCTCCGCAAGGGATTCTCCTTTGCGCTCTTTGCTGACGCATCCTAGCGCGTAAACTCGGCAGTTGTCGGCTCTCGCCCCTTTTTGATGGATGAACTCAACACTCGCAGCGCTGTCGATCGGAGGAAGGGTATTGGTCGACAAAGCCACGGAAGTGTAGCCACCGGCCAATGCCGCATGCGTTCCGGTTTGAATGGTCTCGTCTTCCTCTCGCCCCGGCTCGCCAAACTCCGTTCCAAGATCGACGAGTCCCGGGGCCGCAATCAATCCTCGCGCGTCGATTCTTGTGATTTGCGATGGAAGATCTCCATCGCTGGAATCGACGCCTGCAAATCTTCCGCCGACAATCAGCAACCTACCGACTCGATCCAACCCGCTGCTCGGATCGATCAACCGTGCATTTTCAATTAACCAATTGGAGTCCATTAGCGACCGAGGAGCCTTTGTTTTAGGAAGAGTGTTGCTGGGCCTGATGAACGGTATTGCTGCCGAGCAGCAACCATAGTGTTGCCATTCGGATCGCAATGCCATTGGTGACTTGTTCAAGGATCACAGAGTGAGGCCCATCCGCAACCTCGGGCGTTAACTCCACACCGCGATTGATAGGACCTGGGGCCATGATCAATATGTCTGGCTTGCTTCGCTGTATTCGCTCCTTGTTCATCGCATACAAGAGCATATATTCGTGGACGGAAGGGAATGGGCGAATGGCTTGCCGCTCGAATTGAATCCTCAGCAGATTCAACACGTCGCATCGCGGCAATATCTTGTCGAGATCGTATGCAACTTCGACACCGAGTTTCTCCCAATTCTTGGAAACCAACGTTGCCGGTCCGCACACGATCACTTTGGCTCCCAGTTTGAGCAATCCCCAAATGTTGGATCGAGCCGTCCGTGAATGAGCGATGTCCCCAACCAACGCAACTGTCAATCCAGCCAACGAACCGCGGTGCTGACGAATTGTCAGAATATCCAATAGCCCTTGGGTCGGATGCTCGTGCGGTCCATCTCCTGCATTAATCACACTGCATTGAAGGTGTTTGGCTAGCATGTGAGGAGTTCCAGGGGAGCTATGTCGCACCACCATCGCGTCTACAAGCATTGCCTCAATGGTTTTGGCCGTGTCGATAAAGGTCTCTCCTTTGGCAACACTAGACCCGCTCGAAGAAAACTCAACCGTATCTGCCCCCAAGCGTTTCGCAGCCAGTGAAAAACTATTACGGGTTCGTGTGCTGTTTTCAAAGAATAAATTGGCGACCGTTCGCCCTTTCAGAAGATCTAGCTTGGTGCGGCCATGATTGGTTACCGCATGCAGCGCTTCTGCGAAATCAAGAATCAGCGATATCTCATCCGCCGAAAGATGCTCCAGACCCAAAAGATGCTTGTTGGCCCAGTGGGTTGGGATCTTCGGCAGGACCAAGGATCGTGAGGGCTGTACCGTCAACGTGGATTCACTAGTCATCGGAACAAGGTAGTCGTTCGAGTTACGACAGCGTGAACAACTAGCTCACCGCCGTCTAGTTGATTGTACGGCGAGTCGATCTCCTTGAATACGGCTTCTTTCCGAAGAGAAATGCCTCGACTCGCTACGATTCTTCGTCGCTTCGCAGCTTGGCCAAAACGGTAAAGTCCTCAAGCGTCGATGTGTCGCCCGTACCTTCCTTGCCGGAGGCGATATCTCGAAGGAGTCTCCGCATGATTTTACCACTTCTTGTTTTTGGAAGCGAAGATGTAAAGCGTATGTCATCCGGCACTGCCAAAGCTCCAATCTCTTTCCGGACGTGCTTCTTGAGCGCTTCTCGAAGGGCTTCATCGGGCTGATGGTTCTTGAGCGTGACGAAAACGGCAATCGCTTGCCCTTTGATTTCGTCTGGTCGTCCGACGGCTGCAGCTTCTGCAACAGCGGGATGGCTTACCAAAGCACTCTCGACTTCGATCGTACTAAGCCGATGCCCGGATACGTTGATCACATCGTCGATTCTACCCATGATCCAGTAATAACCATCTTCGTCTTTTCTCGCATTGTCACCCGTCAGATAGTGATCCGGAACACGCGTCCAATATTGTTCTTGGTACCGTGCATCATCCCCCCAAATACCTCGCAACATGCCAGGCCAAGGCTTAGCAATACACAACATCCCACCGTGATCCACCCCGACCTCTTTGAGATCCTCCCCCAACGCAACAGGTACGATGCCAGGAAGTGGACGTGTGCAAGAGCCAGGTTTGCAAGGGATTGCGCCGGGAAGAGGTGACATCATGATCCCTCCAGTTTCCGTTTGCCACCAAGTGTCGACGATGGGACAACGTCCTCCGCCGATCTTCTCGTAATACCACATCCATGCCTCTGGGTTGATTCCTTCTCCAACACTTCCCAATAACCTCAACGACGACAAATCATGCTTGTCGACATGATGATCTCCCCACTTGATGAACGCGCGAATGGCTGTGGGTGCGGTGTAAAGAATCGACACTTTGTAGCGTTCGATGATTTCCCAGAAACGGTCCTCTTCCGGCCAATTGGGCGCACCTTCGTAGAGAACCTGTGTCGCTCCGGCCGACATCGGTCCATAGACGATGTAAGAATGTCCCGTGATCCAACCACAGTCCGCCGTACACCAAAAGATATCCTCGTCTTTGTGGTCGAACACCCATTGAAATGTTCGCTTTGCATACAGGTTGTACCCTGCCGTGGTATGGCGAATCCCCTTCGGCTTTCCAGTCGATCCACTCGTGTAGAGAATGAAAAGTGAGTCTTCGCTATCCATCGGCTCCGCAGGGCAATCGCTCGATTCGTCGGCAACAATATCGTGCCACCAAACGTCTCGCCCCACTTGCATGGCAGCTTCGTTTTTCGTCCTTTGAAGCACAATACAATGCTCCACCGAAGGGCTCTTTTCTAACGCTTCATTCGCTGTTTGCTTTAAATTCAATACCTTGCCGCGTCGCCAACCACCATCCGCAGTAATGAGCAATCTCGCTTGCGCGTCATTGTTCCGATCCGCAATGGCTTCAGCGCTAAAACCGCCGAATATCACCGAATGAATCAATCCGATCCTCGCGCATGCGAGCATCGCAATCGGCAACTCGGGTACCATCGGCATGTAGATGCTGACGCGATCTCCCTTCTTCAGTCCAAGCTTTTTCAAGGCATTAGAAAATTTGCAAACTTCGCGGTACACATCGGAATAGCTTAGTGTGCGTTTGTCTCCAGGTTCGCCTTCCCAATGAAAGGCAACTCGATCGCCACGCCCCGCGAGAATATGCGAATCCAAACAATTGAAGGAAACATTCGTCTTTCCGCCAACAAACCACTTGGCGAACGGAGCATTCCATTCGAACGTGGTGTGGAATGGCTCAAACCAATGGAGATGTTCCCTCGCTTGCTTCTCCCAAAACGCGTTGATGTCTGCCAACGATTCGTTGTAAAGTGCTTCGTATGCCGCCATGGAGTTAACATCTGCCTTACTCGCGAACTGCTCGCTAGGCGGGAAAACTCGTGTTTCATTCAGAACATTTCGGATTCCGGCGGGACTGTTAGACATTTGGACAAGCTCAACATGGGAAGGAAAAAGTCACGGCATGCTATTCTGAGAAAGCAATCGAGATTCTGAGCCATGCCCGAACGAATGTCAAAGGCAGGTATCCGCAAGTTAGCGACAAACACAGGTAGAACTATTAATCTATCGTATTCTTGGTTCCCGAGAACCAGTTCCGATTTCCCAGACAAACCGAAAAATCCATTGTGTGCATGAAACCGTATCGGCAACCTGAGAACTTTCGCTCGCAAATCGAAGACGCAGCGTATGAAGTCAGCTTCCGACTTTGCCAAGATTCAAAAAGACTGTGTTGGTCGCTTCGCTGCGGCCTTGAGCGATGTCCAGCTTGCCATCGGCGTTGACATCGCCTAACGCAATGCCATAAACCGCTCCGTTGCTATCGCCGAATGGCACTTCTTCAAACGCGATTCCGCTGCCGTCATTCAAAAAGACTCGCGAGCCACCCTTGGCATAGCCAACAACTAAATCAATTTTACTGTCTTGATTCATATCCCCGACCGCGATGGCGTACGGGACGAGCGATGCATTTCCAACAGCGTTCGTCTTGGGGAAGCCCCCTTTTCCATCATTAATACAGACCATCGCTCCCGACCGATCATCGCCGAGGATTAAGTCGATCGCCCCATCGCCATTGAGATCTCCAGCGGCACAGCCTCGTGTGGACGAAATGGGTGGACCAAAATTCGTTGACTTCTCAAAGTTCATTTCTCCGTCGTTGAACAAAACTTTGCTAACCCCTGCGTCTCGATGAGGAACCGCTAGATCGATTAGTCCGTCGCCATTGAAATCGGCAGCCAGAATTGTCGTCGTAGACTCCGATGGGATAACGATCCAGCGGTCTGTGGCAAAGTTGCCAGCACCATCGTTGAGGATGATGTAACTGCAACTCTTGCGATTGGCGACAACCAGATCGGGAAAGCGGTCTCCGTTGATGTCGACCAACGTTGTGTTACGGGTATTCCAGTTAGGTTCACCCCACGAACCTGAAAGAACAAAGTTCGCTTTGCCATCGTTTCGATAAACAATTTTTCCGTCAGGGCTATCGTTGCTTACGACAACGTCGAGGTCACCATCTCCGTCAATATCACCAAGCGCAGCGGAATAAGTCCTATCTTGGCGATCGCCTAATGTTCGGCTCTCACCGAAATTTCCCCTGCCATCGTTGAGCAGAACTCGATTATGGAGCGGCCAGTGCCTGCCTTTGGCGAGCACGATATCGAGGTCGCCATCACTGTCCAGATCGCCGATACTCGCATTGGCGGATGTTTCGGCGGTGTTTTCCAGATCCACTTGCTTGAACATGCTGCGATCGGTTGGCTGAACCCCCTCGTTCTTGCTGATTGCTTTTGGTGTTAGAACTGGAGCCGCGTTGTCTCGAATGCAGTAGAGTTTACTCCAGCTTCTCAGGAAAAGTTGATCATCTACGGCGACAGGCGAAGCATCGATCACATCATCCAATGCGTTGACAGCGACAATGTCTAGGTTCTCGTTGTCCTTGACGACTACCGTGGTCCCTTCGCGACCTGTGTAGTAGAAATGCCCGTTTGCCAGCATGGGCGAAGCGTAAAGGGATCGAACTCCCGTGAGCCGTTTCCGTTCGAGAAGCGATTTCCCGGAACTTGCATCGAGACAACTCAGCACGTCGGTATTGCCCGCCGTGAAGAGCAACCGTGTCCCACTCAGGATCGGAGACGGGACGTATGGAGTTCCTTGGTTCACCTTCCAAGCGATCGTCGCACTATCGGTTACATTGCCCCGCGAGTTTAACGGGATCGAACAAGCGAGCGAACCTCGATAACCACTCATGCATATCGCGTTGTCCCGAAAACGAAGCGGCGTTGGAATCGCATTGGTGGTCTGGCCACCGCACTCCCAGAGTATTGTCCCGTCGTTCGCGTCGTAGCTTTTGACAGAACCCGTTCCGTTGACGATGACTTGTTGTTTACCTCCAAAGGTTGTAACAAATGGCGTGTTCCATGAAGTTACTTCCCCCGGTCGATCGACTTTCCACCGTGTTTGGCCCGTGCGTTTGTCGATGGCGACGATAAAGGAGTCTTCTTCTTGATCCCAATTGACAATCAATGATTCGTCGGTCAGTACTGGTGTGACTGCTTCGCCCCAGCCGTTTCTGGTTCGCATGTCACCGAGATCTAATTGCCAAACCAATTCTCCTTGAAGGGAATAGCAAAAAACACCACGTGATCCGAAGGAGAAGTAGAGCCTTTCTCCATCGGTCGTGGGCGATCCTGCGGCATAAGTGTTCGTATCATGTTTCCCTTCGTGAGGGACTTGTTCAGCAGCAATCTTCTGCCACAGTATTTTTCCAGACTCGCGATCGATACTGGTGACCGCGAACTGATAAAAGAACTCGTCGGGAACCGTTTTGGCTCGCGAGTCATTGATGACCGCTGTCGGGCTTTTCCGATCGGTCTTGATTGCGGACAACACGAAGACTTGATTGCCGAACACGATGGGGGTTGCGGAACCATCGCCCGGTAATGTAACGGTCCAAGCGATATTGGATTGCTTGTCCCAGCGGGTAGGAGGTTTGGCATTGTTACCAGCAAGCCCATCAGCAGTCGGTCCGCGCCAATGCATCCAGTTTTCTTTTGCGTTTGCAAATTGAATGGGCATCAAAAGAGTTGGCGCCAAAAACAGAGGCAAAGCTATCCAGCCAATTAGTCGATTCCTCATATTCGTTCCGGCGATCTCGTCCAATGGAAGGTGATAGTCAGCGTGTCGCGTGACAAGTTTAGCATGACAGGTTATTCGACGTTCACGCAAAATTATGAGTGGCGATCCCACATCCTGGGCAAAAGGTGAGCGAAATCGATCTAAACGAGAGGAAAACGGTGAGCTAAACAAAGTTTCGTGATTTTTTGCAATTTTCCGTCTCCTTGCGGGCTGTTAATGTTGACATCCACCCCTTCGAGCTCCGAAAATGGAAAGATAGGTCGGATGTATTTTTGGTTCAGAGCACTTCGCTTTGAGCTTGTGTTTTTTTGAGAGGCAGGTGTGTTATGAGATTTAGGTACCGTGTGGGTTTCACATTGGTCGAACTTTTGGTGGTTATTGCAATTATTGGAATCCTAGTTGGATTGTTATTACCAGCAGTACAAGCAGCTCGAGAAGCAGCACGCCGAATGCAGTGCAGCAACAACGTAAAACAGCATGCGTTGTCCATGCTGAACTATGAAAGCGCTTACAAGAAATTTCCGGCCGGCAACACAGCCTGGTTTCCGACGAATGTGGGTGCGGGTCGTGTTGGAGGAACAGCAGTTGGACTCGCTGATGGTTTTTACAACGGCATGTTGAGCTGGTCCATTGCAGTGTTGCCTTTTCAAGAAGCGAATGCCATTTACCAGCAATACAACTTCAACGTTCGGCCATTCTGTGCAGAGCGAGGCGATGTTTGGTTTCAAGACTTTGGTCCCGACCCAGGAAACTCGACGATACCGGATCCTGCGAATCCTGGAATGGTCATCAATCAGCGAGCGTCGACATCGGCTCCTGCTTCCTTTCGTTGCCCAAGCACACCGACCATCGGACCCATTGGTCACTACAAAGACTATGCGATGAACGCAGGTATGGGACCGTATCCGAATGGAGCAGCCGATCTTGCCGCATCGGCGACCAACGGTTTCTCTGGAACACGACAAACAAATTGCTGTGCCGAACGAGCGATGTTGGCGAGCGGGCTTGGTAACAAAAACTCTTGGTATGGAATCGGAGCGATCAGCGATGGTACCTCGAATACGTTTATGATTCTTGAACAGGCCAGTGCAGTTCGGGGTTATCAACGGCATTCCGTAAATCAATTCCTGTGGACCAACCACCAATCTCAAGGGCTTTCGCAAGCACTCCAGGGAACACGGAACTATCCTCCCAACCCAGATCCATTTGGTAGGTTCCTTGGAACCGGAGCTTGGGGTTTGGTGGGCCGATGCTCCTGGAGCTGGCACACCGGTGGTGTTACCGCTGGTATGTGCGATGGAAGTGTACAATTTGTTACAGACGGAATTTCCTTGCCTGCTTGGCGTCGGCTTCACAGTCGTGATGACGGCCAAGTTGCAGAACTGCCAAACTAATTCTGCAAGGCAACCAGTCGTTACTTGTTGTTAAGACACAATGCGCTCGGCCAATCCACCGAGCGCATTTTTCGTTTTATCCGTCGTTTTCACAAATTGGAATTAATAAGAAGAGAACATGAATAGCGCATTTCGAACAATGACAGCTTTAGGTTTTATCGCACTTTTGGTTGGCTGTGGTCAGCCCGCCTATTACAAATGCAACGGAGTCGCAACCCATGAGGGAAAACCAATGGCAAAGTTGCAAATCTCTTTTGTGAATGAAGATCCGAATGCTGGAAGGCCGTCGATTTCGATGTCGGATGAAAATGGCAATTTTCAAATGACAACGGGAGCTAATTACGGAGTTCCCCCTGGGAAATACAAGGTTGTTATAGAAGACCCGACCGCTGCTGACGGCCGAAAAACAAGCACCGAACCAGACTACGTTTATGTAGTCAAAGAGTATTCGCCGGCAAAGTCAACCTTGACCTACGAATCGAACAGCCATCAAGGCAACTACCAGCTCAAGTTAGACAAGATCAAATAAAGCCAAATGCAACGCCTAGTGCACTGTCCAATTTAAATTTTTGGGTGGCACGCTCGTCCTCGATCGTTTCCCGAGCAATTGGGGACAATTGCTCTATTCTGCAAGTGCATTGTGCATAGCAACATGATGCAGGCAACCACCGAAGAAGTTCAAGCAAGATGAAGATTCCCAGTAAGCGACTCAGTAAATTTGCGTTGTTGATTTCGTTTGCCACGTTTGTCGGTTGCGAAAAACCAGCCTACTACACATGCATGGGAACCATTACCCATGACGGTCGTCCCGTTCCGGACCTGCAAATAACATTCGCACCCGTCATGATCGATTCCGTTCGAAGCCCCATGGGTCTCACGGATGCCAACGGAAAATTTGAAATGACAACCGCTAGGTTTCGTGGTGTCCCGCCAGGAAAATTCAAGGTCTTTGTCGAGGACCCCCGAGCTGCCGACGGTAGTAGAACAAGAATCGATGATGATTACCTGTACGTCACCAAGCGTTACTGCGAACTGAACTCTGATGTGATTTACGTGTCGGATATGCATCGCGAGAATTTCGAATTGAAACTCGATACGAAAGATCTACCACAGAAAGCGGATCCGGAAACTCCACCGGCTGCAGCTACAAAGCAAGAAACTCCACAGACAGAAACTCCACCGGCTGAACAAGAGTGAGCTGGCCGTTTAGTCTGCTGCCAATCGCCCCTTCCCATCGAACTGCCATGCGCCGATTCGGTGCATGAGCTCGAGATTTCCCGATGAATTCCACAACGGCTCGGAGATATCCATTTCGGCAATCTCCAACGTGTTGGCAATCCGAACGATTCTTGCGTGCCGCATGTCTGAAATCGGAAGTGATTTCAACATGCATTCAATGGCTTCTAATTCGCTCTCGAAGGTGAGAGGTACCTTGGCGCTTTGCGGTGTGAGCGACGTTAGCGCATTAATCTGTGTGATTTTCATATTCGCCTCGGCCATCAGTTTTGAGGTGATCGCATCTGCCATTCCGATTCCAATGGCATTGCCATGTGACTCAGGGGTTAGACCGCGTACAAAGATCCGGCGAATAAACGGTACAGGTCGATCGCCGCGAGCTGAACTGCTATCGTATCCGTGAATGCTTCGATTGATCACATTCGGATCCATACCTGCTCCGCTGATATTCTTGCCAATCGCATCCACGATGAGCAAGTCGATCTCATCAAAAGGCAACGTCGGCATCAGTTCTTTCGCCTGCACGAGCAACCCATTTTCGACGTCATTCATCTCGTCCTTGCGTACTCCTTGAAGTTTGGCTGTTTGATGACGCTGATTCTCCAGAATGGCAATCCCACCGAGAATAGGCGTAGATTGAAGGACTACCTTCGCAAGGCTTCGAATGGTTCGTTCGTAGCCAAATTGCATAGCCCCCAAATGCATGGCGGCAGCTCCTCGCTGCTTTCCTAATCCGATGACCGACATCTTGAGCAGACCACTTCCGAGTGTTCCAAAGAAATCGGTGTGCGGCTTGATCCTGTTGATCAAAAGAATTCCGTCTGCCTTCAACGCTTCCGTGCTGCAGTAAGCCGTAATTCCATCTTCATTCGTTCCGATAGGCTGAACGTCGAGCGAATCCAAGATCGGCACACCCATGGACGACTCGATGATGCCATAGCTTGCGAGTAGTTCCCGTTGCCCAGCAGGAGTCGCGCCTCCGTGGCTCCCCATCGCAGGAATGATGAATGGCTTTGCTCCTAAATCGCGAATCGCGTCGATAGTATGCTTCACGATCATGGAAAGATTGGAAATGCCGCGGCTCCCAACGCCGATCGCAATTCGATCCGTAGGGCGAACACTTCCAGCGAGCTTAGCGACCTCGGTTCGAACCGCATATTCGATATCAAGCTCGGGTGCGACAGGAAACAATTGTCGAACACGCAAAAAACCAGGTAGTTCCATCAGGTATCATCCAATAAGCCGGCCAATGTTCTCGTGTTTACGTTTTGGGCTCATCATCTCCAGGACTCCTTCGCTGTAGCTCATGCGAGGTACACTACCACGTCGCTCGTCAGCCAAGGCGACGAAAGTTTCCCAGCTCACGTTTTTTAGCACCATTCGTGTCTCTGGCGCTTCGGTTAACAACGAACCCACATCAATCTCCGATCCGGTGAACAAGTCCTGTCTGATACCGATACAGTATAGCTCAATACGTGATGAACAAGGATCTAAATCGCCATGGCCTGTTCGCTCTCGCCAAAGAAACATCAGGCCATGTCGAAACGATCACTACTTGCCTTGCGGAGGAACGGCGGGGGGAGGTGCTCCACCTCCGAATGGTCCCGAACCTCCGAAGCCTGGCAACTGGAAGTTTTGCAGATTCGGCAATGGCAATTGAGGCATATTTTGTTGAACCCCTTGTTGCATCTGTTGCATTCCTTGTTGGAAAGGAGCCAGTTGGTTGGAAAGCGGACCTAAGAACTTGTTCATCCCTTTCTCAATTTGCTTCTGCGCTTCATTGCGAAGGGCTGCCGTTCCTACCTGCTGTGCAAGCGATGTGAGGGATGAATAATCAAGCTGCGGCCGTTGAACGGAGCCACGCAACGGCACTTGGATGAATTGGCCTGCCAACGACTGCAAAGCGGGCGTTTTGTCGACCCAATCTTTTTGAATCGGCACAGAGGCAATCAACTCCAGAGCACCATCGATTCCCACGGAGCCACTCGTGTTGATAACCACGTCGCCGGCTTGTATCTGCATGTTCTTGTGCGCAACTCTTCCTTGCTGCACATCGAATTGGACTCGTTGTTCAGGCATCTGCAACCAGCTCGTTGCGGCTCCACCACCATCGGCTGCTCCGACTCCTTTTCGGAAGTTACGAATCTGCTGTACCAACATCAACAATTGATCCGCGAGCGGCCCGGGACCGACGTTGGCCCCGTGAACCATCAGCTCACCTTTGACCGTTTGCTTTGGTAGATCCAGTGGCACGATGATCGCTTCATCGATCTTTAAACTAAGATTTCCCTGGACGCTGGTCACGTCGGCCAAAAGAGGCGCTACATACTTGAGCCAGCCCTGACACATTTGTGGCGTAATCGCTACGTTGTCGATGACCGTTTCCGGTGTTTGAACTATGGAGAGCGGAGTTCCTGCAATGTTTCCATCAAGGTTCCAACGCAGTTTCCCTTGCGATACGGGAATCTCCGCTTTTGTTAAGAAGTGACCATTCTCGATTCGGAGCGGTACCTCCGATTTACCGATGGGAATTCCAATGAGATTGGCTTGGTCCCAACCGATACTCGATTTCGCTTGCAGAGAATCGGCCCAACTTGAATTCGGATTAGAATTCGAGGTCCAGGTAACCTCGATAGGTTGCGTGCGTTGCCCTTGGATGGCGAGATAACTTCCCGTCCACGGCTTCAATCGCTCCGCAACCAATGCTGCGTCGTAGGTGACGTTTCCTTTCGATACGATCGTTGTCTTGTCCTTGGTCGAGTTCATAGTCGTTGCGCCGCCATAGGCAAACCATTGTGTTTGCAACTGGGACTGCGGGATTTCGAGATTTCCTGTAGCAATATCATATCGGCCATTGACCGACATTCTCGCCTCAGGCTCTTCCCATAGCACGGTTGTACTTTGCGATTCTGCGCCGGAGGTACTGACCAGTTTTGTGCTAGCCTGGTTTGTATTAGGCTGGGTCGCTCGAATATCTTTTGCATCGGTGGTCATGACCCATGACAATTGCTTGGGGTCAACCTGCCAGCGAATTTGCCCGGTAACATCTCCTTCTACTGCGATGCTCGATGTAGTTGGTGGCACCGATTGAATCGAATTCATCAACTGATTCGGATTGATTCGAAACGCAGCGTTCCCTGTTCTTGCAAGTCCCTGATTCGGGACAGCTTCGTCTTTGCCTTGGAGTGCAAAGGAAAGGGTTTGTACAAGCAGATTGTCAACCTGCAGTTTGGTAAGGTCTTGAGTGTCGATTCTTCCTTCAAAATTACCTATCAACTGTGGTTCGAAATAGCGACTCGTTCCTGATTGGACATTGAATTCTGTAGCGTTTAGCGATGCTTTCGTTAGCTGTACATGTGTCGCATCGATAACCCCAGACGCGTCTAGCTCGCATTGGCCACCGACTTGAACACCGGGATCAACACCAGCGAACAGTTGGGCCCGGCGCTGCCAACCTGCCAAGTCGCCAGCTAGCTTCAACTGTATACCAGCGGGTGGCAATTTCGTCATTCCGGGCGTCGCCGAAATCAAGGAAATTGGCTCAAGCACTGTGGCGCTTAACAATTCTCCTTGAGCTGCAAGTTTCATCAGCGAACGGTCTATTTGAATCAAGCTGCCTTGATCCACACGGCCGACGAGTTGAAACTCCCCTTCCCACGCCGGTTCGTTGAGTTGGCCGTGTTTGTTGGTCAATCGTACGGGAGTTGTCTTGATCGCGCCGTTGGCAATCAATCGATTCCCTTCATCCTGTTTCCAAGCGATTTGGCATTCTGCAGAGCCCGTCATACTCTCCACGGGGAGTGCAAACCATTGGGATAATCGTTGCTGCATTTTCGATAGATCAAAGCTTCCAGCCAACTGCCCTTGAAGCAATCCTCCTTCGCCATGAATATCGCAGAACTCCGCAGTGCAGTCCGCTTTGAAGACCGGAACACCCGAAGGTGACGGTTTGATATCCACCACGGCCTTCAGCGCTTGATCCCACCGCATATTGGTGCCTCGCATATTGGCTTGCAAGCCGCCGAGATCGAGTTGAAACTTGCTAACGGGTGGCGTCTTTGCGTCACCCACGGTTTTGAGTTGAACCGCATGCAATGTCGCTTGGCCGCTCACCAGTTGCACTTGGTCTTGCATCTGAATTAGGTCCGGAGCGACCTGAATGACTTTGGCTAAATTGACTGCACCGTTGACATCATAGTCCGAGTCTAGCAACCACGGTTGTCCCACGGTCGGCATGGGGGGAGGAAATGGCAAGTCTGCGACGACACTCACGTTACCTACATCCGATTGCAGTGTTAGCCCCTCGGTGCGAATTCGGTCGAGGCTCTTGTGAATCGAACCAGAGAGACGCATCTGCTGAATCGAGGCTCCGCGCGGGCCGACCAAATCGGGGGCGCTCAATTGGAGAGCATCAATTTGTGCCGTTTGGATTTGCGCAACAACATGTTGTTGGTTGTGCAATTCCACATCGGTTTGAATGGTCGCTAGGCCGACGATGCGTTCGATCGGTAGCTCCGGAAACCGTCGCTTGACTAAATCGTACCAGTGCAACGGTAGCCCATTGGTAACGATCGTCATCTTCAGGGGAATTAAATCCGGTTTCGGATTGCTCCCCAGAGGCTGCGCCAATGGCTGGGTTTGAATATTGAACTGACCACCCATCAATACTTCGCCAGGCCTCGCGGTCGTTTGTTGAAGTGTGCCGATCAAGGTCATGGGGGGGAGCGGTTGCTCGGCAGTCGGGAGCGGCAAATCCGCTTGTTTGAGGGTGAGATCCCAACTGGTCAAATCTACGCTGTCCCGCGCGTGCACGACCGCATCTGCGATCCGAACCCGACCGGCGAATGGAACGGCGCTGGTCGTTGTCGTGTTCGACGGTGCCGCAGTGGTAGGTGTCGGTGACGTTGCCAAAAAAGGTTTGAATGCCTGTTCCAGATTTGTGGTACCTGGCTGAACATCTAGTTGCACCGATGCTCCACGAACGGTAATCATCTTGAGGTTGTGGTAATTGGCAATGGCGTTCAGAAGCGTCAGTTCGGTTTCCACTTCTGCAATTTGAATCAACTCGGCTCCCTGCTCGTCTACAAGGCGAAGACCTCGAACCTTGATCGGCCGAAACCAACCTCCCTCGATGGCGGTAAGATCGATCCGCATCGGCGCGAGACCTGCGTACTTGTTTGCCATCGAGACGACAAAGTTTCGATTCTGAAGTGCAAGCGGCACTCCGAAGCCCACCAAGGCTAGAACGACAATCAAGGAAATGACAAGGATACGCTTCCATCCCACCCGTCGTCGTGGTCGTTTGCTAAAGTCAGAATCGTGGATTTTCGCCATGGTAAAAGCGTCCTATGCGTCCTACTTGCAGCCAGCACATGTGCCGAGCCATTCTTCCGTGTATGCCATCACGCCGGACAATAGAGAAAAAACCGTTTACGGTCGATAGAGAAATAGCAGCCCACAAAATGCTAGCTAACGGTCGGCGTCAAGAGTGGCATCGTTTGCGGCGCCTGTTAGTTCTGTTGTGGAGCCTGTTCGTGAACGGACGGCGGAACGGAAGCTTTCGGGCAATCGCATGACCCATACAACAAAGACCCAGATTGAACAGATCATGGCCAACATCGTGAGTAGCGCAAATAAACCTTCTCCAATCATCTTGCGACCCATGTTCTCGACGGGAGCCGTTACGGTGTTTGCTCGAGTTTGCACGAGCACCCATAGGTTTGCAGGCTCCCGGCGTTCTGGCGAGTCGTTCGATTTTCGCAATACCTCCACTTTCGACATGGCTGCAATCCACTTGCCTGCATAGTCTTTACCTGTAACGTCGCTTGAGACAGGATCGATGTATTTGTAGGTCCCTTCCCCCTTTAGCTCAGAGAGCATTTCTTCGTCGATCTTGTGTCCAAAATCTACGGTAGACGGATTGTCTTTGAATACAGGGTGCTGCAAGAGTTTTCCCTCCTCGTGAGTTCCCCTTTCGAAACTTCCCGCATGTCCGTCAACCATAACCGCGAATTGATCCGATTGTCGCGTGTCATCCGGCAATAAGTCGAAATCACCTAGATCGATCGTCAAGACCATCACACCAGTAATCGAGCGAGTTGAATCCTCCGCCGTGTTGGATTCAAAATTGATCGAGATCGGTGTTGAGACGGCGATCTTCTTACGGTCGGTTGCCGTTGAACGAAATGACACACTCACATGAGAAAACTTGGTTCCTTGAAACTTGCGTGGCGAGATCGCTTCGTCGGAGTCCTGGGATTGTCCATTAAAGTAGCTTCGATAAGCAAAATTGGATCCTACACGGGTGTTGGATGTGTCATCCGTGAATGCCGCAGCGATCATTGTTCCCCATCGATCTTGCACAAACAAGCTTGCGAATCTCGCCGTATTTTTTCCCCCGCCCGATGCCGCTTTGATCTTATTGAATCGTTCCACGAGATGCTTTTCCAGCAATAGTCGTTGGGGGACTTCGAGGAGCATTTGTCGCTCTTCGGGTGTTGATTCATCCTCGATCAGGGCGGTCAATAGATCGTTGCCCGCGGCATCAATCGCCTCGGTGAACAACTTCTCAAATTCAGAAGACTTTGCTTCTTCTTCGATAAGTCGAAACAGAGATTCAATTTCCTTTTCAAGCGTTCGAGCTCCGAGACGCGCCGCGAAAATGTTATTCTGAAGGACCATTTCCTTCAATTCGTTGGCCGATTCTCGTTCGGCGACAGCTACCCCACGCCAGAAAAAGAGGGACATCACGGTGAGGAGTAAAATGGGCCCAACAATTCCCAGGAGCATCATGGGGAGATTCAAGCGTGCAATTTGGCGCCGTTCAATTGCTTCCAGGACTTGCTGAACGTTCTCAAAACGGTCGTCCGGTTTTTTGGCCAAGCAGCGATCGATAATGGCGGACAGCCATCGGTCCATTCCGCGTACGCGAAGATGTTGTCGCGGGAACTGTGATTTGTGGATGGTGTCTCGGTATCTTTTCAAGCGTTCCGAGAGGCTGGTGGCTGTGTCGAGCGTCGACACGGTGTCGGGAGTTCGGTAAGGAGGTACTCCGACAAGCATACAATAGAGAATGGCGCCCAATGCATAAACATCCCAGCGAGCGTCCGGGACCGCATTGAGATCCGCTTGTTCCGGGGCCATATAGAACAGTGTCCCCAGCGAGGGTGTTTGCTCGCTGGACAATCGACTTTGACCAAAATCTGCTAATCGAGGTTGTAGTTCAGGATCGAGCAAAACGTTTGCAGGTTTCAAATCACAATGCAACACCCCTTTGCCATGCGAATGGTTGAGTCCTCTCGCAATATCTGCAAAGATCGCGACCGCTTGCGAAACCGGCATGGCCCCACGCTTGCGGATCAGATCGTCGAGGGAGCCGCTCTCTAAATACTCCATCACATAGTAGGGTGGCTCGGCATCCCAGCCAACCTCGAGCACTTGAACAATGAGGCGATTGCCGGCCATGCTGACCAAGTTTTTCACTTCGCGCGTCAGCAGCGACCAGTTCACGCCACTTCGATGGAGATAAAACTTGACTGCAACCGTTCGACCTGTGTTAAGGTTCGTCCCGACCCAGACCTGTCCAAACGCTCCTTGTCCGAGCAGCCGGTCTAATTTGTAGCCGGGTACCTGCGCAGGTGGGACAGTCGCACGAAGACTCAGTTCCTCCGCCCTCATTTGCTCGCCCATCGTTTGGTTCAACGTGGCATCTGGCGGATTGGGATTGCTAGGATTCAAGATGAAAACGGACAAAGGAGACGATCGGATCGGCGCGATAGCAGGGCTCTATCGCTGAACGGCACATTCCCTAGTGTAAATGAAAAGTAAGGAACCGTGGGAAGCGAATTTGAGACGATTTCGTTAGTTGCGAGTAGATATCGTTTACAATTCTTCCGTTATGATTTCCCGTTAGGGCCATAACCCTCGTGAATTAGATCGCATACCATGCCTCGGAGCTCGTAGTGAACGCTTCCTTTAACAAATTTATCTGCATCTGCCTGCTTTTGACAATGGTTTTCGGATGTCGAGGCTGCAATCCGCAAACAGCAAAACCCAAAGACCCCGAAGAAGAAAAGAAGAAACTTCGAATCACTTCTGAGGAAGAGCTCCGAACGCTTCCCTTTTCGAAGGATACGATTGGAAATTTTCATAAACCAAGTCACTGGTATCAGGCAAATCATAAACTCAAGGCAAACCAGCAAGACGAATCGCTGACTGCAAAGGTCGGTATCTTCAGCCAGGAGCGGAAGTTGGTTCCCACGTTTCCCGGTACCTCGCCCATGGAGTTTCAACGCAGTCTCGCGATCGGTAAAGACCAAGAAAAAAACATCGCCCTGAAGTTCTACCAACCAGACGTCCCAGTTATTAATGAAGACGATAGGACTTCGCAAACGACTCCATCGTATCTGGCCGTGAATTACAGTATGCGAGGAGTTGGCACGACCGTGTTTGCGGGCGAGTATCCAGCGAAATTGATGCCCGGCTATCAATACAATATCGTTTCGATCAGCGTCGACCCGGCGCGTTACGTTTTTTGGAGAGGCCTCGACTGCATGGTTTGGCCGTCTCAAAAAATGATGCCCGACGAGAGAATCGCTCCACACCGCATGACCGATCTGAATGAAGATGAAATCGCTTCGCAGTTTCCGGAACATCTTTATTCCATGACCTCGATCTCGCATCTTGTCATCAACGATGCTTCTCCGTCGAGATTCTCTACGGAACAACAGAACGCCATTCTCG
>Ga0207937_1000094_pt1 | contig 28030 bp, 45 predicted proteins | sample LakMenEpi04Sep11_FD_150668 | JGI IMG/M metagenome (GOLD analysis project Ga0207937, IMG submission 150668) | Freshwater microbial communities from Lake Mendota, WI - 04SEP2011 deep hole epilimnion (SPAdes) | ecosystem: Environmental > Aquatic > Freshwater > Lentic | place: Lake Mendota, Madison...
GCGCTTTGGAAATGTACGAAGATTTCGACGTTTTTTCAATGGGACATATACACGAAAACAGCGCACGTAATGACGTAAGGGAATGCCTAAACCATAACGCCAAATTAGGTTATTCGGTTAAACAAAAGTACATCCATTCGATGTTAACGGGTACGTACAAAGAGGAATACGGAGATGGTTCGCACGGATGGCACGTTGAAAGAGGCGCACCCGTTAAGCCGTTAGGAGGTCGAATCTTAAAAATAGAATGCAAAGAGGTTGAAAATTCGTTAATAAAGAACATAGATAGTTTCAAATTTCCGTTGTAATTTAGCACCCATAGCGTTAAGGGGGGGTAGAAATACCCCTTTTTTTATGTCTTAAAAACGCTTGAAAATCAACGACTTAGAAATTATTTTGTAGAAAAGTGAAAAAAAATGTTAAAAAGTATTGTTAATTGAAAGCAAACAATTATATTTGCGTATGATTATTAACGAAACAATTAAAAAAAACGCTATGGAAACACAAGATTTTAACATTGAAAACATTGATTCTAAGTTAGTTTACGAAGCTATGGAAAAGGTTTTACGTCAAAGAAATGCAGAGTTATTTATTGATACATTATCCGCAAAACTTACCGATAAACAACGTGAGCATTTTATTAAAGTTCTTTGCGATTACGAAAAATTCTTAAATAAACAATAACTTAACAAAACGGGGGGTGCGCATCCGTAACGCACATTTAATTAAACGCTATGGAAACAATTATTAAAGCCTACGAGCAAGAATTACGCGAAACGATGCAGGAAAATATTGACGCATTCGGACATTTAGACACCGACACCCAACGAGCAATCGAACGTTGGTTAGTTATCGAAGAGTTATTAACCCGCTTAAATTTGAACGATGAAAAATAAAATACTAGACGATGTTTTAGCCGCTTTATTTGTGGTTTGCTTACCTTACCTTATGTATAAACTTTTAATTTTGATAATGCTATGAGTTACTATATTGACTTAGAAAAAGACACTTGTAATTTTTACTTTGAAAAAAACGGAACGGACGTTTGGGGTACGTGTTTATTTACCCTATCCCCCGACTTAGACGGGTGGTTTAGCGTACAGGTTGAAAACGTGGTTGCCTACATTGACGCAGGCGAAACCGAAATACCTTACAAACTAACGGACGATGAAACCTACAAGCTATGCGAGGAAATCGAAGAAGAAGCGAGTAACCAAATGCTTTGGGAAGAACGCTTAAGAGAAATAGAAGACGATAATATAAACGATAATATAGAGCAATGGAAGAGCGACAAATGGAACTAGGCGCGCAGGTTTATTGGTGGTGTCACGGAGGCGGGGCATTCGTTAAAAGCGGGCATTTTAATTGGAAACACTTTTGTAAAGTAATAGACGCAAAAAATGAAATCTTACGAAATAGTATATTGGGCGAGGATGTACTCAAAGAGCAAGCCAACGAAAACACGGATAACGATAACGGCAACGAGCAGGAGCGAAGCCGTTAGAAAGTTAGACATTTGGGAAAAACTAATCATTAACATAAAAGAGTTATGACACCTTTAGAAAAAGCCTTACAAATTTTATCCGATTTCGGAGATATAGAAGACCTAGGAATAATCGGAAATTCTAACGGAACTTGGGAATGGAGTTCTAAACAATGGATGCGCCAAACAAAACAAGCCTCGTTAATTTCGGTAAACGAAAAATTAAAGACCCTAGAAGAAATAAAGAACCTAAACCTTAGCCAAACAATTTTAGACCTAATCGAGTATTGGCAACAAGTTAAACAAGAAATACTAAAACAATGATTGAACAGGTAGAACAACTAATTGTAAAACACAACCTTAGAAGACGTTGCCGAAATCAATACTTAGTACATCAAAGAGGTTTCCTTATGAATCGACTAAGCAAACACGGACTAAGCCTAACGAGAATCGCAAGGATGTTTAAGTTGAACCACGCAACGGTATTACACAACATTAAAAAATCTAAATACTTCGAGGAAATCGAAGACAAACTATACCTTGCGGATGTTGCCGAAATACGGGAAGAACTAGAAAACAACCCCGTTGTAAGAAATATCGAGGACCTAGTTTCCGAAATACTCGAATGCACTACGGTAAGACGTTTAGAAAAAATTCAACGAAGAATTTTAAGAAATGAGTACAAGTTAACGGAAGAATAGTTATATTTGTACTCGGCTTCCTTCGACACTATAAAGCCAAAAGATGTTATTAACCCTGTTAATGAAGTAGAGGTCGAAGGCTACGGATTTAATAGGGTTTTTTTATTGATTAAATTTTTTTTATGGAAAGGGATTCTATGATTATTTACCGCAGTTTCTTCGAAGCGATTAAGGAACTACCAAAGACAAACCAAGCGGAGGTTTGGAACGCCGTTTATGAGTTAGGGTTAAATGGAAAGTACGTTGAACTGAACGGAATTAGTAAAACTATTTTTACTTTAATAGCACCACAAATCGAAGCTAATTACAAGAAATTTGTAAACGGGAGCAAACCTAAAACGAAACAAATCGAAAGCAAACCCGAAGCAAAAGAGAAGCAAACCCGAAGCAAAACCGAAGGCAATGTAAATGTAAATGTAAATGATAATGTAAATGTTATACCCTCTTGCGAGGAATTTATAGCTTATGCAGTTAGTAACGTTTCGGATATAAACACGGAGGAAGTTCGATTAAAATACGAAAGTTGGAAAGTAAATAATTGGTGTACGAATGTTAAGGGCAAAGAGAAACCAATTAAAAATTGGAAATCTACGCTTCTAAATACTTTACCTTACCTTAGCAGAACCAAACCCGAAGAATTATCTTTGGAGCAGTTGCAGTACAATTACGTTCAAAAGATGTTAAATTTTAAGGACACTAAAGATTATTCGAATGCTGACTAAACAAGGCGATACAATCCAATACCTACTCGACTTAAAAGCAGGCAAAATAAAAGCAGGCTTAGGCATTGACTGCGTTTTAGATAACTTTCTAAGGTTCAAACGCAAACAAGTAAATATAATTTTGGGACACGATAACGTCGGTAAAACGTATTGGATAAATTGGTATTTCCTTTGTCTTGCACTAAAACACGGACTTAAATTCTGCTTATGGTCGGGGGAAAATCAAAAGGGACAAGTTCTAAGGGACTTAATCCAACTTTACGCAGGCGAACCATTTAAGAACTTAACTAATAATCAAATACAAAGCTACCTTACCTACATTGAACAATTTTTTATCTTCGTTGATAATTCTAAACTTTACAAGCCGTTGGAACTTTTGGAAGTGTTTAAGCAAAGCGAATGCGATATAGCGTTAATAGACCCGTTTACAGGATTGGACCGCGAAATGACATACGAAGGTAACTATACTTTTATGAATAAGGCGCGGGAGTTTGTAAATCAAACGGGCATAACACTTTACATTAACACGCATCCAAATACCGAAAGCGGGCGAAGCGGAAATCTATACACCGAAGGCGAATGGAAGGGGCATCTTAAACCCCCATTAAAAGACCATATCGAAGGCGGTAAGGCGTTCCTAAATAGATGCGACGATATGTTAGTAATTCACAGGCTAATAAAACACGAAGAAATGAAATACAAAACAATGGTTTCGATTGAAAAAGTAAAAGACACCGAAACGGGAGGAAAAATAACGGGAATCGGCGAACAACTTTTATGCGATTGGAATAAAGGACTTGGCTTTGAACTTTACGGAGTTAATCCATTACGAGAAATGCGAAACCCAAAGAAATCTAATTTACCTTTTTAAGATGGACGATTTAACGATATTAAAAGCGAAGGTATTAACCACGTACACGGCAACCAAGGTACAAAGCAGTTTAGACGAAATCAAAGCGAAAAACGGACACCGTACCGACTTAATCGAATCAATGCAAGCAACGTTATTAGACCTTAACGAAATACGGAGAATAATTGACGGCTTAGAAAAAGAACTGAGGTTTGCTAATTCTTCAGCGTTTAGGTTAGAACGGTTATGCTTAGAACTTAAAGCCGAAAACAAAGAACTAAAAAACGAAATAAAAGCGTTAACCGATGAGTTGTAAAATAAACGGAAAACTTTAACCTTTGAGTTATGAAATGTAAAAACTGCAAAGCCGAATTTACTCCCGTTCGATTTAATCAAAAATTTTGTTTGGAATCGGATTGCGTCCGTGTTTGGATAGAATCGGAAAAGGAAAAGCAATGGAAGAAAAAAAAGAAAGTACTAAAAAACGAATTACAAACCCTTCCCGAATTGCTTAAATTGGCGCAAATAACGTTTAACAAGTACATTCGACTACGCGACAAGGATAAACCTTGCGTAAGTTGTGAAAAGCCGTTAGGAGCGAAATTTGACGCGGGACACTATTTCAGTATGGGTGGACATAAGGCGGTAACTTTTGACGAAGAAAACGTACACGGGCAATGCGTTACCTGCAACCAACACAAACACGGAAACCTATTACACTATCAAATCGGAATCCAAAAAAGAATAGGAGCGGATAGGCTAATAGAATTACACGCTAGAGCCTACGAAACAAAGAAATGGACACGGGAAGAACTAAACGAAATAATTAAACGCTATAAATCAAAAATAAATGAATTTCAATAACGATTTTAAGTTTGATTTAATGGTAGGTCAAACATACGAAAACCAATTAAGCGAATTACTCCAACAAAAAATAGAAGTTAAACGCGATTTTAAATGCTTGGAAACGGGAAATATATTCGTAGAATACGAAAGTAGGGGTAAACGTTCGGGAATAGCCACAAGCGAAGCGGAATGGTGGTGTTATTGGCTTAGTGAATCGCATTTTGTAATGATAAAAAAAGACGAATTAAAAAAACTTTGCAGAAAATATATAGGAACAAAACGAGACGTAAACGGCGGGGATTCTAATACGAGTAAAGGAATCTTGTTGCCTATTCAAGAATTCATAAATAAAATTTAACATTTTTTAACAAATTAATTATATCGGAATATTGCAGATTAAAAAATAAGTATTACATTTGTGTATAATTAAAAACGAAAACGCTATGAAAACAACAATTAAAACAACTGATTTTAGTGAGAATACACTTCAATTATTTAATCAAGCAAAAGAAAAAAAATCTTTTTTACTGGCTTGGGATTTAGTTAGATTATTAATTGATAACGATTTCCCACCAAAAGATGTAAAGGAATTTATGAAACATAATTTCAAAAATAATTACAAATTTTTAGATTATTCAATTTAATAAAACAAGGGGTGCGACTTGGTTAACGCACGTTTTAATTTATACGCTATGAAACATTTATTTAAGTCATTGGCAGCCTTCCAACAAGAAGTCCCCGTAATTCACAAGGGTACACAAGGCTTCGGGTATAGTTACGCAGATTTACCCGCTATCTTTGAAAAGATTAACCCGTTATTAGCCAAACACGGATTAGGCTTTACGCAGTTGCTTAATTCTAAAGATGGGGAAAACTACTTAGTTACCGTACTTTTTCACGTAGAAACGGGAGAATCAATCGAAAGCACTACCTTAATTCCGCAAGTAGAATTAAAGGGGATGAATTCTTACCAATCATTCGGGAGCGGTTGTACTTATTTTCGTCGTTACTGCTTATCTTCTATTTGCGGTTTGGTTACGGACAAAGATACGGACGCTTCAGGCGAACAAGTAAAAGACGAACCAAAAAAACCAACCATTGATAACAAGAGGTTGGGCAAGGCAATCGAAAGCATTGCAGCGGGCAAATACACTAAAGAATTATTGTTAAGTGCTTTTCAGTTAAATGAGGCGCAAATGAAATTATTAGAAACTATTTGAACTTCTAATTTAATTAAGTTGTTATGAAAGTAAGATGCTCACAAATTGGTAAGATAATGGCAACCCCCCGTAAAGCGGGGGAGGTGCTATCCGAAACGGCTAAAACCTACGTCCACGATTTAGTATTAGAAGAAAAATACGGAATCAAAAAGGAGTTTAGTTCACGTTACACGGATAAAGGTAACGAGGTAGAGGAAATCGGAATAGCCTTAGTAAACGAAGTTCTAAACTATAAATTCATTTACAAGAATTACGAGTTTTTCGAAAACGATTGGATTAAGGGAACACCCGATGTAAACACGGACGAAGTGTTATTAGATGTTAAATGTTCTTGGGACGCTACTACGTTTCCTTGGTTTGAGACGGAAGTTCCTAATAAGGACTATTTTTATCAGCTCCAAGGGTATATGTGGCTAACGGGAAAACAAGAAAGCATTTTAGCTTATTGTTTAATCAATACTCCTGCTTTAATGGTAGAAGACGAAATAAGGCGGGCGCATTGGAAATTTAACCTAATCGAAGAAAACACGGAACTAAGAAAAGATGTAGAATCTAAACACGTTTTCGACCATATCCCCGAACATAAAAGGGTAAAGTATTGGTTTATTAGAAGGGATGAAGCCGTAATTGAAAAAATAAAAGAACGAGTAGAACTATGCCGAGAATACTATAACCTGTTAATGAAAACGATATGACAATAAGTGCTTTAAGATGCACTATTTGATTTAAGTAAATAAGAAAAACCAAGAAGTGTAAAATATAGTGCTATTTATTGCACGAACTAAATAAAAATAAGATGAAAGCAAAACTAACCTTTAACTTACCCGAGGACCAACACGAATGGGAGAACGCAGTAAACGCGAATAATATGTATTTAGCGCTTTGGGAAATTCAGCAGGAAATTCGAAGGGTATGGAAATACGGAGAACTAACCGAAGGGCAATTCGAAATCGTGCAACAAATTTACGATAAAGTAAACGAGATAATAAACGAAAACAATATAAACTTAAATAGGTGAGATACGCAATAATTTTTTTAAGTGCTTTGATAATAGAGATATGTTCAACATTTTACATTCGAGCGACTTCGGAGGGAAACACGGACTTAATGTTATTCTTTGCCTGTATTGGTCCGTTTCTAGGTCTTCCGTTTATTGGGTTTATGGTAGAATCAAAAACTTGGAAGGAACGAATAATGCAGGCTTTTTCTCTAAGCTTAGGTTATGGGTGCGGATGCTTAATAGTAATCAATTTAATTAAATAAAAAATGGAAACAAAAAACAACACGGGAGCAATTTTTAAGAATGACAAAAAACAAGGTAATCAACCCGACTACCGAGGAAAAGTAAACGTAAACGGCAAAGAAATGGAGATAGCGTTATGGCTTAAAGAATCTAGCAAAGGAATGAAATACTTTTCGTGTTCATTTAGCGAACCACGAACCAACGAAGCGCCCAAACAAGTAAACACGCAAATAATTGACGAAGACGATTTACCCTTTTAATTATGTTTATAGATGACAATTCATTACGTAAGGAGTTGAAAAATATACTCCTTACCAAAACACGAAACCAAGTAGTAAAGGAAATAAAGTCCAAAGGGTTAAAGATGCACCAATATACAATAGACCGTTTTTTGTCGGGCGCATTGGTAAGCATTAAAACGCTTCGAACCTTAGACGAATACGTATACCGACACCAAAAAGGATTTAAGTAAGTTTAATTAAAATATAAACATTATATTTGATGACAAATTAAACAAAATGGAATGGGTAAGCGTAGTCGCAAAAGACCATAAAGAATGGGTTAAACTTGTAAAAACTTTCGGGGAAGACTTTTACGCGGAAGATATAGTACAGGAATCTTACCTACGTTTGTACCGATATTGCAAACCCGAAAACGTTATTCAAAATGGGCAAGTTAATAAAGGCTTTATGTATTTTGTTTTACGCAATCTTTACTTATTACACGTTAAAAGTGAGAAAAAAGGCGAAGCCGTGAATTTAGATAACTTACCCCTGCTAAAAGACGAACCAACAAACCTACCAAAGGAAGAAGCCTACGCAAGAATGCTAAGTAAGATTTACGAGGAAGTGGATAGTTGGCATTGGTACGATAAACAACTATTTACGATTTATAAAGACACGGACTTAAGCATAAGAGACATAGCAAAAGAAACTACGATTTCGAGCAGTTCTATTTTCAACACCTTAAAGAACTGCAAAAGCAAAGTAAGGAATAAGTTTAAGGAGGAATACGAAGATTACAAAAACGAAGATTTTGAATTAATTAAATAACGCTATGAAATTTCAAAACATTTTAGAAATACTTGAAAACGAACTCGAATTAAGAAAAATAAGAGCTAAAGAATTTTTCCACGAACATTCTAAATTAGAAAGAGAAATAAAAAAACTTAAAGAGGAAAACGAAATTTTAAGAAAAGACTTATTCGAATTAAGTCAAGAACATTTTAAGATTGATTCAAGTAAAATAATAAAAGTAGAACCAAGATTCAAAAAATTTGGATTATAAATTAAATAAACAAGTTATGGGAAGACCAAGAAAAAAACAAGCGGAAGGATTAGGCGATACAGTCGAAAACATTTTAGAAGCAACAGGAATAGCAAAGGTTGCTAAATGGGTAATGGGCGAGGATTGCGGTTGCGAAGAACGTAAGGCAAAGTTAAACGAACTTTGGAGGTACACAAAACCCGAATGCCTAACGGAAGACGAATACACATACCTTGACGATTTTTATACTAACCTAAAAAGCAGCGTAAGTCCTAACCAACAAAGGGAACTATTGAAGATTTACAACCGAGTATTTAAACAAAGAATGCAGCCTACTTCCTGCGGTAGTTGCGTTAGGGAAATAGTCAATAAGTTAAACAAGCTATATTCAATTTACAAAGAAGAAAATGCCAATACCGAAGCCGAATCCTAACGAAGAAAAAAAAGAGTTCGTAATGCGTTGTATGTCTAACGATACGATGAATAAAGAATTTCCAAACACGGACCAACGTTTAGCGGTTTGTTCGTCTACTTACGAGGAATCTAAATTATCAAAACACGAAAACAATGGGACACGGAAGACCAAATAAAATACATTCACCCGAACACCTTTGGGAACTATTCACTGAATACAAAAGACACGTAAAGAATAACCCTATTCTAAAACATACTTTCGTAGGTAAGGAAGGAAGAAGCGAATATAGCGAACTTGAACGCCCTCTAACCATAGAAGGGTTTGAATGTTATTGCGCGGATTTAGGAATAATACAAGACCTATCGAATTATTTTGCAAATTCGAATAATAGATATAAGCGATTTTCAACTATCGTTACGCGCATACGCAAGGAAGTTAGAAACGACCAAATAGGCGGTGGTATGGCGGGAATCTATAACCCAAGCATTACGGCACGTCTAAACAACTTAGTAGAAAAGAAAGAAATTACCAACGTAGAACAACCATTATTCCCCGATGTTTCGGAAGACAACAGCGATACGGAAGATACTGAATCTTAAAAAACGAATTAAGATTATTCAGGGCGGAACTTCTGCGGGTAAGACATTCGGAATAATACCCGTGTTAATCGACAAAGCCGCACGGCAGGAAGGTTTGGAAATAAGTATAGTAGCGGAAACAATCCCACATTTACGAAGGGGTGCGCTAAAGGATTTCCTAAAAATAATGAAGTGGACGGGTAGGTTTTTCGAAGATAGGTTTAACAAGTCACTTTTAAGATACGAGTTCGCAAACGGAAGCGTAATAGAATTCTTTTCCGCGGATGACTCTAGCAAACTACGGGGTGCAAGGCGCGACATTCTTTATATCAACGAATGCAATAACGTTACCTTTGATTCCTATAACGAGTTAGCTATTAGAACACGAAAGGAAGTTTATTTAGATTTTAACCCTGCTAACGAATTTTGGGTTCACACCGAACTAAAGAACGAACCTGATTCGGACTTTTTAATTTTGACGTACAAGGATAACGAAGCGTTAGACCAAAGCATAATAGACCAAATTGAAAAGAACAAAGAGAAAGCTAAAACTTCTACGTATTGGGCGAATTGGTGGAAGGTGTACGGAGAGGGTCAATTAGGAATGCTCGAAGGAGTTGTTTTCTCAAATTGGAAACAAATAGACACGATACCCAAAGAAGCGAAGTTGTTAGGAATAGGTTTGGACTTTGGTTACACGAACGACCCGACTGCGATAATAGAAATATACAATTACAACGGGCAACGGATAGTTAACGAGGTAGCCTACCAAACAGGGTTATTAAATAGCGAAATAGCGAAACTACTACCAAAACACGTACCCGTTTACGCTGATAGTTCCGAACCCAAATCAATAGACGAAATAAAACGCTTTGGGGTAACGATTAAAGGGGTAACAAAAGGCAAGGATTCGATAAACTACGGAATAGACGTTATTCAGCGTAACGAATACTTAGTAACGTCAAACAGCGGTAATTTAATCAAAGAATTACGCTCGTATGTTTGGGACACCGACAAACAAGGCAAGCGCTTAAACAAGCCTATCGATTTTAATAACCACGCTATCGACGCATTTAGATACCACGAAATGGAAACGTTAGGCATAGGGGCAAATTACGGAAGCTATGCAATACGGTAAGACGGACGATTTACAGGTAATGATTACTCGTGTTGAACAATACATACACGAGCGTACAGGCAAACGAGTAAGAATAGTATTTAATAATATGGCGCGGTTTCCCGTTCACTTCGAAATGCTTTTGAAGGCTTACGAGTTTGTTATGAGTTACAAAAACGAAAATAAATAGTTTAATAAATATGCGAATAGAAATAGACGTACCGAGTTCGATTAGTGAAATACCTTTAGCCAATTACCAAAAATTCCTAAAGGTTCAGCAAAATTCCAATGACGAGGAATTTATAGCGCAAAAAATGATTGAAATTTTCTGCGGAATAGAATTAAAGGACGTTGTTAAAATGAAGCTCAATAGCATTAACGATTTAGTGTTACATTTCAACGAAATCTTTTCCGTTAAACCAAAGTTTCAACCGCGATTCAAAATAGGCGGAATGGAATACGGATTTATACCCGACCTTGAAAATATAAGTTTCGGGGAATACGTGGACTTAGATAACTACCTATCTAATTGGGACGATTACCACAAAGCTATGGCAGTAATGTACCGACCAATTACGGAAACACGAAAAGACAAATATAACATTTTTGAATATAACGGAGCATCCGAGTTTAGCGATGCTATGAAGTACGCGCCTATGGACGTTGCAATAGGGGCGAGCGTTTTTTTTTGGACTTTAGGAAACGAGTTATTAAGCGCTACCCTAAGTTATTTGGAGAACGAAGTGAAGCAGATGAACGAACAAGCGATTTTAGCGCACGAACCCAATTTGGGAAAAAATGGGGATGGTATTCAAGTATCTACGGACTTGCTAAGGGCGACCTTACAAAATATGACGAAGTTACAAAATACGGATTATTTAAATGTCTCACCTATCTTACATTCGAGCAGGAAAAAAACGAAGTTGAACTAATGGAAATAAAAAAGAATAAAATATGAACGGATATTACTCCTTACTAGACCAACTAAGAACGCATTTTAACGCAGACCCGTTAGTTAACACCGTTTCGCAAGGTTCGATTTTTAACGTTGACTTAGGAAAGCAAACTATATTCCCGTTAGTTCACGTTATGGTTAATCAAGTTACGTTTAATGATAACGTAATGACTGCGAACGTTACTTTACTTGCAATGGATAACGTAAGCCAACGAAAAGAGGAAGCACCGAACACCTTTGAAACTGCGGACAACGAAATAGACGTACTTAATACTCAACTTGCGATTCTTAATCGAGCGTTCGAAATGCTTAAACACGGAAACATTTGGGACAACCTATACCACTTGAATGGTGCGCCTGTATGCGAGCCTTTTATAGAACGCTTTGAGAATTACTTAGCGGGTTGGGCTATGACTTTCGATGTTGACTTCCCTAACGATATGACACGCTGTTAATGGAAAAGGAGTTACAACTTAAAGCACTCGAGGAATTTCGCGACTATGTAATAGCAAAAGCGAAAAGTAACCTACGTCAAAAATCCGCTTCAGGAAAATTAAAAGATTCGTTAAACGCGCAGGTAAAGGTTATGCCAAATTCTATTCGTTTATTTTTTGAAATGGAAGAATACGGGTTTTATCAAGACCAAGGGGTAAAGGGTGTAAGTAGTGGACGAAGCCTAAGTAACTTTAGGTTTGGTTCGGGTTCGGGTAAAAAAGGAGGACTAACCGAAGGAATAAAAAAATGGGTTAAATATCGTAGCATTCAATTTAGAGACAAGAAAGGAAGGTTTTTAAGTAGCGACGCTACGGCAATGCTTATAACACGTTCTATTTGGCAAAAAGGAATAAAGCCTAGTATGTTTTTTACAAAGCCATTTGAACAAGCATTTAAAACATTACCAAACGAAATGATAGATGCTTACGGTTTGGAATCCGAGGAACTATTTGATACAATAATGAAAGAAAATATGAAAAACTATGGCTATAAATAGAATATACGCACGAAGCCCGTACATTATCGAAGTGGACGAAGTAGGGCAAAGCGGAAGTAAGGTAGAGTTATACATTTACACGAACGGAAGCACCCCGCCAACCTTACCGACTTACACGCTTGAGAAGTTAATTCCCGCGAGTAATAACACGCAAACGTTGTACAACATTTCCCCGTATTTAATGGAGTATATTACGCACGATACATTTAGCAGTAATTACCAAACGGATAACTCTCCTTTGTCCACGGCTCAATATATTTGCGTTGACGTGAAACGATACAAATTAGTTTTGAACACTTACACGTTATTAAACACCTTTACCTATTTTGCTTTTGACGGGTTTGGGTATTATTCGCAAGGTTACAACCCACCGCATACTGCGCAAGGTTTAGCGCAATTAGACGAAAAAAATTACTATTATTGGGCTGATTCCAATAACAACCCTTTGTCAAATAACCTTCAAAGGGCGGGAACGATAACGGCTTATTTACCTACGAACTACTACATTAAATATACGCAACTCCAAACGGGTTTAACGTACACTACCCCCGTAGTTCCTGCGGATAACATTTACAACGTTTACAGGGTTTACCCAAGTTACTACCTTACAGGCAACAAAGTAGAAATATTTACAAACCTAAATGTACTAATTTGGGAGGCTACATTTTACCCAATCGAGGAATGTTACTACGATGTAATTACTTTGGACTTCGTAAATATGTACGGATGTTGGCAACGTGAATTTTTCTTTAAGGCTTCTTACGAAACTTTAACAACGTCAACAACGGAGTTTAATTTAATGCAAGAAATGGATTTATTTGGAAGTTGGGACACAAACCTAAACCAACGGCAAACATTTAACACCAACGGGATAATAACGCATAGATTAAACACGGGGTGGGTGGACGAATCGTTTAACTCAAACCTTCAGCAGTTATTGTTAAGCGAACGAATTTTACTTAACGGAAAACCCGTTAAAATGAAAACCAAAGACTTAAATAAGGAAAAGAACCTAAACAACAAAAAAATAAATTACACTTTGGAATTCGAGGAAAGCAACGATTTAATTAACAACGTAATTTAATGAAAAGGCAAGTAAGGGTTTTCGTAGAAGGGCAAAAGTTAGATTTATTCAACGATGAAAATATCGAGGTAACTTCTACTATTCAAAATATACAGGACATTTCTAAAACATTTACCGACTTTTCGCAATCATTTACAATTCCAACAAGTCCCGTTAATAACGCTATTTGGGAATACTTTTACGAGAACGCAGTAACGGGTACGATTAACTACCAAGAACGATTAAACGGATATATCGAAATAGATATGACATTTTTCCGTAGGGGTAAAATCCAAATGGAAAAAAGCCAACTAAAAAACGGACAACCGAACAATTACACTATAACGTTTTACGGAGAAGTTACTACGCTCAAAGATTTAGTAGGGGAAGACTTGTTAAGTGTGTTAGACCATTCCACACTTGACCACGACTACTCGTTTACGGAAATATACAACCGCATAACCAACCCGACTATTGATTGGGACGTATGTTACCCGCTAATTACTTCAAATCGAGTTTGGCAGTACCAAGGGGTAGACCCAAGCGGAAATTTTCCTAATTGGTACACAAACACGGGGGCAAACAACATAAGCAACAACGCAGGCGCGATAGATTACCGCGAGTTATTCCCTGCTGTTCGAGTTAAAAGTATTTTCGATTTAATAGCAGCGCAATACGGAGTAACGTTTACAGGAAGTTTCTTAACGGATGCTAGATTTACGCAGGCTTACCTTTGGTACAAGAATAAAAACGATTTCGACTTTATCGGGCAAGCGCAAAACGTTACCTTTAATTCAGTAATAGCGCAGGGTGGAAGTACGTACAATCTTAATCCGAGTTCGCCACCTTATGTTTTTGATTTTACGCAAAACTTGTTAAACGTTTACTACCAATTTGGAGCGTCTTTTATGGGAATCAATATAGCGGTAGCGAGTAACTCAAACCCTACCGTAATTTATTACTTAGACACGTACATAAATGGAGCGTTATACCAAACAACCGAAGGGCAAGGATTTACCTTAAACGCAAACATTACGCAAATTCCAAACGTTCAAGGGTTGTATGATGTTTACGAATTTAAGTTAAGGGCAACGGCGGCGGTTAGTATTTCTTTGGATATTACTTATTCGGTTACTTATTTTAACCCTTTGCTTAATACGGATTTTGTTACCGTAAACACGAACGTAAACAACCTAACTACCTTTACCGACCTTCAAACCTTAGCGCCTACAATGAAAGTGCAAGATTTTATTTCGGGGATACTGAAACAATTTAACCTAACTTGCTACGGAACTAACCCGAACACTTTTCAAATAGTACCTTTAGCAGATTGGTACGGAGCAGGGGCAGTAATAGACATTACCGAGTTTACGGATAAAGACGAAATAGGAATAGACCGAGTAAAACTTTACAAAAAAATAGGCTTTAAGTTCCAAGATTCGGAAGGGTTTATGAATAAAAAGTATTTCGAACTCGGCTTAAAGCAATGGGGAAACACGGAATACCAATACCCGTACGACGGAGGCGAATTTAGTTTAGAAGTTCCGTTCGAAAATATGCTATTTAACAAATTTACGGGTACTAACTTACAAGTAGGGTACTCGTTAGATAGTTCGTTTAGTCCGTACATTCCAAAGCCTTTACTTATGTATAAATACGGAGGGGTTACGCTAGCTAGCCACATACACTATACGGACGGAACTAACCATTTTACAAATTTAGATTATACGATGTTCGGGCAGGACTTAACAAATAACGGAATTCAATACTCGATAAACTTTGCGCCCGAAACTTCGTCTTATTGGCTTACCCCTATTCAACAGAGTATTTTCGCAACGTATTACTTTCCTTACCTAGCTAACTTATTTAACCCTAAAAACAGGCTAACAACGGTAAAGGCAAATTTACCCGTAAGCCTATTAACAGGAATTCAATTAAATGACCGCTTAATTATCCGCGACAAAAGGTATATTATCAACCAAATGAAAACGAATATGGTTTCGGGGGTAACGGAGTTTGAACTACTTAACGATTTTATGCCCGTTGAACCCGACAAAATAATAGTACCCGAACCCGAAACCCCTTCGGTAGTTGTGCCTATTACTTTTCCTAACGTAACTTCTAAAACGGGTTCGGTTGCGGCAGTTAGGTTTGCTTCTACTAATTCGGACGTAGTAATAACACCCGATGAAATAACGGAAGAACGTACCATAGAAATAACCTTACCGACTTTAGATACCGCGACACGGATAACCGAGGAAAGCGATACTAGGATAACGGAAGACGGATATACCTTAGAAACGGAAGGGCGTAACGATACAATAATAGTAAACATAGAATACGAGTTCGCAAACGGGGAAATTAGAAACGGACAAATAATAGTTATACGATGAGTTACATAAAACAAATAATTGGATTATTACAAGTAGATGAGTTCGTAGGAAAACACGAATTTATTGAAATCGCAAAAGGAAAATATAAACTACATACGGACATTAAAGGACTTTGGAGACAAGGTATGCGCGAAATAAAAGTAAAGAGAAATGGCAGAAAAAAGAACGATTGAACTTGAAATAAAGGATAATAGTAAAAGCCTTAAAGCACAATTAAAGGAAGCGCAAGCCGAAGTCCAAAGGTTAGCAGATACCTACGGGGCAACTTCGCAACAAGCTAAGGATGCAGCTAAGCGAGCCGCCGACCTTAAAGATAGAATCGGCGATGCAAAAGCGTTAACAGATGCCTACAACCCCGATGCTAAGTTTAAGGCATTCGGTGCTGCATTACAAGGGGTAGCGGGTGGATTTACTGCCGTTACGGGCGCTATGGGTTTAATGGGTACGGAATCCGAGGACGTACAAAAAGCAATGCTAAGGGTTCAAAGTGCTATGGCTATAACGCAAGGACTAAACCAATTAGGGGAGGCACGGGATAGCTTTAAGAATTTAGGCGGTCAAATAAAAGATGTAGCGGTAAAATTAGGAATTCTTACCGTAACTAAGGAGGCGGATGCAATAGCAACTACGGAACAAACCGTAGCAACTTCGGCTAATATAGCGGCAACGAATGCTCAAACTGCGTCAAATGCAGCGGCGGGAACTTCATTTAAAACTATGGGAACTTCGGCTAAAGTATCCCTAAACGGCATTAAAGGCGCGATTGCTGCAACGGGTATTGGCGTTTTACTTATTGCTTTGGGTGCTATGGTGGCGTATTGGGACGATATTAAAGCGGCGGTTAGTGGGGTAAGCAAAGAACAAAATGCTTTAATAGAAAAGGAAAAGCAAGGCGCAGAATTAGCGCAAAAGAAATTAGACGGATTCGCCTTGGAAGAAAAGGCAATGAAGTTAGCGGGAAAATCCGAACAAGAAATAAATAAACTTCGTCAACAACGGCTTAAAACGGCGGTACTTGAGCAGGAGCAGTACATAGCCGCGATGAAGCAAAAGAAAAAAATGGAAATCGAAGGGGAAAAACGAAACCTTGGAATTCTTAAAACGGTTGCGCGGGTTGGTATGGAATTAGCAACGGTAGGTCTAAGGTTATTAGCCGCTCCAATAGATGCTGCAATACTAGCCGTTAACTCAATGAGCGAAGCGTTGGGCTTTGGTAAAATAACTGCGTTTAGCATCAACAAGGAAATTTCTAAGTTTAACGAGTTTGCTGCGGGGGGTTTAAGTAAAATGGTTTTTAACCCTGAAAGCGTTAAAGCGGAAGGGGATAAAGCAATAGAAGAAGCAGAAGCGAAACTAAACACGTTAAAAGGTCAAGTACTAGATAACGAGTTGGCGATGAAGCAAGACAAAGAAAATGCCGCCAAAGGAAACGCAAAAACGCAAAAAGAAGTAAGCCAAGACCTTACAAACTTTTTAGATGCGCAGGAAAAAGACCGCCAAGCTAGAATAACGGACGCGCAGGAAAAAGAGTTACAGGAACTCGCCAATAAGTTTGACGAAATGTCTGCGCTTGCGGATAAAGCAGGGCAAGACACTACTGCGATTACCGAACAATACCAAAAAGACGTTATTGCGGTAAAGCAAAAATATAAAGACCTAGAATTAAAAAAACAAGAAGAAGCCAACCAAAAAGCAAAGGATTTAGAAAAGAAACAAAACGAGGAATTCTTAGCGCAAATAGAAGCCTTAGACGAAGCGAACTACCAAGCCAAACTAACGGAGCAGGAACGCGAATTAGGTTTAATCCGTGAAAAGTATTTAGCTATGGAGGAAATGGCTAAGGGCAACGCGGATGCCGAAAAGACCATAGCAATAGCCAAAGGAAGGGAGTTAGCGGATGTTCAAAAGAAATACGATGACGAAGAAAAGAATCGAAGAAATGAGCAAATAAATAAATACTTAGACCTAGCTAAAGGACAATTTGAAGCGTTAGGAAACTTGGCGGTTTTGTTTGGCGAATCTAGTAAGAAAAACCAAAAAAAAGCATTTAACGTTAAGAAGGCTGCGGATATAGCAGGGGCAACGATAGACACGTACAAAGCGGCTACGGCGGCTTATAGTTCAATGGCAAGTATTCCCGTTGTTGGTCCTGTTTTAGGTGGTATCGCTGCTAGTATTGCAGTAGCTACGGGAATAATGAACGTTCGTAAAATTGCTATGCAAAAGTTTGAAGGCGGAGGTTCGGTTTCAGGCGGTTCGGGTGGCGGTGGTTCAATTCCTACAATGGGCGGAGGCGGTGGAACTCCGCAAGCGCCTAACTTTAACGTGGTAGGAAATAACGGACTAAACCAACTTGCGCAACTTCAACAACAACCAACGCAAGCGTATGTAGTGAGTGGGGAAGTTTCAAGCGCACAAAGTTTGGATAGGAATAGAATACAAAACGCAACACTTTAACCAAATTAAAATTATTTAGATATGAGAATTATCGAATTGATAATAGACGATGAAGACCCGCAAAGCGGAATAGACGCGGTTAGCGTTGTACATTCGCCCGCTATCGAGGAAAACTTTGTAGCCTTAAAAAAACACGAAATCGAACTAAAGGAGGTAGATTCCGAAAAGCGTATTTTAATGGGTGCGGCTTTAGTGCCAAATAAACAAATTTACCGCAGAAATTCAAAGAACGAAGAATACTATATTTATTTCAGTTCGGACACTATTCGTAAAGCTAGCGAACTATTTTTAATTAACTCAAACCAAAATAACGCAACCTACGAACACGAAAAAAAGGTTACAGGTTTAAGCGTTGTAGAAAGTTGGATAATCGAAGATAGTAAAACGGATAAAAGCCGACTATACGGATTCGATTTACCAAAAGGAACTTGGATGATTTCGATGAAAGTAAATAACGAGGAAATTTGGAACGATGTTAAAGAAGGCAAAGTAAAAGGCTTTTCAATCGAAGGTTATTTCGCGGACAAGTTCGAAATGAGCGCAGAGGAAGCCGAAGCCACCGAGGTAATAAACGAACTAAAAAGGTTATTAGGAATCGAATTAGAATCTTACACGGACTACCCTAAACAAGCAATCGAAAACGCAAAGATAGCTATTAGATACGCAGAAGAAAACGGATGGGGGGATTGCCTCGAAGCCACAGGAAAAGCACGTGCAAACCAATTAGCTAACGGAGAACCGATTTCGGAAGAAACGATTTCACGGATGGCAAGTTTTGAACGCCACCGCCAACACTCTACACGCGAGTTAGGGGATGGATGCGGTAGGTTGGCTTGGCTTGCTTGGGGAGGGGACGAAGGTATAGAATGGGCGCAAAGAAAACTAGAAAGCATAAAAAGTGGCAAAGCAAACTAACGCAATTACTCACGTTCGAAAACCCAAGGTCAAACGTCCAAACGTACACGCCAAAAGTAAAACGAGCAAACTAAAAACGAGTAAGAATTACGTTAAACTAAATAAAGGTCAAGGATGAACGAAAACGGAAATAAACCACGAGCAGCACGAACAAGCGGTAAACGTGCTTGCCTATGCAAAGACGGAAAATACAGGCGTAAATGTTGTACGGGCGAACTACAAAATCAAGGTATCGGAGGAGATGTTACAATACCACAACCGCCCGCGCCGAATTGGAATCCACTACCATAAAAATGCAACAAACAAAAATCAAATAAGTTATTAAGTTATGAAAAACATTTTAGACAAAATTAACCGAGCGGACGAAATCCAAGCTAAAACGGAATTAAGTTCAATGCAATCTTTAGAGTCGGATATTGTAGAAATGCAATATGCGTTAAAAAAGATAAAAGAACTTAAAAAAGAAATTAAAGCGCTTTACGAAAATACTGCGGGTAAAATTGATACCGATTTAAGCGAATACGAAAGTAAATCTAAAGAGGTTGGAATGGAACCCGAAAAAGTAGAAGCCTTTAAGAAATTAAAGGAATTAAAAACGGAATTGGAAAACTTAATAAAATAAAAATGAAAAATAGCACACTTTTACAACACATTAAAAGCCTACTAAGCAAAGAAATTAAGTTAGAACAAATGCTTATGGGCGATGGGGTTACTAAAATCGAAGCGGAAACGTTCGAAGCAGGAAAAGAGGTTTTTGTAGTAACGGAAGACGAGCAAAAAATAGCCGTTCCTGTAGGCGAATACGAACTAGAAGACGGACGTATTTTGGTAGTAGTCGAGGAGGGTATTATTTCCGAGGTTAAAGAAAAAGAGGAAGAAGTAGAAGAGGTAGAAGAAGAAACCAAAGAGGAAGTAACCGAGCCTATGCCTGAAGAAGAAATGAGCGCCCCTGTATCTACTCCTAAAAAAACTATCGAATCAATCGTTAAAGAAACGTTCTTTAGCGAAATGGAAAAACTTAAAGAAGAAAACGAATTGTTAAAAGCTGAATTGGCAAAGTTATCCAAAGTTACCGAGACCGCAACCGAAGCGACCGAACTTAGCGAAACACCCGAACCAATCGCGTTTAACCCCGAAAACGAGGCTAAAGCGGACTTCGTTAAGATAGGCGCTAAAGCACCACGCGGAATAATGGATTCCGTACTAAACAAAATGTATAAATAATCTAAAAATTAGAAAAAATGCCAAATCCAAACATTACAACGTCTTACGCAGGTCAATGGGCAGGTAAGTACGTTTCTGCTGCTCTTTTGAGCGCACCAACTATCGAAGGCGGCGGAGTAACCGTTATGCCTAACGTAAAATTCAAAAGCGTTATCCAACGCCTTGAAACAACTAACTTTCTACAAGATGCAACTTGCGACTATAACAACGCAGGAACGGTAAACTTAACCGAGCGAGTTTTAGAAGTTAAAGATTTACAAGTGAACATGACACTTTGTAAAAAAGAGTTCCATTCAACTTGGCAATCTATCGAAATGGGTTACTCTTCTTTCGACACTTTACCAAAATCTTTTGCCGATTATCTAATTGCTTACGCTGCTGAAAAAGTTGCAGCCGCTAACGAAATTTCTATTTGGCAAGGTTCTGCATCAACTTCGGGTCAATTTGACGGGTTGTACGCCACCGCATTGGTAGACCCTTTATTGCCTGCGGGTCAATTAGTGCCGTCTTCCCCAATTACTCCTTTGAACGTAATCGGAGAATTACAAGCTATCGTTGACGCTATCCCTGCAGGACTTTACGGAAAACCCGACTTAAAAATTTACCTTTCTCAAAACTTTGTTAAAGCGTATATTTCTGCTTTGGGTGGTTTTGGTACTTCAGGTTCGGGTTCACTTGCTAACGCGGGTATCAATGCTCAAGGTACGCAATGGTATACTAACGGAAACCTTAGCTTTAACGGTATTCCAATCTTTATGGCTAACGGACTTGCTAACGATACCGCTATGGCTACAACTACTTCTAACCTTTATTTCGGCTGCTCGCTTTTGAGCGACACACAAGAGGTTCGAGTAATTGACACTTCAGCTACTTTGGGCGATGATAACGTTCGTGTTATTATGCGATATGCAGCGGGTGCGCAGTACGGAGTTATCGAAGATATCGTTGTTTACGGATAATCCATAACTAAAAATATAACGGGGTGGTGGATAAAACTGCCACCCTTTTTTTTTAACAATTAAAACTAAAATACAATGAGTTGCGATATTTCACACGGTAGAATTGAGCCTTGTAAAGATGCGGTAGGTGGGTTAAAAAACCTTTACATTCTTAATTACGGGCTTTACGATGAAACCGACATTACTTACGATACTACGGTAGGTTACGAAGACCAAATTACGGCAATTACTTTGCCTGCTTTGTCTTCTATTTACAAGTTTGAACTTAAAGGTACTAACTCCTTTGAGCAAACTATTACAAGTTCACGCGAAAACGGAACTACTTTCTTCGAGCAAGTATTAACCGTTACTTTGAAAAAGCAAGACGCAATTACCCACAAACAAATTAAACTTTTGTCTTACGGAAGACCAAACATTATCGTTGAAAACAACAACGGTCAATATTTTATTGCAGGACTTTTGCGAGGTATGGACGTAACTGCGGGTACTATTTCCAACGGAACTGCTTTGGGAGATATGAACGGTTATTCTTTGACTTTTACAGGACAAGAGGCAACCCCTGCTAATTTCCTAGATGCTGCAACCGAAGCGCAATTAGTAACTTTGCTTAACACGCCTACGGTAGTTAATTCATAAGATGTTCTAAAAAGGTAAAGAGGGGGTTAATAGCCCCCTTTTTTATTGCACAAAAAACACGTTAACGAGTTATACTAATATGATAGTAGTTCAACAAACTAACGTAACTCAAACGTTTAACTTTATTCCTAGGTTTGGAAGCGGTGTAACCTTAGAAATAACGGACGAAAACACGAACGTATCCGTACCCGTTGCGGGGTTATTTACTACAGGCGATTACGTGCATTCGTTTAGCGGTGTTTTACCAACCTTGGAGAATCATTTTTATTGGGCGGTAATTAAAGACGGAGGGGGAAACCTACTATTAAAGGAGCGAATGTTTTGCACGAACCAACCGATAGACACGTTCTCGGTTAACGATGGCGGTTACATTTCGAATACAACAACTAATGACTTCATAATGTATGAATAATGTTCACGTTTTACAATTAGCAGAATACCAACAGCCGACTATCCAAGAATCCAAACGCGATGCGTGGGTAGAATTCGGAGAGGATAATAACTACTTTAATTACCTTATAGATAGGTACACGAAATCCACTACAAATAGCGCGATAATAAATAACGTAAGCCGTTTAATTTACGGCAAAGGTTTAAGCGCCTTAGATGCTTCGCGTAAGCCTAACGAGTACGCTCAAATGATGACGTTATTTAGTCCTGAATGTTTGCGTAAAATGGTATTCGATAGAAAACTATTCGGGCAATTTGCTATGCAAGTTCATTACAACGAAAAGCACGATAAAGTATTAAAGGTTTACCACATACCTGTAAATTTATTACGTGCGGAAAAATGCAACGAAAAAGGCGAGATTACAGGCTATTACTATTCCGATAATTGGGAGGATGTACGAAAGTTCCCGCCAACTCGTTTTAGTGCGTTCGGTTACTCAAAAGACAAAATCGAAATAATGTTCGTTAAGCCTTACGGGGTAGGAATGAAATATTACGCTTACCCCGACTACCAAGGCGCGATACCTTACGCAGTTTTAGAAGAAGAAGTAAGCGACTATTTAATAAACGAAGTGCAAAACGGATTCAGCGGTACGAAGGTGGTTAATTTTAACAACGGAGTTCCGAGCGAAGAACAACAAGACCTAATTAGCCAAAAGGTACTAAGCAAACTTACAGGCTCAAAAGGTCAAAAAGTTATTGTTGCTTTTAACCAAAATCAAGAGTCCAAAACTACGGTGGACGATATACCTTTGAACGATGCACCCGACCATTACACGTACCTAAGCGAGGAATGTTTACGCAAAATAATGTTAGGGCATAACGTAACTTCGCCTTTGTTGTTTGGTATTGCTTCTTCTAACGGGTTTAGTTCAAACGCAGACGAACTGCAAAACTCGTTTATCTTGTTTAACAATATGGTTATTAAGCCTTTCCAAGATGAAATAATAGAGGCTTTCGATAGGATTCTAGCGTTTAACGGAATAGCCTTAAAATTATTCTTTAGAACGTTAAAACCTTTAGAATTTACTGATTTAGAAAACGCAACTACCGAAGAACAAGTAACCGAGGAAACGGGAGCGGATGCAACCGAACTTAAAGCACAAAGCACCGAAGAACAAATAGCGCTATCGTTACAGGAATTCGGGGAAGAACCGCAAGCGGATTGGCTATTAATAGACGAAGCGCCCGTAGATTACGAAACGGACGAAAAAGAAAACGCTTTGTTAAGGGGTGAAAAAAGTTTATTTTCTAGGTTAGTAGAGTTAGTAAATACAGGAATAGCATTCCCCAACGCAAAGTCCGAACAAGACGAAGTTATAGAAGGGGTTAAGTTTATTACTAGATATGTTTACGAAGGCGAAGACGGAGGGAAAAGCGGGAAGACACGTCCTTTTTGTAAGTTAATGAAATCTGCTAAAAAGATTTACCGAAAGGAGGACATTTTACGTATGAGCAAAGCCGTAGTAAATGGATTCTACGTTAATGCGGATGGCAAAGAAATCGGGTTTGGTCCACGCGGTAATTTAACGTACGATATTTGGTTATATAAAGGCGGTCCAAATTGCCACCACCGTTGGAATAAGCAAGTTTACGCGCAGTTCGATTCACGTTTTGGAATAGACGTAAATTCGCCAAACGCTAAACAAATAGCTGTTAGAAAAGCGGAAAACTTAGGATATACAATTAAAAATAACGCATTGGTTTCGACACGTCCTATCGATATGCCGAACCGAGGATTTTTACCTAAATAGAAATGGCAGAAGCATTACTAATAACGAGAGATGATTTAGTGCGTTTTACGGCACTAAACGGCAACATAGATACCGACACCTTTATTCAATGGATAAAAGTTGCGCAGGACATCCATATACAGCAGTACACGGGAACGGATTTACTTAATAAGATTAAAGCGGATATAGTAGCGGGAACTTTGGCTAACCCTTATTTAGACCTTGTCGAAACGTACTTAAAGCCTATGCTTATTCATTGGGCTATGGTTGAATACCTTCCGTTTATGGCTTATACAATGGCAAACAAAGGAATTTTCAAACATAGTTCCGAGAACGCGCAAAACGTAGAAAAAAACGAGGTTGATTTTCTTATTGATAAACAGAGGTATTTAGCGCAAAATTACACTGAGCGGTTTGTTCAATTTATGATTTTTTCGGGTAACACTTTCCCCGAATATTACACTAACACGAACTCGGATATTTACCCGAACACGGATTCAAACTATACAGGGTGGGTTATATGAAAAAGCAATACGAGCCAAAGAAAAGCAACATAATTAAGTTACAAAAACTTGTTAAAAAACTAACGAATGGAGAAAAAAATAAGCCAATTAACGGCAAAGGGCGCTAACCTAGCTTCTACCGATTTACTCGAAATTTCCGAAGTTACTGCGGATGGCTACGCGAGCAAACACGTAACGGGTTCGGAAGTAATTGCAGCCGCTCAAACGGGAATGCAAACCGAACTAATTTCGGGAACGAACATTAAAACGGTAAATTCAACGTCGTTACTTGGTAGCGGTGATATAACGATTCAAACAAACCCTAGCACAATCGGAACGGCTAACGGAACGGCAATTACAGGAACAACCATACAAATAAGCGCTTCCGTTTTGATTCCTGCGGGAACGTTAGTAGCAAATAATACTCTATACATAAAAGCATTCATCAACAAAACCGCGGGTACGGGGGTTACTACCCCACGTTACTACGTAAACACGGCTAACACTTTAACGGGCGCAACGTTACTTGGTGCGGGCGGCGGAATGTCGACAAGCGTTTATTTCCAAAGGTTCGAAAGAAACATTTTTTTCGATGGCACAAACTTAAATTCTTTTTTAGCGGGTACAAGTGCTGCAACTGATTACTCGTTAAGCGCAATAACGTTAACGGCTTTCAATCCATTGGTTGACAACTATTTGATTTTTGCAATAAGCAATGGAACGACAACACCCGACAACGGAAATTTCAAACGCGTAATAGTACAAAAATATGATTAACCTAACCAAAATTCAAGGCGGGTTTGTAATGCACGAAACCGAGTATTTACTAGAGGGGGATGCCGAAGTATTAGACACTACGCAGGCGCATTTTCCTACCGATAGAGGAACTATTTTGCTAGATACTTCAGTAACGATAGACGAAGAAGAATTTAGCACGATTCAATTATTTATTGATTACCTATACAAATGAATAACAAAGGTATAGCAGGAATGTATTTTATATTAGCTTACGCAGGGTGTTTTATAGCCTGCATAGAATCCGAAATGATTTACGTTCGTGTTTTGGCAGGCGCTTACGCTTGCTTACTTACCTTCCAACTTTTACAAAACTATGAAAACACTAACGATATTAACAACAACGATACAATCTAAATGGCTAACCTTAGTCAGTGTAATAGGAGCGTTTTTTATGCCTATTACAGGAATGTTATTGGCGGTTGGGTTCGCTATTTTTTTAGATACGATTACGGGTATTTGGAAAAGTCGTAAAAACGGAGTTCCTATACGCTCTAGAAGGTTAAGCGCGGTTATATCGAAAATGTTTTTATATCAACTCACCATAATTCTTTTTTTTCTTATTGATTGGTTCATTCTCAACGGAATTCTAAAGGCTATTTTTAACCAAGAATTACTATTAACTAAGGTACTTTCGTTGGTACTTATTTCGATAGAGGTTGTAAGCATTAACGAAAATTACAAAGCCGTTCGAGGGATAGACCTTTGGGATAGCCTTAAAAAATTACTAACGCGAGCAAAAGAATTAAAAGAGGATGCAGACGAAATTAGACACTAGTAAAATTATTCAAGTTCCGTTGGATAAATCGCAATACTTCCAAGAGGAAGCGACAAAAAAACAAATCTATTTGCACCACACCGCAGGCGGAGGAAACGCAAGGGCGGTTAGTAGGTTTTGGAATTCTAACGAAACACGGATAGCAACGGCTTTTGTTATCGCTAATAACGGAGAAATAGTACAATGCTTTTCAAGTAAGCATTGGGCGTGGCATTTAGGAATAGATGTCGAAGATTTTTCCCGTAATGGTGCGGCTTACCAAAACTTAAATAAGAGTTCGGTAGGGATAGAGGTTTGTAATTTTGGTCCGTTAAAATTCCGCAACGGGAAATTTTACAACTACGTTAACGGAGTAGTTGACCCGAAAAACGTTACTACTTTAGAACAACCCTACAAAGGTTTTTTACATTGGGAAAAATATACGGATGCACAAATAGAAAGCACCCGACAATTACTCGTTTACCTTTGCGATACGTATAATATTCCAAAGGCATACCGAAGCGAGATTTTCAAAATAGATAAAGAAGCATTTAATGGAACTGCGGGAATCTTTACCCACAATTCAGTTCGTAAAGATAAATCGGATATTTACCCTTGCCCTCGAATGATTGAAATGCTAAAAAACTTATGATTCGAATAATAGCGATTTTAAGCGTTTTAACGCTGTTTTCGTGTTCAAGTGAACGCAAAGCACAATACCACTACCGAAAAGCGCTTAAACACGGGCTAAAGGTGGTACAGGATAGCGATACGATACGCATAAGTACGTTGGATTCGTTCCCTGTAATAAAAAACGATACTATCGTATGGGAAAAATTCATAACAACGAAGGACACAATCGTAAATTTTAGAAACGTTTATGTGCCAAAAACACGTTGGCAAACCCGCATCGAATACAAAGAACGAATTAAGACGTTAAGAATTCAAGGTAAAACACAATGGAAGACGGCTAAAGCGGTTCAAGTAGTTAAATATAGAACTTCGTGGTGGTTAGTTTTACTTGCTTTTGTTGTTGGCTTTTTGGTTCGTCTTATTTTAACCCCTACTTTTCTAGGTAGAATCAAACTACTATTCAAACTATGGACGTAATTAAACACGGACGAAACATCCACGAATTAAGATTAGGGGGTAAAACCGCTCACGTTGCAATGTTATCGGACTTACATTGGGATAACCCTAAATGCGATAGGCAATTACTTATGAAGCATTTAGATTTTTGTTTGATAAATGATATTCCTGTAATTATAAATGGGGATTTCTTTTGTTTAATGCAGGGGCGCGGGGATAATCGACGCAATAAATCGGATATTAGACAAGAACACAACAACGCAAGGTACTTAGATTCAATAGTAGAAACTGCGGTTGAATGGTTTTCACCTTACGCCGAAATCATTAAAGTTATAGGATACGGAAACCACGAAACGGGTGTAATTAAATACCAAGAAACGGACTTACTACAAAGGTTTGTTGATTTACTTAACTATAAAAACGGAACTCAAGTTTATACGGGTGGCTACGGAGGTTGGATAATTGTTAGGCAAACCTTCCACTCAAACGTTTCTTTAAGTACGAAAATAAAGTATTTCCACGGTAGCGGAGGCGGTGGCGTAGTTACTAAAGGAGCGTTAAACCTTACCCGCGCTTTGGAAATGTACGAAGATTTCGACGTTTTTTCAATGGGACATATACACGAAAACAGCGCACGTAATGACGTAAGGGAATGCCTAAACCATAACG
>Ga0207937_1000095_pt1 | contig 28003 bp, 33 predicted proteins | sample LakMenEpi04Sep11_FD_150668 | JGI IMG/M metagenome (GOLD analysis project Ga0207937, IMG submission 150668) | Freshwater microbial communities from Lake Mendota, WI - 04SEP2011 deep hole epilimnion (SPAdes) | ecosystem: Environmental > Aquatic > Freshwater > Lentic | place: Lake Mendota, Madison...
CTTCCCGCTCCACCAGCGGGAACAGGCGCCGGGCCATGACGGAGGCGATGGCATCAGCCAGGGGCAGGTGCTCCAGCACCAGAGCATTGCGGGCCTTGAGGGCAGTGCGGCTGAGCGCTTGTGCCGGCTGCTTGCGGCGGGATGGGGAAAGCGGGGAAGCCATCTGGGGACGGCAGAGAACCCCACCCCCAACGGCCAGCCGCAGCGCCGCGGCAAGGACGCCCCGCAGGGGCGCATGGCCCGATCCTTGACGCGGCGTGAGGACCGGCCGAGGGATGCGGTGGGTGTGCGCCGGCCCGGTGGCAACCAAAATCCCGACACCTGCTCCTGCAGCCACGGTGAGCAGCAATCACTGCACTGCTGAGGATTAAGAATCTGAAATTGCTCAAGCACCCAATATCAGGGTGAGTGCTTGGAGCGTCTGCGGCCGATCAAGCAGATATTCTCGTCAGCAAGGCAAGAATCAAGGTTGACCGAGGCGGGGCGGATCCATCGTGGCTCCAGACTTTCGACGGGGAATCACCCAAGCCCAAGAGCCATGATCGCCGCCTTGGTTGGGCTGTCATAGAACTGCCATTGAATAGCGGTTAGGATGGCATCGGGGATATCGGCAACATCACGCTTGTTCTCGCTTGGGATTAAGATTTTCTTGGCTCCAGACTCCACCGCAAGCTGCATCCGCTCAGGCAATGAGCCGACTTTCAGAAGAAGGCCCTGGATGCTCATCTCGCCAAGGATGACAGTCTGGTCGAGCACTGGTTTGGCGAGAATGGCTGAAACCAAAGAAACAAAAAAGGCGACAGCCGTTTCAGATCCTTCCTTGGCCTGATTCAGATTGATGGCCTGAATGCTGAAGTCGTAGCCCTTGAGATCGTGAGTGATTCCAAGATTGCGAAGATTTGCCTTGAGGTAGGCATCGGCAGTTTTAATCGCCTCTTTCATCTTGGTGGAGAGACTCCCCAGCGGGATGATCCGCCCTGAGCCCATGTTCATCTGAGTTTGCAGGAGGAACAGGGCAAGTCTGTTGTCGGCTACATCCGTGCCGATGGAGTACACACTGCCTGGCGGCAAGCCCCCCTCGGCGATTAAGGCACCACCACCAGATTCAGGCAGCGAAACAAATGTTTCTTGCCCCGTCTCGCGGTCCACAAAAGAGAAGCTTGTGTCCCAGTACTCAAGTCCACCCATCTTCTTGAGTTGCTCCTTCACTCGCCGCCGCATCTCCATCGCGTAAGTCAGATACTCTTCGATCTCATCCTTCGAGACATCTCCATCGGGATGCAGAAGTTTGATGAGACCAGAGACGATCTTTCGGACAGCCTTCTGGTCTCTACCCCCTAAGTGACCGCCAAAGCGGAAGTCTCGCTCGGCGTAGTCAGCGTAGCTGCGCTTACGCAATTCACGGAAGACCTCAGCTAGGTAGTCGGTGACCAAGCCGAAATGACTGGTGTAGGCGGCATCGGAGGTTTTCTGGAACTCCCAGCCAGGTATATACGCATGGATGCGGTCGTAGAAGGCGGTATCCATCTCTTGGGGCATGGGATAGAAGAGATTGGATGTCCGAACAATCGTCTCGATGTCTCCATCAATGTTGCCGACAAACACAATCGATCCCTCAGCGGTGATGATGTCGCGTCCCCTGCTGAAGGCGCCATCTTCCATGTAGCCCTTCATGATGTTGAGTCCACTCTTGTCTGTAAAGCGGATGCCAGCTGCTTCATCGAACGCCACCACATCCCAAAGACACACCAAACCACGCTGACCTGAAGAGAGATTGACGAACATCTGTGCCGTGGTTGCCTGCCCACCTGAGACGAGATGACAGTAGGGACTCATCTGCTGATAAACAAAACTCTTGCCGGTACCGCGCGGGCCAAGCTCCACCGAGTTGAAGTTCTTCTCCACGAAGGGCAGGAGCCGCAGCATGTAGTGGAACTTGCGTCGTTTCGTGTAGTAGGGGTGATTCGGCTCGTAGCCCATCGAGCGCATCAACAGATCAAGCCATTGATCCCGTGTAAAACGCCGACGAGCTTCGATGAAGCTCTCTACATTGCGGTTGGAGAGCTGGATGGGCCGAATGCCATCGACAAAGAAGGGACGATTCTGGCCTCTGAAAATGAAGGCGTCGTCATAGCGCAACGACACTTCAGCCCAAATGCCACCAAGCAGCAGCCGATCATGAGCGCGAACATCAGAATCTTCGATGTTGATGTAATCGAGGTTGAGATTTGACAGACGTGCCCAGTACTTGTCATGAGTTTCAACAAGCTTGACGTCAATCTTGTCAATGATCTCGTAGGTGGTATGCTGCTTGATTGCTGATTTTACGACCTCGCGCTCATCGGGCTTGACATACTTTGAGGCAAGAGTCTCACGGACAAACTCCAGCCCCTCATTGATCACATCCTCATCCGTAGAGGCACAGTACTTACCGAGCAGGAACTCGATCACAAAGGCCGGTACGCCAAAGGCGGAGCGCATGCGCCTGAGCAGATCTTTGCGTACGACCAGGCCTGGGAAGACGTCGTTGGCGAGCAGGTCGAGCTCATCGAGGGTGATGGGAGTGTCGTTCATGGGATGCCTCGCTTACATGTCTCGGCCGATGGTGAGCTTGATCCCGCCCGGCGGGAACTGCTCGCCTGTGTCGCGATCACGGATGTCGAGCTCCAGCAGCTCGCCCTTCTTGAAGCTCTGGGTCGTCTGGAAGAACAGGGTGACGCTCTGCTCCCCCTTACCGGGCTCCAACACCAGTTCCTTGGGTTGCGGACTGGCAAGCACGCGCTCCCCCGGTTCTGTGCCCACATTCTGGCGGCGTACATCAAAGCAAAGGGTCCGCCCGATGCCTGTGAACAACGACATCTGACCTGCAGCACCTTCGATCATTGGGCGAATCACAACCTTCACCCCGGTACGCATGAGCTCGTAGGTGGGTAGAACCACTTCAACACCGATGCGCTTGTCCGCCTTGGCTGCGCTCTTGGACACCAGGTGGGGAATGATCAACTCCTGGAGGGAGGCGCCGCCATGGGAGAACGACTTCTCGGCCATGAAAAAGGCCAGGCCTGGTGGTACAGCTACACGCACAGTGGAATCCCAGGAGCACTGGAAGGTGGCCAAGGGCACATCGGCTTGGGCTGGAATTAGCGCATAGCGTTCTTTGCGGACCAGACACCAGCCTTTGTCGCAAGCAACCTCAGCGGGGAGCTTCGATTCCTCCAACAGAATGAAGCCATGATCCGTGAGTACATGAATGAGCTCATATCCCCAGCGGTGCAGCGTGCGAATCAGTCGAGCGATCCGATCCATCTCGATGTCGAGATGTCGGATCAACGTGGCTGCACTGCCGTGGCCAATGTGATCGACTTGATCATGGCCCACCACAACGAGCAAATTGCCGAGATCATCGGGCGGCTGGTTCGTGACTTCGATCGCTTCAATCTGGCGGCAGTCGGCACCAAAACTCTCCATGAACTTCATGCGTTCAGAGCGCTGGGAGCAGTCTTTTCCGTTCACAAACGGCTGCAGATTATTGGCGCCTACCTTCAGGGCCACCTCCGCGCCTGAGATCGGCATCAGGGCGGTCATGCCAATGGGAGTGATGGTGGGCAGCTCGGCCAGCATTGGCTCAACGGCCACGTCCTGCCCCTTCAACAGACCTGCGATGGCGAGGGCGCAGTCGTAGCGGAGGGCATCGACGATGATCACGGCCTGGCGCTGGCTGACTCCCCAGAGCCCCTGCTCCAGCTTGGCTGTGACAGCCGGCACGCCATCAATGGCCGGTGTTTTGCTGGTGGCATAAGCCTTGAAGAAGCGTCCGTTGAGCGCATTGGTATAGGCCGCATAGGAGCGATCTGCGATCTGGGAGATGGCATGGAGGCCCAGATCCTCTGCATCTCGCCGGAGCACCACGTGTTGCCGTTCGATGCCCAGGGCGTTGCTGAGGTACACCTGGGCCAGATCCCCGCAACCGGTGGCGCCGGCGGCTTGGTGCTCCCCCAGCCGGCATTGTTCGACGAAGCCTGCCAGGGCCAGCAGAGCGCCCCAGCCACCGATGGGGTTGTCGCTGGAGCGGGCATACTCCGCCTCCAGCTTGATCAGCTCCTTACGTTCAGCCAGGAAGGCCTCGGTTTCGGAAATCTTCCCGGCGGCTGCCTCCAGCTCGGCTCGCACCTGATCCCAGCGCTGCTGCACCAGGTGGGGGAAGGCAAAGGAGAGACCCTCTCTGGTGCTGGCCCATACGCTCAGATCCAGATCGGCCTCAACGGCAGCGATGCAGTGATCCCAGGCGGCTCGGCCCTGGGAATCCCTCAACCAGCGCTTGAGGAGGTCTTCCATCAGGGGCCGAGCGGCGAGAGGCGGCAGTCGATCGGCAAAGGGGAAGTCGGCCGGCTCGCCGTAACCCTGGAAGGTTTCGGTGAGGGCAAGGGTGGCCACGAAGGCCTGCAGCCATTCGACTGGCGATGGGGTGGGGTGCACGAATCCATAGCGTTCCTGCACAGCGGCCAGAAACTCCGCGGTCAGGCCTTTGGCCTCCAGTTCAGCCCAGGTGGTTTCTGGATCAATGGCCAGCTGGATGAGGGTCTGGTCGGCATCGCCAAGCAGCCGGTTCTGGGCGATGGCGGGTGTGAGCTGTGCCTGCCAGAACTCTCGCGGCCGCTCCGCGAACTTGGCGGTGTACTTGGCCAGCAGGGAGTCGTGCCCTCCCTCATAGAGCTTGCGCTGTTCAGCTGCTGCCGTGGTGAGGGGAACCCCGGCCTCTCTGAGGAAACGGAAGAGGGTCGGTCGTTTTCCGCCGATCCTCCAGATCAGTCCGGCAACGCGAAACTCCTCAAGCAGCTCCAGGTGGTGCTCTCCGCGCTCCCCGGGAGTATCCAGTCGATCCTCTGGCAGAGGGAGATACAGGAGAAAACGCTGCTCGCTACGCTCAGCAGGGGGCACGTCTGCCATGACGGAGTACACCTGATGCTTCAGCCACACCTGGCCGTGGTGGGTGCAAGCCTCGTACTCGAGCAGCTGCACGGGAACCTGAGCAAGGCTTTCAAGGTGACTGCGAAAGGCGGGGAGCAGGCGAGCGAATTCGCGGCTGGGATCAAACCAGAGGCAGACGTTGGCCCGCTTTTCGAGTTGAAAGCGCTGCAAGATCTGGGCGGTGAGGGCATCAAGAATCAACTTGGCCCTCCCGCTATTCGCAACACACCCGCGGTCTGCAACGGCGCAATGTTCACCACCACGCCGTCATCGAGATCAGGCCGCCAACCCTGCGGCTGTTCTGCTTCCGCCTTCCAGGGGGTACGGATGCGGCAGTCGCCGGGTGCTGGAGGCCCGTTGATGCCCTCCTGGATCCACTGGAGTTTTTGATCGAGCAGCTCGGCCTCCTCCTGGCGGCCTTGCCAGAGCAGGCGATCGTCGGTGCGGCCTTCTTGGCTGGCCAGGCCAGCTTCGCGGCGACAGTGAGCGATGGCATCGCGAAGGTGGGTGCCGCGCAGCTTGGCCAAGCGCTCGTAGTCAAATGTGTAGTAGCGCACCAGGGCCCCGAAGGCAAAATCACCACGGCCCTGGCTGCTGGCGATGTGCCAGAGGATCGGGCGGCTTTTGTAGAGCGACTCGTGGTACTCGAAGAACACATCGTTAAGCCATTCCTCAAGGCTGGCCGTGGAGCGATAGCCCTTGGCGCGGCGCTTGAGTTCGTTGGTTAGTGCCACTTCCAGCGCATTGGGATCTTGTTGGGGGAAGAGCTGGTGGAGCTCACTGCGCACGCGATCAATCAGTGCTGGTTCCCCCGCCACAGCCTGGAACGGCACGATGCCGTCTTGATCGGCTTCCACGACACGTTTGACGGCGTGGGAGATCAGGCGCCAGACATGCTCCATGCGCTTCTGGGCCGTGTCTTTACGCTCCATGGCGACCCAGAGCACTTCGGGTGGCCGCTCGCCCATGGTGGCTTCGATCTCAGCGCGATGGGCTGACGAAATGCCATAGAGCTTGTAGGCCTCGTCGTTGAGCTGCGCATAAAGAGCCTGGATGCGCGATTCTTCACTGGCTTCTTGCTCGGCTAGGCGATCGAGCCGTGAGGAAAGATCGAGAAGGGCGAGATCCTCATCCAGAAGCCATGGGCGTGTGAACCGAGTGGAGGTTTCGTTGCCGGTGTCCCAGCAAGCCTTGGCATCGTGGATCTGGCGGGCGATGGAGACGATTGTTTCTCGCTGAGCTGGATTCGGCTCCGGTATGGGCAAGCGCTTGATCACACCCACTTCCCAGGAGCCAAACGACATCAGGCCCTTGAGCAGGTACTCAGCTGGGGCAGAGTTGCCTAGGCCAAGCAGAAACCAAGTATCTTCGGCATTCTTAGGGAAGATGGATGGACCTTTGTCCGCAAAGATGCACCCCTGTGGAAGAATACGGAGATTAAAGCCACGTTGCGTGCGACGAGGCCACGTAAGGCCGGGCTTGAAATACTCGCTTTCATTGCGTATTACAGATCCCTCGAACTCGCGAATCGCATGGCCGTGATATGCCCAATAAATGATCAAGTAAACATCAGAGTAAAACCTAGAGAACCCACCACCCTTAGCAAAAGGAACCCAATCCAGATCTTCCCCAATCGCATCAGGCAAGACTTCCCAATAAACGCGGACGAAGCGAGGGTCTGCAGCAGTCGCCAATCCTTGAACGGCCGAACCTGTGGACGGATCAAGAGATGTGGCTTCCCGAAAAATGTGAGAAACCAGGCTAACGCCGCGGTAGTCAAGTGGGGATCCATCTCTGACTCCAAAATCCCTGCGTGCAACTTCCACCCTTACGTTGTTTTTCTCCCCGCGCAGAGCCTGCACAAACTCCTGCTCCCGTCGATCACTCTCTGCTTTCTTGCCACCTTTGAAACGATCCAGATCAAAGAAGGCAGCCTTATCGGCTTCTGTGACCACGTAATAAGCCCTCTCAGCCTGCTCTCGGCTGGTATCAATTCCTTCACGGGCTTGGAGGGCTTGGATGGTGGGCACCATCAACTCTCGACGCAGATCGCGATCCCCGAGAATCTCCTTGAGATTGACTCGCCGCCGCTCAGCCATGGTTCACCTCCCAGCGCTCAAGCGCCCGATCAGACCACTCCGCGATTAGCTCTGTTAGCGACTCGTAGTTCTTGCGTAGCCGACCTTCTTCGCAGGCTTCGAAGTATCGATCCTCATCAATCCGTCGCTCATAAACATCGAGAGGCAATAGGTCGTTCTGCATCAGGATCAGATTGGCGACTATGAAGGCAGCGCGACCATTCCCCTCGCGGAAGGGGTGAATCGCCAGCAACTCATTCATCACCTCACTGGCAAAGGCGAAAACCGCGCTGTCGTCGCTGGAGATCAGAGGTGAGCGGCTAAGCACATCCCTTTCCAGCACCTCCATCAGTGGTTCAATGCCACAGGGCGGCAGAGGCCACTTGGTTGGCCCATCACCCTTGTGCAGGTCCACCAGTCGCCACTGGCCGGCGAAGGGATAGATCGCACCCATCAACTCGCTGTGGATCTGGCAGAGGAGCTGAATGCTGAGTGGAACTGGTGTCTCGCGCAACACAAGGCCGGTGACCAGCTCCATCGCTCGCGACACACCTTCATCTTCTCGGCGTTCAATCTCTTCCCGATCGAGGCAGCCGGCGTAGTTCAACACCAGGCCATCGCTGGTTGAGATCCAATCCCAGCCGCGCGTGTAGGCCTGCCATGGGTTGGCGACCACCCGCGGCGATGTGGGAGCGACGGTTACCTTGGCTAACTGATCGGCATGGGATTTCTCCAATTTGCGTTGGCTGTTGGGAACGACATAGAACTCCCCTGGTCGAATGGCCTGGTAGTACTCGGCTTCGCGCTTCCCGGTGCCGGTGCGAAACCGGAAGCCAAAATCCCTTTCCTGCCAGCGCCATTGCACACGGCCAGCTCCAGCACTTGTTGGGTTGCTCATGTCATTCCCCCCTTGAGAACCAGGGCAGCTGCCTCCACCGTGGCGTCATCGAGGACGCCATAGCCCAGATCAAGCATCACCAGTAGCGGATTGCGTTTGAGAAGAATCTCCGTGCGCAGTTTCTCAAAGGTCTTGTTCGTTGTGAATGTGGATGACACCAGTGCGCCCACATAACCTTCATTCTCTACTAGTTGTGTAGCACGCTCTATGAAGGCCGCATAGTTATCGTTTTTTGTAAAGGGATAGGCAGCTGCAACAAACCTCCGTACTCGCTCCCGATTTACGAATTTGCCATAAGGCGGATTCATCACCACCACATCGAAGCTCCTCGCCAAGATCTGGAGCAGCTTCAGGCCACGGGCTGTGTCTTCTGCGAACAGGCGTTCGGCAGGATCGCTGGCCTCTGCGCCAGCCACCGCCTCGATCGCACTGAGCAACTCCTGCTGAATGGCCTGGGCTTCCTCCTCGAGGGCCTGGCGTTGGAGCACCAGCTGCTGCACTCGCTGTTGGTCGAACTCGTCCGAGAGACCACCCGCCTCAAACAAGGGCAACGCATCGGCACGAATGACTTTCCCCAGCCCCTTGCGCTTCGCCTGCGTATCTACCCAGTCATCCAGTACTGTCTCCACTCCTTCTTTCACCTGCACCAGACTGCCCAGCTCCCCCACGTTCTGCAGGTTGTCCCACAGCACCTCAAACAGGCGTTGCTGAAGTTCCGGAGCGCCGAGCTTGGCAGATAGTTTTCTGGTGAGCGCATCGAGCGGCTCCTTGCCCACGGCCACGGCATTGGCCACCACCAGGTTGGTGCGCTTCACCTGAACGTCGGTGGGGGAGAAGCCCAGGCCAAGAGCTGCTTCCTTTGCGGTGAGCATCATCCCGAGCGATGCGATCTGAATAGCACGAGGATCAATATCGATTCCGAATAGATTATTCTCCACAATCGCAGCCGGAATTTCAGCCGCTGTTGCCACGGATGGATCCGCCGGCCAGCCTTCTTGGCCGGCACGTTCGATCTCTTCGAGATACATGCGTAGGAACAGGCCAAAGGCGTACTGCCCGAAGTGCATCGTGCCGCAGGCTGGGTCGAGCAGGGTGATGTCACAGGCGCGTTTGAACCGCTGCACCTCGCCCGTATCACTGACCCGCACGTAGCGGATGCGCTCGCCGGTGCGGGGTACCAGGTAGTCGGCTCTGATCGGCCCACCACTCCGCTCTGACGGCAATGGAGGTGGGCCGTGAGGTTGAAGCACCGAATCCGGATGCATCTGCAGCCAAAGCCGGCCCAATGTGTTGTCGACCAAGGCTTTAACAACCCAGGCAGGCGTGTAGAACTGATTGATCACGGACAGCTCATAGGAGGTGCGCGGTATGCCTTTGGTTTCGTCACGGACACGTTGCTTTTCAGATTTCTGTTCGCCTGGCGCCGCTTTGCCCACAAAAAACTGGTAAACCCAGCCAAGAAAGTCAGCTGCGCGATAGGCCTCAACTGGCAAATCGGTGTTGATCATGCCGATCAGTTTCACCAATGCGGCATGGGTGGGCCAGACACAGGCATATTCATGATCAGGATCAAAAAGCAGTCGGATCTCCTCGTTGATCTGGCTGTAGGCCGCTTGCAAGCCGTCGCGTAGCAATGCTTCTTCTGCATCGTCGTCGTACTTGTAGCGGGACCCACCGGCGGCGCGCACATCCCTCAGGAAACGGGATCTGTCCTGGCCTGGGATCGGTGTCAGCACTTCGGTTGCTTCCGGTGCGCCACTACCTGGAGGCACGAGGAACAGCACATGGCGGGCCTCCATGGCCTTGAGACCCACCAGCCTGTTGAGCGTGGTGTAGGTGAGCTCGCGCAGCACGTTCTCGTAACCGCGTTTGGGTGTTCCTTCCGCAGCGCTGTCGCGTACCAACAGCGCCTCCACCCGCTGCCGTGTGCCTACAGCCTCGGGGCCAAGCGCCATCGTCTCCAGGGGAGTGACCTTGCCGGCAGCATCAATCCCGAGCCGCTTGAGCTGTGCGCCAAGGTCGGTCTCCAACAGCTTGCGGGCCTTGGGCACCCAGCTCTTCACCGCCTCTTTGTGCTGGTCGCTGAGAGCGACCTGACTGGCTTCCATGGCCTTGCTCATGTCACCACCACCACCAGTCCTTCTTCCGTGATCTTTCTCTTCAGTTCCTCGGCAACGGCTTTGAGCGCTTCATCCACCTCTTCAGGTCGGTTGAACCGTTTGCCCGCAAGCGAATTGCTGGCTTGCCATTGCCAGGTTTTTTCCGTAGGAGCTGGGGGCTCCACCAGATCCCGCAGCGCTGCTTCCACCTGGCGCCGGTAGGCCGGCAACGCCAGGCTGGCCTGCTCCAGTGAGGAGAGGCTGCGAAGGGCGCAGGCGCTGAGGAGCGCTTGCGTGGTCGGCACGGTGAGCGGTGGGTAGTGGCAGGCCCTACCGGAACCAAACACTGCAGACACGACCGTGTCTCGCTGGGGACTGGGTGCCTGCTGGTAGGCAGCACCAGCCTGGATGGCCTCCAGAGTCGCCGTCGCGGCCATGCACACGGCTTCATAGGCGGTGCTGTAGGCCTCTCGGTAGGCACTCCGGGCCTGCTCCATCGCCGCTCGATAGTCGCCCCATCGGCTGACCACAGCCCGATCACTCACCAGAGCAGCCATGTCCTGAAGGGCCTGAGCCAGCTCTTGCTGCTGCGGGCTGTCCTCGGGAACCGGATGGTTCTTCACGAGCTCCACCAGGCGCCGGCTGAGCTCGAACTCCTCTGCTCGCTTTGCTGCCAGGAACGTCTCCAGTTCAGCCAGGCCGCCGTGGAGTGCCTTCCACTGCGCTTCACCAGCCAGAAACTCGCTCACCGCCGTGGTGGGATCCTTGGCTGTGAGGGGTTTGGTCAAAGAGGCCTCAGCCGTCAAGATGGCTTCAGCGATTGGGAGGCCTGCGTCAGCACGAGCTTTGGCATCACGCAGACCTGATTGAAGCGCTGCACCGAGCTCTCTCACCGCACCAGCAATCGCGTTACCCGACTCCGGAATCCCATTGACTCCCATGGCGATCAAGGCCTTACTCGCTGCCTTGATCTGCTCAACGGAAAGGCTGGTCTCAGCAACGCGGAAGGTGGCTTTCTTGAAGTTGGTGATCTTCAGGAAATCATCCGCACTGCCCTTGTAGTCGTAGATGGGTACTGCTCCTGTGGGCGACGGGCGCTCCATGTAGATCGCCCCAGCGCGGAAGCAGGCTGCCAGCACCAGGCGAACCATCTCACTCGGCCAGCCGAATGGTGCACGCTCAAACCCCTTGAAGCCTTTGCAGTCCCTTGAATCGAGCAGCGCGGAACCCGTGGGATCGAGATCTTCGTCCTCCAGATCTCTGATCACCTCCAGTACGATCTGCACCAGCGTGGAGTCGCGTTGCAAGGTGCCTTGGGTATCGAAGAGATCAAGGTCACTGGCAACCTGATGCAGTGCCGCATTGGCAGGATTTAAAAGGTCACGAATGTCATTGCTGAAGTCATAGGTTCGATCGGCAGGACCAAAGCGGGAGTAGACATTGGGGATCACGGACCCGATGGCCTCACCAACTGGAGTTTTCAGGTCCGTTGCGGCTTCCAGCTCAATCTCCTGGCCTCCATAGAACACAACGCCGCCTAAGAAAGCCCGCTCCAGATCTTGAACCAGAGCATTTCTAAGCTCATCACGTTCTTTGCGCTTCTCTGAAAGGGCGTCCTGTGTTTCTTTGGATGAATCCTCTGTGAACCGCTTGTCCCCTGTTACCTGGACCAAGGCCTCGTGGCGCTTGAAGCGTGCTTCAAGGGCATCTGTTGGGTTAGCCACCCACCAGATCCGGCGGCCTTTGACGCCCGCGGCCTGGTTCTCACCGCGAATCTCCTCGATGGTTTGCTTGCGGCCAGGGGCCAGAGGCGAGTAGAAGTTCACCTCTATCTCTGGCCCGGACGCGATAGCTTCGCCATCGAGGGCAACAGCGTAAGAAAAAGGAGTTTTGGTTTTGCCATAGGACACAGCGAAGTTGGGTAGCCGTGTCTTGGTGATCAAGTCGCTTTTGCAGAGCAGTTGGGACGTTCGCCGCACAGTGGCCACACTGATGCTCTTTGGTCCGCCAGTACGCACCATCTCCTGGATCGATTGCTCGATCGTGCGCTCACGCTCACTGAGAAATTTCCACTCTCCAGTTGCTTCATCGCGAGCGACATAGCCGGCCTCCTGCAGCTTGGTCAGCGTTTCTTCGACGTCCCCCCGCAGGGGAATGAAGTCTTCAGAAAGACTGCCTACCAGTAGCTTGGCCAGGGTTTCAGGGATTCGGGGAACCCAGGTGATGCGCTGAAGCAACCAAAGGACCTTCAAGACCCTTGCCGGGGCCAATGGAGTTCCCCGCACCCGTTGATCGGAATCCTGAATCGCCTGAATACCGGAGGCACCAAGATATTCCTGGGAAATCAAATCATTGGCAACGGCATCAAAGACCTGGTCAAGGCTGGCAATCACTCCGATCTGCTCATCGGCTACTTTCTGGAGAGTCTCCATGCTCACCGAGATCATTGAGCGCACTCCTCCGGAGAGGCGAAAACCAGAGAGTGCTTCAAAGATGTCTTGTGAGAGTCGAATCTGGTGCGGCAGGAATGGATAGCATTCAGTGAATGCCTGCGCGGTAATATCGCCAAGCCGACGGCTCGCCTTGATGTCGGCTAGCTGGGCAATGCCTCCCTCTTTCTCATTAAATAGACTTCGCAACTCGGCTTCTTTTGCAGGCTTCTTCTTCAGAATCCTTTCAGACACAACACGGTTGATCTCATCAGAAATGAGTTGTGGCTTGAGCTCAAAACGAGCATTTAGTCGCCCAACAAGAGCCGGCTGGAAATTTGTGCGATCCACAACCTTCTCCAGATCTTGCTGGCTCGTCACGATCAACCAGACCTTGCCCTTGCCTTTATTCCCAATCATCTCGGCTAGAGCATTTAACTCGCCGATCTTTTCATTGGAATCGCCAATGAACGTGCCCATCTCGTCGATGACAAAGATGAGGTGCTGGACCCTTCCGCCACTTGGCCTCTGCTCGTCTACCCAGGCAACCAGTTCGTCAGCAATGCCTTCGGCGGTGATCGTTTCGTGGCGGAACTGATCAGATAAGGACTCTTTGGCTGCACGTTGATCAGGATAGTTGTCAGGATCAACATCTGGCAGTATCTCTCCAAGGCGCCGTCGCACAGTGGATAGATCACCTCGGCCTTGCTGAGATGTCCAAGCCGCTCCATAGCGGCTCTCATAGACTTCAGATAGTTTACCAAGCAGGCCTTTCTCTTGAAGGCGACGTTCAATGCGGGCCACAACATAGTTATCCGAAAGTCCAAGACTTCGATAAAACTCACCAAGCAGAATCTCACCTACAGAGTTTGGATTGGTCAGAGACTGCCGGCTTTTGATCTCAAAGGCGATCGTTTTGCTCTGCGTGGTCTGTTTAACTTCGGCCAGTCGAAGCTTGAGGTCTTTCCCACGAGGGGTATCAGACAGGTGTTTGATGAATGCGTCAATGCAATGCTCACCTGTAGCCGCATCGAGCACATCATTCTGCAGCAGATAGCCGAGCACCTTGGCGAAGTGAGATTTGCCAGAGCCAAAGAAGCCCGACACCCACATGCCCATCACATCCCTTGGAGATCCTCCTCGTCGCAGCGTGTCGCTTATCTGAGTAAAAGTGTCGAAGATAGTCTTCAATTCCGACTCGATCTTGTCGGTAACAACATACTCACGGATTTCCGTGGTCAAAGTAGATGGGTCGAAAACCTTGACGACACCCTCAACCTTGATGCCAATGTCCCGCTTGATTGTTTCGCGTACGGTCGTCATCATGCGCCTCCCTTCATGAGCAGCTTGACAGCGAGATAGTTGCCGCCATCCGCCTGGTTCATGAAGTAGAGCTTTCCACCACGGTCCTCACCCGGAAACGCAATCGCAATCCGACAATGCAGATTGCGAAGATCACGAAGTAGTTCGCCGAAGCGAATGAGTGGGAACAGGGACACTGAGGAGTAGGCGATCACGGTCCCACCAGGAATTTCGGCCGCCAGATCAGCAATCGTTTCAGGCAGTTTCTGCTCGACACGTGAAGCAAGTCCTTGGAGCAGCCAGTGAAAGTCGTCGAATTCGTCCTCACATAAGTCTGCAATCGTTGCTTCGTCGTAGGCGTCAAAAAGAAATCCGCTGAGGTCAAGCAGGCGATAGGAGTGACCCATTGCCTGAAGTTGTGGCGAGAATGAATCAAGTAATTGCTCACGAAAGTCTAACTCCTCGCTAGGAGGGTAGACCAGGAGGATGGAGTTGTCTGTCTTTACCGACCCCTCTTCCCGCAGCGGCTCCTTTAGCAGCTCCCGGAGGGCTTGGAACCCTTGGATCATGGCTCGTGCCTTTCCAGGTCAAGCTCGACGACGTCGGCTTGCATACGAAACCCCAGCCTACCCTGCCTGCTGAGCTCGCTCAAGCCGTCGATCACCTCTTGGCTGTCCAGCCCGATCAGCCTGAACCAGGGCGAGCGGACGATTTGGAAATCCTTTATATTTGCAAGCCTCAGCGCACGAACCAAGAGCCTTGCAGGTGCCGCATAAAGAGCAGGCCGTACACTCGTTTTGGAATAGATTCCTTTAGCAAGACCATAATCACGGATGCTTGCTAGATACTTTCTAGAAACGGTTGCCGTTGTTATCGAGGACCATCCTGTAAGCTCAGGATGGCTGTCTCGCTCGGCAAAGAGGTGAGCAACAATATCATCCGGACTTAGCGGAGATGGAGCCTGTCGAAGCCGCGGGAATAAATACTTGACCCCAAGGTCGGCGACAAGTCTGTCATTCAGGGCCCAAAGGCAATAGAGCATCAGCGTCTTTTCTGGCTCTGCCATTGTCTTAGACCACTCGGCAAGAAAGCATTGGAACAGAGGGTGCGAGGGCCTGAGCAAATATCGTGAACTGAGGTCCTCCCACACTCTCCGCTTTGATGACTCTGATGATTTTGCCAAACAGTTTTCTTCAAGAATCAGTTGTCGACATTCCTCCTCTTTAGGCTTCTCGCTTGCGGCTGCTAGCAATATCTTTAGCTCTGATGCCAGGGCCGATCTGGATGAAAGTCTCGCCAGGTAAGGTCCTTTCCCGAATGCGGGGACAAGCTCCTTGCTGTTTGTCTTGATTTTCGACTTGGATATCTGCTTCATGACGTCATGCCTGAAAGCATTTCGGGGTTGAGGCAGTTTTTTCTTCCCGCCTCTATTATAGATAAGTATGAATATTGTTCCTTCGCCTGCCGCTTTGCATTTGGGCTTCTCTTTGCCAGATGTGTGCGCATCCACGTGCTGGCTTGGTTGCTGACTTCTTGAAGCGCCATCTTGACCGATACGTCATTTGTGTGCTCGGCGCGGATCAGCCAGAGGGTCATGGCGTCTTGCCTCCTGCCCTATGCAACCGCACCGCCTCTTCGTACTCCGCCCCGATCCCTAGCCCTGAGTCCTCGTTCGGCGTCAGCCGCTTCATGCCCACGTGGATCAGGCAGGCCAGGGCCAGGTCGCTCCAGCTGCCTGGGAGGGTCTTGAGGCTGAGGGAGGTGCCTGGCTCATTGATCTGCAGACCCCCTTGGCCCACGGCCCCGACCTCGCTGAGCACCGCCATGCAGCGCTGCTGATCCATCCCCTCAAACAGCTGCAGGGCCTGGAGGCAGTAGCTCACCGCGTCCTGCCGCAGTCCATCGGGCTGGTCAGCCCGCAGGTCGCGTCTGGCGATGCTGCTGCGTAGGCCCTTGGCCTTATCCGCCAGCTCGCCGTAGGGCTGGGCCTGAATCACCCGCACCAGCAGCCGATCGGCCTCATCGCGATGCTCGTCTGGATCGAGCTCCAGCAAGGCCTGGGCCAGGTTGAAGGTGGCGATCAGATCGTCTGGTGCCGCCGCAAGTGCCTGGCGGAAGCGCTCCACCGCTGCTGCATAGGCCCCAGCGATCACCAGCAGGCTCCCGAGGCTGCGCAGGGCAAAGCTTTTGCCTGGCTCCACTTCGATCGCCGCTTCCAGCGACTGGCGGGCTTCTGCCTTTTCGCCCAGCCTCATGGCGGCCAGAGCTAGGGCCACCTGGGCATTGGCCTGGTCGTGGGCATCGCCGGCATTGGCCATCACTGCCCGGCGCAGCAGCAGCCGGGCCTCCTCCAGCCGGCCTTCTTCGCTGGCGAGGACGCCTAGGTTGTAGAGGGCTTCCGGGTGCTCGGGCTGCAGCTGCAGCAGGGTTTCCAGCAGCGGCCGGGCTTCATCGAACCGTCGCTGCTGCAGGAGCGGGCCGATGGTGGCCATCGCTGGTGCTTCCGGCGGTGCCGGCTCCCAGGCCACCTCGATGCGGCCGGCGGCGAACACCACCGACAGCTGTCCTCCCATGGAGGCATACGACTTCTGGAAGTAGTCGGTCACCGCCCGGTGGAAGGCCTCTGTTCCAGGGGTGCGGCTGCTCTCCGGCAGCAGGGAGGCATCAAAGCTGGCCTCGTCGATCGAGAACGCCGTGCCTTCCATCAGGGCGTCTTCCAGACGTACCAGCGGGAGAGGCCCAGCTTCTCGGCCCAGCCGTCGACGATCTCCCGGTCCGGATCCGTCGTGGCCGGCTCGGCGCGGGTGATGGCGATCAGCTCCTTGGCCAAGGCCTCAAACCCTGCCGCCTGGTACGGGATCGCCAGCGGCGAGATGCCCAGCAGCTCGGCGGCATGGAAAGCACAGGCTGCATGGATGGCCCGGGTGGCCTGCAACACGGCGGTGGGTGTCAGCCTTTCAACCTCGGCCTCAAGGCAGAACAGGTTGTCGTGCACATGGCTCTGCAGCAGCGCTGCCTGGAACCCCCGCAGCTCGGGCGCTTGCTCAACCAGCCAGCGATCCGCCCAGAACCCCGGTCCTGTCGAGCGCAAGCGCAACAGCAACTCGTCGTAGTACTGGAGCCCGGCGCCGCGCGCCTGAGCCAGGCTGATCTGGCCCTTGAACATCCTCTCCACCGACGAGACCACCTTCTCCCTGGCCTGGCGTGTCTCGTGAAGGATCATTCGCTGCTCGGCCGGCACCTGCACGATGCGCAGCAGCAGGGCGGCCTCAAAGGCCACGTGGTAACTGCTGGCCTCACCGGCATCGCGATACAGGATCCGGTGCGTCTGATCTTCCTGCGTGGCCAGTTGCACCGTGGCCAGCTCCTCGAGGTCGCCCTGCTGAACGGCCATCACCGGCAGGCCGCTCATCTCCTCCACCTGCTTGAGCAGGCGGTTCACGGCCGGCAGGAGCGCTTGGGCAGGCATCGCCAGGCCGTTGGGAGAGCGGGGGAGCCTCCACGGTATCGGCGCCAGCGGGGCAGGCCCCAGGCTCCTCAGCCGAAACCGGCCGCCGCCAGCGACGGGCCTGCCGGGTCGGTTTGCCACCCCAACTGGTTCGGTTCTCGCACCGCTCGGAGCGGCCAGGAGCTGCTCAGTGGCCACCAGAGGGGTTCAAAACCCCTGCGGCGACAGGCCCGCCGCATACGCGTCAGGGCTTAAGCATTTGTACTCATTTCCCTCTGTGGTTGCAGTTGCATGGGGGCGTGCCTTTCCCGGCCAACGACCATGCACCTCCATCCCGGCGTACTGGTGAGCTACAGCGACAGCCCCGACGCCACCTATCAGGTGGTCAACGTGGACGACCTCAGCGACTGCGTCTGGCTGCGCCGCTTTCCCCTGCGCCAGCAGCGCCTGCCCACCTTCGGTGTTCCGCTGCACCAGGTGCGCCCCATCGCCGGTGGGGTGAGCTGATGATTCCCCCTTCCTTTCTGGCCCTCTACGTTCTGCTGCGCTCCGTTCGCCGCATCGGCTCAATGGCCCTGCGGCTGGGCATGGCAGGCCTGGGGCTTGACCTGCTGCTGCACGGGGCTGGACTGGCCTGAGTCGAAGTGGGGGGCTGCGCGGATTGAGCCTCCAGGGGCTGGGGGCGGGAGTCTTTCTTCTCAGCCGAATCCCTTGGCTGGTCCGCGGCTGCCAGGCGGCAGCAGCGGGATCTCAATCACCGCCCCCTGCTCCACCGGGTAGCCCTCCAGCTCCAGGTGCATGTCGCTGCTCACCAGCGTCAGCGGTGGGTCGAGATCCATCGACTCCATGAACACCAGCACCACGTCCTGCCCGGGCCCGGCGGCATCGGGGTGGCGCTTGACGTCCTGCCGGAAGCGCAGGGAGGTGTACTTCTTGAGGTCGGGCCGGGCCGAGAGCACGTTGGTGCGCAGAAAGCGGCGGTTGCCGTACTCCGTCTCGTTCACGAACAGCACATAGGGCTCATCCCCATCCGGCCCGGGTAGATCGTCCTGGGTGGTGATGTGGAATCCGGGCACGGCGGTGGCTCTCGCAGGCAGTGCTTCCAGCATCCGCTATCTAGCCAGGATGGGGAGCATCCGTCAGCGGCTCTGCTGATCTGCGCCGATGAGCCGGCTGACGCCTGAATCGATCCGGGCCAGCCAGGCGGAGCTGCCGCCGATCGGCACGGTAATCACGGAACTGCGCCGCCAGGACCCTTACATCCAGCAGGAGCAGCATCGCTACCGCTCGCCGCGGGGTTTTCAGCACTGGGCCAATCACCTGGCCTATGCCGCCCTGATCGAGGCCGGCGCGGAGGTGATGAACGAGCTGGCCGATCCAATCGGCTTCTGGGCAGCCACCACCTGCCGCTGGGCACGGATCGTCGAGGCCCCACCCCGCTTCCTGGCGCCGGAGCTGGCGGAGGCCTTCCGCCGCACACCCTCACCCCATCTCGGTGACGAGCTGCCGCTGGTGCTGCCCTGCTTCCGGCTGATGCTCCCCGATGGCGCCCTGTTCACAGAAGACGGGGTGCCGATTCCGGTGGTGATCGTGGCCGACCTGCGGGCGATGGCCGACTGGCTGCCGGCTGAGGCCCAGCGGATCAGCGGCATCAGCTGCGTGGGCCTGGCCCTCGATGGCACCAGCTATCTCACCCGCCATTCCTTCCAGCAGATCGGCGAACGCCAGCCCACCGTGGAAGACCTGAGCCACCCGGCCTGGCAATGGGATGAACGGGCGGTGCAGAGCACCAACCAGCGGATGGAGGGCCTGGCAATCAACGCCCTGCTGGTGCAGCTCTACCAGCCGGAACTGCTGACCACCGGCCCGGCGGCGAAGCTGCCCAGCGGCAAGGGCTTCTCGGCTGGCAGCGCGGACGACACCGGCGCCGTGAAGCCCCAGGGGCCAGTGTGGATCGGCAAGGACTTCCGGCTCGATCGCACCACCAGGGCGCCCTCACCGGGCAGCCCGAGCAGCGCCAGCAGCAGCAGCGCTCCGCGCCGGCCTCACTGGCGCCGAGGCCACTGGCACACCGTTCTGCACGGCGAGAAACGCCAGAGCCGCCGGATGCAGTGGTTTCAACCTGTGTATGTGGGGCTGGGTTGAGCAGATGGGGTGATCGGTGACTTGCTCACCACCCCCGTGAAGACTGATCTCAATGTTCTCCCCGCTACAGACCAACCCCGCAGAAGCGCCGATGGTGACGTTCCAGAACGATGGGCGATGCAGCGTTTCACCAGCCAGGCCGTGCTCTCCCGCTATCGCCTGATCGACAGCGGCTGTGAACCGCACCGCCAGCTCGACGGCCAGTACGGCAGCCTCGATGAGGCGATTGCCGATGCGATTGCCTGGGTGGAGCCCCTGGCCGATGCCCACCACCACGCCGCCCAGCTGATCGGGGTGGATGTGGCCACCGGCGATGGCAACTGGCGCACCTGCCGCCTGCCGGCGCCGCTGCTCTGCCCCCTGCTCTGCCAGCTCCCCAGCTGAGGCAGCCCGGTCCTGGCTTTCCCTGGGTTCTGCCAACAGAAAACCCCCGCGGGCGGCGGGGGTTCTCCGGAGCCGCCGCGCACTGCCAGACGGGGCTCTGATGGGCGTCGAGGGCGCTGACGCCTTGTTCCAAGGTGCAGCTGGGTGTACGGGAAGCGCAGCCGTGCGCAACAAACGATCACCAAAAGCGACCGCTCCGTTGCTCACGCCTCAACTGCACCACCCGCCGGGATGAGCTGGATCTGCTTGCGGCCCAGCTTGATCTCGAACTCATCGCCGGGCTTCAGGCCCAGCTGGTCGGTGTAGGCCTTGCCGACCAACAGGTTGCCGTTGAAGTGCACCTTGGCCATGTAGCTGAGGCTGCGACCGGCCTTGCCGCGACCACCAGCAGAGCCTGCGCCCAGGTTCATGCCCTTGGCTTCCAGCAGCGCCTCATAGAAGGCCGTGAAGTTCAGCCGCTCGCTGCCGTCCTTCTTGGTGCTCACGTAGCCGCACTGGCGCACCAGTTCGGACTTGGAGGCATCGCCGAGCTCCTTGACTTTGGCGAGCAGGTCGGATCCGGTAAGCATGATCTGGGCCTCAATTGGATGGATGATCCCTTATTGCCAGCTTCTGCAGCGTTGTCAACTGCCGCCATGCCGATTCGGGCCCAGGGGATGCTGTTCTGGTGCCAGCCACTCCGCCAGCTTCGTGTAGCGCCTGCGGCCCAGGTGGTTCTTCACGGCCATGGCCAGGGCCTTCTTCTGGCCCACCAGCACCACCAGCAGCTTGCCGCGGGTGAGGCCTGTGTACACCAGGTTGCGCTGCAGCATCGCGTAGTGCTGGGTGAGCAGCGGGATCACCACGGCGGGGTATTCGCTGCCCTGGCTCTTGTGGATCGTGCAGGCATAGGCCGGCACCAGGTGATCGAGCTCGCCCCAGCCGTAGACCACCGCCCGGCTGCCCACTTTTTCGGCTCCTGGGCCCGCCTCGCTGGTGGGGAACAGCACGCTCAGCTCGCTGTTGTCGGAATCGATGGCGTCGATGGTGCCCACATCGCCGTTGAACACCTCCTTCTCGTAGTCGTTGGCGATCTGCATCACCTTGTCGCCGGGTGCAAACTGAGGTGGACTGGTTTTTCTGGACAGCCCCCATCGTTAGCCTCTGAGGCGGGGCACCACCCCTGAAAGGGGGCACCCACCGTAGGCGCAGCCTTCTCCGCAGGAGTTGAGCAAGCGCCGCACCCACAGTCCCGAGTTCAAGGCCAGGGTCGCCATGGAGGCGATCAGTGGCCGCAAGACGATCCAGGAGATCGCCGCCGACCACGCCATCCACCCGATCCAGGTGAGTCAGTGGAAGCGGCAGCTGCTGGACGGCGCCAGCGAGCTGTTCACCAGGGGCAAAAAGACCAAGGACAAGGAGGAGGGACAGGCCAATGAGGCCGAGCTGTTCCAGCAGATCGGGCGATTGCAGATGGAGCTGGAGTGGCTAAAAAAAGTCTCAGCTGCTGTGATGCTCATGAACTACGCAAGTTGGTCGATCATGAACACCCTGACATCAGCGTCAGCCGGCAATGTGCGCTGCTGGGGCTGCCCAGATCCACGCTCGACTACCGGCCCACACCGGTGCGGGGATCGACCCTGCGGATCATGGCCAGGATCGACGCCCTCTACCTGGAAGATCCCTGCAGTGGCAGCCGCCGGATGGAGGACTCCCTGGCCCGAGAGGGAATCCCGATCAGACGTGATCGGGTCCGAAACCTCATGCGCCGCATGGGGTTACGGGCGATCTACCGGAAACCTCGCACCACGGTTCCAGGAGATCCAGCAGAGCGCTTTCCCTGTCTGGTGGATCTCAACGCAGTCACGGCTGTGGATCAGGTCTGGGCCACCGACATCACCTACATCCCGCTGCAGAAGGGGTTCCTCTACCTGGTGGCGATCGTGGATCTGTTCTCCAGGAACGTGATCAGCTGGAAGCTCTCCAACAGCCTTGACACGGAGTTCTGCCTGGATGCCCTTGAGATGGCGCTGGGAGGCGGCCCTAAGCCAGAGATCTTCCACTCCGATCAAGGCTGTCAATTTACCTCCTCCGATTTCGTGGCGAGGCTGCAGGCTGAGGAGATCAGGATCAGCTGGTCAGGAAGGAAGTGCTGCTACGACAACATCCTTGTGGAGAGGCTGTGGCGAACGATCAAGTACGTAGCCGAAGGCTTCTCGGCGAAGCCGAGTAGAGGTCTACCTCCGTGCCTACAGCGATGGCTGGGATGCTGAGATCAGCATGGCCCGCTTTCTGTGGAGGTACTGCCATGTAAGACCGCACAGCTCCCTGGGAGGCAGAACTCCCCATGAGGTCTACACTGAGACCGAACCCTGTTCCTCCCGTCCGGGGTTATCGATGTCAGGGGCCGCAACTGTCCAATAAAAGGCACCCACCTCAGAGCAGCGCAAGCGCATCCTCAGCAGCCGCAGCCGCGTCAAGGACAATCCCGACCAGCTGCTGCTCGAACTGGGCGACATCGCCGATGCCGAAGAGCTGAAAGCCGTTCGCCGCCAGGTGAGCGACAACTGGCGCTACTGGGAGCAGCGGCTGGCTTCGATCGACACCGACCTGGAGCGCGAACCGGAGCGCATCCGCCGCACCTTCGCGCTGCAGACCCACCGGGTGGAGCCGGCTGGGGCGATCTATCTGTGGCCGCAGGGGGCAGATCCCCAAGAGGTGCGCTGATGGCCGGCCAATTCCATTCAACCCAGCACAGCCACCGGGTCGTCGCGCATCAGGGGATCAATCAGCACACTCGTATCGGGAAGAAAGCCGGCAGCGCTCAAGGAATCAGAAACTCCTCAGCCAATGGGGCATCGAAGTCTGCCTGGGTGTGCATCTTTCCCAGTAGTCCGCCGACCTCGCTGCGCTCGTCTAGGGACAGCTGCTCCAAATTGTGCCGGAATGACAGGCAGATCGAGGCCTTGGCGAATCCTAGAACCGCTAAACGCCATTTTAGTTGGGTTGTACGGAGGGCTTCAGCAGGTGGCGTGATGCAGCGACTGCGTTAGATCCGGGAAGGCCGCAAGGATGGCGCGGTCCTCGGTGATCAACGGCACGCCCAACTGCTGGGCGGTGGCAACGAATTCACAGTCGTAGGACGTGCAGCGACTGGTGCTCACCAGCTGCAGCACATGCTCGGAGGTCACCGACTCTTCATGGGGAGCCATGATCCGCTCCGCTCTCTGCATCAGAGCGATGGACTCCGGAAGTTTGAGCAGATCCTGCCTGATCTGAATGGTGAGCACATTGCGGAACTCACTGCGCCACAGCAGTGGGGCCGCCCACTGCCGATGCTGCCTCCGCAGCAACTCGGCCAACTCTGTCCTGGGACCTGGCAACAGCAGGTAGGCCAGCACATTGGTGTCGACAACGATCAAGGCCGGCCCTCTCGCTTGGCCGCATCGATCGCATCGGGATCAAAGCTGTGGGGCCCGAGGCTTTCGCGCAGGGCTCTGATCTCCGCCAGCTCCTCCTCAACGGAGGGAACCTCCGCTTCCAGGCCCGCCTCCAGGCACACGATCGCCTCATTGTTGAGGCTGCGGCGGTGCCGCTTGGCGGCGGCGCTGAGCCGGGCATGGAGCGCGTCTGGCAGGTTCTTGAGGGTGAGGGTCTTGGCCATGACAGCCAGCGATGGAGCAGGACTGCAACCAGTATGGATCCATTCTGGTTGGGCCGGCCTCCAGGAGGTGGGCTGATGCCTTCTTAGGGACTCCTGAAAAAGCGAACCGCAAGCCAGATCCCGATTCGAGGGGAGAGCGGGGCGTAGGCAGCTCAGAGGGAAGATTATCCAAGGAGCAGTGATTCGGTCAATCCAAGCCGCCAGATGTTCCTGAGCTCCATCCAGAGGCAACCGGGCCATTGCGAGGCAGATAGCAAGGCAATGATAGAGACAAAAAAAGAGGCGGAGGAGCCTCAGGATCTTATCTGCACACATCACCACAAATGCCATGGAGATTGAGTTCTCTGCGCCGATGGGAAGCCGGGCCATAATCAGATCAAGAGAGTACTTACTCTTCCCTGATACAAGGCATCCTTCCACCTCATTTCGCCTCCGCTGATCTGCATAGAGCTGCTGCTTGTAGACAGCAGTGACTGCTTGATCCTTCGGGGGCCTTCCCAATCTCTTGCCAGAAAGCCGTATGTTGTTTCTGGTGCAGAAGTTTCGGTTCTTGGTATTGATGTAGATGCGATCAGCGCATATTCGCTCAGGGTAACACCCATACTTTTGCTTGTGCTTCTTGGCTTGTGTAATCAGGTCTTCAGCCTCGTTGTATGGATCCCAGCTGATCCTGTGCAGGAAGGCAAAGCCGTTCTGCACGGAAACACTGATCTACCGCAAGCGGAAGCCCTGCGGGCTAGGGCCCCAAACTCAACAGCAGCTCTTGCCTTGCCACGGACAATCGGTCGAACATGTCGTTGAACCAGATTGACAATGCGGTCGGGCATGCTGCGGCTTTTGGAGTACAGCAGGATGCTTTGCTGGCGGTACAGCTCGCTGATCACGAGCAGCTTGTGCCACCACTGGGTCGTCAAGCCCGGAAGGCTTGCGCCAGATGCGATCAGAGAATCGATGGCATCGAGATTATGCTGCAAGTAGTCGAGCTGACGACGTATAGCGGCTATTATTCTGCGGCGGCGTGGCTTTTTCTGCTTGGCAACACTCAGAAAGTTGGCACGTGCTCTTCCGCGGTCATAGCGGGGACGGTGTTTACGCAGATCCCAACATTGATCGCAGAGATTGTCGATGATTCGTTCGGTCGACTGCCTCGCCTCATTCAGCAATTTCAGATCAGTCGGATACGTGATATCGGCTGGTGTGCAGGAGGCATCGATGGTGAGCGTTCCCCAGGGCTTGCCTTCTGGCCAATCGGCAGGCTTCACAAAGTCGTCGAGTGAGAGCTGGCTGCCTGAATCGTCATCAGAGTCGTCAGTGTCTGGAGCTGACATCACCGCATCGATCAACATGGCCTTACCCCGTTCGGCAATCAGCTCATTGATCCGGCAAATCCACCAGTGCCGCCGAGCTGCGCAAGGCGCTCACCGCCCAGTGCTACACGGTTCTGGGCGATGACGAGTTGAACATTCCCTCTGGATCCGAGGCACGCGGCTGGCTGGAGATCGGCGACCTCGATCATCGTGGACATGACCTGAAGAACGACTTCCCCCGGGTGATCCAGCCAGAGATTGAGCGGCTGGCTCTCCGCATCCAGAAGCTTCTTGATGCCGGTTGGCGCTCGGTGAAGGTCGTCACCGACCCCGGCTGGCTGTTCTGCCCCGATGGCCTGCCCACCGCCGCCTGGAGCTGGAACCCCAGCGAGCAGTTCGCCACCCCCAACGGCGCCGCCTGCTCCAACACAGGCGGCAGCACCTCCTATGCCCATGGCGGCATCAGCCTGCAGGAGTGCCTCACCCCTGTGTTGGTGGTCTCCGGTGGGTCGAGCAGTGCCCCCGCGGCGGCCATCACCGAGATCAGCTGGAAGGGCCTCCGCTGCAACCTGGAGGTGATCGCCCAACACCGCACCGTGGTGGGAGGAGAGGCATGGGCGCCGAAACCGGGCCTAGTGTGGTCGCATCAGCGGAGTCAGACGTGTCAGAAGTAGTCGCAAGCCAGGTTTCGGTGCGGGATCTCAAGACCCACCTCTCCGAATGGCTCGGCCGGGTTCAGGCCGGTGAGGAGGTGGAGATCACCTCACACCGCAAACCGATCGCCCGCATCACGGCTGTGAAGCCAGCTGCACCAGCTCCAGCGAGCCCGCTGCAGCAGGCGATCGATGCTGGCGTGATCAGCTGGAATGGTCAGAACCCTGTCATTCCACCACCGGTCAAGCTGAATGATGGTGGTCCACTGATGAGCGACATTGTGATCGAGGATCGTGGTTAACCGTGATCCTTTTTTGTGACACCTCTGCGCTTCTCAAGCTGTTCATCGATGAACAGGACAGCGAGAGCATGATCAAGGCGCGCTCCACTTCAGAAGGACTCGCGGTTTGCAGAATCACCTGGGCCGAATCGATGGCCGCATTCGCCCAGCGCACTCGCTTCAAGGGTGCAAATCAGGCTGGATTGGCGCAGGCCAGATCCATCTTTGAGCAGGCCTGGCCTGGCTTTGCGATCGCCGATGTCACCCAGTCGCTGGTCGAAAAAGCTGGGGTCTTCTCCGAGGCCTTCGCCCTGCGTGGCTACGACAGCGTGCAGCTTGCAGCCGCACATCAGTTGCATGAGCAGTTTGCGCTTCCGCTCACCTTCGCCTGCTTCGACCGGCGTCTCAATCAGGCCGCCAAGCTCTTGAAACTGGAGCTGCTTCCGTGACAGATACGGCCACGATCACCAGCGAGATGGACCATCTCGACCAGCTCGGGGCCAAGGCTTTCGATGGCTTCCTGGTCCGCAAGGATCTGGTGCGCAAATACTCCCGCCAGTACCCGGTGCCCACCTACGTGGTGGAGTTCCTCCTGGGCCGCTACTGCGCCAGCACCGATCCCGCCGAGATCGAAGAAGGCCTGCAGACCGTGGAGAAGCAGCTGCAGGGGCGCACGGTGCGCACCGGAGAGGAGGAGCTGTTCAAGGCCCGCTCCCGTGATCAGGGCAGCGTCAAGATCATCGACATCGTGCGGGCCCGGCTCGACACCCGCAGCGATTCCTATGCGGCCGAGGTGCCCAGCCTCGCCATCAAGGTCGCCCCGATCGACGACGAGCTGGTGCGCGCCAACGAGCGCATGCTCACGAACTCAGCCTGATTCAGCTGATCAGAGACTGACAGCAGATCGGCGGTCTCGTCCAGGATATGCAGCAGCAGCTCACGCGCCGATGGCGGCATCCTGTGCATCGCTGAGAACCGAAAGCGCCAGATGTCTGCTCAGGCCCTCCGTTGTAACCAGATCAACGCGCCTGGAAGGGACGATGACCTCAGCGTCGTTGGCTGCCATAGGCCAGCCGATGCCGGATGAGCGCAGTGCCGCGGAGATCCTGGGTTTTGGCGACGACGGTCTCTGAGGCTGAGGGAAGCCTGGCGATCGACCTCGCCGGAGCGGATGTCCCAGGCGCATAGCCCGTTGTCAGTCGTTCCGGCCGCTCGTCAGTCGCAGGTCAGGCTGGGCCTGGCCCGCCCACGAACGCGTTCGGCGAACAACGGGGCACACCGGGGTGTTCCTGGCTCATGCCACCACCGTGACGGTGGTGCCGTAGCGCGCCAGCTGGCGGTCGGCCGTGAGCAACAGCATCGGCTCCGTTCTGCTCTGGCACACCAGCAGCCGGTCAAACGGATCGCGATGGTCGCCATCACACGCCAGAGCCGCCACCGCCAGCAGATGGGTGTTGCGAATCGGCAGCCAGCGGAACCCCTGCAGCGGCACCTGGCGCTCCAGTTCCGCCAGGTCCACCTGCAGCCGGCCGATCGACACCTTGATCGCCATCTCCCACAACGAGGCCTGACTCACAAACACCTCCGCCTCCGCTGCCTGTGCCTGCTCCACCACCGGCGCCGGCAGCCGCGGGTCGTCACTCAGCCACCACAGCACCAGATGGGTGTCGAGCAGCAGCCGCGTCACTGCAGTGCCTCAAACAGCTGATCCAGCGGTGCATCGAAGTTGTCCGCCAGCTGGATCTGGCCGCGCATCGCCCCGGGGGCTGCCACCGGCTGGGCTTCAGCCTGCCAGCCCACCAACCGCGCAATCGGCACCCCAGAGCGGGCGATCACCACCTCTTCCCCCAACTCCACCCGATGCAGCAGCTGGGAGAGCTGGGTTTTGGCCTGATGGATGTTCACCGGATCCATGGCTGCCTGCGCTGAACTAAGTCTTAGTTCAGTTTGCCCCAGATGGCTTCGCTGCACCGTCATGGGAGCCGATCGCGGAGCTCCGTCGTCTGGCGGCGATGCAAGGTCGTCAGTCGCAGGACAGGCTGGCCCTGGCCCGCCGCCCCGTTCAGGATGGAGTGATGAACCCAGCACCGCTGCGCTGCCACCTGCTGATCGGGCCCCTCGGGCAGTGGCAAGACCACCCTCGCCGGCCAGCTGGCGCCCCTGCTGCAGGGCACCGGCGGTGAGCCGGGCCTGGTGCTCTCCACCGATCTGATCCGCGCCGAGCTGTTCGGGGATGCCGGCGTGCAGGGGCCCTGGGATGAGATCCGCGCCCTGCTGCAGCGGCTGCGCGAGGCGGTGGCCGCCGGCCGGTGATCGTGGATGCCACCCATGCCCGCCGCCCCTGGCGGCTGCTCTACACCCAGCAGCT
>Ga0207937_1000097_pt1 | contig 27981 bp, 15 predicted proteins | sample LakMenEpi04Sep11_FD_150668 | JGI IMG/M metagenome (GOLD analysis project Ga0207937, IMG submission 150668) | Freshwater microbial communities from Lake Mendota, WI - 04SEP2011 deep hole epilimnion (SPAdes) | ecosystem: Environmental > Aquatic > Freshwater > Lentic | place: Lake Mendota, Madison...
TGGACTTGGTGTTGCCGGTGCTGCGTACAAATCGCGAGCCATCAGTATTCGGATGTTTGATGGAAATGGAGTGGCCAGCGTGGCTGGAATTGGGAATGCTCTACGCTATGGTGGTCGCTATGGCGATATTGTGAACAATTCGTGGGGTGGTGGCGCGCCTAGCAATTTGATTAGCGATGCGATTAATTGGGGCATAACGAACGGTCGAGGTGGTTTAGGCGCGACGTATTTCTTTGCAGCCGGGAACGGCGGCGTTGGCTCACTCAGTTACCCCGCCAGTTTAACCCTCTCAATCCCCGGCCTCATCTCGGTCGGATCCACCAACAATCGAGGGCAACGATCGGACTACAGTCAGTACGGTGTAGGGCTCGACATTGTGGCACCGAGCGACGACTGGCGCAACAACACCTATCAGGCAATCGTGACGACCGATCGAACGGGAACCAACAATGGTTACGCAGCTAATTCCGACTATACAGGAACCTTGACGATCCAGTTCTCTGGAGGAACGGGATTCGGGGGAACCTCTTCTGCCTCACCGCTCGCATCCGGGATTGCAGCCTTGACACTTTCCCAAGCGGCAAATCTCAATGTTCCGTTATCGCCGATTCAGTTGAAGAGCTATTTTCGAACGACAACTGATCTGGCGGGTGGCGTAGTGTATGACCTCGTTACAGGTATCAACAACGAGTTTGGATACGGCAGGATCAATGCTGCAACGGCCGTTGCAGGAATCGACAAAGCTGAGATATCCGTCGTAAATGCCACCACAGAATTTAGCTCTGGGAGCAACATCAACTTCGGTGCCTTGATTGTAGGGCAAACGGCGGAACGAACATTCCGGATTCGAAATCAAGGGACACGAAACTTAAACTTGAGTGGTTTGGTGGTTCCGGCTCCATTCACGATAGTTTCGGCTTTTGGAGACAATCAGCTATCTCTCGGTGAGATGACAAGCATCACGATTGGCTATGCACCAACTGAGGGGGGGACATTTAATGCTGCTGCTCAGATCCAGTCCAACGATATCGATGAGGGGACTTTTGTACTGAATCTAGCTGGTACGGCCACGCTTGCTGATGCTGCAGGAACTTTTTACGAGGATTTCGCCAACGACGGAGTTCGAGGGCCCCATGACACTGCCGTCGATGCAACGGGCTTTGCCTACGTGGATACCAATTTGAGTGGAGCCTTCAATGCTGGTGAGCCACAATCCACGATTGATGCAGCCGGTCGGTTTTACTTTCTGTCGCTTCCGAACGGCACACATACGATTCGAAGCAGTCTGGCGGGCTGGACGGCCAGAACCCCTGCAAGCAATGGTCATACGGTTACGCTCGTGGACGACACCAGCAATTTCCAGACGCTTGACTTCGGATTCCAGAAGAACACACGCGCTTACGCACGCGTTTACAATGACTTGAATATCAATGGTACGCGAGAGTCCGATGAACCAGGTGTGGCGAACCTGTTGGTATTCAACGATTTAAACTCCAATCAAGTGCGCGACAGCGCCACACCATTTACGGCAACGCAAAGCACCCCAACCACCGTCGCCGATTTGGCTGTTTCCACATCCTCATTGACCGTAAACGCCTCGAACACGATTGCAGACGTTAATGTAACTGTCAGAATTTCGCATACCTGGATGAGTGATATGACTGTGACACTCATTTCTCCATCGAACACCCGAGTGACACTGGCTGCGGGAAATGGAGGGAGTGCAGATGGATTCTTGGGCACGACCTTTGATGATGAATCGGCATCGGCTATCGGCTCAGGCGCTTTTCCATTTGCGGGTTCGTTTCGACCGATCACTCCGCTTTCCGCGTTCGATGGTCAAAATAGCGGAGGAGTTTGGCGACTGGAAGTCGAAGATGGTGTTGGGGGCGATAGCGGAACGATCGAGAACTGGACTCTCACGATCACTCCGCTAGAATCGGCGGATCAAGCAAATGGCGACGGATTTGTCGGAGTAGATATCCCGTCGGGAGCTTCTTCTTTGCAACTACAGCTCTTCGGTGCGTACGACTACGTCAGCCCTATCAATGGCACTAGAACAGTTACTTCAACCGGGACGCCGTCGGTCGGCACGGAGTTCGGAGTATTGTTCGGGAACTTTGCTCCAACAGCATTGAATTTGACCGGAAGCTCCATCATGGAGAATCGTCCCGCGAATACGACGATTGGAACGTTGGCAACAATCGACCTCAATCGAAACGATGCATTCACCTATCAGTTGGTACCTGGTGCGTTAGACAACGACAGTTTCAATCTGTTGGGATCGACTCTGCGTTCAACCGCTCCGTTCGACTTTGAAACGAAGAGTGCCTATAACGTGCGAATCCGAACGACCGATTTAGGTGGCCTATTCCTTGAACGAAACTTCGTGATCAGTGTGACCAATGAGAACGAGGCCCCGGGTGCGATTCTGCTTAGCAATACAACCCTTGCTGAGAATGGCATTCCTCCTGTATTGGTAGGCTTACTCTCGACCGCGGACCCTGACGCAGGCGATGCTGCATCATTCTCTTTCATCGCTGGTGCTGGATCTGGCGACAATAGTTTGTTTAGGATCACGGGCAATCGATTAGAGAGTTCGGTTTCTCTCAACTTTGAGACGAGAAATAGTTACTCCGTTCGGGTCCAAGCAAAGGACCAACAGGGACTAAGCGTTGAAGCAGCGTTTGTTATCTCGGTCACCAACGTGAACGAACCACCCACGTCCATTACCCTTTCTGCGAACACAATCCTGGAGAATCAACCCGCAGGAACGCGCGTTGGGCTGTTGAATTCGGTCGATCAAGACTTGGGAGAGACATTCGTTTACACGTTGGTTCCAGGCAGTGGTTCCACGGAAAATAGTTTGTTTACTATATTCGGAAACGAGTTACGAACTGCGAGCCCATTAGATTTTGAGACTACAAAACTACTTTCCGTTCGAGTCAGAACCACGGATGCAAATGGATTATTTTTCGAGCAACCATTCTTTACATCCACAATCAATCTGAACGAACCGCCAACATCTCTCAGCTTGTCAGCGAATTCGATTGAAGAGTTCCGACCGATAGGGACTTCCATCGGTTCCTTTGCGACCATCGACCCAGACGTTGGGGATCGATTCACTTACGCCCTGGTGGGTAATGATGCCTATCCAGACAACACTTCGTTTCTTGTTGTTGGTAATGAAATTCGAAATGCACGCGTCTTCGATTTTGAAGTCAAGTCGCAGTATGTGGTTCAAGTAAGGACAAGTGATCTGGGGGGCCTTTCCAGAAACCAAACCTTTACTATTCGGGTTAGCGATGTGAATGATCCGCCTAGCGACATCGGACTATCGGCAAACATAGTACCGGAGAACGCAGCATCGGGCATTACAGTTGGCAAGCTGAGTACTGTCGACCCTGATATTGGGGACACGTTTACCTATGCGTTGGTGTCTGGAACTGGCAGTACGGACAATTCTAGCTTCGCGATCGTAGGTGACGAGTTAAGAACAGCGCAGTCATTCGACTTTGAGTCCAAGACTTCCTATTCCGTTCGGATTTCGAGTCTAGATTCGACTGGGATCGTAATCCAAAAACAGTTCACAATCGCGGTTTCGAATATAAACGAGGCACCCACGGCGTTGGCGCTGAGTTCGGCAACGCTGCTTGAGAATATGCCGGCTAACGCTGTAGTCGGTACGCTTGCTACCTCGGATCCGGATAATGGCGATACCTTTGTCTATAGCTTTGGTACGGGTGCAGGCGACAGCGACAACGCATCGTTTGCGATTGTTGGAAATGTTCTACAGGCGAAGTCTTCGCTCGACTTTGAATCAAAGTCGTCCTATGCGATTCGGATTCGAACAACCGACTCCGGCTCACTTGCTTTGGAAAGAACATTCACCATCAGCGTGATGGATGTCAACGAAGCCCCTACGCAATTGAATGTCAACGCCGACCTACGCGAGAATTTGCCGTCCTCTACAGTCATTGCAACCTTTAGCACGAACGATCCTGATCTCGCGGAAACCACGACTTATCAGTTGGTTTCCGGTACTGGTGATACCGATAACGGGTCTTTTTCTTTGGGGACCGATGGACAGTTACGAATCAACTCGACCGCAAATTTCGAAGTCAGGAATTCTTATTCGATTCGAGTTCGCGCTGTGGACAAGGGTGGGTTAACTGTGGAGCGAGACGTATTGCTCAATGTGGTAAACGGAAACGACATACCCACGAACATCACACTGACTCCCCAGACGATATTGGAGAATGCTCCATTTGGAACGACAGTGGGTACGTTGAATACGATAGATGAAGATTCAGGAGATTCGTTTACCTACTCGCTCGTGAATGGTTCAGGTAGCACTGACAATGCTAGTTTTGTCATCGTATCGAATACCCTTCGAGCATCTATCGTACCCGATTTCGAAACCAAATCCTCTTATAACGTTCGCATTAGGACGACGGATGCGGGCGGGGCTTCGGTTGAAGTCCCCCTTACGATCAGCATTATCAACGCGAACGAGCCACCGACCGATATCCGACTTTCGCCGTCAAGCATCGCCGAGAACCTGCCAGCCAATACAGTGGTCGGAACACTTGCGTCGCTAGATCAAGATGCGAGCGAATCATTCACCTACCAATTGGTCAGCGGAACAGGAAGTGATGGTAATGGTTTGTTCCGAATAACGGGAACTGAGTTGGTCACGTCGCAAATACTGAACTTCGAACAGAGTGCATCCCCAAGTATTCGAGTGCGAAGCACGGATTCAGGCGGCAATACGTTAGAAAAAACCATAAACATCACGGTGCTCGATACGAACGATCTTCCGACGCCACCTAGCTTGAGCAATCGTTCAATCGCCGAGAATCAGTCGGTTGGAACAGTCGTCGGCCTATTGAGTTCTTTCGATGAGGATTCTAATGATGCAACTGTTTTCCAATTTGTGGGATCTGGAAATGATAACTCTCAGTTCACGATTAGTGGCAATCAGTTACTCAGCAATGCGATTTTCGATTTCGAACGAAAGAGCACCTACTCCATCGAGCTCCAGGCCATCGATAAGTCAGGCACCGGACCGATTTCTGGCTTTACTATCAATATTGTAGATCTGAACGAAGCCCCGTCTGGCATCATTCTTTCCAATGCGACCACGGCGGAGAACAACATCACTCCGACCTTGATTGGAGAATTATCAGCGGTGGATGCTGATGCGGCTGATACCGCTCAGTTCAGCTTTAGCTCTGGTTTGGGTAGTGAGGATAATGGAAGTTTCGCATTGGTTGGCAGGAGCCTCTACCTTATCGAGGTTGCTGACTTCGAGGCGAAACCGTCCTACAGTATTCGAGTCAAAGCGACAGATGCTGCTGGACTTTTCTTTGAGTTTCCCTTCTTGATCGAGATAACCAATCAAGATGAATCCCCCTTCGGTCTATCGATTTCCAACAATAGGATCAGCGAAAGTCCATCGACAGGACGTTTCGTAGGGACCTTGAGTGCGACTGAGCCAGACGGACAACCGATTGTCTATTCCTTGGTCGTGGGTGCAGGAAACAATAGTCAGTTTGCGTTGATGGGTTCTAGCGTTGTTCTTTTGCCAGCGACTGATTTCGAAACAACAGAACAATATGAGCTGGTAGCCAGAGCGAGTGACCCGTCTGGCAATTTTGTGGAGAGATCGCTGACAATCTTCGTCACGGACGTCGAAGAATCACCCGTCGACGTGAATCTAACCTCGACTACAGTTTTGGAAAATCAATCTTCAGGTACGCTGGTTGGTCGTTTGAGTAGCGTGGACTCCGATAGAAGCGAGTCGTTCGATTATTCGTTGGTGGAGGGTAGTGGCGCAGGGAGCAATAGTTCGTTCATCATTGTTGGGGACGAGCTCAGAACCAGTCGTTCCTTGGATTTTGAAGCCCAACAAACGCTTCAAGTACGCGTTCGAACAACCGATTCCACCGGTTTGTTCTTCGAGAAATCATTTTCATTGCTGGTTCTCAACGTAAACGAAAGCCCCACACTCGTTTCGCTATCTAATTTCGAGGTTGTGGAAAACGCCGTCGCACCCGTTCTGATTGGAACACTATCCCATAACGATCCTGATGCTCTCGATTCCGTGTCGTTCTCGCTTGTGACTGGACCGGGGGATGCAGATAATTCTAGATTTGCCATTTCGGATAACACACTTCGATTGCTTGAATCACCCAACTTCGAAAGAAAGAGTCGGTACGAAATCAGGGTTCGAGCCCAGGATTTCGCTGGGCTATTCGCAGATACCGGATTTTCGATCGAAGTGTCGGACTTGAATGAAGCTCCTTTTGGATTGTCTCTCTCGAATCTACGGATAGACGAGAGTGCGCTGACCAACCGATTCGTCGGAACGATCTCGGCATTGGATCCTGATGAAGATCCACTCGTCTACTCGCTTGCCCCTGGGATCGCCGAGAACTCCAACTTCTTCATTTCAGGAAGTAGTCTGTTCCTGAGTTCATCATCTGACTTTGAGACTAAACCTCAGTACTTCCCAGTACTGCGAGCGACCGACACCGCTGGACTTTCCGTCGACACAGGCTTTACGATATTGATCAACGATGTTGCCGAAGCACCTACTTCGTTGACATTGAGCACTCGAACTGTCGCGGAGAACCAGGCATCCGGGACAATAGTCGGAGTCTTTAGCACGTCCGATCAGGATGTCGGTAGTGTCTTTACTTACACTTTAACACCTGGGGCAGGCAGCCAAAACAACTCGTTGTTTTCCATTTCCGGAAATGAACTACGCACGACTGCGAAGTTCAACTTTGAAATGGAGAACAATTACTCCATTCGAGTAAGGACGACTGATTCGACGGGGTTGAGTTTAGAATCAGTCTTTAGGATCGATGTTACCGATCTGCCCGAACAGTTTATTCTCGCTGGTGCGGACTTCGCCAATACTCCCAAAGATTTGCGAGTGGTCATTTCGGTTCTAGCGAACGATGTGGATCCGGATGGTTTTGTGGACGCAACCACCGTAGCGATCGTGACTCCGCCGACGCAGGGACAGGTAAACGTTCGGCCTGACGGCACAATGGAGTACACGCCACTACCAAAGAAGATCTACTCGGAATCCTTCGCATATCGAGTGAAGGACAACGATGGGGAGTGGAGCAATGTGGCTAACGTTACCGTATCTGTCGAGTCAGCGTTCCATAACCATCAAAGGCCGCTGGATGTGAATGCCGACGGAAGAATCGACTCCCTCGATGTTCTCGTTCTGGTGAACGAAATCAATACAGGAGGCCAACGGGATCTTCCATCAGAATTGCCATATACAACTCCCTATCTAGATCCGAACAACGATGGAGCATTGAGCTCGCTCGATGTGCTACTCGTTGTCAATTTCTTGAACTCCGACTCCTCACTCCCTGAACCCGAAGGTGAAGTGGTTTGGCAAGAGATTTTGCCAGTCGGCCCATTCGAATTGGGATCTGCTTTGGCGGTCGATGTAGTCGCGATAGACGATTTCTTTCGTGACTATGACGTAAAGGAGGCTTCAAGAAGGCAGAGAAGATTTCGATAGAGTCGGTCTTTATCCGGGTGAAGCAAAAGCTAGAGGCTTTTGTTTTGGTGGTGTTTGATCGGTGCGAGTGGCCTTTAGACCTTCCGATACACACTTGAAGGTGTATTTCTAAGCCTTTACGGAGATTTCGGCGCCAATTTAGACATAGCAGCTTGTCAAAAATAGCCTCAGCGATACACTTTTCACGTGTGTTGGAGGCGAGTCGTCTCCAGGCAATTGAAATGATAGCTAAGCACGCAGTCGTGCAGGATATCGGTATCGTTGACTCGGATATCGTAGAAATGGAACAAGCGGTGCGAAAAGACGAAACACCCATCCGGCCAGTAGACCAGCTGGTTCTGGATCTGTTGCGCCGCGAGGAAGGCCTTTCCATCCAGGATTTGATGGAACGGCTGGAAGTCACCGCGACAGCAATTCGACAACGCATCGACCGGCTTGTGGACTCGGGTTACATCGAGCGACGCAAACAGGGCGTTGGCCGAGGCCGTCCATCGTTCACCTATTTCCTTACCGACAAAGGGTGGCGGCAGGCGGGGGTTACGTACAGCGAGCTGGCTATTTCCTTGTGGGGCGTCATTCAGTCCATCGAATCGTCCGAGGTGAAATCACAATTGATTAACCGAGTGGCGGATCGCATGGGAGTGATGTTTCGCACCATGCTGCCAGATGCACCATTGGACGAACGCATGCGTATCCTGGCTGAAATGTTGAATAACCGCAAGGTTCCGTCACGCGTTTGCGGCAGTGGAGCATTGCCTATTCTGGAGGTTCAAGCCTGCCCTTACCCAGACTTGGTGAACGATCGTTCGGATCGTTCGGTCTGTGAATTAGAACAAAAGGCGTTGAGCGCCGCACTCGGGCATCCAGTGGAGCTATCTCAATGCCGTTTGGATGGACATGCGTGTTGCCAGTTTACAGCGACAGGGCAATCGGCCGTCCAAACGCAACCGAACCCTATATCACTTCCTTCAACCGTATAACTCGTTTTCATCGCTTCAAAGCAAATAGAACTAAAGAGAATGTCTCATACACTTAAGATTGAAAATCTCCATGTCTCTGTCGAAGGAAAAGCAATTCTTCGCGGGGTGAATCTCACCTTGAATTACGGCGAAATACACGCGTTGATGGGACCGAACGGGTCTGGCAAGAGCACGCTAGGATTAGCGATCGCTGGCCATCCAAACTATGAGATCACCGAGGGATCGATCGCGCTCGATGGCGTTGATATCACGGAATGGGAAGCGGACCAACGTGCTCGTGCTGGTATCTTCATGGCGTTCCAACGCCCCGTCGCCATCCCCGGAGTAAAGACAGCCGACTTCTTGCGACATGCAGCGACCAATGTTCGTCGTCCTGATCGCAAGGAAGGGGAAGATCTGATTCCGATGCGCGAGTTTCGAAAGGAACTTAAATCCAAAATGGAACAACTCAAGATCGATCCCGAGTTTGCTCGCCGTTACGTGAACGATGGATTCTCGGGTGGTGAAATGAAGCGGTCCGAAATTTTGACGATGGCGATGCTCTCGCCCAAGTTTTCGATATTGGATGAGACCGACAGCGGTTTAGACGCGGATGCTGTACGGTTGGCGAGTGCTTCGATTGCGGAAATCGGCAAAGACAAAATGGGCTTACTGATCATTACGCACCACGATAAGTTGCTGGAGCACAATCCACCGCAATACACCCACGTGATGTTGGGAGGCAGGATTGTGGAAACAGGTGGTGCAGAGTTGGCACGCGAACTTCACGATCACGGTTATGAGCGCATCCGAGCGGCCTACCCAGATGCCGACGCAGCCAACCAGCAGATGATTGCTAAAGAAGAAACCGTTTCTGTTTAAGCAGAAACTTTCCATCCACGATTCAAATAACCAACCAAGAAGATAATCATGTCAACAGACTTAGCTGCATCCACGGACGAGTTCGGCGAAATCAACAAGTACGATTTTCGCACGGAAAGCAAAGCCGTGTTCAAGGCCCGCAAAGGAATCGATGCGGAAATTGTCAACCAAATCTCAGAGATGAAGGGCGAACCCGAGTGGATGCGTCAGTACAGGCTCAAGGCTTTGGATATATTCCATGCCAAGCCGATGCCGACATGGGGTGGCGATATCGATATCGATTTTCAAGACATTTTTTACTACCTCAAGCCGACCGATAAACAAGGCCGCACTTGGGACGAAGTGCCTCAGGAAATCAAAGATACGTTCGAGAAGCTTGGCATTCCCGAAGCGGAACGCAAGTTCCTGTCAGGCGTGAAAGCTCAATTCGAAAGCGAAGTGGTCTACGGCTCATTGAAGGAAGACCTTGCAAACCAAGGTGTGATCTTCACCGATACGGATACTGCGATCAAAGAGCATCCTGATTTGGTTCGCGAGTATTTCGGAACGATCATCCCATCGACCGACAACAAATTTGCTGCACTCAATTCAGCCGTGTGGTCGGGCGGTTCGTTTATTTACGTCCCGAAAGGAGTGAAAATTGAGTTCCCACTTCAAGCGTATTTCCGTATCAACGCGGAGAACATGGGGCAATTCGAACGCACTCTGATCATCGTAGACGAGGGAGCCAGCGTGCACTATGTCGAGGGTTGCACGGCTCCGATGTATTCCTCCGAATCACTTCACTCTGCCGTGGTGGAGATCATTTGCAAGCGTGGAAGCCGCTGCCGCTATACCACGATTCAAAACTGGGCAAACAACATCTATAACTTGGTCACCAAGCGAGCTGTGGCCTATGCGGATGCAACCATGGAATGGGTAGACGGCAACCTGGGTAGCAAACTGACGATGAAGTATCCCGCAGTTTACATGATGGAGCCTGGCGCACGCGGTGAGATTCTTTCGATCGCTTTCGCATCGAAAGGACAGCACCAAGACGCGGGAGCTAAGCTTGTGCATTGTGCTCCGAATACCACTGGCCAAATCATAAGCAAATCGATCTCCAAGAATGGTGGTCGAAGCAGTTATCGTGGTTTGGTCAAGGTTGAGAAAGATGCCAAGAAGTCGAAGTGCAACGTTGTTTGCGATGCGTTAATATTGGACCCCAAGAGCCGCAGCGATACCTATCCTTACATTGAGATACTAGAGCAAGACGTAAGCGTAGGCCACGAAGCGAGCGTCTCGCGAATCGGTGAAGAGCAGATGTTCTACTTGATGAGTCGAGGGTTGTCGGAAGCCGAAGCGAGCACGATGATCGTCAACGGATTCATCGAGCCATTGGTCAAGGAACTGCCAATGGAGTATGCGGTTGAAATGAACCGGCTGATCCAATTGCAGATGGAAGGATCGGTGGGTTAACATGAGTGTGGTGACTGAGCACAAAGTAGGTCTAGGCAAATTTGATCGACAGGGTTTCGATGATTTTCTAGCGAAGCGTATCGATCCAATTTGGTTGGCTGATGCACGCAAAGCAGCTTATGCCGAGTTTGAGACGATGGGTTGGCCTAACCCCCGTAGCGAAAATTGGATGCGTTCCGATTTGCGTGGCTTCCGAATCGAAAAGTACTCGATTGCACACGAGACCGAAACACAATCGACTCTCGACGCGCCTGTCCATTTGTTGGAAGGTGTGGAGATTGCCGGTTCGGTACGCTCTGCGAACGGGATCGTTATCGCTGAAGAACTAGAGGAATCGCTCAAGGCGAAAGGTGTTCTGTTTGGCTCGCTGTCCCGATTGAGTCGTGAGAAACCAGAACTCGTGAAGAAGCATCTTCATACACTGATCGACCAATCGGCCGATCGATTCGCTGCGTTACAAGTTGCGATGTGGTCCGACGGCTATTTGCTTTATGTTCCGCGCAACGTCATCATTGAAAAGCCGTTGCACATTCATGCATCCATGACGGATGGCGGTTCCGATTTGTCGCATACGCTCGTCGTCTTGGAAGAAGGTGCCGAAGCGACGGTCTTGACCGAGTGCAGCAGCGCAACGGAGCAAGGAAGTGGGATGTTTTGCGGCGGCGTGGAATTGATCTTGGGAGCCCGTTCGAACTTGCGTTATGTGAGTTTGCAAGATTGGGGGCAGAAGGTATGGCACTTCGCTCACAAACGAGCCAGCGTTGGGCAAGATGCGACGCTACAATGGACACTCGCTGCGATGGGCTCTCGCTTTGCCCAAGTTGATCAACAAGTAGAGATGGTAGCTCCAGGAGCGAGAAGCTTTGTGAACGGAGTGATGTTCACTCGAGATCGTCAGCATTTGACTTACAACACGATCCAACGTCACTGCGCACCGCATTGCACCAGCGACTTCCTTTACAAGTCGGTGCTTCAAGACCGTTCTCGGACGGTTTGGAGAGGGATGATCAAAGTCGATGAAGGTGCGGACAAGACAGATGGTTATCAACGGAATGATAATCTTATGCTCAGCGATACAGCTCGAGCAGACTCCATCCCAGGCTTGGAAATCAAAGCAGATGATGTGCGATGCACTCATGGCAGTACGAGTGGACGTGTCGACGAAGAGTTAATCTTCTACGCTCGATCGAGAGGATTCACTCGCCAAGAGGCGATCTTGATGATTGTCACCGGGTTCTTCCAGCAGATCTTTGATCGGATCACGATCGAGTCGGTGCGAGAGGCCCTCGGAAAAGCGATCGCCCGACAAGTTCGACAGTATGAGTAGTCTGCACGTTTTGCCTTTCGTTCCTGTCTAAACCGTCAGGCAAAGAATTTATCCCAAACCCTAGAATTTCTTAATCGTGTTTCATTTTGTTTGTGACCTAGCTAGCCTTGCACCCAACCTCCCCAAGACGATGGAGGTCGATGACCGATTTGTGGTCGTCACACTCATTGAAGGCGAAGTCTACTGCATCGAGGATTTGTGCACGCATGATGGTGGCACTCTTGGCGATGGCGAAGTGGATGGTAACTGTATCGCTTGTCCGCGGCACGGTGCCAAGTTTGATTTACGCACTGGAAATGCATTGACTATGCCTGCCACCGAAGCCACCTTGTCGCATGAGGTAAAGGTTGAAGATGGCAAGGTATTCGTACAATTGGTAGACTAGAGTTATTCCATCATTATTGGATCGATCCGAGAACTATGATTACTGAAGACCACGTTCGAGAACAACTGAAACTAGTCATCGACCCCGAGCTTTTCGTCAACATCGTTGACCTCGGATTGATTTACGTCGTCGACATCCAACCCGGTGAAAACGACAAACTGAACGTCAATGTGGAAATGACCATGACCAGTCCGATGTGCCCAGCGGGTCCACAGTTGGTGGCGAACAGTCGCCAAGTCATCGAAGCTATCGAAGGTGTCGGCGCAGTCGATATCAAGGTCGTGATGGATCCACCTTGGACGCCAGAACGAATGACCGAAGACGCTCGCGATCAGTTAGGAATATTCTAAAGTTCATGTCCGTTCTTCTGGAAGAACTCATTGAAGAGTTTCAAGATCTGGAGACGCCTGAAGAGCGTATTCAGTTCTTGATCGAATTGGGACAGTCGTTACCAGAATTCCCTAAAGAGTACTGCACCGAAGAGTTCCGTGTCGTCGGTTGCCAAAGCATGGTCTGGGTCGTTCCTCAGTGGGATGGAGCAACGTTTCAATTTCAGGCGACGAGCGATGCACCGATGGTCCGTGGACTGGCAGCAGTGCTGGTATCTGCGTACTCGGGACGTACCGCACAGGAAGTGGTCGATCTTCCCATTGAAAAGATTTTCGATGGACTAAATCTGAAAAGCTTCCTGTCACCGCTTCGCAGCAATGGATTGAACTCGATGATCAAGCAGATCCGCGAGTACGCCGCAGGGAAGCTTGACAAAGTCGAACCCGCATCGCGTGTTGCTTTCAGGGATCGTTCAGATTTCGGTCCTGTATCCGATCGACTGGTAGATATCCGCAGCGATTTTCCCGTGCTGGACGGGCCACATAGTTCGGGTTTACCAGTGGCATATCTGGATAATGCGGCATCGTCGCAACGACCGCAAGTGGTGATCGATGCGATGAACTCCGTTTATCAGCAGCACTATGCAAACGTCCATCGTTCCGGTCATGAATGGGCCGGGATGACGACCGAGAAGATTGAAGCAAGTCGACTTGCGGTTCAGCAGTACATCAACGCATGTTCGCCGGACGAAATCATCTTCACCGCGGGAACAACCGCTTCGGTGAATCTAGTAGCTCAGACTTGGGGTCGATCGAACTTGAAGTCTGGCGATGAGATACTGTTGACCGAGATGGAGCACCATTCGAACATTGTCCCCTGGCAACAACTCTGTGCAGAACTGGGGTGCGTTATTCGCTGGGTTCCGATCCGCGATGACTATACGCTCGACTTAGAAGCCTTTCACCGTTTGTTGAATGAGAAGACACGCATCGTCGCTTGTACTGCGGTTTCTAATGTACTGGGTACGATCAATCCCGTTCGAGAGATCTGCGAGGCAACCCATCGATTGAATGCTGTGGTCTTGGTGGATGCTGCTCAATCGGTCCCGCACGGCATGTTGGATGTTATCGAATGGGACGCAGATTTTGTAGTCTTCAGCGGGCACAAAATGTTGGCAAGTACTGGAGTTGGTGTTTGTTACGGGAAGCGCGCATTGCTCGAGGAGATGCCGAGTTGGCAAGGCGGTGGAAACATGATCAAGTCGGTGACCTTTGACGGATTTACCGAAGCGGGGCTACCTCACAAATTCGAAGCAGGTACACCGGCCATTGTTGAGATCATCTCTCTGAAGAGTGCTATCGAATATCTAACGACGATTGGGTCGGAGCGTATACTGGAACATGAAAACCTCCTCGCCGATCGCGCGATCGAAGGATTGTCGTCAATTCCCGGGATACGAATTTTTTCGCCGCCTCTCGCAAAAAAATGTGGCATCGTTTCCTTTGCCATAGACGGCATTCATGGCGAACAGATTGCCCGGTTGTTGGACGCTCGTGGAATCGCGATTCGAGTCGGGCATCACTGCGCAATGCCTTTGCACTCGAAGTTCGGGGTGTCTGTCACCTGCCGAGCAAGCTTCTATATCTACAATTCCATTGGCGAAGTCGACCGTTTGATTGCCGCGGTGAAGGATTCAGTGTAGCGACCCGGCTTGTTGCTTTGCGGACGAAATGGCTTGCTGGATCTGAGCCCTGGAAGCCCACCAGCGCTCAACGCCGTTTTTTGCTAGCGTACCCTTGTGGCAACCCGGGCCACGAACTGCCACGCCTCCGGCGTTCAGATCCGTGCGCCCTAGAGCAGCCCGCTCCGCCTTTTCTGCTTTCTGCTAGATCTTCTACTTCAGCCTTGCCGCTTAAGGTCAGAATTGATATCAGCGTTAGCATGAACGCGTGGTACTTCGTTTTCAATGCTAGCAAAAAGAACGCGAAAGCCAGTTGGAACTCAACCTGGTGGATGCTTTGCGTTGCGATGTTGCTGCCATTGTCTTTCGGTTGCAATCGAAGCAATCCGTACCTGACGCCTAGTCCTTCTGGCTTTACGCTGGCCAATCCGACGGGGGCGCCGGATATGCAGCAACAATTCAACGCGCAATTAGCTGAGGTGGAACGACGGGCCAAACTGCTCGATGACAACAACCGACAGTTGACGACCCAGTTGGCTCAATCGCAACAGCAGATGCAGCTGTTCAAAGAGCGATCCGAATTGATGCAACGCCAACTCGCGGAAGTCAATAATCAACTCCAAGGATCGCGGCTAGCAGCAGCCCAGTCCACACAACAACTTCGCAGTATGGCGGAACGGGTCCAAGGAATCGAAACCGCAACTCAACGACGCGGTGGTGCAAAGCTAACGGCCAACACCAGCAGTCGAGTCAATGCGGGCTCCATTCGCGAGCTTGGCTTTACGGTCGAGGACAACGATGGAGTGATTCGTGTTCGAGTACCCGCCGATCAGTTGTTTCAAGCAGGTACTGCACAACTGACGCCTTCAGCCTCCAGTATACTGGATCGCATTGCATCAACGATTTCGGCAGACTACCGACGTCAACGAATTTCTATCGAGGGACACACAGACAATAGTCCTCTCTATGGCGGAACCTACACGACGAGCCATCAATTGGCAGCAGCACAGTCCAATGCTGTGTTGGAACATCTCACTCGTCGCAATCAGCTACCAATCGCCCAATTGTTTACGCTGGCTCATGGTGAAAACTATCCGATCGGCGACAACCAATCTCCTGCGGGGCGATCCGCCAATCGTAGAATCGAATTCGTCATCTATCCTGAGACTTGGTAGTTCGACTAATCCGTTATGGATTACTCTGTTTGCCAAGAGTCTCCCTGCCAGGTTTGCGTTTGGATATCACCATTCTTGAAGATATGAATACGAACCGCATGGTCTCTAGCAGTCACGTAAAGTTTTCTATCTTTGGTAGAAAAGATATCGAGTACTTTCGGAGTGACCGCTCGTTGCGACCCACTGATCACAACAATGTCGGGGTCACACCACTCCAGCACCTTGTCCGCTTGCGCATGCAATGACCCATGATGCGGTGCCAACAATACATCGACATCCATGGATGGTTGAGCCAGCACCATCGCCGTCCCAGGTGGTTCGAGATCGCCGGGCAAGAAAACCTTGCGACCTGCATATTCGATGACGAGGCATAGGCTATTGGCATTATCATTTCGGCCAACATCCATCGGAGGAGGATGGAGAACCATCACTTGCCATTGCGGGTGCTCTTCGAAATCGCCTCGTTTCCATTCCGTGGTTGGAACAGAAAGGGATTGAAGCTTCATCGTCAAGGTCGCCAACAATGGGTCCGGATGCGATAGTACTTGTGGAGTCGTCACGAACCGGCGAGCAGAAAAACGGTGCAGAATGCCTGGCATCGCGTTGAAGTGATCAGCGTCCGCGTGAGAGAGTAGCAAGGTATCGATTTGGGAATGGCCATTCGCCCAAAGGGCATCCACCATTGTTCGATAGCTTCGTTCGTGGTCGCCCATTCTGCCTGCGTCGTAGCACCAAAGCTTGTTGTCGGGTGTTTCGATCCAAAGATGCGCACCGTGCCCAACATCCAGAAATGTGAGGGTCATTCTTTCGGCATCGATTAGGTGAAAGCGAACGACATTGCGAATCGGGTGATAACTCAGCCCCAGAAGGAACCATAGCACAAGCGACCGGAGCAGAATTCGACGGCCTCGGATTTTGCGAATTCCGAACATGGCCGTGCACCCGATGCCGATAGCATAGAATCCGTAAAGCCAAAGCATCGGTGGTGCGGGTGACCAGAAATGACCAAAGGAGACGCGTTCGCCGTACTCTACAACTTTGTCGACGATCCAAAGTTGCATTCCGCATATCAATCCGAGCAATGCCCCTACAGGCCAAATCCAACCGGCAAAGATCATTCCGAGCCCAGTGATTAAAGCGATTAGCATGGGAATCCACAAGAATAGATTCAACATGATGGCGATTGGGCTGATCACATGAAAACCAGTCCAAACCAAAGGAGCCGTGATGAACCAAACCCAAAAACTCATGCGTATCATCTCCCAGAGAACACTACGGCACATCGCGAACCACTTTTGAGGCTTTGCAGATCGATTGGCAATTAACGATCGCAACGGAGACTGACTTTTGATCAATCGTTCGCTGGTCACGATCAGCACGGCGACCGCCATAAAAGATAGTTGCGTTCCGATTTCGAAAAGAACGCTTGGGCGATCCATCATCAGAACCAAACCGGCCAAGGCTAGGTTGTTTAGGCTAGAGTATTGCCACCTCATACATTGCGCGATGAATGCCGCAGTCAACATAATGGCGGCCCGTATCACCGGTGGATTGGCGCCGCACAATAGGGCGTAACACCAAATGATGATGCAGACGCTCGGTAAAGCCAACGTGCGTTTCCAACCCGCGACGACCCCAATGACCAGTAATGCCGAAGATATCATCTCGATATGCATACCCGAGATCGAGAGCATATGGATGGAACCTGTCGCAAGCAGTTCTTCTTGCAGTTGCCAAGCTGCCATGTCGCGTTGCCCAAGAATCAGTGCACATGCAAGTGTGGATTGCCCAAATGGAACATGTCGTTCGATCGAACTTAACGCAGTTCCGGAAATCCTTGCGAGAACTCGATCGATCCGAAATGCATCGGGCTCTCCGATTGAAACAATCTGTTCCGAGCGTTCCGTTTTCGCTTGCGCTGCATAGCCGAGATCCGCAAAGTAACGTGTCGCATCGCGTTGCCCCGGATTGGATGGCTCGCTGGGAAGTCGCCATTGGCAGTAGACTTCGACACGATTTCCAGGCAGCAGACTTGGTACTCGTTCGTCGATGGTGAGAGGGACTCGCATGGAAACAGGCTTCCAAATGGCTCCAGTCCGCACCTCGGTGACATCGAGAAGAGTCAAGGTCTGCCAGGCGAGCTGTTGCACTGCGGTTGATGTCGGATCAACGGGGGATGCTTGGTCTGCAGCCGCTCTGTTGGATACATCGTTGAGAACCGTTGCTCGACGATACTTGACGGCTTGTTCGATGGAGCCACGAAGTGCCACAGGTTGCCATTGTCCGCCGGAAAGGCCGGGGCCAATCCGATCGAGCGTGGACTGCCAATTTCGAACCTGGGCCTCAATTCTCTTTCGTTGCCGTCCTTGATAGAAACTGAAACAAGTCGCGAGTGCTAAGGAAAGAAGAAGCAGCGGCGTTGCGGAATGATGTTTCTTGCCCGAGGAAAGAACGTTCCATAGGGCCAAGGACAAAAACGACACCAGGAATGCAATGACGGAAACTTCCCCGCAGACGGGCTCGATCCCCACCGAGACTGCGGCGATCGCCAGCAAGCCAACCATGGGAAATCGGTCTCGGGCGATTCGGACCTGGGAGCGGATTTTGCGAGGGAGCGTGATGAGAAACGAGTGGCGTTCGGACAACATGTTGAATTCAGGCGACGATTTATGTTCAAAAAAAACAACACCATAAAGATACTTGAAATTAGAAAAAATCGAATTAAGGCTTCGCAAACCAAGCAAATCGCAGGGATCCGACGCGAACTGCGAGTTTTGCCGGTGGCTATGGCACACCAACTGCTTTTTCACCTCTCATCGACTACGGAACCAGACGCTCAAAATGAGCATCTCAGTCACTTACCCTGATGAGCCAAAAATGACCCGACGAATCAAACCACGTTCTTCTTCGCAAAAAAGCAAACCTGGCTATTCGTATGGTAACAGCGAACGAGACTACGGTGGGTCGTACGAAGGCCTCTACGATTCAGGAATTATCGAAGAAGAAGAGGAAGAAGACGTCGACGGCGAAGGGGTTTTCGACATCGAGATCGATGGCGATATGGACGACGAACACTCCCTCATGGAAGACGACGATAATGAGTCAGTCGATGCAACGGAAGACCCCGTTCGCATGTATCTGATGCAGATGGGCGAGATTCCCTTGTTGACTCGCCAAGAAGAAGTGACGGCGGCTCGGTTGATCGAAGTCACTCGAACCTCCTACCGCCAATGGATGCTCGCCACCGACTTTATGCTCCAAGGGGCGACAAAGTTGCTGGAGCAAGTACGCGATAGCAAACTGCGTCTCGATCGCACGATCGAAGTCAGCGTCACCAATGCAACCGAGAAAGTCGCCATTATGCGACGCATCGGGCCCAACGTAAAGACACTTCGCCACCTGCTGCTTCGCAACCATGGTGACTATTACATCGCCATCAACAAATCCAAGCCGATGACCGAGCGGCGAGCCGCTTGGAAACGATTGGTTTGTCGAAGAAACAAAGCCGTTCGATTGATCGAAGAAATGAATCTTCGAACCAACCGACTAGAGCCGATGTTCACCAAACTCATCGCGATTGAATCTCAAATGCGGAATTTGCGTGATGGCATCGAAGAAGCGAAGAAGAACGGTCAGAGCAATGGCAAGACGGTAGAGGTCCTCAATGCAGAGCTCCGATACTTGATGCGAATCACCTACGAAACCCCAGCCACACTTGAACGCCGTGTCAGCCGTGTCAAGACGTATCGTTTCGCCTATGACGCAGCGAAACGAGACTTGTCCGCAGGCAATCTACGACTGGTTGTTTCGATTGCAAAGAAGTATCGAAACCGCGGCTTGAGTTTTCTGGATCTGATCCAAGAAGGCAACACGGGGTTGATGCGAGCTGTCGACAAATTCGAATGCGAGCGTGGCTTCAAGTTCTCAACATATGCAACCTGGTGGATTCGCCAAGCTATCACACGGGCGATTGCGGATCAAAGCCGTACGATTCGTGTACCGGTACACATGATCGATACCATGAGCAAAGTCCGACAAGTGACACGCGATTTGATCCAAGAGCTAGGGCGTGAGCCAAGCGTTGAAGAAACCGCCGAACGAGCTGGTCTCTCGATGGATGATGCTCGGGTCGTGATCAAAATGGCTCGTCAGCCGTTGTCCCTCGATCAACCCGTCGGTGATCATGAAGACAGCTTCTTCGGAGAGTTCCTCGAGGATTATCGTGACGATGATCCTTTGTACGAGACAAATCAAGAAACGTTGAAGCAACAGATCCACGATGCTATGCAAACACTGAACTATCGAGAGCGAGAGATCCTCAAACTAAGATATGGTTTGGCCGACGGCTATGCTTACACTCTCGAGGAAGTGGGCAAGATTTTCCAGGTGACTCGCGAACGAGTTCGTCAAATCGAGAGCAAGGCAGTGAAGAAACTACAACATCCACAACGAAGCAAATCGCTTTCGAGCTTCGTCGATGGTGTGGACATTCCAGCGTATGTCGATAGCAATCTAAGCGAGTAAGGCTAGTCGATTTGACACCAAGCATGGTTGAAGAATCAGGTTGTCAAACAAAAAAACGGCTGATGTCGTGAAGACACCAGCCGTTCATTTTTTGTTGCGTTGCGAAGTTTTTACTTGAAGTTTATCTCGTATACAGAGCCAGCATCACTTCGTTCGTTTCCTCGTTCAGCTCGGGATGACTAGCATCCGCAAGCTGGAGCTGCACTGCAACCGCAATCAGCCGATGCACAGCTGTTGCAGCCACCGTGAGCTCGGAGACCGCGGAGCAGGTTCAACAGACGACCGTTGAACAAACCGCTACCGATTCGGCTTCCGCTTCCGCTGCATGGATCGCAGCTAGCAGCTGCACCGCAGCTACCAGCGGAACCGCAGGAAACAGTCACAGGAACTTCTTCGCAAACTTGCTTTGCTACACATCGAGTGTAGGTGTAAGGAACGCATGTCTTAACACACTTTGCAACCTTGATGGTTTCTTGGTAGCAAACTGGCTTGCAGACAGTGTGAGGTACCATCTTGGTGCGGCACTCTTTAACGATCTTGCAGGTTGTGTAGGTGTAAGGAACGCTCTTTTGCTCGCAAACCATTGTGCAGGTTGTGTGGCAAACGTCTTTAGTACGTTGCTCGCAAACCATACGGCATGTCTTGTAGCAAACGGTCTTTTGACGGCATTCTGGAACCATTCGGCAAGTTGTGTAGGTGCAAACTTTGCTTCGTGGCTCGCAGACCATTGTGCATGTGGTGTAGTTAACCGTCTTTTGGCGGCATTCTGGAACCATCTTGCATGTGGTATAGGTAACCGTCTTTTGGCGGCACTCAGGAACTAGCTTGCAAACGTTGTGAGTAACCGTCTTGGTTCGGCACTCAGGAACGCACTTGGTAACCGTGTAAGGAACAACCTTGGTCAAGCATTGTGTTTCGTAACGAACACAGTTGATTTCCTTGGTTTCGCAGCTTGGTACCCAAACTTTTTTGCAAACAGTCTTTGGTGGGCATTGAACGCATTCAACTCGGCAAGCGCCTGGGCAATAGACGTTTTTGCAAGTCGATGGATCAAATGTCCATGTGCCTGGTTCACGAACTGTACGACGAACGACTGGGCCTGGAACTTCTTCCGTTGTTGTTTGCCAGCTTCCACCGTTGACGGTAACCGTCTTGGTGTAGTTCACTGGGTTTGTAACGGTGTAGTTGACAGTTCGTTCCTTCGTTTCGGTAACAGGAACCATGACCGTGTAGTTGATTACTTGCTCACGGGTTTCCATTACTTTGTTCATGACCGTATAGTTCACGACCTTTTCGTGTGTTTCACGAACAGGAGTCATGACCGTATAGTTCACAACCTTGCTGTGTGTTTCGTACACAGGCTTCTTCACAGTGTAGTTGATCACCTTTTCGTGTGTTTCACGAACTGGGACCATCACTGTGTAGTTCACAACCTTGCTTTGTGTTTCGTACACTGGGCGAGAAACGTTGTACGTTACTTGCTTGGTGTGCGTTTCGTAAACAGGTCGGCGAACCGTATAGTTCCGAACACCTTGATGGGTTTCGCGAACAGGTACATTGACCGTGTACGAAACTTCGTGTTGGTGTGTTTCTCTTTCGTATCGAGTTCGGTTTACGACTTTGTCTTCGTAAACAACTTGGTTGACCATCTTTGTACCAGTAACTGTTTCTGGTTCGTAGACAGTCTTCATTACTTTCTTCATCACGGTGTATGTCGATGGACCGCAAGAGTCCACAACATTGCTTCCGCAATTCTCATAGCTAACACAGCCACCGCAGTCGGCTTGTGCAGCACCAGCGAACGCAGACAACATAGTTGCTACCGCTGGAATAGCCCAAAACTTTTTCATTCCCATTCTCCTTGAATGTTGCAATACCACGCAGGACACATGTATCGAACGAGGCGAGCTGACGATCGCCATTCCGTTGTCGTATTGAGTCCTAATTTCCTAAAACTCGCGTTGTCTCTGATTCCAATAGACTGCCAACAAATTGCTCGGGCTGATCCCGTCCATGGACGCCCTCGTGCATCGGTACATTGCGACTAGTTGCGGCTCTTCGCATTGCACAAGGGCACTCGGGGCGACTCGTCCCCTCGCGGAACGAGGGCGTACTTGACGAGACCGGAGCAGTCAGTCTTCTTGGTTCGTGACTCTGTAAGTTGTCGGAAACTATTTCCCAACAGGCGACATAAATCGACTGGTGAAGAAGAATGGAATACAAAAAATGCTCAGGCTTGGTAATTTATGAAGGAGAGGGAAATAAGTCCTACCGAGAGTTACGACTGTAACGGTTGTAACGACGAAACAGATTTTTCTCATCGTCGATTTTTGGAATTTCTCGACCATCCATTCGAGAATGAACTAGGAGCATCGTCGCATGGGAAGGGTTGTATTCCACCAGCACTCATGGATGCGAATCGACATGCTCTTTGTCCGCAACAACGCTGTCCGCCACAACGCTGTCCAGTCTGGCCGTTCAAAAAAGAGAATCGGCCGGACGATTCTTGGTGCAAACCACTCTTGGGATAGACGAATGGAGGAATCCGATCACTGCACTAGAAGCAGTCGTGCCCATTAATCTATCTTCGTCTAGAGAGTAATCCTTAACCCAATCGGTCGAGCATGATCTCGAAGGCCGCATTCAACTTCTCATCGGTATCGTAGTTACCGGAAGCTATTGCGTCTCGAAGGCTCGCTACTTTGTCGGCGCGGAACGTTTCACCAATTGCAGATTGCTCCGGTTGGTTACTGATTGCCAAGGCTTCAGGAGAAAGATCCAATTGATCCGCGGGTAGCGATAATGACGCCTTGGTTTCTGCATGTGCAGACGTAATCGCATTGGCTCTCGATGTACTGCGAGTCGCATCAACACCAGCTACTGAAAAATTCCCTGAAATCTGCATTGTTGTCTTCTCCCCCGTAGTGAATAGAAACGCAAAGTGATCGTTATCGATCATGGAACGCCTGACTGCTTGAGAATGGACTGCAACCGTGCCAACCAGTGGAATCCTATGATTCCACGCTCGATCCCTAATCTTCGCAGTCCGTGTCGGTGAAACCACTTTGTAAAGATGGTGTTTCGACTTTGCGTAGACAACGCTTTCGAGCGAAAGCTTGGCACTTATCGACCATTCAACAGCATGCGATCAGCGTTTCTATTCTCCTTCCTTGAAATACGTTTGTCGAAACTAATCCAACGATGAGGATTGTGACATGAAGGCACGCACCTGATCGAACAGTGGAACTCAGTAAGCAACCGTTGTACCAATGGTTTGGTTTGAAGTCGCTTGTAACGGTTTATACCTCGATTCTCGTTTGAAGTAAAAGCCAATCTTCCCTATCCTTCTCATTCGATCATTTACGAAGCCTAGGACGTCTAGTCCATTCATGCCAAAGGGCCGCCTAGGGAAAAAAGTACAATCATCAACAATTCCCGAAAACAATCCTCAAGAAAATCTAGAATCGCGAAAATCGGAATTGACCTGAACGAAAGCTTGCCCCTATCTTACGCCCATCGCAGTCAACGCGACGACGAAACAAACACTTGTTGAATTGTGCGAAAGCACCGTCCGCCGTTCCCAATGCAAGATGCAGCAGGAACCAAGATGCTCGACAAGTCGATGCGAGCTGAGCCACGGATGAGTCGAGGCTCGCACTTAAAAATAGCTCCCGGAAAAAGCTTGAAGTCCTCAACCCCCCTAGGACTCGTTCACTTCCGGGAGCTTTTTTCGTTTCTGCTGTGCATCTCGTCGTTTGCTGATCTACAATGGTGTTTTTGGATTGGCACATCTTCGCAGTTTTTATTGCCGTCTATGCAGGATGTCCAATACTTCTATGGCATCCCACCTCAGAGCCGCTGCTCCATGACTGAACTTCGATTGATTTCGGCCTCACTGGTTTTTTCTGCAACGTTGTCTTATGCGGCAGCCTTCGCTGAGGAACCGGCGGCCTCCGACTCGCGTGCCCAATCCCCAGGCCACTCGATGCACTCCCAGACCTTCAACGAAGGGCCGCGTCAAGCGGGTTATCTCATGGCCGGGATGGGGAATACTCGTTTTCCGATCTCGACGACGAAACCGATGGCTCAACGCTTCTTTGACCAAGGGATCGCCCAGCTTCATGGCTTCTGGTACTTCGAAGCGGAACGATCCTTCCGCCAAGCGGCCGCGTTCGACCCTGACCACCCGATGCACTACTGGGGAATGGCACGTGCAAACATAGAAAATCGTGAACGCTCGTTCGGCTTTATCGAATTGGCCATGAAGCGATTGGAGAAAGCCAATGCCAAAGAAAAGAAATTGATCGAAAGCTGGAATAAACGAGTTCAACCGCTCGACGCAGACAAAAAAGAAAAAGAAAAGCAAGCCGAAGGAGCACCGTCCGATGCCAAACCAGAATCGAACGCAGCCAGGCGTGCTCGACTCCGCAACGATTCGCAAAGAAAGAAACAAGAACAAGAACGGCTCAAAGAGTACGTTGCGAGCCTCGAGCAATTGGCCAGCGATTACCCCGAGGATATCGAATTGAAAGCGATGCTGGTCCTGCAAACTTGGCAAAACAACGGAGCAGGAATCGAAATCCAGAGCCATATGGCGGTTGATTCGATGCTTTCGGACATCTTTCGCAACAACGCGCGACATCCGGCTCATCACTTTCGAATCCACCTATGGGACTACAAAAAAGAAAAGCTAGCGTTGGATGCGGCCGCGAATTGTGGGCCTAGTGCACCGGGCATAGCTCACATGTGGCACATGCCAGGCCACACCTATACTCGGCTTCATCGCTATGCCGATGCGGCTTGGCAACAAGAAGCGTCCGCTCGAGTCGATCACGCTCACATGATGCGAGACCATTTGCTACCCGATCAAATTCATAACTATGCACACAACAATGAGTGGCTCATCCGCAGTCTAAACTTGATCGGCCGTGTTGATCAAGCGATCGAGGTCGCCAAGAACATGATCGAATTGCCTCGCCATCCAGGCTTTAACATGCTGGGCGAGTCTGGTAGCGCCAACTATGGCCGAGAACGACTGATCCAAACGTTAACGAACTTCGAACGTTGGCCACAATTACTTGACCTCTGCGCGACGCAATACTTGAACGAGACGGGCAAGCCAAATCTAGACGACGAACGTCTCGCTTGGATGACTATCGCTGCTACCCACACGGGCAATGCCGAGATTGCTAGCAAACATAAGCAAGCATTGCTGGCAACCAAAGTTTCGTTATCGGCTACAACGAAAACGGATGGAACCATACTGTCAGGTATGGAAGCGAGCGATCGTTCGAGCGACGAGGATACAAAGCGTCCGCAGCCACCCAAGCTGCTAGAGCCGTACCCGGTTCAAGAGGATCCGTTCGGTGACGAGAATGATCCCTCCCTTCCAAAGACGCTGTCGAAGGACTGGAAGGAACCTACAGACAAGAAATGGTCTCAAGAGCGAAAGGACTTGGAAAAGAAGCAGCACGAGAACCTGTATCGGTTGCAGCGGATCGGTTTTTGGCTCATCGCGATCGAAGCCCACGAACTCGCCGCCAAGGGAGATTTCGGCAGTGCGCTTCGGGTATCGCATTTAGCGAGGCCCGTGGTTCCGCCTCTCGTTCGGATGGAGTGGTTAGCTCGCTCGAGCTCCACCGAAAAGGCATTGGAGCGACTCGTAAAGAGAGCGAAAGATGGATCAGGCGAGTTATTGCCGATGGCCCTCGCGGCACATTATGCTAGCCAAATCCCATCGAAAGAAAAAGTTGCTAAGGAGTTGCTTGAAGCGTTAGCACCCATTGCTTTCGGCGCGGACAAGGGGCTGAAGGTATTGGAGCGACTTGCTCCTGCGATCGATCGGCTGGGAATGCGATCGAAATGGGAGGAGAAGCCAGCCAAGCCCACGGATACCGGAGACCGCCCGCCACTCGATTCGTTGGGACCACTGTGCTGGACTCCATGGGCAGCACCGATGTGGTATGGAACTGACGCCAACGGCAACACGGTTGTGGACAAGCAGTTTTCTGGCAAGCCCTACATTGCGATTCTGTATCTTGGATTTGGGTGTTTGCACTGCGCGGAACAATTGGCAGAGTTCTCGCCCAAGGTGGAGCAGTTTGCCAAGATGGATATCGAAGTGATCGGGATCAGCACGGAGAACCCGATTCAGCTACGAGACGGATTGAAAGCGTATGACAAGCCGATGAACATACGATTGCTATCCAACGCAGACCACGATGTGTTTAGGTCCTTTCATGCTTACGACGATTTCGAAGGTCAAGCGTTGCATGGAACCTATTTGATCGATGGCTCTGGAAAAATTCGTTGGCAAGACATCGGACACGAGCCCTTCAAGGATGTCGATTTTTTGCTGGAGGAATCCAAAAGGCTGTTGGGTTTGTAAGCTAGCGTTTCGAACGTTGTTCGGAACGCCGAAGGCAAGTTCAGACCGCCAGAGGCGTGGCATGGTTCAGACCGCCAGAGGCGTGGCATGGTTCAGACCGCCGGAGGCGTGGCATGGTTCAGACGCCGGAGGCGGCCATCGTTCGAATCGCTGAAGGCGAGCATGGTTCGTAACGAGGGAGACGGACGTGGTTCTGAACGCCGGAGGCGTGTATGGTTCTGAACGCCGGAGGCGTGGCATGCAATAGCCTGGGGTGTAAACCCCAGGTAGCACGTCCACCCGGTAATCGAACCCCGGAGGGGTGGCACGAACCGCAACGTGCTCCGTCATGCGAAAGCCCCGTGTCGCCCCTCCAGGGCTCGAAACATTTTTTTGCTAGCAGACCTGGGGTTTGCACCCCAGGCTATTTCATGCCGCCCCTCCAGGGCTGAGGACCGGCGATCGCGAACAACGATTCACCCGACAATCTCATCGTCGAATACGTATCGTTCGTCAAACACGATTTCATGCAATCGAAGAAGCATCAGGTATTCATCCTTGAACGACACCTTGCGGTGATGAGCATCTTGGTTATCGATGTACTGGATCAATTTCGGCAACTGCGATTGGCTAACCGAAAACACACCAAATCCTCTTTGCCATTCGAACTTCGCTTTACATTGATTGTTCTCATTGATCCATCGCGAAGAATTTGCCTTGATTAATCGGACCGTATCGGAAATTGAGTAGGCAGGATGAATCGCGATCAACAAATGAACGTGATCTTCGATACCACCTGCTCGAAGAAGCACCGATTTGTGTTCTTGCAGAGTTCCGCCAATGTATCCAAACAACGAGTCACGCCATTCGGTCTTCAGGTACGGATACCTTTGTTTGGTGCTAAAGACGACATGCAAGTAGATCGCAGAATGGCTGGAGGGCATGTTGGCAATTCCTTCAAAATTGCGAACCGAGAATTCAGGATAGGTTGATTGTCGAAAATGGAAATTCGACACGCAACAAGTTTTGATAGCAAAAGGTGATTTTTCCATCCCAAAGTAGATGGGACCACCGGAGGCGTGGCATGGCTCGAAACGCCAGAGGAGTGGCATGGTCGCCGGAGGCGTGTATGGTTCGAAACGCCGGAGGCGTGGCATGCAATAGCCTGGGGTGCAAACGCCAGGACGTCCACCCGGTAAATCGAACCCCGGAGGGTGGCACGAACCAATGTACCGTCCACGTCGCCCCAATGTCGCCCCTCCGGGGCTCGAAACATCGTTTTGCTAACAGACCTGGGGTTTGCACCCCAGGCTATTTCATACCGCCCCTCCAGGGCTTCTG
>Ga0207937_1000098_pt1 | contig 27885 bp, 27 predicted proteins | sample LakMenEpi04Sep11_FD_150668 | JGI IMG/M metagenome (GOLD analysis project Ga0207937, IMG submission 150668) | Freshwater microbial communities from Lake Mendota, WI - 04SEP2011 deep hole epilimnion (SPAdes) | ecosystem: Environmental > Aquatic > Freshwater > Lentic | place: Lake Mendota, Madison...
TTATCCATTCAATATCTTGCGCATCAAGTTAGCGGTTTCACTTGGTGTTTTACCAACCGCAACACCGACAGCCTCTAGTGCTTCTTTTTTAGCTGCTGCGGTACCTGATGATCCTGAGACTATGGCACCAGCATGGCCCATGGTTTTACCTTCAGGTGCTGTAAATCCAGCAACATAACCAACAACCGGCTTAGTTACATACTCTTTAATGAATTGAGCTGCTCTTTCCTCTGCATCTCCGCCAATTTCACCAATCATAACTATTGCCTTAGTTTCAGGATCGTCTTGGAATGCACGAAGACAATCAATATGAGTAGTGCCAATTATTGGATCACCACCTATTCCGACAGCTGATGTAAAACCAAAATCTCTTAGTTCATACATCATTTGGTAAGTAAGTGTTCCAGATTTAGATACAAGCCCAATCTTTCCTGGACCTGTAATATCAGCTGGAATAATTCCAAGATTTGTTTTACCTGGACTGATAATTCCTGGGCAGTTTGGCCCAAGTATTCGAGTCTTACCGCTACTTACAGCCTGCGCATAAAACGCAGCTACATCATGCACAGGTATTCCTTCAGTAATAACAACTACAAGCGGCATTTGGGCATCAATTGCATCCATCACTGCAGCTTTAGCAAACTTTGGTGGAACAAAAACTACCGATGCATTCGCACCAGTTGCGTCTATTGCCTCTTTAACTGAATTAAAAACTGGGATTAAAACCCCATCCATATCGGAAGTTTGCCCACCTTTACCAGGAGTTACTCCCCCAACAATCTTCGTTCCAGCTTTAAGCATTCTTTTGGTGTGCTTTGTTCCCTCTGAACCAGTCATTCCTTGCACAATTACTTTGGTGTTTTCATTTACAAAAATAGTCATTTTTTTGTCGCCAATTCTGCCGCTTTTGCTGCAGCACCATCCATAGTTTCAAGTTGCTGAACTAATGGATGATTTGCATCATTAAGAATTTTTCTACCAAGTTCAACATTATTACCATCTAGACGAACAACTATTGGTTTAGTGGCTTTTGAACCTAAAATCTGTAATGCCTGAACTATTCCATTTGCAACCGCATCGCATGCAGTAATACCACCAAAAACATTTACAAATACACTCTTTACGTCACTATCACCTAAAATTATGGATAAGCCGTTTGCCATTACTTCAGCAGATGCACCGCCGCCAATATCCAAGAAATTTGCTGGCTTAACTCCATACTTCTCACCAGCATAAGCCACTACATCTAAGGTGCTCATAACTAAACCAGCACCATTTCCAATAATTCCTACTTGCCCATCTAGTTTTACATAGTTTAGATCTTTTTCTTTCGCTAACGCCTCTAGTGGATTTGTAGCGGAGTGATCAACTAATTTCTCATGATCAGGATGTCTAAAACTTGAATTATCATCTAACGTTACTTTGCCATCTAAAGCAATGATCTTTCCATCAGCTGTTTTAACTAGTGGATTGATCTCCATTAAAGTTGCATCTTCTTTAACAAATGCATCCCAAAGCTTAATTAACACCTCAGCAACTTGATCAACTACATCCGATGGGAACTGGCCACCTTTTACAATCTCAATTGCTTTTGTTTTATTTATTCCGATATTTGGGTCAATTCCGACTCGAGCAAGTTTTTCAGGAGTCTTATGTGCAACCTCTTCAATTTCCATGCCACCAGCCACTGATGCCATAACTAGAAAATTACGATTCGCTCTATCTAATAAAATAGCTAGGTAGTATTCAGATTCGATTGGGGCTGCTTGAGCAATCATAACTTTTTTAACAATATGGCCTTTAATATCCATTCCTAAAATTGAAGTCGCTTTTTCTTTTGTATCGGCTGGATTTTCTGCCAATTTAACGCCACCAGCTTTTCCACGGCCACCAACTTTTACCTGCGCTTTTACAACAACTTTTCCGCCAATTCTTGATGCAGCAGACTCTGCCTCCTCGGCAGTACTAGCAACTGCTCCTGCTAGAACTGGAATTTGATGGGATTCAAAAAGATCACGGGCCTGATACTCAAAAAGATCCAATGTTTTTCCCCGATCACCTAGCTACTGCAAGGTCGTAATAGTAATGAACTACTTCAAAAATTTATAATTTTTCAACTGGGGCGTAACGTAATAACAGTCTCTTTGGCCCAAATGAGCCAAAATCAATGGTGGCTTCAGATCTATCCCCTTCACCACTTACCTCAATTACAGTTCCTAACCCAAATGTGTCATGTGATACTCGTTCACCAACTTCTAGTTGCATTGTGTTACTTACTTTTCCAGTAGCTTTTGGTGCTGCGAAATTTCTTTTTATTGTTGACCTAGAACTAATAGTTTTTTCCTGCGCTTGGTTCCATTCAATTACATTTTCTGGAATCTCACTAATAAATCTTGAAGCAGCGTTATAGTTTGGCGTACCCCAAGCAGATCGGTACTCAGCTCTAGTTATAAAGAGATTTTCTCTTGCTCTAGTCAATCCAACATAAGCAAGTCGCCGCTCTTCCTGCAGCTCCTCTGGATCATCTAGCGTTCTAGAGTGAGGAAAAATTCCTTCCTCCATTCCAGTTAAAAATACTGTCGGAAACTCTAAACCTTTTGCAGTATGTAGGGTCATCATTGTTACAACACCGCCATGATCCTCACCATCTGGAATTTGATCTGCATCAGCAACAAGTGAAACATCTTCTAAAAATCCAGTAAGGCTTATCTCTTCACCTTCATCAACTTCGCTCTCTTCATACTCTGTAGCAACAGCAACTAGCTCTTCTAAATTCTCTACCCTTACCTCATCTTGTGGATCCTTACTCTCCTCTAACTCCGACAATAGACCTGACTGCTCTAATACAGCTTGCGCAATTACTGATGGCCTAGTCTTCGCCTCAACAAGTGTTTGCATAGATTTAATGAATCTCACAAATTCAATAAGTGTTGCAGAGGATTTAGCTGCAATCTCTTGATTCTTATCTACCTCACACAAAGCTTGCCAAAAAGTTAAACCATTATTTTTAGAGTAAAGATCTAACTGATCTAATGCACGATCACCAATTCCTCGCTTTGGAGTATTGATTATCCTTCGCATTGATACCTCATCTTCTGGATTCACAACTACTCTTAAGTAAGCAAGAAGATCCTTAACCTCTTTACGCTCATAAAACCTAACTCCGCCAACAACTTTGTATGCAATTCCAATACGCATAAATACTTCTTCAAATACGCGAGATTGTGCATTTGTTCGGTAAAAAATTGCAGTATCGCCAGGTTTAGATTTTCCAAGGTCACGAAGTATTGCAATTTGGCGAACTACAAAATCAGCTTCATCATGCTCACTTTCTGCAACATAGCCAGTTATCAACGGCCCACTGCCAGCATCTGACCAAAGATTTTTTTCCTTTCTGCCGTCATTATTTGAAATCACAGCATTTGCTGCGCTTAAAATGTTTTGAGTTGATCTATAGTTTTGCTCAAGCAATACTGTTTTAGCATTTGGGTAATCATTTTCAAATTGTAAAATGTTTCTTATATTAGCTCCCCTAAATGCATATATTGATTGATCAGCATCACCAACAACGCATAGTTCAGCAGGAGGAAATCCTTCTAGATCTGATCCCACTAGCTCTTTAATTAAAATATACTGGGCATGATTTGTATCCTGATACTCATCTACCAAAATATGTCTAAACCTTGACCGGTACTTCGCTTTAACCTCAGGATATCTTTGCAATACCTCTACAGTTTTAGCTATTAGATCATCAAAGTCCATAGAGTTAGCAGCTGAAAGTCGTTTTTGATAGATACTAAAAACTTGTGCAACTATTTCTTGAAACTGATCTTTGGCCTGATTCAAATAATCTGCTGGGCCCATTAACTCATTTTTTGCTTGAGAGATAAATGAAGCTACAGCTCTTGGTGCATAGCGTTTCTCATCAAGGTTTAGATCTCTCATCACTAATGTAACTAATCTAAGAGAATCGCTTTGATCGTAAATTGTAAAAGCATTTGTATATCCAAGTAAAGTTGCTTCTTTTCTCAAAATTCGAACACATGCAGAGTGGAAGGTTGAAACCCACATTACCTTTGCGCGCTCTCCAACTAGCTCTGCTACCCGCTCTTTCATTTCACCGGCAGCCTTATTGGTGAAAGTAATTGCAAGCACTTCATATGGTGCAACATTTCGTTCAGCTAAAAGGTATGCAACTCTTCGAGTTAAGACTCGAGTTTTCCCAGAACCAGCTCCTGCCACAACAAGCAGTGGACAGCCTTCGGTTTTAACCGCTGCTAGTTGATTCGGGTTTAAACCTTGAGTTAATGCGGACATATTGCTAAGTCTATCGGTGGGTAAGACAAAGAGATTTGCTGCGGTAATCTTGCCTCCAATGAAGCCATTAGATGATAGTGAAATCAAACGCGTACTTGTAGTTACCGCACATCCGGATGATTGTGACTTTGGAGCAGGTGGAACTATTGCCCAATGGACTGCAAAAGGCATTCACGTTTCATACTGTATTTGTACAAATGGTGACCAAGGCGGAGAAGATCCAAATGTGCCTCGAGAAGATATGCCAAAGATTAGACAGCATGAACAGCGCCAAGCTGGTCTAGCTGTTGGCGTAACTGATATTACTTTTCTAAATTATCGTGATGGTTGGTTAGTACCAACCATAGAGTTACGTAAAGAGATTGTCAGGCAAATCAGAATTACAAAACCTGACCGTATGGTGATCCAATCCCCAGAAAGAAACTGGGAGAGATTATTTGCCTCTCACCCAGATCATATGGCTGCAGGTGAGGCGGCAATTCAAGCGGTTTATCCAGACTCTAGGAATGCATTCGCATTTGAAGATTTATTAAAGGAAGAAGGATTAGAGCCTTGGCGCGTAAGAGAAGTATGGGTAATGTCCTCTCAAAATCCAGATCATTTTGTGGATATAACATTAACTTTTGATAAAAAAATGAATGCACTGCATAGTCATGTTAGTCAAACAGCTCATAATGAGAATTTAGAAAAAATGGTTCGTGACTGGGGCGAAAAAAACGCCGAGTCTCATAATTTACCTGCTGGATCTATTGCTGAAGTGTTTAAAATTGTTAACACAAACTAGCGAACTTTAACTCTTTCAATAGCAATTTTACGTTTTGGTGAACCATCAGATTTACCGTTTACTACTCCATCTTTCGCAATTGCTCTGACTATATCTAAACCCTTAGTTACTTTTCCCCAGATTGTGTAACTTGGTGGCAACGAAGAATCTTCATACACAATAAAGAACTGGCTTCCATTACTAATAACTTCTGAATTCCAAATACCTACTGTTCCGGCTGGATAATTATTCTCAATGCTTTTTGGAAGATTTTCATTATCGTATTCAAAACTTAACTGGCCCATTCCTGTTGCAGTTGGGTCTCCACAATGTAGTAGGTAGATTTCGTTAGTTGTTAAACGGTGGCACAGAGTTTCATTAAAATAACCATTTCTGGCTAGTGACAACATAGTTGTTACTGCAATCGGTGCACTTGCACCATATGCCTCAATCGTAATATCACCACAATTAGTAGCAAAACTTAGTGTTCTATTTTTAAATGGAGCCTTAACCTCAGGAGGTAATACATTCTTTACAGTATGGCCTTTTGCTTTTGTACTCTTACAATTAAGTTTATAAGGTTTACTACTAGGGGCAGCGACTGCACTTGAGGTAAAAATAGTCGAAATCGCAAAAACACTGATGGTAAGCAAAGTTATTTTTGTTTTTACCATGGCAAAAGTTTAATCAATATTCTTGCAATACCCAAGAAAAATTCATAGTTATTGGGTATTAAAATCAAATTTTAAGCACTTTCACAGACAGTTAAGGTTTTACTACTAACTCAACCCTTTGGAACTCTTTTAAATCTGAGTAACCACAAGTTGCCATTGATCTTTTAAGAGCACCAAATAGGTTCATTGAGCCATCTGAAGTGTTGGATGGGCCAAGTAAAACTTCACTTAAAGATCCAACAGTCCCAACGCTGACACGGTTTCCTCTTGGCAGTTGTTCATGATGAGCCTCTTGACCCCAATGCCAGCCCTTACCAGGTGCCTCTAGCGCCTTAGCAAGTGGTGACCCCATCATTATTGCATCTGCACCACAAGCAATAGCTTTTGCAATCTCACCGCTAGAGCCAACGGAGCCATCTGCAATAACATGAACATATCTTCCACCTGATTCATCCAAGTAATCACGTCGAGCAGATGCCACCTCTGCAACTGCAGATGCCATTGGCACAGAAATTCCTAGAACTGTTTTAGTTGTATGGGCTGAACCACCACCAAATCCAACTAAAACTCCAGCAGCTCCTGATCTCATTAAATGCTGAGCACCTTGTGCTGTTGCGCAACCACCAACAATTACAGGTACATCTAAATCATAAATAAATTTTTTCAAATTTAGAGAGGTTGAATTCACAGATACATGTTCTGCTGAAACGGTAGTTCCGCGAATTACAAAGATATCAACACCAGCATCAATTACAGCCTTATGAAATTCTGCAGTACGTTGCGGTGAAAGTGCACCTGCCACAGTTACACCTGCTGCTCGAATTTGTGAGATTCTTTCCTTAATTAAGCTCGGTTGTATTGGTGCTGCATAAATCTCTTGCATCCTTCTAATCGCTTTATCTTCAGAAAGCTTTGCCATATCTGCTAGCTGTTTTTCAGCATCTTCATATCTTGTCCAAATTCCTTCAAGATTTAATACTCCAAGACCACCTGCCTTACCAATCATGATTGCTGTTTCTGGTGATACAACAGAATCCATTGGTGCTGCTAAAAATGGTAAATCAAATTTATATGCATCTATCTGCCATGAAATCGATACCTCTTGTGCATCACGTGTTCTTCGGGAAGGAACAATTGCAATATCATCAAATGAGTATGCAGTTCTGGCACGCTTTCCTGCCGCAATTTCAATCTCTAACATATGGGTAATCGTATCTGTAATCTAATGAAGTATTTCACTTAGCCAAAAGGTCCCAGGCTTTTACGCCACCAGCTACCCCGGCAGAATTTGGAATAATCTTAACTTTATAGTCAAAACTTTTTAGAGCAGACCTACTGATACGTTGGGCGTTACCGCCTCCGATATATAACTTATCCCAGAGAATCATTGGGTATAGCTCTTCAATCAGTGCTTTAACTCTTCGAGACCAGAGTTGATTACCCATTCTTCGCCTTGATATTTCACCGATCCAGGCATCAATAGTTTTTCCATATCTAATCGTGGCATGAGACAACTCAAGGTGAGGAGCTATTTTTCCATCATTAAACATTGCGCATCCTAGTCCGGTTCCAAATGTTAAAACTGTTTCTAATCCATCTCCAGTTACTACTGCAGCAGCATGAACCTCGGCATCATTTAAAACTAATATAGGTAATTTTAATTTCTTTTCTAATGTATTTTGTAAATCAAATCCATGCCAAGCCTTTTTTAAATGTGGATCTAGCGCGGTTCGTGGACCACGCTTATTAATGTAATGTGGAATAAATACTATTTTGCCATTACGAATCATTCCAGGCAGACCAACTGTAACGCGATTTATTCTTGAATCTGCAAATACAAAATTTTTAATTATGTCAGTTAATAGGTTTGGTGACAGCGGATAAGGGGTTTTTAAGTAAGGAAAATCGATTAAGACTTTTCCGTTTTTATCAAAAACTGAGGCCTTGATTCCAGTCCCACCACAATCAACAGCCAGTGTTATATTTTCCACTAGTTAATGTTAGTCGATAATGATGTTATTGAAAACAAGGCCTCAATTAACAAAGATTAGTGCGAGTGTCCACCTGGTCCATGTGAGTGTCCGTGACCAGCTGATTCATCTTTTTTCTCTTCTGGAGTTTCAAAGACTAAAGCCTCGGTGGTAATAAACATCGCTGCAATTGAAGCAGCATTTGCCAATGCAGATCTAGTCACTTTAACTGGATCAATGACTCCCTCTTTAACCAGATCAGTATAAGTTTCTGAGTATGCATTAAAGCCCTCATTAGGTTTCATTGCTCTTACTTTAGAAACAACAACATATCCTTCATGGCCTGCATTTTCAGCAATCCAACGAAGTGGTTCATCACAAGCTTTGCGAACAAGACGTACTCCTACAGCACGATCTCCTTCAAAACCTAAATCGTTATCAAGAGCAGATGCAGCATGAACTAAGGCAGCTCCTCCACCAACGACAATACCTTCTTCAACAGCTGCTCTAGTTGCTGAGATTGCATCCTCAAGGCGATGCTTCTTCTCTTTTAATTCAACCTCAGTATGAGCGCCAACTTTTATAACACAAACTCCACCAGCAAGTTTTGCAACTCGCTCTTGTAGTTTCTCGCGATCCCAATCTGAATCAGTATTCTCAATTTCGCGACGGATTTCAGTTACGCGGGCTGCAACATCATTTTTATTTCCAGCTCCATCAACGATCGTGGTGTTATCTTTAGAAATAACTACGCGTCTTGCTTTACCTAACATTGAAATATCTATCTGCTCAAGTTTTAAACCAACTTCAGCTGAGATAACTTGGCCACCAGTTAATATCGCAATATCTTGCAACATTGCTTTTCTGCGATCACCAAAACCAGGAGCTTTTACAGCAGCTGATGCAAATGTGCCTCGCATACGGTTCACAACTAATGTTGATAAGGCTTCGCCTTCAACATCTTCAGCAATAATCAATAACGGCTTGCTAGCTTGAGCCACCTTTTCAAGCACTGGTAACACTTCACTAAGAGCTGATATTTTCTGACCTGAAATTAAAATATAAGCATCTTCTAAAATTGTTTCCATACGGTCTGCATCTGTTACGAAGTAAGGTGAAATATAACCTTTATCAAATTGCATACCCTCTGTGAATTCAAGCTCTAATCCAGTAGTTGATGACTCTTCAACGGTAATTACTCCGTCTTTACCAACTTTATCCATCGCTTCAGCGATTAAATCACCAATTGCTTTGTCTTGAGCTGAAATTGTTGCAACATCTGCAATTTGAGACTTTCCGCTTACAGTAGTTGAATTTTTCTTTAATGCTTCAGAGATAGCAGAGACTGCTTGCTCGATTCCATATTTAAGCTCCATCGGTTGTGCACCAGCAGCTAAGTTTCTTAGACCTTCTTTTACCATTGCTTGCGCAAGGACTGTCGCAGTAGTTGTGCCATCACCTGCTACATCATTGGTCTTCTCTGCAACCTGTTTAACAAGTTGAGCGCCCATATTTTCGGCTGGATCTGATAATTCAATTTCCTTAGCAATTGTTACACCGTCATTAGTGATTAGTGGTGCACCATAACTTTTTGCGATTACTACATTTCGACCTTTTGGCCCAAGTGTTACCTTTACAGTATCAGCAAGAATATTTACCCCGCGCTCCATAGCGCGACGGGCTGCTTCATCAAATTGAAGTGATTTACTCATCTTTACTTCTTTGCAATGATTGCTAGTACATCACGGGAAGAAAGTACTAAGTACTCTTCATTGTTGTACTTAACTTCAGTACCACCATACTTTGAATAAAGAACTACATCGCCCTCTTTAATATCTAAAGGAATTCGGTTTCCATTCTCAAATCGACCAGGTCCAACTGCCATAACAGTTCCTTCTTGTGGCTTCTCCTTGGCAGTATCTGGAATAACTAATCCAGATGCAGTCTTTTGCTCTGCTTCATTTGCCTTCACGACAATACGATCTTCTAGTGGCTTGATTGAAATTGCCATCTTTGTTACTCCTTTGGTTGGTTACTAGTTTTAAAATTTTTGCTTCATTCACCTGGGGCGTTAATTAGCACACGCAGGCTTAGAGTGCTAAAGCCAACTTTAAAGGGGGAACTGCACTCGGAGCAAATTAGCGCTCTAATTTAGAAGATCACACGGGATATCTCTGCGGCTGAATCTGCAGATATACCCAACTGGGAGGGCTCTAGCCCTTCATTGATAGCAAGGGAGCCTAAGGCTGCCACCATTGCCCCATTATCGGTACACAAGTTGGCAGGTGGAATAGAAAGCTCAATCTTGGCAGCCTCACACCGAGTAATGGCTAACTGACGAAGTCTGCTGTTTGCCGCTACGCCACCGGCAATAACTAAATTATCAATTCCACTCTCCTGGCAAGCAGCTAAAGACTTAGTTAATAACACATCAACGACTGCCTCTTGGAAAGATGCTGCTACATCTGCCTTTTTATAATTTGGTGTTTGTTCTAAATATCTAAGCACAGCAGTTTTTAAACCGGAGAAGGAAAAATCATATCTATGTTTTTGCATATCTAGGTTTTGAGATAAGCCCCTAGGAAATATAATTTCATCTGCATTGCCATTTTTAGCTTCACTATCAATTACTGGCCCGCCCGGAAATCCAAGGCCCATGATTCTAGCTACCTTATCAAAAGCTTCACCGGCAGCATCATCAATTGTTGCACCTTTTACTTTTACATCCTTAGCAAGATTATTTACCTGCAATATTGAAGAGTGGCCGCCACTAACTAAAAGTGCAATTGCTGGACGAAGTTTTTTATCACTATTTAACATATCTACTGCAATATGTGCAGATAAATGATTTACGCCATATAACGGTTTATCTAAGGCAAGTGCTAAAGCAGATGCACTACTTACTCCTACTAATAAGGCGCCAATTAAACCAGGTCCAGCAGTGACTGCAATGGCATCAATATCTTTAATTGAAACCTTTGCCTCTTTTAAAGCTTGCTTAATAACTTGCTGCATAGCCTCTAAATGTGCTCGGCTTGCAACCTCAGGAACTACACCACCAAATCTGGCATGCTGATCAACACTGGATGAAATTACATTTGCAAGTAATTTTCGATTATCAACAATTCCTACCGCTGTTTCATCACAAGAAGTTTCGATTCCAAGTACTAGAGCCATTACTTAAGCTCCTTGCGCATAACTACAGCAGTAAGTCCTGGGCCATAATAATTTTCTCGCTTTGATACCTCACTAAAACCATACTGCTCATAAAGTGGTCGGGCAGCATCATTACCAACTCGCATCTCAAGCATTATGGCTTCCGCCTTTTTAACTCTTGCCCAATCAATTAAACGCTTTAATAATTCGCGGCCTATTCCCTTGCGTCTATGTTGTTCAACTACGGTAATTGTGTGAATATCTGCTACATCTGCAACAAAGAAAATGCCAGCATAAGCAATTAATTCACCCTCATATTCAGCTGCTAAGTAATGGGCATTTTTAGGAGATTTTGCAAACTCCTCTTTAAATTGGGCAATAGACCAAGCAGCCTTTGCATATACATCTTTTTCAATTGTAGCCGCCGGTACTAAATCCATAGCGGTCATCGCTCGGAACTTAACTCCTGGTGGCAAAGGGTAAGCATCGGGCTTTCTAATATAAATTGGATTTTTAACTAAATCATTTTCACTAGAAAGCTTTGCGATCTCAACTGGATCTGGAAAATACTCGCCCTCATTAAAGATTGGAATTTTATACTTATCTAACTCGCTAGCTTTACTTACTGCTGGCTCAGTTATTCGCTTTGAATTCTTATATCTAGCCCAGTATCTCTCTTTGCGTCTGGCATCAGTTGAGACAATAAAATCTTCCTGATTAATACTGGCGGCCATTGCATCTAATGAGCAAACACCAACCCAATTTATTTCAGCGCCGAGGGCAAAACTTTGTGCGAATGCAATTCCCACTCTTAAGCCCGTAAATGGACCAGGACCCATTCCGACGGCTACTAGATCTATCTTGCTCTCAATAGCTAGCGCTTTACCTACAAGCACTGGCAATACTTCGCTATGAGAAAGTGGGTCATCGTGATACTCAGTAAAGAGCACCTGTGAGTTCTTAATTAATGCAACAGAGGTTCTAGAGGTTGAAGTATCAATTGCTAACACAGTACTCATAGTTGAAGCTCACTCCATCGATTACCTATCGGTAAATACTCAACTACTCTCGAGCTCTCATCTTGTCCTGGTGAAATCCTTATTTCCAAATATTGATCAGTTAATGAGTCAACAAACTCTTTGCCCCACTCAATTACGAAAATACTTGAAGTTAAGTAGCTCTCAAAATCTAGGTCGATAAAACTATTCTGACCAGATCCTAAAAGTCGGTAAGCATCAATATGAATAAAATTTGGCGCACCTTTATATATTCGACTAATCACAAATGTTGGTGAAGTTACCACCTGATGTCCTAAGCCATGGCCAATTCCCTTGGCAAAAATAGTTTTACCAGCCCCTAAATCTCCGGTCAGAATAATCACATCACTAGAAGATAGTTCTTTAGATAATTTCACACCTAAATCAAACATCTCATCAGCTGATGAGATTATGACTTTTTTATTGGACATATGAGAAGAATAAAGGGTAAATAAGTAAGACGGGCCCGCACAGTTAAGTGCGGGCCCGTCTTACTAGTAGATATTTACTTGTTGTACTTCAACTCTGATGGACGCCATCCTGGATCAGTGTTGAGGTAAGGAGTTCCGGCTGTAAAGGTTGAAACCTCTTCAGCACTTAGTGGGCCGAACTCGGCTGCAAATGCCAGCATATTGATCCATGCTTGCATCTGTTGAACCGTAAAGTCCTGATGGCCTACACCTGATTCAGCGGGTGCTGCTGCTAAATCTGGAGCGCCAGTAGCTAAATATTGTGTGTATCTAGCTGGGGTAAATGCATAGATAGAAGTTACATTAGCAACCGGCTTTACAGACTTTCCTTTAGCTGCTGCAAGCCTCTTCTTGAATGCTGCATTTAGCTTATCTGCGGTACGAGCTTGGTTACCAGGGAAAACTAAACGGTCTGCTTCATTTGACATTAATACATATGGCTTTGTTGATGTGAATTTGGTTCTATCTAGATTCTCTAACTTCTTAATTGTTGCTGCATTGCCAGTAACTCGAGGAGCTGCTGCTAATACACGTAACATCGCATTGATACCGTCATCACCAGATAAAGCTAGGTTATAACGAGCAGCATCAGCATCTGTTAGTAGTTTTGAGTAATCTGTCTTTGTATTGTCATAGAAACCAGCGCCAATTACCTGGGCTACGCTGTGTCCAGCAAGTACGCCAGTTGCAGCTGATTCAATAGTATTCTCAAGTATCGCTACCGTGGCATTAATACCTTGCTCAGCCACAAGAGTGCTGGTTGAAGTTCCATCCATATGTGCACTCTTAGCTGGAATACCAACAATTAAACCTGCTAATAGCAGCATTGAGCGTTGAGGAATTGGGCCGCCTGCTAATGCTGCTGGGTATGCCAATGGTTTTGCACCAAAGTCAGCTTGCCAACCGCGCAAAAGGGCGCCAATTTTTTGTAGCTCACCTGTTGCTACCTGGAAACCAGTTGGGCCAGTTCCATAAAATGCAGGACAACCTTTAATTGTTGGATCTGCAAATACACTCATAATATAGAAAAGGTCGCAAGCTGATTTAAGGCTTTGTCCTGCTGATGGTGAGATACCTGACATTATGCCAACAGCATCAACCAACTTTGGATATTTTTCAACGAATGGATTGATAATCGCTCCAGCCATTGATGAGCCATAAACAACATTTTTACTAATCTTTGGATACTTAGCTTTTGTTGTATCAATTAGCTCTTTAAGCATTGCAACTCTATCTGCAGCGTTCCATCCATATAGGTTATTTGTTACGCCGTCGTAGGATGCAACTCCAAGCCCCATGTTCAACATGTAAGTTGTTACATCAGACTTTGCAGAAGTGCTGTATGGAGTTAACTCTTCTAGACCACTAGGTCTAACAAGAGTGGTGCCTGGAACTGTGTATGAGGTTCTAATTCCATGGTTCCAATAAAACATAGTGCCTTGGAAATTAGATGGCATTTTGATTGCAAATGCAGCGCCATTCTTTAACTTACCACTGCAAGTCTCTACCCCATCTGCAGTAGAACATGCCACCGCAGCATTTGCTGCTGGCGCAATAGCTACCGCGCTGGATGCAAGTAATGCTGACGTTAATAGTGCAGCAGATAATTTACGGATATTGGTTAGTTTCATTATTACTTGACTCCCTTTGCGATTGTATCGGCTGGTACTGGTGCGCGCTTAAAAGTTTTGTCTGTTAAAACTCTAACGGCTCCTTTTCCAGAGTCTGTTGTATAAATGACGCGCTTTGCATCTACCGGGGTGATATTGGTTTGAGCATCGTATTTACCGATCCAATATCCAATATATCCAGCATGTGAGCTCTTTGAGTATCCAAGAGGGGTAAATGCTGCTCCACTCATCTTCTTACCATTTGTTTCTAGGTAAGAAATTAAGTTCTTACGAGTTACATTTTTGCCTACTCCATGAAGGGCTTGTACTAATAGGTAAGCATTTTGCATACCAATAAGTATGTTGTTATCCCATCTCTTATCTGGACCCTTATTAAACTCATCATTAATTTTCTTAAATGCAGCTACATATGGGTCAGTTGCTTCGGTAGGTGCTGGTGTAAAGGATGCGGTAATAACACCATTTAGAAGTGCTGCACTTGATGCAGCAGGGACACCGCGAGCTCCAAGGATTGTCTGAAAGGTTGTTGCATCGGCACCAACGCTAGTTACTACCCAATTAGCTGGCTTATAGCCAATTGCATTAGCGGTAGTAACCGCAATCGCAAATGCAGAAGCAACTGCGGCGAACAGAACAACTTCAACGCCATTTGTTTTCAATTGGTTTAACTGACTTGTAAGTCCTAAGGAACCTTGAGTACCAGAAACGAATTTAGCGGCAGTCTTGCCATCTTCAAAACTTAAGCCGACTTGGTTAAAGCCTGCAAGTGCGTCACGGCCAAAGTCGTCAGTCTGATAAAGAATTCCTACTTTTTTACCTGCAAATGTTTTCTTAACATATTCGCCAACAATCTTAGATTCAGCAAAATATGTTCCTAGTCCACCAAAAGTGGCTGGGTATTTCTTTGGATTGCTATAAAACTTGCTATAACCAGTAAGTGTGAACAAGTGTGGAATACCATCACGATTAATTCGATCAATAACAGCAGACTGTGTCGGAGTACCGACATTGCCTATGAATCCAAAGACTTTATCATCGTTAATTAATTCCGCAACTGAAGTTAGCGTATTTCCGGCGTTATATACATCGTCCTTTACTACAAGACGAAGATTTCTACCATTTACTCCACCTTTAGAATTTACATAATCGAAGTAGGCGCGAGTTGCATCATCTACTTTGTTATAACCAGGAGAAGCTGGTCCGGTCTGTGGTAATTGCATACCAAAAACTATTTCATTCGATGTAATTCCTGGATCTGAAGCTTTGGCAGGAAGTGCAGTAAGCACAAGGGATGCTGCCAGTATGGTTGAAAATATTGATGATGTTTTCCTTATTTTCACTACTTCACACTCTTTCTCTAATTTTTCTATCACCGCAATGCTTTGCGGGGACAGTCAGACCAGGACAGGCCTGAACTGGCCTTAACCTAACAGAAAGGCGGGTTTATGTGAATAATTGCCATAAAAAAGGTGAAATTTTAGGTTACCGGTCAGTTTATTTCTTATGGTGGTGCAAATTTGAGGCTATTCCGCCAGGATTTATAACAACAGTAAGAACCAATAGGGCTCCAGCAAAGAAGGCAGGTAAGAAATTAGAGACTTGCTCAGATAACTCTAAGGCTTTAACCACATCATGAATCCAGTCAGGTAAGAAAACGATAATTAACGTGCCTAAAAGAGCACCAAAAATACTTCTTACGCCACCAAGTATTGCAGCGGTTAAAAGTGAGAGTGAAAGTGAAACTGCATAAACACTTGGACCTACTATTCCACGTAAGCCATATAGCGCACCAGCTAAGCCCGCAAAAGCTGAGCTAACTGCAAATACCAATACTTTTGTGTGGCTTATCTTTAACCCAAGAAGACTAGCTGCAGTTTCATTATCGCGAAGTGCTTTCCAGCTTCTACCTGATCGAGACTTTAAAATATTAGAGATAAAGAAAAATGTTAGTGCTGCAAAAGGCAAGGTTGCAATTAATTGCCAGTGCTCATAGCCGAGCTCACCAAAAATACTAGTAACCCAAGCTGGCGGGCTTTTGAAATCAACTAAAAAACCAATGTTTCCTGCTAAAACTGATTCAAAACGATTTGCAATAGTAGGTATTGCAAGTGCGATTACTAAGGTTGTGCCCGCTAAATAAGGACCAGATAGGCGAGCTGCAATAACTCCTAAAATTAATCCTGAAACAAATGCAATGATGATCGATCCAATTAGCGCTGCCCAGATTGGGAAGTTTTGGTTAACAATTAAAATCGCAGAGCCATATCCACCAATCGCCATAAGTGCACCTTGGCCAAGTGAAATTTGGCCAGATAAGCCAGTTAGTAAAACTATTGAAGCCACCGCAATAAAAAGCATTAAGGTAACTGCGATTTGTCCTTGGTTATAAGCCTCAAAAGAAAAACTTAGCCAAACAAAAAATAATACAAAGAAAATTGATTTATAGAGATTTCGCCGGCCATATGATTTAAGTTTAGACACGCCTGGAGTCCTTCCTGCCAAAGAGCCCTTGAGGCTTAAAAATTAATACCGATAACAAAAGTGCCAGGATGGCTAAAAATACATCTTCTGGAGATAAATAAACATTTACAAATGAAATAATTAACCCAACTAATAATCCACCAATTACAGCTCCGGGTAAACTATCTAAACCACCAACAACAGTTGCTGTGAATCCAATAATAAAAACCAAATCTAGAGTATTTGGTGACAAGTTTGTACTAGGGGTAACCAGTAAGCCCGCTAATGATGAAGCGCAACCTGATATCGCCCAACTTAGAGTTCTTACATGCTCTGTTTTAATTCCACTTAATTTAGCAACCTCTTTATTTAATGCACTAGCACGCATTGCAAGACCCATGCCAGTTCTAGTAAAGAAAATTGTTGCAAGAATTAGTACTAACAAAACTACCCCAATTACAAATAAATCGAAGGCGGTAAATGGAGCAACATCATCTCCAATGGTAAATCCGAGATTACTAACTGGCGTTGGAAAGCCCCGCTCTTCTGCTGCCCAAATCATTCCTGCACTTGCTTGAAGCATTCCTAAAATACCAAGAGATGCAATAACTGGAATTGTTGATTTCATCGCCTGACTATCCAAAAGCTCTGAGCCTTTTTTATTTGATAGTGGTCTCATAACCAAAAGATCTACTAATGCTCCAAGGATTGAACCAACTATTAACGCAACAATAAATGCGATCCAATACGAGTACTCATTAATTATTAAGGTTGAGGCAATATAAGTTGAAAACATTGCTTGACCCATTTGGGCAAAATTCACTACACCAGCGCCTCGCCAAACTAAAACTAAACCAATTGCAACCAATGCATATATTGCCCCACGTGATGTACCGGTAAAGAGTGCTGATAGAAAAGTATCCATTAGTATCCTAAATAAGCTGCTCGAAGCGAAGTATCTGATCGCAATTCACTCGCTGGCCGATCGGCAATTAATTTTCCAAGCGCCAGTAAAACACCATGATCTGCAACTCCTAATGCAGTATTTGCATTTTGTTCTACAAGTAAAACTGTAAGCCCAGTTCTTCTGCATAAATCATTTATTGTTTGAATAATCTGTTCAACTATTAATGGTGCCAAACCTAGAGATGGCTCATCTAATAAAAGTAGTTTTGGCCGAGATACAAGTGCTCGACTAATGGCTAGCATTTGCCGCTCACCTCCAGAGAGGGAGCCAGCCATTTGAGTACGGCGCTCTTTTAATCGAGGAAATAGCTCATACACATCAGTTAACGCATCTTTTACATCCTGCTTATGTTTTCTAGCTCTGAAGAGAGAACCGATTGAAATATTCTCTTCAACACTAAGTTGTGAAATAACTGCATGTCCTTCTGGAACATGTGAAATTCCAGATCTGATAATGTTTTCAGTAGATTGACCAATTAACTCCACACCTTCCCAAGTAATTGAGCCACTACTTGGTTTTTCAAGAGCAGTAATTGATCTAAGCAAAGTACTTTTACCAGCACCATTTGCACCAATAATGGTAGTAATTTTTCCAGTCTCGGCCTTAAAACTAATGTCATCTATAGCTTTTATATTTCCATAGGCAGTAGAAAGATTATTTATAATAAGCATTAGAGCGCCCTACTCGAATTAGAGCTTGAATTACTTTGTTGAGTTCCTAAGTATGCATCTAATACTGCAGGCTCTCGCTTAACAGAATCAAAAGTTCCATTTGCGATTACTTTTCCAAAGTTTAAGACATAAACTTGATCAGATATACGACTTATAAAATCAATATGGTGTTCCACAATTACAATTGAGCAATTTCTTTTTAGATCAAAAATTAGCTTAGTGAATTTATCAATATCATCTTGACCTAAACCTGCAGCCGGCTCATCCAGAAGTAATATCTTTGGCATCATAACTAATGCTCGTGCAAGCGACACTCTCTTTGAATCTGGATAAGTAAGTTGTTTTGGTTCTAGCTCTGCCAAGTGTGCTGCGCCAGCCCACGCTAATGCTTGCATTGCTTTTTCTTTTAATTCATATTCATCCCGAGATGAAAGTCCCAATATGTCTTTAATGAAATTAGATTTGCGGTGAATATCCGCACCCATCATTACATTTTCAACTACGGACAACCCACTAAATAATCCGACTCCCTGCAATGTCCTAGCAATTCCGTAGCCAGCAAGCTCATGCGGCTTTGGCCATGAGATCAAATTATCTTCTAACTTAATTTGACCTGAATCGGCAGGAACCAAACCTGAAATTGCATTGAATAAAGTTGTTTTACCCGCACCGTTTGGTCCAATAAGTGCCACTACATTATTAGGTTTAACCTCAATTGAAACATTGTCGAGTGCCTTTAAGCCGCCAAAACTGACAGATAAAGAGTTTATAGCCAGCAAATTATTTTCACTCACGAGTGTAGATTCTAGGCACACGAGGGCCGATTCGGGTAACAATCTCATAATTTATGGTTCCGCAAGCCTTGGCCCATTCATCTACTGTGTATTCATTCTGGTTTCCGTTACCAAAAACAATCACTTCATCCCCAGTCTTTGCTAAGGAAGTAGCTCCTAGATCGACCACAAATTGATCCATTGAAACCCGGCCTATTAATGGTGCTCGTTTACCTGCCACCCATACTCCTGCTGAGCTGTTTGCGTTTCTGGGAATCCCATCTGCATAACCAATTGCAACAACACCAAGTTTGGTGTCATGAGTAACGATTGCAGATGCGCCATAACCAACTGTCGCACCAGCCTTAACAGTTTTTACTAAGTTAAGTTTTGCTTTCAATTTCATTGCAGGTTGTAAATTAAGAGATTTAGAATCACCTAAGTTATTTATATCAGGACTTAAACCGTATAAACCGATTCCCCATCTAATAATGCTTTTGTGAGAATCTTTCAATGTAAGCGCTGCTGCTGAGTTTGCAATGTGTAAAAACTTAGGCTCAATTCCTAGACTCTTTAATTCGTTAACCATGTTGCTAAAAACAAGTAATTGCTCTTGACTCATTTTCTCGAGCGGTTCATCTGCTCTTGCAAAATGAGACCAAATACCGACAACCTCTAACTTATTCCCTTTTATTAATCTACTGCACTCAAGTGCAAAAACTTTCCAATCATCTCCAATACCGCCCCTGCTCATACCTGTATCAATTTCAATATGGACACGGGGTAGTTTTTTTAACTGCTCACCTGCAGTCACAATTTCATTCAAAACTTCTAAAGAAGAGATGGATAAATCAATATCTAAATTTATTGCTTCCTTAAAATCCTCACCACATGGTGTCAGCCAAGCAATAATTGGCACCTTTATTCCATTTTTTCTTAGCTCTATCGCCTCCTCAAGTAGTGCAGTCCCTAGCCAATCGGCCCCTGCCTCAATTGCTGCTTCAGAAACTGGAATCAATCCATGGCCATATCCATCTGCTTTTACTACTGCAAGAACTTGTGCAGAAGTTTTACCTTTAATCAGCGTTAAATTATTTTTAATCGCTTGTAAATCTACTTCCGCTAAAGCTCTACTCATAATCTAAGCCTACTTTGCTTTATGAAGGTTGGCGATTGGAACTTATTGAGCGGTCAACTGCAATAATTAATACAAGTAGTGCAGATCCTATAAATAATCCACCTAGTAGATCAGAAAACCAATGTGTATTTCGGTATAAAGATGCCAGGCAAACACCAGTGGTAATGATCGAAACAAACCACGTTAAGCGTAATCCTTCAAAGGGCTCTTTATGGGAGTACCTAAAAATCAAATAAGCCATAATGCCCCAGGTTAATACTGCATTAGCCGCATGCCCTGATGGATAAGAAAGACCACTATCAGTAAAAACTAAATCAAATCCAGAGCTAGGTTTACTCCTACCGAAAAGTAATTTTGATACACCAACTACTAAATTAAGCAGTACAAGTGAAAGTATAGATAAATTAATTGGGCGCCAAGATTTAAATCTACGACTAATAATTATAGCTGTAATCATTAGAAATATTGCAGTAATACTCCTTAGCCCCAAATCATCAACTAACATAACCATCGTCGGTGTTTTTCCGGGTGTAATCAATAAGAAATCTCTTTCATAAATCCATTCATCAAGTCTGCGAATCCATGTATTTGCTAGTACCTGCTGGGTTACAAGAGCATAAAGAAAGGTAAATAGGATTGTTAACTTTAATGCAGAGTTCATCTGCTTTCTTCTCTTTGCTGGCATTTTTATTCGACGGTTACGGATTTAGCTAAATTACGAGGCTGATCAACATCATTTCCTCTTGCTACTGCCATTTCATATGCGATTACTTGTAATGGAATTACCGACAAGACAGGTTGCATTAATTGATGAATTTTTGGAATACGAATCAAATGATCTGCTCCAACAAATTCAGATTCACTAATTACAATTACTACCGCACCTCTTGCCTTGACCTCTTGAATATTACTGGCCATTTTTTCTGCCAATACAGATCCAGTAGCTGGCATAATTGCAATTACCGGAGTGCCCTGATCAATTAAAGCAATTGGTCCATGCTTTAGCTCTCCACCGGCAAATCCTTCAGCATGCATGTATGCAAGCTCTTTTAACTTAAGGGCACCTTCTAACGCGGTTGGATACCCCACATGTCTTCCTAAAAACAAGATTGACTGAGCAGACTTAAATTTTCGAGTTGTTAGACGTAGCGGCTCAACAGTTTCAAGTATCTGCTCAACTTTTGCAGGCAATTGATTTAATTCCTCACTGATTTCTTTAATCTCATGCTTACTTAAAGTACCCAGCTTGCGACTAATTTCTAGTCCAATTAAATACATCGCAATTAGTTGGGTTGCAAAAGCTTTTGTTGAAGCAACCGCTATTTCCGGGCCTGCATGTGTGTAAAGGACTGCATCTGACTCTCTAGCTATGGTTGATCCATTTGTATTACAAACTGAAAGTATTGTGGCTTTCTTTGATTTTGCATATCGAAGTGCCATCAAAGTGTCCATAGTTTCACCTGATTGCGATATTGGAATTACCAATGTCTTCTTATCTAGGCTTGGTTCTCGATATCGATACTCTGAGGCTAACTCCACATCAACTGGAATATTTCCCCATTTTTCAATTGCATACTTACCAACTAATCCTGCGTTATATGCAGTTCCACATGCAATTATTACTATCTTATCAAACTTCTTAAACTTAATATTCAAATTTAAGCCAGCTAATCTTCCAATTAATGTATCCGCAATAGCTTTTGGTTGTTCGTATATTTCCTTAAGCATAAAGTGTGGAAATCCACCGCGCTCTGCTGCAGTTGCATCCCATGAAATTTCAAATTCTTTTCCAGATATTTTTTGCCCGGTTAAATCAGTAACTTCAATTGAATCTGGTGTTATCTCAACAACTTGGTCTTGGCCTAGTTCTAGAGCTTTCTTAGTATAAGAAATAAAAGCAGCAACATCAGATGCTAGGAAATTTTCTCCAACTCCAATACCAACAACTAGCGGTGAATTGCGCCTGGAACCAACAATATGAGTTGGTTTATCAGCATGAATTGCAAGTAATGTAAATGAACCTTTTAATTGTTTGCAAACCTGGCGCATTGCTGCAGCAAGATCACCATTATTTTCTTTTCTAGCATCACTTAATAAGTGCACTACAGATTCAGTATCAGTTTCTGATTTAAACTTATGCCCCTTTTTTTCTAATTCAGCTCGAAGCTGTTCATAGTTTTCAATTATGCCGTTATGGATTAAGGCAAGTTTTCCTTCATTGTCTAAATGTGGGTGCGCATTAGTATCTGTTGGTCCACCATGTGTTGCCCAACGAGTATGACCTATTCCACTCTTTGATTTTGGCGTATCACCAAGTGCATCTTCTAAGTTCTTTAATTTTCCTGATCTTTTTTCAACAAATAATGGCTTACCAATTTCAACAGGTATGGCTATGCCAGCTGAATCGTAGCCGCGGTATTCAAGTCGGCGGAGCCCCTCAATTACTGGAGTAAGTGCGGAATCTTTTCCGGTGTAGCCAATAATGCCGCACATTTAATACTCCCTTTACTTAAGCTCTAATCTTACTAGTTGCGCCAATGAATCAGCGATTTTTTGTGCTAATTCCAATTCATTTGCTTCAACCATTACACGAACTAGTGCTTCTGTACCTGATGCTCTTACTAAAACTCTACCTTTTTCTGCCAGTTGTTGCTCTGCAGTAAGTATTGCACTTTTGATCTTTTCTGAAGTTTCTAACTTATCTTTTTTAACATCTTTAACGTTTATAAGTATCTGTGGGTACTGACTCATACTGGAGGCTAAATCACTTAAAGATTTCTGTGAATTTACCATCACTTGCATAATCTGTAATGCTGTTAGTAGGCCATCTCCTGTGTTTGAAAAATCACGCATAATTATGTGGCCAGATTGTTCACCACCCAAATTAAGATCCTGTTCTAGCATTTTTTCCAAAACATATCGATCACCAACGGAAGTTTTCAATACAGATATCCCACTTGATTCCATGGATTTAATGAAACCTAAATTACTCATAACTGTGCCAACAACAGTATTTTTGTTAAGTTTTCCTTGAGCTAGCCACTCTCTAGCTAAAATATTTAGTATTAAATCCCCATCAATAACTTTCCCGTTTTTTGCCACCAAAAGACAGCGATCAGCATCGCCATCATGTGCTATTCCTATATCTGCTCCTGAGGAAACTACTTGCTTAATTAAGTTATCTAAATGAGTTGATCCACAATTATCATTTATATTCCAGCCAGTTGGTGATGCAGAAATAGCAACAGTGCTCGCACCAGCTTTTTCATAAGCTATTGGCGCAACGTAAGATGCAGCACCGTTAGCGCAATCAACTACAACTTTAAGACCCGTTAATTTACTTTTAACTGTTGCTAATAAGTGTGAAATGTAGCGATCTTTCGCCCCTGAGTCCTCAATTATTCTTCCCACATTTAAGCCAACTGGCCTATCCCATGGCTCGCCGAGTCTTGATTCAATTTGTGCTTCAACTGAATCGGCTAATTTATCTCCACCCTTAGCAAAGAACTTGATTCCATTATCTGGCATTGGATTGTGAGATGCACTAATCATTACTCCAAGATCTGCGCCGCTTTCATTAACTAAGAAGGCAACTGCTGGTGTTGGAAGTACTCCGACTCGATATACATCAACTCCAGCACTTGTTAATCCGGCAACAACTGCGGCCTCTAAAAAATCACAAGATGCGCGAGAGTCTTGGCCAACAATTGCCTTTGGTCTGTGACCTACAAATACTCCAATTTCACCCAAGACATGTGCAGCAGCAATTGCTAAATCAACTGCAAGTTCGGCTGTTAAATCAACATTTGCAACGCCTCGAACACCATCGGTGCCGAAGAGGGCCATAATTATTTTAAGAGAGTTTGAATTAACGCTTGCTGTATTGAGAGCGCTTACGAGCTTTCTTAAGTCCGTACTTCTTACGCTCAATCACACGAGCATCACGAGTTAAGAAGCCAATCTTCTTAAGTGAAGGACGATTTGCATCAGAATCAATTTCATTTAATGCTCGAGCAACTCCTAAGCGAAGCGCACCAGCCTGTCCTGAAGTTCCACCGCCATTAATACGAGCAAAAACATCATATGTACCCTCAGCGCCAACAGTTCTAAATGGTTCAGAAACTGATTGTTGGTGAACTTTGTTTGGAAAATAAACTTCAAGTGGCTTGCCATTTACAACCCAACGACCAGAACCAGGAACTAGGCGAACTCTTGCAACTGCCTCTTTACGGCGACCAACTCCACCACCAGGTGCGGTGATAGCTTTGCGATTGGTTGCAGCTGCAGGTGTGCTGGAGCTATATGAGGTTGGTAGATCCTCTTCGACTGATTCTAAATTCTCGTTGGACATTATGCTCCTATTACTTCTTTGCTATCTGTGAAACTTGGTTGAATTCAAAAACTTTTGGATTTTGTGCTGCATGTGGGTGCTCAGATCCGGCATAAACTTTTAACTTAGTTGCAGCTGAGCGACCAACGGAGTTCTTAGGAAGCATTCCTTTGATTGCCTTCTCTACTGCACGAGTAGGAAACTTTTCAAACAAATCTGAGTAAACAGTTGATGTCATACCACCTGGATAACCAGAGTGTTGGTGAGCAAATTTTTGTGAACTCTTTGATCCAGTTAATGCAACCTTGTCGGCATTAATGATCACAACAAAATCACCCATATCCATATGAGGAGCAAATGTTGTTTTGTGTTTACCGCGTAAAAGATTTGCAGCATGAGTTGCAAGACGACCGAGCACGACATCTTGAGCATCAATGAGATACCAACTACGGGTAATCTCACCAGCCTTCGGTGTAAATGTGCGCACGAGCATCTCGCTTTCTAATTTAAGGATTTTCCCAAGCGGGTCATTTCCAGAGGTGAAGATTACCTTTAGATGAGGCTTTGGGTCAAAACCAGTTTGCTCCCCGCTCAAATATCAGCCTTCAACCTCATCAAACTCTTGCTGGGCAAGATGTTGGTTGTAACTGTCTAAATACTGATCCTGATTGGGATATAAAATTGAAATTAAGGTCAAGCCTTTAGCTGGAAAAACGTAGCTATCTGAGACCCGAGTTTTTTCATCTAATACTTTCTTCATCCAATTTGGTTCAAATCTACCTTCGCCAACACAAACAGCTGCCCCAACTAAATTTCTAACCATGTTATACCGGAAAGAATTAGCTTGAATTTCACCAACTACAACACCTTCTTCATCACGATGCCATTCAAACTTTAACAAGTTTTTAATAGTGCTTCCGCCCTCACGGAATCTGCAAAAAGCAAAGAAATCATGCTCACCAAGTAACAACTTAGATCCAATATTCATTAAATTTATATCTAATTTTCTAAACCATTCCACACTGTCATAGCGATTAAGTGGTGCAGTTACTTGGCCACCATCTATTATCTTGTATTGATAAGTGCGGGATACTGGTGTAAATCGAGCGTGAAAATTAGGCGCTGCCCAATTAGTACTTATCACTCTAATATCTTCGGGCAATAACTGATTTAATCTAAATGTTAAATTCTCTATCGGGGTATCACTAGGAAGATCTGTGTGTAAAACTTGGTGTTTTGCATGCACACCTGCATCTGTTCTTCCAGCAACAATTGTTGCTACCGAAGTTCTTAGAATTGTTGAGAGGGATTTTTCAAACTCTTCTTGAATTGTCCGCTGGCTTGGTTGTTTTGCCCAACCGGAAAAATTTGTTCCGTCATAAGTTAAATCAACCCTTAAACGAGCAAACCCACTCTCGGGGTTGAGAGTGGGTAGCGTCATAATTATTTAGGTTGCGTAATTACTCAGCTTTCGCTGCTGCTTTTTTTGCTACCTTTTTTACTGGTGTACCAGCTTCAACCATTTCGATTACTGCCATAGGTGCGTTATCACCTTTGCGGGGACCGATTTTAGTTATGCGTGTGTAACCACCATCACGAGATGCAAATCTTTGTGCAATGTCAGTGAACAAAGTGTGCACAACTGATTTACTTGAAATTCTTGCCATCACTCTACGACGAGCAGGAAGATCACCTTTTTTAGCATGAGTAATTAATCGCTCAGCTAGTGGACGAAGACGTTTGGCTTTAGCTTCAGTTGTAGTCAACTTTCCTTTTTCGAAAAGTTGAGCTGCAAGTGTGCCCAGCAATAATTTCTCATGTGCTGGTCCACTTCCTAAACGTGGGCCTTTACTTGGCTTTGGCATATTCTCTCCTAGACCTCTTCGTCGACAAGTTCATCGTCAACGTTGCTTCCGTAGTTTGCATGCTTTGTTGGATCAAATCCGGCAGGACTGTCCTTAAGTTGCATGCCCATTGATTGTAATTTGGCTTTAACTTCATCAATTGACTTAGAACCGAAATTACGAATATCCATTAAATCTGCCTCAGATCGTGAAAGTAATTCACCAACTGTGTGGATTCCTTCGCGCTTTAAGCAGTTATAAGAACGCACAGTTAATTCAAGATCTTCAATAGGAAGTGCCATATCTGCAGCTAATGCTGCATCTTGAACGGAAGGTCCCATCTCAATACCTTCTGCGTTGGTATTTAACTCACGAGCAAGACCGAATAGCTCAACTAATGTCTTACCGGCTGATGCCATTGCATCGGCTGGCTTCATAGATCTCTTAGTCTCAACATCAACTACCAAGCGATCAAAGTCGGTGCGTTGTTCAACACGAGTTGCCTCAACTTTGTAAGTAACTCGAAGCACTGGTGAATAGATTGAATCCACTGGGATTCGACCAATCTCACCACCTGCTTGCTTGTTTTGGACCGCAGTAATGTATCCACGTCCACGCTCGACAGTTAACTCAATTTCAAGGTTTGCCTTTGAGTTAAGGGTTGCGATGTGAAGCTCTGGGTTGTGTACTTGAACTCCCGCTGGAGCTGCAACATCTGCACCAGTAACAACACCATCGCCATTTTTACGGATGTAAAGAAGTGATGGTTCATCATTATCTGATGATAAAACTAGGTTTTTGATGTTTAAAACGATCTCAGTTAGATCCTCTTTCACACCTTCTAATGTTGTAAATTCGTGTAGAGCACCATTTACTCTGATTCCAGTAACAGCTGCACCTGGAATTGAAGAGAGTAATGTGCGACGAATTGAGTTACCAAGGGTGTAGCCAAAACCAGGTTCTAGTGGCTCAATTATGAACCGTGAACGGTAATCGCTTACTACTTCCTCAGTGAGGATGGGGCGTTGTGCAATCAGCACTGTGTTCCTCCGTATGTTCTGGAAGACCCTCTATTTGATCTTCCGGTTGGTTACTTCGATATTAAGTTTTACTGCTGGTAAATCTGTACTTCTTTATTAATGATTACTTGGAGTAAAGCTCAACAATTAGTTGCTCTTGTACTTGAGTATCAATAACTGGGCGGGTTGGAATTGAGTGAACCAAGATTCTCATCTTTGATCCAACAACTTCCATCCATGCTGGAACACTCTTCTCGCCAAGTTCAGCACTTGCGACAATAAATGGTGTGGTGTCCAGGGATGCTGGAACTACATCAATTACATCCATAGGTGTGACTCGGAATGATGGAATGTTTACGCTCTTGCCATTAACTAAGAAGTGACCATGGCGCACTAATTGGCGTGCCATATCTCGACTCTTAGCAAAGCCAGCGCGGAAGACAACATTGTCTAAACGAGTTTCAAGTAGTACCAAAAGGTTTTCACCAGTCTTACCTTGTAAGCGGTTAGCCTCTTCGTAATATCCACGGAACTGTCTTTCCAAAATTCCATAAATGCGAGCGCATTTCTGCTTCTCGCGCATCTGTAATAAATACTCAGAATCCTTAGAGCGAGCACGGCCATGTTGTCCTGGTGGATATGGACGTGACTCAATTGGACACTTT
>Ga0207937_1000101_pt1 | contig 27258 bp, 27 predicted proteins | sample LakMenEpi04Sep11_FD_150668 | JGI IMG/M metagenome (GOLD analysis project Ga0207937, IMG submission 150668) | Freshwater microbial communities from Lake Mendota, WI - 04SEP2011 deep hole epilimnion (SPAdes) | ecosystem: Environmental > Aquatic > Freshwater > Lentic | place: Lake Mendota, Madison...
TCAACAGCAGTCATGGGAAGCCTCATTTTTTGATGCTCTTACTGTTGTCAAGAAGACAAACTCTCCATCGGCCGCAGATCGAGAGCCGATAGCCTCTGCATTCGGTGCTGAATTCCGGTCAGGCCACCTCAATCGCTGTGTATGTCCTTTCACTGTCCCGAAACCTTTAAGAAACTGGCGATGATCCCATCTCTTTCCCAGCCCGCAAAATGCATCCATTGCTCAGAGCTTATGCATTCCGGTTCTACTTGCCACCACGTAAAAACCGCATCCCCAATTTGAGCATATCGGATAAGTCAAAGTCCCCATCGCCATCTTGATCTAAGAGTCGTCCAATGATGCTTCCGCCCGCTCTCGATTCGACCGACGTTCGTTCACGTCGAAACATATCGCCAAGGTCTCCTGTTGACGCACCACTTGATCTCGTCGAGGCATTCGCTCTGGATCGCATTGCACCGAGTACTAGCGGTGCGAGGATTGCCAACAAGGGTCCGATCTTCTTCATGTCGAGTCCGCTCGATTTACCGACGGCATCTTCGACCCGCTTCTGCTTGTTCCCGAACAAGTCCCCGACAAGATCCGGTAATCCTGATGGCGAAGCCCCTTGACGCTGATTGCCAAACGGATCGCTCGACGGCGATCTGTTCGCTGAATTTGTCAGCAGCCCGCCTAACAAATCACCGAAGTTATCACCCCCTAGAGCACTCATTTGCGATGCCAAGCGGGCTGTTCCGTCCGGTGTCTCAGCAGACCTCCCCATTCCACCGATGAGAGTAGGAATAGCAGCCGAGATCGCATCTCTCGTTTGAGACTCGTCCGTTCCCAAATGGGAGGCAATTTCTCGAATGCGTCGTTCATCCAGTTGTTCATTCAATAGATCAGCGACTTCGGACATTGGAGGCTCGTTTCAAAAGGTAGTGTTGAGAAGTATAATGGCGTTGAACATTGTAAGTGATAGAAGTTGTCGTACCATACGGAGTATGGGCATCTATTCGAATACGAAAGGGATTGCGAATGCGAAGTCGAAAGAGAGCGGTCGGACTATTGGTTTTATGTGTAACCGCGAGCACATTTGGGTCTCTCTTGATGTATCAACTCATCGCTCAAGAGATTCCCTATCAATCACCAATTTCGCCTAGCCTCGAGCAAGTGCGACGAGCAAAGGAGCAGAGCGATGAAGTTCCACCTCCATTGCCATCGCAGTCACAGTTAGAGAAAGATCCCATCTTTCAGGAACTGAAGAAAGCTTTTTTACAGGCTCCAAGTGAGTTGAAAGCGCAGCCTTCGCAGAGTGAACCAAAGCCACACTCGAACGATCGTTGGCATGCCGTCGAGAACCTTCTCAAAGCGGCTCGATTGCTCGAATCGGACGCGCGTCAGCAAATGGAACACAATGAAGTCGAGGAATGCAATCGTACGTTGAGAACCATCCACTCGATTCGTACCCAAGCGGTCGAGCTCTTGAAGTAGATAAGGGCTATTCCAAGAAAACCAACGAGCCGTTCAACCCAAAAAATGTTCAGGGACTATCTGCAGTTGTTGGATTTGACAGCCAGGATGCCTCGATCTGACAAGTCTGGTTTCATACCCAATGGTCTTGCCCAGTTATTCACGCGATTGGGGATTTAGGTCGCCGATTGGCAGCGACTGACGAAAAACTTTGCCGACTGATCAGTCAAGTAGCTGGTAAGGCTCAAACGGTGAGTGAGATGCGTAGCTTGAAGACGCATCGGAGATTCTGCCTCAAACGGCTTGCGTCCTAGTTCGATCGATTTCGTACCGGACGAAAATCATCAATTGCGATTTCGGCGACTCGAGGGGCTGTTCTCTGAGCTCCGCTCTAGGAAGAGCCAATGAACTGGTGTCTGTCATAAGCCGGAACCCCTCATCGCCGCCGCCCCAACGCGGCAAAGGCGAGTTCGAACCATTTGGTTGGGTGTCGGAAATCAATAAAGTGGTGTGTCCCCATGTTGTCCCATGTTCTCCCGCCAACCCGACCGATCCGGGGTCACACCAACTGACGCTTTGCGACTTGTCGGTATTTGCATAAAGTGGTAGCCCTGCCAACCTATGATTAGTTCGCGTTCAACCAAACCTCGGCATATAATCCTTGAATTCGTTGCCTTCCAGGTTGTGGGACTCTCTCACAAATCTCGAGGAATGTTTGTCGATCCAATGAAGCCATTTGCTCTTTGAATTTTTTGTATTCGCTTTCGGATAAGTTTAACAAGTCCCTTGCTCCTTGATCATCCAGCCCGAGATAATCCTTGATTTCCGATGAGCGGAATGGCCAAGAAAAGTCGGAAACTAGTCGTTCGGCATTCTTAACTCTGGCGAGTTCAACAATCTGGTTATGCGAAAGAATGCTATTCAGTTTGTCAAAATACCTTTCTATCGGCTCTAGTTGCGATCCTCCCATACGCATGCCACGGGAGAAATTTTGCTTAAGCTCGTCCAGCTTCATTTTCTGATCGGTCGTAATTCCAATTTGCGATGATAATTTGGAGTTAGGATCAAGCAACTCCACCAGAATCGGCCCCTTGAATGCCCAAGTAGCGTCAATGAAGGGTACTTCTCCAACCTCAGCGGTTGGATTTGAAGAAACCAACACGCCCGGCATATACTTGTTACCAAGAAATTGGGCTAAAAGTACCCTTTGATGTGGAGAAAACTCTTTTAAATAGGATGTCACAGCTTCAGTTCTGAGTTGTTGATTCTGCGTCAATTTCAACTTCAGCTTTTGCTGAAGGAACTCCCGAAACTTGTCGTCAATGACAATCCCGCAAGCATCGCAAATCTCGCGATCGAAAAACGCCATTATTCCCCCATCACATCGCATTTCGAGTGAGAAGTTCTTTAATTCTCGAATCTGCTTCTCGCTCAGGAAACTCTTAACTTCTTCAATTGCCTCTGCTTCAATTGCCCAGTAGATGTCATTATTACCATCCGACCTTGACCCTTCTGATCGAAGACGGGCGAGCCTTTCCTGTTCACTGAGAAGATCATGCAACCTCTTGCTAGATGTAAACTCGATGACCTTTTTAACTTGCAAATCGGTCAGTTGTAATTTCATTTTGTAGTGCGTATTATCATCAAGTAATTCGCACATTCGCCACATACTAAGGCTCTTAACGACTACTTTTTCGTCATCTGCGTTAACCCAGCCGGGTATTGTCGAGCCGAGAACGATGGAAAGAAGGACATAAAAAGAAATCGGTCTCATTGTCGTTACTCTCCATACAACGTAGGAAACGGCTTAATCGCTGGACTCTCTGTCGCAAAGTCAAATCTGTGATCGTAATCATCTCGCAAATCATCAATTGTCCATTCCACGAATGATTCTGGATTGGGCAGATTATTTAGATTGCTCCATATGTAGCCCAGTATCGCATTTTTTGGTTGGTCTCCTCTCACGCCAATCACCCAATTCAGCCAAAGACCTGCCGGAGCCCCAGCCGTAAGAGGCAAAGATGGGCCGTTAGCAGTAACTGTACCGGTCGAATTCGACTCGGGAACGTCTGACGCCATGTCGTAACTAAAAGTCCAACCCAAACAGCCCATTACAAAACTAAGCGTCGTTTTTGTGACTGGACCCAAATTGAGAGTATAATTCGGTTGGTTGAAGTAGGGGTTATCGTGGGTTTCAATTGCCGTTGCATTGACGTCGCCTTCTAATGTCCCACTGTAGTCATACTGCACCTTTCGGGTTATCCACCTTCCGACATTTTGTGCCGCCGGATCATTAAGATGTGGAAAATCCTTGATTTCAGAAACGATGAATGTTGACCAATCGGATACCTTGAGCTCGTAGCCTAATTCATCAGTGTCGTAGATTTGAAATATCCATTCTTCTTGATATCTTCCGAAATGTTGAACACCGAAATTATTTCCTGCAAGGAAGATCGTTTTGAGGCGATCGTTTTTCATCATTTTTTGCCTTTTCCTGACGTTCACGATGCGTAAACCATCAAGTTCGAAGGAATTGTCTTCGATCGTCTGTCCGAACCACGACTCGTAAATTAGCGTCTGAGCTGAATCAGCGTCTCTGAGTCTGCACCAATACGGGTTGTCAATTGTTCCTTGACCACCTTTTTGATAAGTTTGAGCTTGGACGACGTCGCTGATACTCAAGCATAACAAAATCGTGAGACAAAGAAGAGGTGCTCTCTTTGCCTTCCATCGCCTATCGTGAGTTGAAATTGATGTACCCATTTTACCTTTTTACGTTGTTAGGTAGTTAACTAGACTTCACGAAAAAACAGGCACAGCATGTTGCATCTATTCTTCGGTTTGGTAAATTCTGCTGACTGAATCGATTGTTCTTTGGAGGGAATTTGCCATGACTAAAGCTCGCTGCCGACTTGTCGATACGTCCGTAAGTCGTTGGTATCACTGCATTTCCAGATGCTGCCGTAAGGCCCATCTGCTTTCCGATGAGAACGGCTTTCAGCGGAAAGAATGGATCGACCAACGACTCAAAGAACTCGATTCCATTTTTGCGATATCCGTAGGGGGCTTTAGCACCATGGACAGCCACCTTCACTTGCTCTTGCGTATCGATTGCGAACAAGCCGAAAATTGGTCCGATCAAGAAGTCGTTGAACGTTGGTTTCGCCTCTATCCGCCTCGTGGTGCAGATCGCAAGCCGATGAAACCTTCGGAGGAAATGGTCCAAGCGAAATTGAACAACTCCGAGTGGGTGCGAGAGGCTCGAAGTCGTTTGTCTTCGCTTGGTTGGTTCATGAAGTGCCTCAAAGAACCACTTGCTCGACTCGCTAATCAACAAGATGGATGTACGGGGGCTTTTTTTGAAGGACGCTACAAGTCGATCGCCATTCTGGACCAAGAATCGTTGCTATCCGTGGCAGCGTATATCGATTTGAACCCGGTGGCTGCTGGAATTGTGCCATTGCCCGAACAGAGTCCACATACCAGTATCAAAGAACGAGTAGATAACGCTGTCGCTCAAGGTCGTATGGAAGACGTCGAGCAAATTCGCAATGGCAGTGTCGCTGCACAAGCGGTGAGTGGCGGTGTCGAAGATTCGTTGTGGTTGGTTCCGATCGAAGATCGCCAACGTCAAGGCTCGTTGCGGAAAGGATTCGTAGATGGTTTTACGTTAGGCCAATATCTGTTGCTGGTCGATTACACGAGCCGGGTGGTGCGCAAGGGGAAGGCGGCATTGTCCAGTGAGTTGGCAAATATCTTTGAGCGACTCGGGAGCAGCGCCGAGATTTGGAGTCAGCGTATCAAGCGGCTTCAAGGAAAGACGTGGGTAGGTCGCTTTTTATCAGCCAGTCGCGATCGATTGCGAGAGTTGGCAAGCAAGTTGGGTGTTCGGCATCTTGCGAACATCGGCTGATGGTTCGATTCATTGGTAACCAGAGACAATACCCTTCAGACGGAACGAAAGAGTTCGATCGAAGTAGCGGTACGTTTCCATAGATCGAATTCGGTTTGAAATCTCGCGATTCAGCCATCGCGATACCCCTCTTTTGATGCTTTTCGCTCCTTACGGCAGCGATCTCTCCATCATCCGTGTTTCTAGATCCGATCGCCTTTGCAATCGATTCGTAAATCCGTTAAAGCCAACTCAATTACTGTGCGTGTCCTTTGTTTAGTCTCTTCTAGTAGTCTCTTCTAGTAACACTGCCATTGGTGAAAAAGCAATCAACAGGCGACAAATGCGTTAGCCTTTGTTTGGCTTCGCAACGATCTCTTTTAGGATGGCTTGCAAGCCGACTTGATAGTTTGGAAAGGCGAATGTAGAGAACTCGTTTTGCAATCGCTTCGCGCTCACTTGTTTGTTAGCCCCCGATCTGGATTTCCGTCCAAGTGGTGTGAGTTGAGCGGGATCATTCGATACGAACACAGGTGTCGGCCATTGGCCCATCTGTGCGATGAAGTCATAGTATTGTTGTCGTGTCGGCGGTACGCCATCGGATACCGAGTAAAGAGAGTGCTGCGCAGGATTGTTGGCGAAGTGATCAATGGTTGAAACCAAGTCGTCGCGGTGAATCAAATTGAGATAGCTGTCGGGATCCATTTGCAGCGGAACGGAATCTCGCACCGCTTGCCAGTTGGGCAAGCGTCCTGGTCCGTAGATTCCTGCGGGACGTAGCACAACGAGGTTTGTCGAATTGATCGACGCCCGGCACCACTCTTCACCGGCCCATGCCGCAATGGATCCTGGGCGAGTCGGCTCGACTGGCGAATCTTCATCGACCCAAAGAGAATCCGTTGGCGATCCGTAAACTCCCGTTGTGGATAGATAAATCCAATTCGCATTCTCGATTGGCAGTTTCGAATCCTTGAGATTCCGAAGTCCCAAAACATGCGTATCTGCTGGAGTAATTCCAGATTGCTGAGCATGAGTTACCGCGACCAACACCGTCTGAAAGTGGGCTGAGATCGCGTGGATCGATCTTAACTTTGCTTCGTCGAGAGGCACAAGCCAATCCCACAGAAGAGGCACAATTCCAGCTTCTCGCATGGACGCCGCCTTGTCCGGTGAGCGGGTCACCGCTACCACGCGGTCACCGCTGGAAACCCAACGATGAGCGACCTCAAGTCCGATGTATCCGCTTCCCAAAATTAGCCGATCCGCCATGTTTTCCCTTCCGTCATGAACTGCTCAGCCCTCATAACCAGTTCTGATATACGGTACCGGACCATAAGATTTGGATTTTTATTAAAGAGAGTGGGTTTCATTTTGACTTCAGTTAGCGAATAATCGAATCCGCACCGGATTGACGGGTTTGTAAGCGTTTTTCCGTTTCGTCCACGAATCGCGGAGTTCCGAGTGAGTCAAATGCCATTCGCGCAGTTTAGCAATCAAATAGTCTGCCACGATAGACATCGATCGAATAATCGCCAAGGTTACTCAGTAGCCGCGGGATTGCCGTTCGCAGCGTGCTTTCTATTTCTGTTGGTTGCGTCGCCTCTGTTTGCTCAAGAGAAGCCTCTGTTTGCTCCAGAGAAGCCTCAAGCGCAGGGAGTCCAAAGATCTTCTTTAAAGCCATCGGTTGCAAAATACTTTTCAACACAACTGGATTCCCCGACTGCGGTCACCAAGGTGCCGTTGGATCCGCAGATCGAACGAATTGCTCGCGGCCTTGAGCCAAAAACAAAACAGGACTTGATTGCTCTTCAGCGTCAACAAGCGGAGGTAGCGAAAAAGCTTCCGACGGTCACCGTCAATTTGCAGCACGGAAACACGCAGGGGAGTGGCGTGATTATCAGTGGGGATGGTTACATCCTGACGGCAGCTCACGTTGCTGGGAAGCCGAACCAAAAGATTAATATCATCTTGCACGACGGAACCCGTATCGAAGGAGTTTCGCGAGGCATGAATCGTGATGCGGATGCGGGGTTGGTCTTGATTACGAACCCAGTGCGATCACAGGACGATCCATGGCCTCACGCTTGTTTAGGTAGTTCGTCTGAGCTTAGGAATGGTGAGTGGGTGATCGCAGTCGGCCATCCAGGAGGATGGCAATCCGACCGGCCGGCTGTAGTGCGGGTAGGGCGGCTTATCAATCAAATGAAAGAGACCTTGATCACGGATTGCGCGTTGATCGGTGGAGACAGTGGCGGTCCCCTGTTTAATCTGGAAGGTAAGCTCGTAGGGATTCACAGTCGAATCGGTGTGGATGTCGAAGAGAATATGCATGTTCCTTTGGACGAGTTCTATAAGTCGCATGATCGATTGTTAGAGGCCAAGGCGTGGGGTTCTTTACCTGGGTTCAAACCTTACATTGGCGTCGGAGGTGCGACAGAGGCTCAGAGTTTAGGCCGCTGCTTGATTGACTCTGTTTCCTCGGGTGGGCCGGCGGAAAAAGCGGGATTGCAGAAGGGTGACGTCATTCTCCGGTTTGATGGACAGAGGATCAACACGTTTCAGGAACTGAAGGATGCTGTCGAGTCGATGGTCCCAGGTGATTCAGTCTTTGTGGAAATCGAAAGGGAAACCAATCGAATTTCGGTGAGATTAGTGATTGGTTCACGCGATCCTCGCTAACGATTTTCCCTGATCAAGCCTGAGCAAACGGACTTAATTTTCTGTAAAATCGACTTCAGTGCGCTTATACTGGACGTCTGATTCGGAACTCGGATTCGAAAGAAAGTGTGGGAAGATTTCATGAAGAGAATGGTGCAACGCAGTACAGGTGTGTTTTTGTTGACATCGCTTGCATCATTTTGTGTGTGGGATCTCGCGAAAGAAACTGGGGTAAAGTTTGATGCCCCACCGATCGCACAGAGAGACTCCTACGTTGACGATTCTGACGGTTCCTTGTCCGTTTTTGTTCAGCAAGGGAGAAGCGGATCGGGCCGTGAATTCCAAAACTTGAACGATCGAGGAGCTCACCAACGTACCCATTACCAGACCCTGCGTGCTTTTCGCGAATCGATTGGCGACACATGGAAATCCACGGTTCAGATTTTGGTCCGCAATCGTCAAGTAGCATTGGGTGCAGTCGTTCATCCTGATGGATGGATTGTTTCAAAATCCTCGGAAGTGCCCGATCAGTTTGATGTCAAGCTCGCAGACGGAACAAAGGCGGTTGGCGCGGTGCGAATCCGTAGAACAGACATGGATCTCGCTTTAATCAAAATAGAACGGGATGGATTGCTGCCTATCGAGCTAAAGGCAAATCGAGAAGTTCCGATTGGAGGTTGGCTGATCAGTACCGACATTCGCCCGAGCGCATTGAGCATTGGAGTTGTCGGTGTCGCTAATCGAAATGTTCGCCCAGAAAAACCTGTCCTCGGTGTGCGTCTGGAGCTGACGCCAGATCGAACTCAGGGAGCTATGGTCGCAAGCATCGTCGATGGTGGTGGTGCAGATCGCGCGGGGATCGAGATCGGTGACATCATTCAAACAGTCGATGGAAAGTCATACTCGAAACGAGATGATGTTCTTGATAAGCTTCGATCGCTTCAAGCGGGGCAATTCGTTGAACTTGGAATTCTACGTGACGAGCGTCCGATCAAGATCACGGCGCAAATGATGGACTTAGCAAACTCGCTATTCGATAGCACTGAGATGGAAGTAAACGGCCACATCAGTGCTCGAGCCACCGGATTTCAGAACGTCATACAACACGATACCGTCCTCCAACCCCACCAATGCGGCGGACCTATCGTCGACGTGGAAGGTAACGTGGTCGGACTCAATATCGCCAGGAATGGTAGAGTCGCCAGTCTCGCGTTTCACTCTCGCTCGCTCGAACCAACCATCCGCGATATGCTAAGCTCCGCCGGCGGGCCGACGATTGCACAAAGCGTGGGTTCAGTGATCCAAGCCAGCGCGAACGAGCCTATCGCGTCGAGTGTTTCGATCTCTTCCAATAGCAATGTATTGCCAGCATCTGTTCCAACATCGATACAGGTCGAAGCCCTGAAGCCGGAAATCAAACTCCCGGTTCCCAAATAGACACGAACATGAAAGTCGCTGGTTGGATCTTGCGACTTCGTTGGATAGCCTGTTTTGCTTTTGCGCTTTCCTCGTGCTACTGCGTTGGATTCTACCGCGTTGGATTCTACCGCTCTCTCCTTCGCCTATTTCCCGCGGCCTTGTATACGGCCCTTTGCAGGCTGAGCAAATCCAGCTGCCTTTTGGTATTCTAGGGTTCATAATGAATCTTCCTTCACCCACTCTATTGATGTCTGCTATGTTTCACTTCGCGCCGAACCCATTACAGGTCGCTTGCTATCTGCTCATGACCAGTGGCGTCTTGAACCCTCCGCTTCGTTGTTGCGGGGACTTTGTCGTCTACAGTTTACCGGGTACAAAGTCAGCAATCGTCCTAGAGGGAAAGACCAAGATACACGCGGGACAACTCGTCGAGTTTACCTATCCTGGTTTTGCATCGGTGACGATGAGCTTGGAGGATGCTTATATTGTCAAGGCTCCAAGCCGGCAGGAGGAATTTAGGCGACTGTTCCAGCATGCGACCAAATCGGGGCGTGTGGAGGATTACTTGGAAGCTGCTCGCCAGGCATTGCAACGAGGTATGCTTAAAGAGTTCTATGAGTGTTGTAGTGCCGCTTACAAAGCGAACCCGAATCATGAGAGGTTACAGCGACTTGTACAAGCGCGAAAGAACATCAAGAAACCACTGAGTGATCACACGCGTGTCGAGACTCAGCTTCGAGATGCGACCAACTTGAAGAACATGAAAGTCGCGACGAGCCACCACTACGTCATGTTGCATGATACCAGCGATATCAAGGGTGGGAGAAAACGACAGACGCGTGCTGAGGCACGACTGGAATTGCTGGAGCTCGTTTACGAATCCTATTTCATGAAGTTCGCGTTCGATGGCGTTTTACTAGAACCACCTGCGGAACCGATGATGGTTTTGCTATTTGCTGATGAAGTAACTTATCTTCGATATGCAACCATGCTTGATCCCAAGCTTAAGATGGCATCCGGATTCTGGTCTCCCAATGACAATATCAGTGTCTTTTTTGATCAGGGGACGACAGAGGAGATGAAAATTCTAACTGAGGTTGCGAAGAGTTTACAAAAGACCAAGACGCAGTTGAGAGGTACCGTTGTTTCAAAAGATATCGCCCATCTGGCAAACTCCTTTGACCTATTGATCAAGATTGCCAAAGAAGAGTCTGACACAGAAGTCGTTTCGCATGAAGCGACGCACCAGTTGGCAGGAAACACGGGGCTGATGCCGCGAGGTAAGCTTGGGTTGACATGGGCGCATGAGGGGCTCGCATCCTATTTTGAAACTCCAGCAGGGGCGGGATGGGGGGGAGTCGGAGCGGTCAATGCTACCCGGTTGAGAAGCTACCGCCGTGTGGCCAGAGACTCCGAGCGGGCAAGTCTGGAATTGTTAGTGTCAGACATGCTTTTTGATGTAGCTCGAGGCCAAGCGGAGGTTGTGGATGCTTATGGCAATGCGTGGGCGCTCACTCATTTTCTCATGGAAAACCACTTTGAAAAACTGGTAGACTATTACCGTCGCTGCTCCGAAGTAGAAGAGGATGCGGACGGGAAGATATTGCGCTCCACTCTCGTCGACATTTTCAAAGAAGTCTTTGGAGACATGCGTCTTCTCGAAAGAGATTTTCATGGTTACATGGCAACGCTCAAGCCGGATATCGAGCGCATGCGTGACGCCATGAAATAGTGATTCATTCCTCACCAAGCAAAAGGCTCATTCATGCATCGAATCGTCATGCATAGCGTCGCAATACTTGTTCTTTGCTGCAACCTGTTCTCGGATACAACAACTGCATGGTTGCTAACTGCATCCTGTGCGAACGAAATCTGGACAATCGAAACCTTCGCAGGAACAGGCGTTCAAGGTTTCGAGGGAGACGGCGGACCTGCAAAGAAAGCGATGTTGGATAATCCGTTTGGCGTGATACGAGGTCCGGACGGTGCCATCTGGTTTTGCGAGTATACCGGACAGCGAATCCGGCGAATCGACGCGAATGGAATGATTACGACCATCGCAGGCAACGGAAAAAAAGGTTTCACAGGCGATGGGGGGCCGGCCATCGAGGCCACCTTCAATTTGCCCCACGAGATACGCTTTGACAAAGCTGGCGATCTCTTTGTCGTCGACATGATGAACCACGTCGTCCGCAAAATCGAGATGAAGACAGGCGTGATTCGAACGGTAGCTGGAACTGGGCAAAGTGGATTCAGCGGTGACGGCGATTTAGCGACCAAAGCGCAGCTCAAGCAACCGCACAGCATTCAGTTCGGACCTGAGGGAGACTTATGGATTTGCGACATTGGGAACCATGTAATTCGACGTGTTCATACTCCAACAGGGGTCATCTCCACGTTTGCGGGAACCGGTATCCCAGGAGCCACGCCCGATGGATCGGCTATCGCCGGTACACCTCTCAAAGGCCCTCGATCCATGGACTTTGATCGCGATGGAAATCTCTGGCTCGCGACACGCGAAGGCAATCAGTTGTTTCGCTTTAACATGAAGAATCAGTCTATCTCTCACTTAGCAGGAACGGGTGGGAAAGGCTTTTCCAGCAAGAATGGTCCGGCCAAACAGTTGACACTCAACGGCCCGAAAGGTGTAGCCGTGGATAAGGAGGGTAACGCTTGGCTAGTCGATTCCGAAAGCAGTACTATATGGAGATACCGCTCTGGCACAGGGATGTTGGAACGGATGGCGGGAACCGGTGAGAAGGGGGATGGCCCAGACGGCGACCCACTTGATTGTCGATTGGCTCGCCCGCATGGGATCTTCGTAGACGCTGATGGTTCTGTTTTCATCGGGGATAGCGAATCGCATCGAATCCGGGTACTTCGAAGGCATCGTACGACAAAAGAGCGTTACCGAGTACAGTTGGTCGCAGGGGGGGAGCGTGATCAAGTCAATATACCAGCCGCGCAATCCCGCCTCAGGGAGCCATTTGGAACGAGTTTTGATGGGGAGGGATCGCTCTGGATCGTAGAAATGGCATCCGGGAATCGACTGTTGAAAATCGATTCGAACGGAAACTTGCAGCACATGGCAGGTCAAAATAAAGCAGGTTTTTCCGGCGACCATGGCAATGGATTGTCAGCGCAATTCAATGGTCCTCACAATATTGCGATGCATCCCCAAGGCATGATTCTCATTGCCGACACTTGGAATGGGAGAATCAGGCAATTTGATCCGATTCGAAATCTCGTCAGCAGTTTGGCAGGTTACGAAGTCAGCCTGGAGTCCGCGAAGAAATCTGGACCTTATTGCGTTACCGTCAGTTTTGACGGGAGGGAGGTATTCGTTGCCGATTTGCTGCGAGTTTTCGCCGTAGATCTAGAAACACATACGATTCGAAATGTCGCCGGCAATGGAGAAAAGGGCGTTCCAAAAGATGGCGCCATGGCTGTTGCTTCTCCTCTCGTGGATCCGCGTGCCGCTGCCCCTGATCGGTTAGGCAATGTGTATATTCTCGAGCGGAATGGTCATGCGCTTCGGGTGGTTGAACCTACAGGCAAAATTCGTACGGTGGTTAACGCTTTAGGCAAGAAGGGAAACAGTGGTGACGGAGGCCCAGCGTTGGCTGCAACGATGAATGGACCAAAGCATTTAGCAATCGACACATGGAATCGAGTCGTGATTGCAGATGCGGAGAATCATTTGGTGCGGCGCTACGATCCTGCCACTGGCGTTATCGAGCGAATCGCGGGGACGGGAGAAAAAGGTGCGTCTGGAATTGGGAAATCGTCCTGGGAATGCCAACTGGCGCGTCCTCACGGAGTCGCTTTTCATCCGACAACCGGCGAACTCTACATTACAGACAGCTACAACGACCGAATTCTCCGTTTGGTGTCTGATAAAGAATTTACACCATAAAAATTGCACATTGGCAGCCTTGGGTTTATTGCGATCGTCGAATGCTTCGTTTAATCTAAGGCTAGATGTGTTTTTTTCTTACACTTGACAGGTCATTGCTATGGGAACTCAGCGCCGAATCAACCTCACCGAAACAGGTGGAATTACTGTGGTTCGCTTCGTCGATAAAAAGATTGTAGACTCCGGTAGCATTGAAGCGCTGGGTGAGGAACTGAATGCGTTGGTAACGGTCGAGAAGCGAAACATGATTCTTCTCAACTTTGATGGAGTAGATTTCATGTCCAGTGCAGCCCTCAATAAATTGATATCTCTCAATACCAAAGTCAAAGGGGCTGCAGGCCGACTTAAGCTTTGTTGCCTCAAGGCTGAAATCAAGGAAGTCTTCACGATCACAAAACTGGATAGAATCTTTGATCTTCGAAAAACCGAAGCCGAAGCCATTGAAGCGTTCAAACTTTAGAAACCACACACTGATTTCATTGTTTTGATTCGCAGGAGGCATTATGCCAACAGTTGAAAAAGGCTGGAGCTATAACAAAACGATACCAAGCGATTTGGATGTTGCTCACGCCACGATTGACGAACTGATGCGAGCGTTGGAGGCCGCAGCATGGCCTGGAAGCGATATGTTCCGTATTCAAATGGCGATTGAGGAAGCGGTCGTCAACGCAATCGAACACGGAAATAAACGGGATGGCTCAAAATCTGTCCACATCGTTTTCCATGTCGATGCGGAACGAGCCACCATGCAGATCTCCGACCAAGGGGCAGGTTTCGATCATCGAAATGTTGCCGACCCAACCGAAGAAGAACGACTGGATAAGCCGCGGGGCCGAGGAGTCATGCTGATGCGTGAATTGATGACCGAGGCGAATTTTAACGATTCGGGAAATTCGGTTACAATGATCAAGGTTCGAAGTCAAGAAGTTCCTGAACCCTCGGAAGGATAGTTTCCACGAATTGAATCAGCCGAACCTTCTATCGCCAGAGTCCGGTTTCTCGCCTGTGAATACTCCGAACAGCGTGGAGTCGGGAGAGCAGTCCGTTGGGGGGGTTCACTATTCTCTCGAGCCTAATCTCTCCTCCGAAGAGTTTATCGATTGCCTCGTTAGGTCCACACTCGCGGAGCGGCGTCCTATTGAGAGTCCGGAAACGATTCGTGGAATGTTGCAGAATGCAAGTGTTCTGCTAACCGCGCGGTGGAAGGACGGTCATTTGGTTGGTGTTGCCCGAGCTCTTTCCGATTTTCACTATTGTACATACCTTTCCGATCTGGCCGTGGACGTAGACTATCAACGGCGGGGGATAGGAAAAGAGTTGATTCGGCGCACTCATGAAGTTGCAGGCAAGCAGACCATGCTTATTCTGCTATCGGCACCAAAGGCCGTCGAGTATTATCCACACATTGGCATGCAGCAACATCCGAGCGCTTGGTATTTTCCCAAGCCATCTTAGGAGATTTATATCGTGATGATTGATAACTGGAATCGTTGGCTATTGGTTCTAGTCACCGTTGTACCGGTAGCTTGGAGCTTAGCGTTCCTTGGACAGGTTGAGGCACAAGTAGGTGTTGAGAACTTTCCCAAGATCGATGCAAATCAAGATTGGCCGTGGTGGCGAGGTGCGACACGCGATGGGCATTCCACTTCAACGAAAGTCCCTGATCAACTAGATCCGAACACGAACCTCGATTGGTCGGTTCCTATTCCAGGTCGAGGGCATGGCTCACCGACCGTCGTCGGAAAGCGAGTATATCTTCTGACCGCAGAGGAAAAATCGCAAAAACACGCTATTGTCGCACTCGACCGAGATACAGGGAAAACGATTTGGGAACGCGTGATCAATGAAGGAGGGTTTCCAAAAAAGAACCATCCGAAAAATACCGAAGCTTCACCTTCGATCGCTTGCGATGGCGAACGTTTGTATGTGTCCGTATTCCATCACCTAGCAGTTTGGGGGGTAGCTCTGAATTTGAACGGCGAACAAGTGTGGACCAGCAAGCTTGGAGACTTTAACCCAAAGATGTATGAATACGGCTATGCTCCCTCACCGACGTTGTATGGAGGGAACGTCATCTTTGTAATGGAATACGATGGTCCGTCGGCAATCGTCGCCCTAGATCGTGCGAGCGGCAAAGAAGCCTGGAATACAAAGCGCAAGGAGTCTATCTCTTTTTCGTCACCAGTGGTGACCAGCTACAAAGGGCAAGACTATTTGTTGCTCAGCGGAGTCGATACGGTCAATGCCTACGATCCGAGGAATGGAAAGCTCCTATGGTCGACCCCGGGGACTACCATGGCGACCTGCGGGACCATGGTTTGGGACGATGGAGTTGTGTTTGCTAGCGGAGGATATCCAAAGGCCGAGACAATTGCACTGGAGATTGCCACCGGCAAGGCCCTTTGGCAGAACAAACAAAAGGCATATGAACAATCGATGGTTGCAACATCGGGGCACCTCTATTCACTGACCGACTCCGGAGTGTTGTATTGCTGGGATGGCAGAACAGGTCAAGAGAAATGGAAGCAACGACTCGCCGGCCCCGTGAGCGCTTCCGGGGTTTTGGCAGGAAACAAAATCTATTGGGCGAACGAGGCAGGGCAGCTATGGGTCTTCGAGGCAAACCCAGAGAAGTATGTCGAATTGTCAAAAAACCAGATCGGTGACGAGTCGTTCGCCAGTCCTGCGATCTGCGGCAATCAGATCTTTTTGCGCGTTGCCAAGAACGAAAATGGAAAACGCCAGGAATACCTGATGCGTTTTAGTTCCCGTTGATCGGTTGTCAGCCAACTAAACTGATAGAGATCGCTTTTTCGAAGTACTCGTTTTTGAGGACAAATTGCATGTCGAGGCTCCTATGGTCGGTTTCATTCCTTGCTTGCTTTAGCTTTATTGCCGGTTGTGATGCGCCGCAACCTTCGAGGCAAGCCAACTCGAAAGCAACGCAAAGCATGAGTATTGAACAAAGTGATGCGGCGAAAAAAATTCTTGGCAAAGGCGGTCCAGGACAACTGACCAAAGTAACATTATTGCTGAACTGGTATCCAGAGGCGGAGCATGGTGGCTTTTACGCGGCTCAGGTGCTCGGTATCTTCGAACAGTACGGTCTCGATGTAGAGATTCGACCCGGCGGAAAGACGATTGTTGTCCCTCAAGAGTTAATCCTAGGACGCATTCAATTCGGAGTTGCGAATGCCGATGATGTGCTCGTCGCCCGAAACCAGGACTTGGATCTCGTCGGACTGATGGCCCCTATCCAAGACGGTCCTCGTTGCATTTTGACACGCAAAGATTCTGGCATCGATTCCTTTGAGAAACTCAAGAATGTCAAACTACAGATCGACGCGACACGCCCGTATGTTCCATTCTTAAAAAGCAAAGGGTTTATCCTAGAGGGTGTTGAGGTAGTTCCCTACTTCGGGTCCGTCGCCCAAGTGGTCGCTGATAAGGGAGTAGCCTGCCAAGGCTATAATTTTAGCGAACCGTTCATGGCTAGAAAAGAAGGAGTCGAGGTCAATGAATTAATGCTGTCTTCGATTGGATACAATCCTTACGCAAGCTTGTTGGTTACCACGGAGAAATATGTCAAAACAAAACCAGAGATCTGTGAAAAAATGGTCAAGGCGAGCATCGAGGGCTGGAGAAAGTATCTAGAAAATCCAGATGCAACCAACGCTGTTATCTTAAAGAACAACAAGCAAGGCCTAGACAAAGCAGCGCTCGACTTCGGTGTGGAAGCTATGAAAAAACTATGTATCCCCGAGGGCGAATCCAAAGCCATTGTTGGGCAGATGTCACTGGATCGCTGGACCCAACTTTACGAAACACTCGGAAGCTTGAAAATGATCGACGGCACGAAAGGATCTCCCGCTTCTGCATTCACCGACCGCTTCTTGCGCGAAGTGCAAAAGTAGTGGTAAGTTGCCACTCGAGGTCATGCGAGGTAGGTGTCTCGGAGTATCGCTTATTGCGACAATCTAACAAACTCTGTTTCCTTGAATTTGCCCACCGACATATTCGCACCGCCGATGATCGCAAACTCATTGTGGTTTGTTGGAACAATGCGATGAAAGAATCGACCCGTTTCTACTTGGCCAACAATACGCCAAGTTTGGGTGGAATCTTCTAATTGCTGTATTGCCCCGTCCACCGTACTGACAATGAGCTTTCCATCGACTTCGGCTGCTGCGGCTCCGAATCCAGTAAGAGGAACACCGGAGATTGGTGCGATCGAAGTCCAGGAATTGGTGGCGGGATCAAAACAATCAACGTTGGTCGTGGGTTCGCCAGATTCCTTCATACCGCCAATGACGTAGATTTTCTTTTGGTGCGCAGCGAGCGCAATGGCTCGACGCAAGAAAGGTGTGGACGCCATTCTCTCCCAAGCATCTTTTTTATCGAGCGACATTCGCCACACCGTATCCAGCCACTTTGTTTCATCCGAGTTGCCGGTCATAGACCATCCACCCATAACGTAGAGGTATCCATTCAAGCAAATGGCATCCATCGAAGACCGCGGTTCTGGCAGACTGGGAAGCTCCTTCCATTGCATGGATTTCAAATCAAATTGTTGCACCAAAGATTGCGACACCAATCGACTTTTCTCTCCTTTCGCATTCACAGCCGTGAATCCACCAACCAGTATGACCGATTGAGAATCAGCTACTAATGCATTGCCTTGAACGCGAGGTCCTTCAGCAATGCTTTCCCATTTCGATGGCGAGTTCACGTTGAGAGTGGCGAGAACATTAAACTGCTCTTCGTTCGAGTAAGAATGCGCCCCTCCCGTGTGTCCTCCATAAACAAAGATCGATTCCCCCAATCGAGTCGCACCGAAGCTCGTGATTGCTTTTGGTAGTTCGATCTCCTTGCCTTCAACAGTGGGAACGAGCGATGCGTGCTTGAGGTCGGGAACGATGAAGCTAATCGTTGTGTACTTCTTCACCGCCTTGTAAAAGACACCTTCAAACTCGCCCGAGGTGTCTTCTGTTTTCAGGCACCGGACCGCATAAACTCCAGGCTTGATGTTTTGTACTTTGACTAGGCCCGCGGCATCCGTCTTGATGGTGCGTTGATCGTTCGAGGACTGCAATTCAAACTCGAATTCACTACATGCTTTTTCATCGACGAACAAACGAATCGCAAGTTCTTTTCCATTAAACTCGGGTTCGATCGTGAATCCTTTGCGTGGAAGCGGAATCCAATCATTATCCATCATCCCTGGACGCACGCATGCCATGCTCGCCGCGGTATAGATGATTAGATTCTTTTCCTCTCGTCCATGCGTCCCGTACGTGTGTGAAAGCGTCCAAGCGGTGGCACCTTCCGTATGGGCTGTTAGACCACTTTCGTTTTCTGTGAATTCAAATGGAACCGCAGTGGATGGTTTATTGCTTCGAAATGGCGTCGCTTTTACGTTCGCCAGTTTCTTCAGCAATGCAGGGGTACCCGGCTCAGGGCCCTCGGCGAAGTACAAGCTGACTTTGGATCCACTTTCGTCCGTTGGAACAAGCCATAAAAAATGGGCCTGGGTACCGGTCGTTGCAAAAAGAGTAACTAGGCAAGCCAACAAGAATCTAATTGGAAATCGCATGATCCTAAGAATCGCCCTCGGTTGGTTAAAATCCGTTATGCAAAGAAAATTGGCATGTGCCACCTTTAGGAGAGAGGACGGTATCCTAATGGATTTCTGCAACGATGTCTAACTTGCGAGCGACGCCTTCATTTTTTGGAGGCCTGTCGTTGCCACGACGTTGGGGTCTTGTGCCCAATAGCTGCGATTGAACAATTCTAACGAGAGAACCCCGCGGAATCCGCTTGCAAGGACAGTCTTTAGAATGTTCTTGACAGGTGCGATTCCATCACCAGGGTACACTCGGTCCGCGTCGGTAATTTTGTCGCGTGGAATTTCAGGATAATCGTTCATGTGAAAGACTTGGATCTTTCGACCCGATAGGAAGTGCAGGTCGTTGAAGTCCGAGCCACCTTTGTAGAGGTGATAGATGTCAGGCAAAATGCATGCATCAGGGTGCATGGTTGCCGCAGCCACATAAAGCACTTCGGAAAGTCGATACAGATTTTTTGAGAACCCCCAAACCTCTAGCTGAGGTACGCAACCGACGCTTGCACCCAACTCGAGCAGCGCACGATATCGCTCGGCAACGCGATCGAGATTGAGGATGGGCAAATTGGTCCCTCCTGCAGGCGGTGCCGCGATTCTTTTGCCACCAAGAGCAATAACCGTTTCCATCTCTGCCTTCGCCTGCTCCAAACCTTTTGCTCGTTTCGTTTCGTCATCGACAATCCAATTCGCGAATGCGATGGCACTCTCCACCGTAAGCCCGGCGTCTTCAATTCTCTTTTTCAACTCCGCAAGTGTTCCGCCGCTCTTCGTAAACTTGTCGACGTCGCGTAACCATATCTCAATGCTATCGTACCCTGCTTTTTGCGCAATGGTCACTTGGTCAACAATCGGAATGACCTCGCCATGGATCGTGCTGGTATTCAAACAAAACTTGATAGACTTTTTCGCAGCATCTATCGGCTCGTCGGCGCATGCGATTGTTGATTCCGTCAAGACTGCACCGGCAGCGACTGCGGACCCCGCCACAAAGGAGCGTCTGGAAAAAAGTGGACTCGATGGACTCATGATGTTGATATCGCTTTGCGAAAAAATGGAGGGGACCAAATCGAGGAGGCTGTTGCAAAAATGGCAATCGCGTAAAGCCAGTCGGAAATGATGAATAGCATGACTGCGACAAATGCGAGAACAAGCCAACCACCGATAGATCGGATCGTCGGATTCGTGATACTTGCCAAAATCCCAAGCTGCAACAGTATCGTACCGTGAGCAAGGACTTCGGCAACGAGGGGGACGGCCCACGTCCGAGGCAATAGGCCTTGGCCATCGGCCAATAACCGACGCACCGATTCGCCAGTCCACCACCCCTCTGTCGAAAGCATGGTTGTCAAACTGAATAGAATCCATAAAGCAAAGTGGACCTGCACAAGCCGGATCGCGACATTTCCGAAAACCGAAACTTTCGGCTGGTTTCCTTGCTCAATCCGATGAGAAGGTGCCAGGCATAGATAGAACAAAGAGGCGGCGATCAATGGTTCGCAAATGCCTACAAGCAATGGAGCTCGGTGTTGGAACATGACCGTACAAACCCAAGCCATACCACAACCCAGCGGAGCTAGTCTTCCAGAGGCAGAAAGTAGACAGGCAAATGCTCCGAGACCAGCGATGACCGGTCCGCTGTTTGGAAACTGGTATAGAATCGACCAACGATAGCTCGCTCCCGTCCCCTCGATCCCTTGACCGACGAAATGTAAGCCAGCCGGTACGTCAAACCAGCCATTGGAACCAAACCAAGGGTTGGAAATGAAAAAATAGAACAAGAATAGTGATAACGCAGCAATACTGACGAAGAGTCTTGTGACTGCGACATCGCGCAGTTCCATCGGGCAAAACCAAAAAACGTTCCATTGGTGGACTATTTCTCGAATGGTTTTCATGAAGCAGGTGAACTCGTTTCCGGTCGTATGGCTGGCACCGTTCTTTGTGCTTCGAGCACCGGCAAAAACTTAATCGTGCCATCGCTGGATTGCTTTACCGTCGCTTCGTACAGCACAGAGTAATTCGTATCTCTAGCATCCAAGAGTTTTTCTAGACGGACAGAAACAATTGGGTTTTTGGTTCGCGTTGCGGATGCTTGCTCATGCTTGATCATCGAGGACAATAGCAGCGCAGCCCCGTCATCATCACCTGCCTCAAGGATGGACACTAGCAATCGAAGTAAATTGCGTTTCTTGGCTCGATCCATCGTGTCGGCGTTTGAATCCAACAAAATCAATCTCTCGGTATCGTTCTTTTCTTGAACCGACAACCGGGTTTTCAGGTCTGCAGAATCAGCCCTATTCCATTCGATCGGGAGCATTTCCACGTACCAATTGAGTCCGATCAGGTAAGGTTGCCCCAAAGTTAGGATGTCATCTTGAATACTGGAGCGCCGCCAATTGGCGGAGTAAGTCACGAGAACAGCGACAAAGTGGGAAGCGACTAACAGGCTGACGATGGTTTTTGTGAGCCGAGTCGACGAGGAAGCTGGTAGAGACGGTTTGTCCGTTGAAGCCATAAAGGAAGAGACGCTCGCTGGGGTCGGTAGATATTTACGCTGAGTGTAATCATTCGAATGTAACTCACAACCAATAAAAAAACCGAGGATTATGTCCCCGGTTTTGACGTTCTATTTTTGAGAATAACTTTCGCCCACTAAAAATTAAGCAGCCGGCTTCGCATCGCTTGCGGAGGCTGGTGCTGCTGGCGCTGCAGGAGCTGGTGCTGCTGTTTCGCTGGAAATCACGGCACCGGAATCTACAGTGCTGCCACAGGAGCTGCATCCGGAGGAAACGGAAGCCATAGCTACTGCGTCGCAACCGCAGCTAGGAGCTGGAGCTGCTGCACATCCGCAGCTAGGTGCTGGAGCTGGACAGCAGGTTGGCTCTGGAGCGCTGCAGCGCGAAGCCTTGCGTGCCTTCAGCTTGGCGAACAAACCTACTCGTCCGCCGCAGGTCGGAGCTGGTGCGCATGCTGGGGCTGTTTCACAGGCTGGAGCCGGTTCACAGGCTGGAGCTGGTGCTGGTTCACAAGCTGGAGCTGGAGCTGGGCAACCGCAGCTGTCTTTAGCAGCCTTCGCAGCGTGCAACTTCGCGAGCAAGCCTACGCGGCCGCCGCAGGATGGTGCTGGTGCGGACTCAGGTGCACAAGCTGCTGGAGCTCCGCAACCTGATCGTGCGTGCAGCTTCGAGAGAAGGCCTTCTCGACCTCCACAAGATGCCATTGAAAACGAGCCTGACATAGCAACAGCTGCCATGGCCAACGATGCCAATCGTACTTTAATCATTCTAACTTCCTCCCGAGGGAACATTGAATTGGATCCACGCAATCGCCACGATGTACATCCTGAAAATATGGACCACTCACGTCAGAACCGATTCTGACGCTCCTTGCGACCTAGTCAGCCAGGGTTAACCATGCTGGTTGACTTTGCCGATTAAGGGCTTTGCGTAAAATGCGTAAGCCGGAAGGTTACCAGACTCCCTTGGTCTGTCAACGCCCGAAAGTCCAGTTCGGTCCGAATCCCACCCCGCATATTTTCAGAGATTCTGCAGGTTGAAGGTTCGATTTGGCACTCAACAAACGTGACAAATTCTGGTACAGTCCTGGTTTAAACTCCCATAGAATGTCGGTTGCCAAGGAGAAATTGTCGTGATTTTGCCGTTTGCTGTTTTTCAACTCTCCCAGTACGTCTTTGGCCCTTTGCTCTTCATCCTTTCCACATTCATTATCCTTCTTATCCTACTGCAGCGAGGCAGAGGGGGTGGATTGACCGGTGCGTTGGGTGGGGCGGGAGGATCTAGTGCTTTTGGTGTCAAGGCCGGAGATATTTTGACTCGGATAACCGCATTCTCGGTCTTGGGCTGGATCGTATTGTGTGCGTTTGTTTGCTGGTTTTACTTGCCTGCACAACTCGATATCGAAACCACCACGTTCGGCGCTGGCGCATTGTCGATTGAATCCGACGACGCAAAAACATTGAACTCCGACCTTCCTAGGGATGCTGCGGGAGCCTTGACCCCATCTGCAACGCTCCCTGCTACAGGTCTCAAAAATTCCGAGTCTCAGAATCCATTACTTCCGGCGGTAGTACCTTCTGTTGCTCCCGAGTCCAAGTAGGTATCTATCCCACGAACGCCAGCTTTCTTTTTGTAGGAAATTGTACAGGAATTCTTTGTGCCACTTAGCATGACGGGTCATGGTCAGGCATCGCATCGGTTCGGTGAATTCTCGATAGATGTGGAAATTCGCACGGTAAATAGTCGTTTTTTGAAAGTATCGACCAAGGTCTCGGAGCTTTCCTTGTCTATCGAGCCAGAGCTTGAAAGCATCGTTCGGGAATATCTCAAGCGAGGTACCGTTTCCTTGAGCGTGAGAGTGGTCTCGCGAGGCGGTTATCCTTCGAAACTTGTCAATCAGTCGATGTTGTCGGCCTACATTCGCGAAGCCAAGATAGCTGCAGAATCTACCAACACACCTTTTATTGCAGACTTTGCAAACTTGTTGAGTTTGCCAGGTGTACTGGAACCTCAGTCCTCTACAGATCTTCCTGAATTGAATGAGGCGATTCGCGAGACCGTTCGCGACGCCCTGAAGGATCTTCATCAGATGCGATCGATCGAAGGATTGTCGATGAAGTCGAAGTTCATAGAGAATTTAAAGCAGGTTCGAGAGCACCGCCATTCCATTCTGCGGCGAGCTCCCGTCGTCATTTCGGAATACCAATCGAAGCTTGAATCTAGGGTACGGGTTGCGTATGAGTCTCGGGGAATCGGCTTAGAAACAGTGGATTTGCTCCGAGAAGTTACTCTTTTTTGCGACAAGACCGACATTTCCGAAGAATTGACACGACTGGAAAGCCACCTCGACCAATTCGAAAAAGCGATCGAAAGCGAAGAGAGTCAAGGCCGCAGGCTGGATTTTCTCGTGCAAGAATTAGGTAGAGAAACCAACACTATTGGCTCCAAAGCCAACGACGCCGAGCTTTCCCATCATGTGGTAGCTATCAAGACAATTCTCGAACAAATTCGAGAACTTGTCCAAAACGTTGAATAAACTAGAGGGCATCTCTTTTTTCTCAAAACAAAAATGACTTGCGGAAAACTCATTATCATTTCAGGACCCTCGGGAGCGGGAAAGTCTTCTGTCGTGAAGCGACTGATTGCCGAGAGTTCACTTCCCTTGACGCTGAGCATTTCCGCAACGACGCGCCCACCTCGATTAGGTGAAGTCGACGGCCGCGAATACCACTTCCTAGCGCCTGAGGAATTTGCCCTCAGGCGTAAGCGAGGGGAATTTCTGGAATGCAAAGAGGTTTTCGGACGTGGGACTTGGTACGGAACACTCCTGGAATCGGTTTCGACTGGCCTAAACCTCGGGAAATGGGTAATCTTAGAGATCGATGTCCAGGGCGCACTCGCTGTTCTCGGTGAGTTCCCTCAGGCCATCACTGTCTTTGTGCATCCAGGATCCATGACTGAGTTAGAGAACCGACTTCGTCATCGAGCCACCGATTCCGAAGATGCGATTCGACGTAGATTAGATGTTGCAGCAGAAGAAATGGCTCTGCGGCATCATTATACGCACGAAATAATCAATGAGACGTTAGACAAGACCGTTGGGCAATTGGACCAATTGCTCCAGCAATACCAAGGAGAAAAGATTCCATGCTCGAAGAGTTAAAAGAAGAAGCCATCGTCAACAAAGTGGGCGGCCGCTTCAAGCTCTCGACGTTGATCCAAAAGCGTTTAGTTCAATTGAATCGCGGGAGTCGACCATTGGTTGATATGACTTCCGACGACAAAATGGAAATCGTGATCCAAGAAATTCTTCAAGACAAGATATTCTTGACCATGACGGGCGAATTGAAGGTTCTGAGCGAAACCTCCGATCTAGGAGAACTGCTTGACCTGGATTCTGGCGATCTATAGCGATCCATTGGAATGAACTCGCGAATAGTGGTTGGCATCTGCGGAGGAATTGCAGCTTACAAAACAGCTTCGCTGATCAGTAAGCTGGTTCAGTCCGGCGAAAAAGTCTCCGTAGTGCTGACCGACGCGGCTCAATCATTCGTTGGTCCTGCGACCTTCGCCGCTCTTTGCGATGAACAACCTTTCTCCTCGTCATTCGATCCACGTAGTGCCCTCGGGCCTCACATCGAGCTAGCCTCGGATTGCAAGTTGTTGGTGATCGCGCCAGCCACGGCTCACATGCTTTCAGCCTGTGCTAGTGGACTCGCGAGCTGCCTGCTGTCAACCCTCTACCTGAATGTCGAATGCCCTGTTCTCATGGCACCCGCAATGAGTACCCCCATGTGGGAGAAACCAGCCGTCCAGCGAAACGTTGACCAATTGCGAAGCGATGGAGTCCATTTTGTAGGACCCGAAGAGGGCTGGTTGTCATGCCGACGCAAAGGTATCGGTAGAATGTCTGAACCAGAAACGATCCACGTTCATTGCAGACGACTTTTGGTTCCATAGCAAGTATCTTCAGAATGGCACATATCGTCATAACCTCGGGGCCTACTAGACAATACTTGGACCCAGTGAGGTATCTGACCAATTCCTCGAGCGGACGCATGGGAAGCTGCTTAGCCCAGTCTGCTTTGAATCTCGGGCACCAAGTCACTGTCGTATCCGGACCCGTGCAAGTCGACTATCCAATCGCTGCAACGGTGATCGATGTCATCACGACGCAACAGATGCTGTCGGCAACGCAAGAGTTGTTTGCCTCCGCCGACGGGCTCATCGGTGCTGCCGCCCCTTGCGATTATATGCCGGTGCATATCGCCGAGCATAAACTAGCAAAGACAGGAAATGGGCTCCAGTTGTCTCTTGTCGAAACACCAGATATTGTTGCCACCTTAGGCAGCCTCAAGCGATCGAACCAATGGATCGTAGGATTCGCGCTTGAAACGGAAGACATCCGATTTCGAGCGATTGTCAAGATGACTCGCAAGTGCTGCGATATGATAGTCTCCAACAGCGCTGAGGCCATGAATGCAGAAAGCAACTCGGTCGAGATCATCCTGCGGGGTGGTACAACTATCGAACAAGTTGAAGGACCGAAGAAGCTAGTTGCCGATGCGATCTTGAAACAAATCCAAGCTCACTTGATCGAAAAGTATTCATGAACTCGCATCCCGATTACCCGGACCTACCACCCATTGATTCTCCATTGGATATTCTCGTCGTAGCTCCGCATCCCGACGATGCAGAACTCGGCATGGGTGGCACCATTGCGTTGTTGCGATCCCAGGGGAAAAAGGTCGGCGTTCTAGATCTGACCAATGGCGAGCCAACTCCTTACGGTAGCCCCGAGATTCGTCGCGAAGAGACAGCTATAGCCAATCAAGCGTTAGGGAATCCCTGGCGATACAATGTGGGTATGCGCAATCGATATCTGGAGCCTTCCATTGAGAATCGACATCGGCTAGCGGGGTTGTTTCGACTGACCAAGCCTCGTTGGATTTTTGCACCTTACTGGTCTGATGCTCACCCGGATCATGTCGCGGCGACGGAGTTGGTCGAGGCGGCTAGGTTTTGGAGCAAATTGACCAAGTCCGATATCCCTGGAGAGCCATTCCATCCATCCAGAATCTTCTATTACTACTGTATTCATCTCAAATTGGTTCCTCAGCCCGCGTTCATTGTAGATATCACGCAGCATTGGGAATCAAAGGCTGCATCTGTCAATGCATATCAGAGCCAGTTCGTTACAGGAAGAGGTAGCGAATCCTTGTCCTTCCTCGAACGATATCGAGAAGAAGCGGGCTTCTGGGGGAAAGCCATTGGCTCTCGATATGGCGAACCGTTTGCTTCGAAAGAACCAATCGCACTGAGGGATCTGGAGTCCTTGCAATAGATCATGCGCAGCACGCGTCGTTCGTTCACCCACCGCGTCTTGAAATCGGCAATACTTGCTATGGCAGTGGGGTCCACAGGATGCAGATCGACTAATTGGCAAACAGGCGACAGTTTAGGCCGAGTTCGTATTGTTGCAACCACAGGAATGATTGCGGACCTCGTTCGGCACATCGGTGGGAGTCGAGTGGTCGTTGAGCAATTGATCAACCGAGGTATTGACCCGCATTTATATCGCCCCTGCACCGATGATGTTCGAAGTATTGTGCGAGCCGACATCGTTTTCTTCAATGGAGTAAAACTTGAGGGCCGAATGGGAGATGTTCTCTCCACAAAAATCTCAAACAATCTACGTGTCCCCGTTTGTGAACGCATCCAATCTCTCGATGTGGCCGAACTCGAAGATCCCCATTGTTGGATGGATGTACATTTGTGGATGGAC
>Ga0207937_1000102_pt1 | contig 27100 bp, 52 predicted proteins | sample LakMenEpi04Sep11_FD_150668 | JGI IMG/M metagenome (GOLD analysis project Ga0207937, IMG submission 150668) | Freshwater microbial communities from Lake Mendota, WI - 04SEP2011 deep hole epilimnion (SPAdes) | ecosystem: Environmental > Aquatic > Freshwater > Lentic | place: Lake Mendota, Madison...
ATCGCCTCTTTAGTCGGCTCAATTTTCAATCGCGGGGCAGTCAGTAGTGGTGCTGAACTAGTCTCATAAGCTAGGCTTCGGTGTGGGTTCGACTCCCACCCCCGCAACCAATTTTAAACCATATAAATAACTAAAATATGGCTGACGAAAAACTACAATTAAATGTTTTTGACGCCTATCGAGAAATGATTCGCGAATCAAACGAGAAAACAAAACAAAACTCAATTGCTATTACTCATAGCATACAAAAAGCTCGCAAGTTGGTGGCCTTTGCACTAAACAAGGTTGGAGTGCAGCCATCTGATTATTATTACTCGTCAGCAAATCAAAATAGAGGAAAGCATTCTGCATTTTCCGTAAAATGGACTGCAAAGCAAGAGCAAGAGTTCAACAGAATCCTCGATCAACTTCAAGACAAAAATCCAGAAGTTGCAGCAATCGAGATATATTAAGAGCGTCGGTTCGATTCCGACGCTCACAACCAATTTTTAGCAATGGAAATCAGTGAGTTAAATGCGCATAAGGCTTGAGATTCTGTGTGGGTCAATAACCATACATTGCTAAACGGGTAGATGCCCGAGTGGCTAAAGGGGGCGGTCTGTAAAATCGCTGGCTTACGCCTACGCTGGTTCGAATCCAGCTCTGCCCACCATCTTTTTCAATGTATAGTGTAGTGGTAGCACGCCCCAAGCAAAGGGTTTCTTATCCGATAGGATAGGCGACAACGCCGAGGCGATGGTTCGATTCCATCTACATTGTCTATTTTTTGCGTCATAAGTGTTACGGCAGCACATTAGACTTCCACTCTGAAGGCGTGAGTTCGACCCTCACATGACGCACCAATTTCAATGGGGCAGAGCTTAGCGGCTTTATTCTCCTCATGCCCTCTACGCTTGATGGGTGCACACTAGACAGCGCATGGTTTAAACATGATATGAGAATACCCCACCATTTTTTCCCTGCCATTGTAGGCGATGATCCTACAATGAGCATTGAGGCTAAGAGCGGGATGGCAACCCGATGATGCCGAATGTAATCCGACGCACATTAAAGTAATAATGGAAGTAGCTACCATTATAAAATAGTCACTGCGTTTCTTCAAGTTGACTCTGGTCAACTATTCGGTAGTGGGGAAAACAATTGAATCTGAAATCTGGCTAGACTAGACAGTAGGATTCCACTGGGGGCATGAGTGCCCTCTTTGCGAGAGGGATCATACGGAGATCGCTAGGCCCATAGTCTAGAGTGGAGGTTAAATTCCTCCCCCTCGCAATTCGTATCATGCGCGAATCTAAATATGTCATGACGCAGCTAGGTGTGGTTCCTAGCTAGCCCCAGCCCTGGGTGAGTGTAGCAGCAATCTGTCATGGGCAAATTTTCACAAAAAATGAGTCCTGGAGGACAGTTTTTCTCTATACGGGGCTTAACTTCGGGACCTTTTTTCACTTTTTTGAAAAAAGTTGTGTACTTTCTGTGCGTTTTATGCTATAATAGCCATGTAAGCAACACCAACCACAATAAGCATATGAAAGTAACCGAAGCCATTGAACAGTTGCAAAAGGTTTTGCAGGAGCACGGAAATCTTGATCTTGAGTTTACTGATACGGATCAAGGCGGATATTGGATTGCCAAACACATCACCGTCGATACAGTTCAACAATGGGTAGATTTTGGTACTGAAAACCAGCACACCGAGTCTAAATTAGTTGCCGTAGTAATTGGATAAAAATAAGACTATGACCGAAATTGAATACTTCATCACCTTCAACAGCGAAGAAGACTTTATCAAAGCTAGTGAGATGACATCCCTTCTTCTTCCAGACGACTTAAAAAAAGGAGGTCTTGAGATGCTTTGGAATCAAGAGTGGTATCGCAATCACGCTGTACACGAGCTAAGTAAGATCGGTATCGAGGTTGATACCTACGAGCTAGACTAAGCAACACCAACCACAATATGAAAAACAAATCTTCAATATTTCTCTTATTAGGACGCATAGACTATGAAGGCGACGTCGTATTAGGAGCCTATAGCTCACTTAAAAAAGCAAATTGCGCATTAGATGCCTATAAGGCTAAGGTTGATGCTGATCGTGTCAACAATCGTTATGAAAATACTGCGTATGATGATTATGTTATAAATGAATGTGAGGTCAATGCTGAAGTCTGATCTTTTGAGAAACTCCAACACAATATGAAACAAGACATCGATCAAAAGTTTACTGTCACTTGGAATTCTCCAACGCAAGCAAAGCGGAAGACAGTTGTGTTCAGCAAGCAGAGTGATGCAGAGGAATTCTACGAAGAGAAGAAGGTCGCAAAGAGATCCCCTGCTCTATACATTACTGAAAAGATTACCTCTACGCGGCGCCTCAAAGCTTAACACATTAGTTGAGCACTAATAAACACCACCACATCTTTATATGACTATCACTGAATCAATTGGCAAGAAAGTAAGGCATGGCTCTCACGGCTATCAAAATGAGGAGACAATCAAGCAAATCTCCTTTTTAAAGGACTTGGTAGAGATTGAGTTTGAATCGGGTGTCTTTTCGACCATGTCTCCAGTTGAGTTTGAACACTTTATGCGATATGAAGAACTTTCTTATAAAGAGAAGCATCATGAAGGTTCAAGTTATATTTTCAGTTATATTTTCTTTTGTGACACTGAAAACCAATGGTATTCACTCATCGACTAAGACAACATGAAAACTAGATATTCAATTGTATTTCATACTTCTGATTGCTATATGGAAGCAATGGCATTAAGCGACATTCATACCTATTATGATGTTGATGCTGCAGAACTTGAGCTTTTCTGGAACAGCAAACACAAACGTGACAACGCGGTTCGTCTTCTTAAGCAACATGACATGATTGTCGACACATATGATTTCAATTAAATATGAAAAGCGGGAACGTAGCTCAGTGGATTAGAGCAAGGGATTTCTACTCCCTAGGTCAGGGGTTCGAATCCCTTCGTTCTCACCAAATAAAATTTCGGTACTGTGGTGGTATCGCTTACAGGAGCATGAGGTCCCTAAAGTCGAACAATTATCTCGTCGACAACCTCTAAATTTTCTAATGGCTGTGTGATGAAATTGGTAAACATTGCGAACTTAAAATTCGTTGCCTTATGGCTTGTCGGTTCGAGTCCGACCATAGCTACCATCTTTAAAAGATTATGAATACAGAACATATTAAAAGTTTGATTGACGCCGAAGTAGAAGCGCTACTCTCTGAGATGAATGAACTTAGAGAGCGAATAGCCAAACTTGAGCATGAATCATTTCGTCGATCGCTGAATGTTCATCAACATATTGGGCAATACATAGATCACGAACAAAAAGAAAACGGACCAGTTTTATAATGAAAGGGGCTTGTAGCTCAGCGGTAAGAGCAGTCGACTCGATAGGGTCTTCTTATTAGAAATAGTAAGTTAGCAGAACTTAAATTCAGGGAACGCTTAACGGGTAATGCCGATGCCAATCCTGAGCGAAACCTCGAAAGAGGGACGTGCAGAGACTATAATAGTTCAATCTTAACAGGTTATGCTGAAGATTAAGGGATAGTCCAGACCACAAACTGAAAAGGTAGTGAAAACTATAGTGGTAAGCATAATCGATTGGTCGCAGGTTCGAATCCTGCCGGGCCCACCATTATAAATACTATGACATGGTTTTACGTGCACTGCTATTCATTACGAGCCTACTTGTAGCTGGATGTGCCGCATGGTTTTCAGTACTCGGCATTGCTACACTCTTTAGTGGCAGCTATGTTTCAGTGCTCATCATGGCGAGTGCACTTGAGATTGGCAAACTTGTAGCGACGACCTATTTGCATCACTATTGGACGCATACATCAGCACTCTTAAAAGGCTATCTCGTCACAGCTACACTCATACTCATGTGTATAACTTCACTCGGTATTTTTGGTTATTTATCGTCTGCCTATGCTGTAAACTCAATACAATTTTCTAACATCGACTCCCAGGTTGGGTCTCTTCAAGAACGCAAGAGCGGCATCGACTCTGAAGTCTCACAAATCAACTCACGAATAGAGACACTAAACGCTGCGCGGCGCTCACAAGAAGAACGCTTGCCAAAGATGTCTGCGGCAAATGCACGACCAATCTATGCTGACATTGAAAGAACAGCGGCTGAAATGCAAGCACAGCGCGAGAGAATAGTTCAACTGCAAGACAGCAAGCGAGAGCTTGACACACAAATACAAGAGCTAAAACTCAAGATGTCGGCATCAAAAGACATTGGAACGTTTAAGTTTATTGCCGATCAGTTTAATCTGCCGCTCGATACAATCGTAATGGCCTTTATATGCATAATCATTGCTGTGTTTGATCCACTTGCGATTGCACTGCTGCTGTCATACAACAGCACACTTTCCAAAACACTTATGAAAGACAAGTCAGTTGATGTTTCGAATCGCATCTATGACCTGTCTGACGGCTTATAAATTTTAGGGTAGATGGCTGAGTTGGTCTAAGGCGCTCGACTTGAAATCGAGAGAGGTTTAATCGCCTCCGTGGGTTCGAATCCTACTCTACCCGCCATTTTGGAACGTTGACTGAGAGGACTAAAGTAATTCTTTGCTAAAGAATCGTAGGGGTGACTCTACCGTAGGTTCGAATCCTACACGTTCCGCCAACACATATAGATACTTTTATGGGGAGTTAGCTCAGTGGTAGAGCGGTGCTTTTACACCGTATACATTATAAGTTCAAAAGTTAGATTTTATAAATATGTTTGTGGACTATCAACAAATATATTGTAATCTCATCAATTTTCGTAAAAATAATCCTGCTCCAGGATATACTGAGCGGCATCACATTCTTATGCGATCGATGGGAGGGTCTAATGATCCTTCAAATTTGGTAGTTCTAACTGGAAGAGAACATTGGGTTGCCCATTTGCTTTTAGATAAAATTCATAACAATCAACAAACTGCATTTGCATGCCATATGATGGCTATGAGATGTGAAGAACGAGGAATACCATATATTAAAAACTCGCGGATGTATGAAACTATTCGTAATAAATGCGCAAAATTTGTTTCTAAAATAAGTAGTAAACATCAAGTTGGCAGTGGAAATTCTCAATACAAAACCCGTTGGATATGTAATATTGCTTTACAGAAAAATAAAAAAATCAATAAAGATGATTGTATTCTTGAAGGATGGATATTCGGAAAAAATAAATGGGTGGTGCCAAAACAAAGGCCTTCTAGAAGAAAACCAAGATTAAAATCTGGTAAAACTTTAAAACAAGAGCAAAGTTATATAAATGTATCATATAGATATTCTATCAATAACGAAATTTTTATAGGTTTAAAAGATATATGTGCAAAATATAATCTAACACATCCAGCAGTAATAAACAGAATTAAATCGAAAAATTTTCCGTTATGGATAAAATTGCCCGCTTGAGCCGAGTGGTCGAAGGCGCCTGATTTACATTCAGGATATCATCGTAGGTTCAAATCCTACAGCGGGTACCACTTCTCCCCCTGAAAAACAAAAATAATATAATATGAAAAAACAAACACAAATCGTTAAAATTGGTATTGTAGCACTTGCTGCTCTTAACTATGCCTATGCAGGCCCAATCGAAGACGCTCCTTCAGCATTCACGCCGGTGACGCTTGAAACTGGCTACTCTTCTGATAAGGTCTGGCGTGGTGCTGATCTAGGTGCAAATGAAGCAAATGCAATCGTCAAAACGACAACTGAACTTCCTGCGGACGTTTCGTTGGCTTTGAGCGCTGACTATGCAAACGCTGAAACAACTGGGAAGGACGAAGCTACTGAGCTGTCTGCAATCTTCTCGAAAGAGATTGCTGACTATCTCGTATCTTTGAGCTATACCTGGTATTCGCAAGACTATGCAGGACAGGAAGGACAAGCGCAAGAAGCTGGTTTGACTGTATCACGTGCAGTTGGTCCAATCGATCTTTCGCTTACTCAGTATATGAGTATTGTGGGTGATAACAATGCTTATAGCGAACTTGCTGCAACATACAGTGATGACTTTGGATCTTCATTGATGCTTGACTTTCGCGCTGAGCTTGGCTATCTCGCTCAAGAAGGACAGTGCACTCACTTTGAGACCACTGTGTCGACTGACATTCCAGTTGTGCAAGGTGTGACCGCTGTTCCGTTTGTCTCATACTCACTTGGTCTTGATGACTCGGTTGGTGTGCATTCAGACATGAAGAATCTTTTCTTCGGTGGGGTTGAGTTTAAGAAGTCATTCTAATAGATAATAGAATAAAAACAAAAACGGAGCCTTCTCTATGTTGGCTCCGTTTTTTATTTGGGCAAGTGGTGTAATGGTAGCCACGCGGGTTTTCATATAAATATAATTATGAAAAAACGAAGACCATATCGGAAATCATTACCAATAGAAACTGATTGTTTGTGTTCTGTGGGTTGTGGTAATATTGCAAAATTTAAAAGCCCCGGTGGTGTTTTATTATGTAGTGCATCTGTCAATTCATGTCCAATACAAAAAGAAAAAAATAGCAAAGGATTGTTTAAATGCTATGAAAATGGAAGGAATGCGAAAAAAATTTGGGCAAATATGTCTAATGAATCAAAAGATAAATGCGCATGGAGTAAAGGACTGACTAAAGAAATTGATAATAGGGTTGCTAGACCGCAATTTATTGGTAAAAAATTTGGTTCAGCTCTTTCTGGACATACTCAAGAAACAAAAAATAAATTATCAGAAGCCAGAATTAAATTTTTAGAAAACTCGCCACATATAGAATGGAAAAAAATAACAAATGGTATAAAAGTTCAAGGAGAATGGGAATATAATGTTGGAGAAAAATTATTAGAGTTGGGATATAGTGTAACTAGAATACAATTAAAATATGATAATCATAGAAGATACACTCCTGATTTTTGTATTAAAAAAGATGTTTTCGTTGAAGTAAAAGGATGGTTATCAGATAATGATATTAAAAAATATAAATTAGTGTATGCTGATCATCCTAACATTAAAATTTATTTGATTAGGAACGAAAAACAATTATATAATTACACTCGATTTATTTCAGGTGAAATATCTTTGTTTGAATGTGAAGATCTAAAAATTGCTATCGGGAGTTGACAAATGCAAATTGGTACAGCTACTACGTTTAGACCGTAGGTTTTTCTGGGTTCGAATCCCAGACTCCCGACGTCGAGTCCCTCCTTGCCCACCAACCTTAATAGTTTGTCTTGCCAAAGCTGTAGAGCATTGGATTGTCGCTTGATCCAGTGCCAGTTGTGGTGACATCCTTTTTAGCTGGAGTAAATGCATAGATCTCACGTTGAGCCTTGTCTGCATCGATCCATACTTCTTTATAGTTGCTGTCACGAATGAGAAGCATCGGTGCGCCATGAATGTGAGCATATCCAACGCACTCCCCACGAATGCTGTCAGATCCTGAATGAACTTCAAGATATTTTCCAAAGAGTGGAAACTTGTCTACTTGTCTGTTGATAGTATCGACAGATGATCCAAGATCATCTTTACTGATTAAATCTTTTCCAATATAGATGCCTTTACCTTTGGCACGATAGCTTGGAAAGGATACGATGCCTTCGCTTAATTGTTCTTGAGACAACACATGTGCAGCGGCAGAAACCAATGGGTCTTCTTTGTATGATGTGAAATTATTCATAATCTATCTTATTTATACTTTTTTCGAATTATGAAATTGTATAAATAGTCTTATATGCAACCCTTTGACAACTATAAAAATGACTCTCTCGTGAGTGCTGCAGCAACGATTCTGGAGGGCAAGACTCATGACGAATGTCTTCAAGAAGCACAGAGCGCAATTATAAAACGCCTATTAGCAGAAATTGACAATTTAAATAGAAGTCAAATGCAAGAATTTTTACTTGCATTTGCAGATCATATGGACGAGATGACAAAATATGCATCATCACGTGATCACAAAGGCAATCCAAGAGGCGTCATTAAAAAAATAAGTGATCACCTCTATGACGCAGCAAGAGCAGCAAGCGGATTAAAGACTGGTGAAAAGTATGGTTATAATGAAAGTGTTGAAGATAAAGGTGAGACACTACAGGAATATTACACCGCTAAATTTCCACTTGCTAAAAAGGCAATGGGAGCAGTGCGCAATCTGGATGAAGATGAAATGGAAGATTTCTTATTTGCGCTTGATAGCTTTTTCGAAGAAGGCGAAAGTTCTGGTTATAAAGAATCAAGCAACATCTCTGCACTAATCTATAAGGCAGCTCAAATTTGGAAAAATAGAAATGAAAGATATGCATAAAGACACACTTGTAGAAGCAGCAACTCGAATCCTTCAAGGCAAATCTGAAGACTTGCAAGAGTCTTTTATGCGTTTGCCTGGACACGTCATCAACAATGAATTATACACGCTAGGCAAATCATTTCAACAATTTGTTGATTCAATAAAACGCGGCGATGACTTTGATCCAAAAAAGATCAACTCACTTATAACTGCATTAAATTCTATAAAGGCTTCTGCAAAAACTTTTAAAGATGGAGAAAGTGTTCCTGTTTCATATCAGTATGGAAACGTAAAGGAAGCTGCCGAACAAGACGCAGGCGAGTATGATGCTGAGGGCAGCATGGCAAAGACCGCACTTCGCACAATCATTCGCAACGCAAAAGGATTGCATGACATGCTAAGCGACGACGAAAATTTACCAGAGCACGTTCAAGCAAATCTAGTAAAAGCTGAAGAATATGTTGTCAGTGCTCGCGACTATATTGAAAGCACAAAGGAAGCAGAATAAATAAGACATATGAATAATTTTCATTACAACCAAGATCCGTTGTATGCAGCTGCAGCAAATATACTCAGCGGCACAACATTAACAGAAGATGCATCGCATGCGTCTGCCCTTAAAGAACTTAAAGCTTCTAAGGGTGCAGAGATGTTAAAATCAAAAAACAATCATGTATTTGGTAAAAATGGTGGATTTTCTGCAGCTCAAGAAGACGCTGACACAATTGCTATTATGATTTTCAAGCAGTCGAACAAAGGATGGATTACCAAAACTACATTCTACACAATTGAAAAGGAGAATGGTGAAAGTTATTTTAATGTCTATAGTCAAGACGTAACACACATCGCAAATCCAAAGACGTCTGCTGAAAAGGTCTATGAGATTGCAAAGCAACACAGCGACAACAAATACTATTTTAAAACCTTCGATCAAAAATTAGAAATTGATGAACTAAACTAAATATAAATATATTAACACATGAATAACTTCCACTATCACCAAGACCCGCTATACGCCGCAGCATCTTCAATACTCGGCGGCACAACACCATTAAACGAAGGTGTAGAAGACGTCAAGTCAATCATCAACACCCTAAAGGTTGGCGACACTACAAACTTTGGCAAGGTGTTAGAGATTGGGCCTAACAGCATTACATTCAAAGCAAAAGATCTTCCAAAGACAACAATCGCGTTTAACCAACGCAAGATGGGCAGCTCAGAATTTTTACTTCTTAAAACAATCAAACTAAAGGAAGAGACTGAATTGACAGAAGCTCCAATATCTGATACTAAATGGAAAGTCGGTTTTTCATTTGTCGATCCATGGGGTGATGGCATTGCTAACAGCACAATAATTATTAGTGCCAATGATGCTGCAACAGCGAAGCGATATGCTGAAAGCGATCTTAAAAAGAAAGGCTATTCTAAAGATTTGAAAATCAAGTCTGCTACTAAAATTACAGAAGAGACTGAAGAGTCACTTAAAGAAGAGACTGACTACATGCGTTTCAAACAACTTGCAACTCTTGGACTTGTTGACTCTGGTGAATTGCCTAAAATTATCGCTGCAATGAAAGCAGTAGAGTCTGGAAAAGAAATTAGTCAATCACAAAAAGATCTTATTGCAAGCACATTTATGGCTCTTATTGGAGTCATTACTGGTGATACAACAACACTCAACAAACTCAAGCAAAGTCTAAAGAGTGTTAATGAAGCATATAAGCCATTACGCAAACCAGCCGACCTCATCGACGAATTACAAAGCATAGTCGACGCCCCAGATTCAAAACTTTGGGACGTTACTAGTGTGTCTATTCGTTTAAGTCATGAAGACATCTTTGATCGTTTTCCAAAGATTTATGACTATGTTGAAGACATGTGGTTTGAGATTATGCAACCAAATGGTGCTAAAAAGACAAAAGAAATTGCTAAAAAAGCAATTGAAGCAGTGCGCAAATATTATCCAGACCTCAACAAATCTCAAAGATTCAATCCAGTCTATAAAGAAGAAGAGAGCATCGAAGAAGAAACAATTGATGAAGCAATCAACTGGCTTGGTGACTATCTTACTACTTCTGAAAAGAGTCAGTTTGGCGGCTATCGTCCGACTATACTTGATAAGAAAACTAAAAGAGTTATGTATCAATCTGCAGCTGCATATAATACCCCACAAGAGGCAAAGGATCATGCTGAAGACTATCTCAAGCAAAAGGCAAAAGGCATCAGGGATCCTAAAGTTCCGGTTGTTGGTACATATAAACGTGAAAACAAAAACAAAAACCACAATGGCACTTTCGGTTTGAATCATCGTCCATCTTTCAGCGATAGCGACGACTACGGCTTGTTCGGTTGGTTGGGCGAGACTGATGAAAAGATGGATGAAGGCTCGCTTGATAGCATGACACTCGAACAACTTTGGGATAAGCATGAAGAATATTCATACTATGCTGATCAAGGTTATGGTCATGGACAAGGTTCGATTAAGAATGGAAAAGCTGCCGCAGAAGCAATCTTCAAATTTGTTAAATCAAAATTTGGTGCTAAAGTAGCAGATGACATGGAAGATGCATCTCAAGCACATGTGTCAGATCAGGAGTATGATGGTACTTCTGAATCAAAAAATAAAAGAAAGGCAATTCGTAAGAAACATGGTCTTAAAGAAGAAGCTGGTTGCTCTGATGAAAAGATGGATGAAGCAGCAGATGCTGCGCTCAAGCGTCGTAAACAAGTTGACATGGCCCGAGTGAATGCTGGCGTTATGAGTCGCGATGACTATAATAAAAAGTATAAACTTGGTAAATATCGTCCAGCTGGCAGTAAATTGTCTGGTCCGGGAGGTCTCTATAAAAATCTTGTTAAGGAGGAAGAGACACTCGAAGAAGCTGTTCCAACACCAGCAATACAAAAGCTTATAACATCAATTGATATGCTAAGCCCTAAAGACTATCTAGTTTTCTTACAGGCACTCGCAGACAATGCACAAGGCATCGCTAATATGTCACAAGCAGGAAAAGATGGAAAGTCAAATGCCAATGCGTGGAAAACTGTAGCAGATCATATTTCTACAGCAGCTGATGCCTATGCAAAGCGTCCAGTTCGTTTGGAAAACACAGAAGTGCAAGGTGAGACTCTTGAAGAAGCTGCTAACATCAAACCAGTGCAAGGAAAATATATCTTCTTTATTCAAGACCGCGAACTCTATCAACTCGACCCATATAAACTGCTTGCAAAGACTGATTTTGATCGAATCTCTAGCAGCAAACTTATGTCACACATGAAATTAGGCAGCGAGTGGAAAGCAGTATCAGTTGCATGGGGAACAGATCTTCTTGAGATTGGTGCACTCGAATCTCCAAAAGATATATCTGATGCAGAGCAATGGTATGTCGTGCCTCATTTATATGACAAAATCACGCATCTCGCATTAGTACACTAATAACAATTAAAAAATAATACACAAAAAGCCACTCGGGGTCATTCTGAGTGGCTTTTCTCGTATATATAACTCTATAGACGATGCAATTGTCGTCTATGACTAACACACAAACACACACAATAAAATGAATAAAAACGCATACGAAATTAGACTAGAGGTATTGCAACTCGCTCATGGTGATATTATGACGCAATATCATGAAGCATTAAATTGTCAAAAAGAGACGATTTATCAGGATGGACAGGAAACGTCAGATCTATCTAAGGTAGATGTCACACTTCCAGACGTATCTAAGGTTATTGAGAGAGCAGAAGAACTCTACAGGTTTATAGAAAAATCCTGAGTAGAATAATGAGAGAGGTCTACAAAATAGGCCTCTCTTTTTTGTTTACACGTTTGAAAATATAATATATAATGTTGCTATGAAAATCAAGGATAAAAATGGTGCTCAGTTTGAACTCGATGATTGCACAGTTCTTCAAATTACTCTCAATAAACTTCGTGAAGTATATGACTGGCAGTCAAATTACTATATTGACACTGCTAGCAACAAGGTGTTAAAGACAGAAACATACCACACCACTCATAGTTGGGACACCACAAGCGAAGTGCGTGATGCAACAGTTGATGATTATCGCTTTTCTGCAGTGCTTGCTAAATTAGTTTGTGGGAGATAGCTTATGTTTTGTAATTGGCACTCGATAGAGCCAGTGCGCTGAGTCACTAAATCCTGAGCCCCAATGATGCACACTAAACTGATGTATATGTCGTGCTCGTGATAGGATAAAAAAATCTACTAGTGTGTCAAGCGCAGAATCATTTTCAAGTGCCATATGACTTGGAACCGTAGAAGTGCATCTCAAACCATATTTTTCTGCTAAGATGCGCTTACATTCAGCCGAGTCTGACATTATTATGCATGGACGTGTAGTAGAATCTTGTATAGTTTTTACAACAGATAACCTATCAATAAGTTGTTCCATTGTATAGTCAACAGTGTCTCCTATTTGAGTGCCAAATGAAAGTATGTCACCGACGCGAACATGAATAACTTCATAATCTGTCAACGAATCTAATGCAGCAACTATTGCGCGTTCACACTCTTCAGTTGGTTGCAAATATTTTCTAACAGACTCTACTATTCGTCTTGGTAGTTTAAACATTGGCCATACATTTGTGTAAATATGTAAATTATCACGCCGTAAATTTTTTAGATTTATTTGATTTTTAAGATTGGCTTGTAGTGCACGTAGAGTGGCATTTTGAATGTCTTGCAAATCTAAAATTTTATTTGTGTTTGGAGGTGTAACTGAACATTGATTTTGTAAATATTGACCAATTGGGTGTTGTCTAAAATCAATTTCAAATGGTATACTATATTCCACACATAGTTGATTTGCCGCGATTGACCCTCGTATAAAATCACCTAATCCCATTCCCCTTTCTTTTGCAAAGTATGTGTGTATGAGCATGTTATTATTTATTATAAATAAAATATATGAAAATAACTCGTGAAAACATTGCGATTTTAGAGAATGATACTCATATATCACGTTGGGTTGAAGAAAGTGGCCGCCTCGATCATGATCGCTACGCGTTGCCAATCATTTTAGAATATATACAACCTGGTTATACAGTTGTTGATGCTGGCGCATTTATAGGCGACCACACACTTGCATATTGTGATGCAGTTGGTAAAAATGGAGACGTTTATGCATTTGAACCAAATCCTGCAGCCTTTGAATGTTTACAATATAATTGCGGTTCAGCAAATTTATTTAATTGTGGACTATCAAACTGTGACGAAGAAGTAAACTATTCAGTAGATAATAATGCTGGAGCTGGCCGAATATCACAACAGTCTGGTGATGGTTCATTTTGCATAAAAACTATAACATTAGACTCACTAAACCTGTCTGCTCTTGATTTTTTTAAGCTTGACATAGAAGGTTATGAACTCAATGCTTTAGAAGGAGCAAAAGAAACAATTTCAAAATATCGTCCAGTTTTTTGGATTGAAATTAATGTCGGTGCCCTTGCGCAACATGGTAAAACTGCGCATGATATTGAAAACTTTCTGTCTCAATTTGGTTATGACATAATACCATTCCCTGAAGTTGGTGAACAATATGACATACTTTGCATACCGCAATGAAAACTGATATACTCATACGTTCGTATCGCAATGACTTTAAATGGTTGTGGCATTCTTTAAAAAGTATACATAAATATGGTAAAGAGTTTGAAACTCTTCATCTTGTAGTCCCAGAATCTGATGTTCAACTGCTCGCTCACCTTACAGCAGAGAATGTACATGGCACAGTTGATCAATGTGATGGCTATCTTGCGCAACAGATTACTAAATTACATGCAGACACGTGGTGTTTATCTGACTATATTCTTCATGTTGATAGTGACTGTATTTTTTATAAAGATTTTTCACCAACTTGTTTTTTTAAAGATAACAAACCTATTATGCTTCGCGAAGAATGTTCTAATAGTCCATGGAATGCGATCTCTGAAAAGACTCTTGGTTGGTATGATAGTTATGAATATATGAGAAGACATCCAATTATATATCCACGATGGATATATAACGAGTTTAGAGCATGGATAATGAAAAAACATAGTTGCAGCCTTGAACAATGGATATGCCAACAACAGCGTAATGAATTTAGCGAGTTTAATACTCTTGGTCAATGGGCGCATAAAGTTTATCCTGAAGCATTTTCATGGTGTCACCCAAGCGAAGTTCCAGAATATTGTAAGCAATATTGGTCATGGGGAGGATTGCAAGATGATATAATCAAAGACATTGAAACATTACTGGCATGAAAGTTTTGCTTTTAACAGTTTGTTCGGCTCGTCATCAAAACTTTACTGAAAAGCTTTATAATGAAATTTTGTTACATTGCAAACATGAATGTAAGATTGCATATCTTGATAATAGTTGCGAAGGAGACTTTCAAAGTGAGGCATTTTTTAATGCATGTTATAATAAAACACACCATATTATCACTGAACTTGAGGCTTTGCAATATGGTGATGCACTCATATATCTAGATAGTGATATATGTGTAAGAGGCAACATAGTAACTACAATGTTAGAAGAACTTGGAGACTCTCATATTGCATTTCAACAAGATAGCAAAAACGCATTATGTGCCGGACTTTTTGTATGTCGGGTATGTCCTGAAACTATTAACTTTTTTAATAATGTAAAAGAAGCTCTCATTTGTAATAAAGAATATTATGCAGCAAAGGAATGTGACCAAACTGTAATAAATGAGATGTTACCGCATTCAGGTTTAAAATATATTCCACTTAGTCTCAAATTTACGACATATGGCAATCTAGAACTTGGCCTTTGGAGTCCAGATTCTCCGCATTTTGTTTTAGATAGTGATGCCTTAGCATTTCATGCAAATTTTACAGTAGGGTTGCATAATAAAACACAATTGTTGAATTTAGTACGATCACAATAGTAATACATCATGACGTCAAGATTAGGACTTGTTTGTAAACAATATTGGTCATGGGGTGGACTTACAGATAATATACATGACGAGATAAATAAAATAATAACTTAAATGGGTGTGACATGGTTTCGACATGACTGTTGAAACAATATATGCAGTGCACAGTCTGCACGACTCTAAGTGCAAGAGAAAAACGAAAAAGATACACTAGCTCTCGCGGCATAACCGCACCAACGCATCGACTCCGATGCAGTGTGTTGGCATAGAGGAGGGTCGGATAGTTGTATATCGAAAATATAATAGACTCATAGCATCGAAATGTTATGCGGGATTGCTCGACAACAATCTAGGTTGTGATTGTCCTAACATCAATCAATAAATTGTAGAAATATATTGTCGAGAAGTCATGGACTGGAGTTCGATCCTCCACACATCCACCATTTTCTTGTTTACATGTGAGCGCTCTTAGGGTATAATACATCATGACACCACGACTGGGACTAGTTTGCATAAGCGAAAGACTGACACACCAAAAGATCTCAGCAAAGACGATGACTCGCAAGCAGTTTGTAACTCTTGGTCGAGAGCGTGGGTTGCAAGTACTATCCGAGCGTATACTTCATAATTCACAGCACATCTTGCATACTCTCCAGGCATGCATCGACTCAGGTGCTCGACACTATCGCGTGTCGAGTTCAATTTTTCCGTTGCTTACTGATCATACGCTCGAGTTGCGCTACGACGACCTACATGGATTTAATGATATCGCAAGCAACCTCGCGAAGGCTGGTGAATTTGCTCGGCGGCATGACATCACATGCAGCTCACATCCCGATCAGTTTAATGTCCTATCAAGTTATAACCCTGATGTTGTAGATAAGACTATTCGCGAACTTGACCATCAGTCATATGTACTTGATATGATGGGATGTAAAGCAAACTATAGTTCTCCAATGTGTCTGCATCTCAACAAGAGCCCTGACTTTAAGCGTGAAACGATTGACGAGTATGTGTCTCGCTTTTGTGCAAATCTCGCACGTTGCAGTCGTGGCGTTCGTCATCGACTTGTGTTAGAAAACGAAGACAAAGCATACTGGAATTGCGAGAATCTCTACACACATTTTGCTGGTCATCTTCCACTTGTCTATGACAATCTTCATGACACGTGCAACCCGTCATGTGACTCGTCTCAAAGCATCTCTCGATTTCGTCAAAGTTGGGGAAAGTACACACCAGTGTTTCATTGGAGCGAAGGTATTGGCAGCACTCGCAGTCATACTGACTATGCGACTCATCTCCCCCATGTAGTCTCTGCAAATCGTGACGTCACCTGGGAAGTCGAACTCAAGGCAAAAGACAATGCGATCGCTCATATTCTGAGCACCTTTTTTGCCTCCTAAATGTTATTTTCTCTATACGGGGGCTTAACTTTGGGTCCTTTTTTCACTTTTATGAAAAAAGTTGTGTACTTTTGCCGCGGTTTATGCTATAATAGCCATGTAAGCAAAAAATATGATTGATATTACTACAGTACAAGGATTTTGGTATGATGGTAATACACCAATTGCTAATCTCACGGATGGCAGAGAGGTGGTATTGAGTGAAGAAGATGCTCAGTTCATTTTGGATTGGAGTGCGTCAATAGCTAATAGAGTAGAGTAAATAATAATTATGAACAAGCCAATCTTTGTAGTAGGAGACATTCATGGTAAATGGGATGCGCTTTTTCTTAAGATAAAAGCTGGCGATATTCGTGATTTTGTCTTGATTGGCGTTGGTGACCTTGGAGTCGGGTTTAAACTTGAGAAGCAGCAGGCCCGTCAGTTTGAATATATCAACACCTTTTTCAAAAGTCGAAACATCGATTTTTTAGGCATTCGCGGCAATCATGATGACCCAGCATATTTTGATGGAAAGATAAGCATGAGTAATTTCAAGTTGCTTCCAGATTATACATCAATGGCTCTAGATGATAAAGAATTTTTGTTTGTTGGTGGCGCTGTCAGTGTCGATCGACGTATGAGAGCACAGGGCATTTCATACTGGGCAGATGAAAAGTTTGTCTTGGATGTTTCTAAGATAAAGCGATGTGATGTACTCATTACGCACAGTGCTCCAACATGGAATGGACCGTGTGATAAGTCTGGAATCTTAGGCTGGTGTGATCGTGACTCTACTCTTTGGGATGAGTGTGTACAAGAACGCAAAGATCATGATATACTTTTAAAACTTTGTGGTGCGTCTCGCCATTACGCTGGTCATTTTCATACCTCTTCTTCAGTTGACTTTGATGGATGTGTGAGTACAATATTAGACGAACTAGAAATCGGAGAAATAAGATGAATAAACAACTGACTATTGAAGAACTAAATAAAATTTTAGATTCATATATTGCATTGAAGCGCGTGATCGACTCTGCAGTCGAAGTCGGGTGTTTAGACCCAAATGGTCCAATCTACAATACAGTTTGGAAAGCATTTGAAGATACAGTAGATATTATTGATCCATATAGTTGGATTATGTGGTATATCTATGACAATGATATGGGAGAAAAAGGTATGCTAGTAAAAATTGCCGATGAACAATTTTATATTGAAAACAGAAGAGATTTATTGAAGGTGATGAATTCTTAAATTATGAATATTATCGTTGTAATTTTATTGGTCATTCATACTGCTTTGTGTATGATTGCTGGTTTTTGGATGGGTGTTAATAAAACACATCGTGAAGCATATGAAAATGGTCATATGACTATTGAGCGTGTAGGTGATAAAAGAAATTATCGCTGGATCGAGACTCATAAAATAGGATATGACTATGAATAATTTGACCATAGTACTCTATTGTATTCTCATGACTTCACTTGCAATTGGCACACTTATAATTTTTGAAAAATACTACAAATGAAAACTGCATATCAATATAAAGACATATGTTTGCTGCCTCGCTATAGTAGCCTAAAGACTCGTCAAAGAGCTGAAGTTTCTACAGTATTTTTAGGATCACAATTTAAATTGCCAGTTGTGCCTTCGAATATGGTATGTGTCATAAACGAATCACACGCAAAATGGTTGAGCGAGCATGGCTATTTCTATGTCATGCATCGTTTCGGTGTCGATAACCTTGAATTTGTTCGCGCTGCCCAAGGTTGGAAAACAATCAGCATCAGTGTAGGCGTGCAAGAAGTCGACAAATATCTACTTGAGCAGATTGCAGCAGAAGATTTAAAGTTAGACTATGTCACAATCGACATTGCTCATGGTGATAGCATTCTTATGAAAGAGATGCTGAGTCATATTTCTTCGCTATCTCTTGATACAAAAATCATTGCCGGCAATGTTTGCACTCCCGAAGGCTATCGCAGGCTTGTTGAATGGGGAGCAGATGCTGTAAAGGTTGGTATTGGGGGTGGTGGTGTGTGCAGCACAAAAAACAAAACTGGCTTTACTTTTCCGATGTATAGTTGTATCACACTCATTGATCGTGTGCGAGAACTCGATGATCCACCAATAATTGCAGATGGTGGAGTTCGTGAGCATGCCGACATTGTAAAAGCAATTCACGCCGGAGCAGAGATGGTTATGGTTGGTGGTCTCTTTAGTCGATGTATTGATTCACCGGCTGAAATGATTGACGGTCAAAAAGTTTATTTTGGAAGTGCTTCTCAATACAACAAGGGTGAATATCGAAACGTTGAAGGAGTTAAGCGTGCACTAGATCTTGACACTATGACCTATGCAGAAAAACTGCTCGAGATAGAACAGGACCTTCAAAGTGCGGTTTCTTACTCGGGCGGAAGAAACTTACTTGATATCCCGAGTGTAGAAGCAATGCTCGTTACAAGTTGGGAGGCATAAATTTGAAGGAGATCTTTATTAGATGAAAGATGAAAAATGTTGGGAATGCAATGGCACTCTGCAGCGGGTGACCGTCACTGAAACCTATGACGTACATCTGCTTGGACAGACTGTCATAGCAAACATTCCGATGTTTCGTTGCTGTTTATGCGGTGCCGAAGTAATCGGTGCAGAGGGAGGTGCGCATATTGATGACACCATCGAAAGAGAATACAAGAAGCGAGGACTGCAACGGCATTACCGAACACGTGCAGGAACCGTAATAGAATAAACTTATGAAAGAACTATTTAGAATCGTAGAACGTATAGACGTTCCAACTGCTAGAATATACTATGCAATTCAAGAGAAGTTTCTTTGGTTTTGGATCACAGATTTTAGTTATGGAATTTGGGCAACAGCAGAAGCCGCAGAAGATATGGTTATGAAACTGATGAAAAATCCAAACAGAGTAGTAAAAACATTTTCTTATGAGTGAAGATATAAAATACGAAGTGCTTTGGCTAAACAAAGATAAAGTGTTTAAAAATGCAATCTTTTTTGATCAGGACATCGCTTTAGATTTTTACGTTGAAAAACTAAAAATGGGAACAAAGCCACAGCTTAAACAACATGTAACCGTTACAACTATACTGCAATGTGCAGTCAATAAAATAAATCATGAGTGATACACCAAGAACGGATGCGATCCGAACATTTCAATGCTCGCCGCACATGCCCGGCGGATGGGTTCCTGCTCACAAATACGAAGAGATGGAAAGCGAGCTCACCACAGCCATCGAACAACGCGACAAGCTCCAGTACGAGCGAGAGTTTTTTCAATCGGCATTGAATGAACAAGGTGATATTCTTTCCAAAGCTATCGAGCAACGCGACAAACTAGCAGAGGAACTCAAAGAAGCTCAGGACGCAATAAGTCTGATGCTTAAGGATAGTTCATGCCGCACGATTCCAAGATATACCAAAGAACAATTAAATATAGTGACTGGAGAGCAACATGAATGAGGAAGAAGAACTTAAACACATTAAAGGATGTTTGTTTAACATAAACACATTTGAAAATAACAGTGTAGAGTTTAGATTGCAAAAGCTAGAAGAAAAAATCGATGAGCTCATTGAGCGATTTGATGAACATCTTTATGGATCGAAGGAACTCTGATAGAGTAAGGAGCAATGGACATTCACACACTGCTAGGTAAATTAGGCATTCATGTCTATGTCATTGGATGCTTCTCATCAAAAGAGAAAGCAGAAGACGCAAAGGCTGAATACATCGAAGCATCAAAAACACGAGCTGATCTGCTGACATTCGATAGCTTTGATATTGAACAATACGAACTTGACGCAATCTAAACATGAAATTTACATCACACTACAGAATCATAGAAGAGAAGAACCCTCTCATAGGCGACAAATACTACATGATTCAATCGAAGTTTTTGTGGGTTTGGCTTACAATCAGAGGATATGGTGTATTTTGGAGTATCGAAGACGCAGAGAAGATAATTAACAAACTACATCCAAGAAGTAAACGCGTCGTAAAGACATTTGAGTTTACTGAAAAGATCCTATGGGAATAAGTGACACATTTAAAATAAATATATGCCAAAATTTAGAATCATAAAAGAATCTCGCAATAGAAATACTCGTCTTGCCAAAGAATATTATTATATTCAGAGAAAACGGTTGTTTGGATGGCAAGATATAGATCCAGTTGATATTGATTATGTGTTTTATGGCAGAGGATTAAGTTGGGATAGCTTTGAAGCGGCTCTTGAAGTTTATCAAGAGATTGAAGAGATTCTAAAGATTCGTAGAAAGGGTCCAGAGGTTGTCTGGCCAAAGCCAGACCTAGATTCATACCATCCGTAAATTATGAATAATACACCAGAAACAGATAAATTATGGGATGCTCAAGTCATTTCAGACACTCCATATCATGAAGCATGGGAAGAAATGACAGACCATGCTAGTGAGTTAGAACGCAAATTTATGTTGTTGTCGAGTGCATATGCGTTGCAAACTCGTTCACTTGCCGAGGCGATAAAAAGTCACGATGAAGTGTCATCACAACTTGAAAAATTACAGCAATCTATTCTTGATCTGTCTCATCCCAATATGAAATTGCTTTTAGAGGAACGCAACGAAGCTTTTCAACGACTTCTTGTCAAGAGATCTAATAATCGACGTTTAGATGGATGCAACAAACGTCTCCAACACGAACTTGCCGAAACAAAAGAAAATTTGAAAATTACTCAAGGCGCATGGATACAAGCCAAGGCAGAAAGAGCTGAAGCAGCGCGCGAACGTGATGAAGCAAAAGAAACCGCTGAACGTTATCGACTTGAGGCAAATGCTATGATGATGCAATGCGATGTGCTAGTAGAAGCGCTGCGCGAAGCATGGTACGCAATGGATGAAGTTGATGAAATTAATGGGATTGACAGAATGATTGATTGGCAAAACAAATATGCAAAATATGTCTATGAGTAAAACTCAAACTGCGTATTTCGCGTGTGTGGTTTCAAAAAATAGCATTTGAGACCCTTCCAGGACGACCTTTTGAGGTCCTAGATGACCCTCCCAAGGCCAGTTTCTCTATACGGGGACACCGTCCGGGGGCTTTTTTCACTTTTTTGAAAAAAGTTGTGTACTTTTGCCGCGGTTTATACTATAATAACCATGTAAGCAACAAACCACACCACCAAATGAAACTGATTAAAACATCATCACCACAACAAGAAGCAACCTACAAAGTAGGAGACGAAATCATCCTCCAATATTCTATCTTTGATGGACGTACCTCTGAATGCAAGCGCAAGGCGATGACAGTCACCAAAGTCAACAAAATCAGCCTCATCGCTGAAGACAAATTTGGCAACTGCTTCGGACTTGACCCTCGCGAAGACGAAATCACCACTCGTGCTCAACTCATCAAAGAGTTGAACGACTCGATCGCCTAAGAAACTAACCACGTAAGCAACAAACACCACATATGAAAACAGCATCACTCAGCATACAAGACATCAATACAGCCATCATCTCTGGAGGCTTTGCAAATGATGATCTCAATAGCATAATCCAAGCCATCACCTTTGCCCGCACTCGCCTTGCTCAAAAGACCAAAGCTTCTCTTCATCTAGGCGACAATGTTCAATTTACAAGCCCACGAAGTGGAGGTGTGACCACTGGATATGTTGTCAAGATTGCCGTTAAGTTTGTCACGGTTCAAACTAGTGGCGGTCGATGGAAAGTTCCGGCGAGCATGTTGTCTAAAATCGATGCAGTTCTTAAATAAATCTAACCATTACACTCGATAAATCTATGAAAGAAGACAAACAAAAGCTGTTTGAAGAGAGCTTCAAGCTCTTCGAAAAATGTTGTGATATTGTTGATAAGGTCCTGGAAGAGAGACGCGCAGGTGCTTATGATGAGCAGATGAAAATGGTTCGTAAGGAACTCCGATAGTATGAGCAGTTCAGCAAAGAGTAAAGGCGGTGTCAAGACCGTTCAATGGTGGAAGCATCTACGCAAGTACTGGAGCCGTGTGCAAAATAAGCGTGTACGTAAAGATGGTAAGAAGGAAATACGGAAGGAACTCTGATACAATAAGGTATGACCAACGAATACATCACAACTACATTGAATATCACAATTGAAGGCGGTGACCGCGTCACTACTGGCTTTAATGTTCTTTTAGTAATGCTGATAGATAGATCAATCCAAGAGATTGTAGATAGCTATTATGTGGGATCTGATTATATATTCCACAACGAGGTTTCACGAAAGATTGTGAAGGTGGAAATCCTAGAGATTAAGAAATAAGAAACTCAAATATGATTAGTGTACTAGCAAATCTTTTAAGAGAATGGGACGGCTCTTATAAGCCAGAAAAAATTTGTATCTATAAAGAAGGCAAAGAGATGGTTTTTGATGCAGAAGAATGGAATCACCTGTGTGATGTGTTAGCAGGAAAATACAACAAAGCGGCATCATCAATCCCAGAGGGTTGTTATACACCCGACTCTATATCAGTATGGAGCAAAGAATGGGTTGGAGGACAACTAACGTAAAATTACTATAAAAAATCTATAAATGACTATAGAACCACGATAAATACAAAATATATGATGACAACAATAACTACAATATTAGCATATACCCTTAGTCTTGGCGCGATTTGCAGCCTGTTTTACGTTGCATGCCGACTCTTCTCTGAGTATATTGCGATGCGTAAACTGAAGCCGCTTAAAATGCCAACACCAGTAGAAGTGCCCGTTGTAAAAAAACAGACTGCACCAAAAAAGAAAGCTGTATATAAAAATCCTGCAAAAAAACAGCCAACTATAAAGCAAGCTGCTGCAGATGCTGCTAAAAAAGCAGCGACAAAAAAACAACCGGTCAAGGGAGCAAATAAAAAGACAGCAATTCGTAAGAAACCGCAAACCAAGGTTTGATATGTCAGACGAAGTATTTGATTTTGGGTTTACTGCCGTTGCAGAAGATGAACTAGAGGTAGTTCGTGCAGCAAATGCAAAGGAAGATGAAGTGATTGAACTTCAGACTCGTCTTGATTCACTCTATAAATCTATCTTGCCTCTTGTCTCAAATCTAAAGAAAAACCCAGAAAAGGATTATATTTACTGGCCAAATCGGTTAGACAAGGTAAAAGCTTTTGAGGGCATCATCTCTAAAATATACAATGGGGCATGAAAGAGGGGACTCCAGAAGACACTATCGTAATGATTATGAAGTGGTCTGATGGGTCAAGCGCATGCTTTTTTCAAAGTGACAACGCAGCAATAAAGGAATATATAAAACAAAAGACTCTGAAAAATTCAGGGTTGCATCTAAAATATACAGTAAAAAAATATCTAAAAAGCGAATATGATAAACTAAACGGGCTTTAAACACCTGTTTAAGAATACATAAAATCAGAGAGGCATATCATTTTTTGATATGCCTTTTTGTATAAATACAATTAGTGAATGACTCTATATTATGCCTAATAACAAATACTAAAGCATATGGAACTACTCATAAACTTCGTACAGACACAAAGCTGGTTTGGAATCGCAACCGCAGTTATTGCTCTTGCTAGTGCAATCGCTGCAGCAACTCCAACGCCTGCTCCTGGAACAGCCATTGCAAAGCTCTATGCAGTCATTGACTTTCTTGCATTAAACTTTGGCAAGGCTAAAGATAAAGGTGAATAAATGAACACACTGCTCATTGCCATTGCCGCTGCATGCAATGCCTATGCATCATGGGTGGCATGGCAACGAGAGTCTGAAATAGATCAAATCGAAGATGAAATTGATAAACTTGCTGCCACTGGTGATCCTGCTGCAAAGTTGCGGATTGAACGACTCGCAACGAGAAAAAAACGAAAGCTTGAACGTCTCGGCGCTCTATGATCCGGTGACAGTTACCCTCATCGAAGGAAAACAATACACCTTTGCTGAAGGAACACTCATTGGGCGTGGTCAAAAATTTCATAGCAACTATAGCTATCGCAGAGCAATAATTATAGGAAATTCTAATAAATAAAAGTTATGTCATACGCAAACGTTGGTAAAGTTTGGACAGTAGAGTCATTTAAAGAATATCTAAGCACGCTTAAAAAGCCTGCATATGTAAAGAGTGTCACTATACACCACACAGGTGCACCTTCATTGGCGCAGCGCAAGAGTGGGTTGCTCGCTCAACATATCTTAAACATAAAGGCATATTACCAATCACTCGGTTGGAATCGTGGACCACATCTTTTTGTTGACGAGGATCAGATCTTTGGTATGACTCCGCTGAATGTTCCTGGCATACATGCAGTTTCATTTAATCGTAACTCTATAGGCATCGAAATACTTGGAGACTATGACAGTGAAGATCCGCTAACCGGTCGTGGATTAGCATGCATGAAAAATACAGCTGCAATTACAAAGGCGCTCTTCAATTGGCTAGACATGCCAGTTAATGAAACGACATTAAAGTTTCATCGCGATGATCCAAAGACAAGCAAAACATGTCCTGGCAAAAAGGTTAAAAAGGATTGGTTCATCTCACTTGTACAAGGCAGTGAAGTTAAAACCGTTGCTCCTGCTCCAATATTTGCTATAGCTGGAACAGAAGTGCCACTCATTGACTATGTGGTGCAGCACAAAGGCTATGATGCCGCAACAGCAACAAAGTTATTAAAGGTTAAAAATGGAATGACGACCTTTAATGGAACGTGGATCGAAAGTGCTCGCTATGACTCACAACGCGCAACCACACTTGCGCTCAGCAGCGAATTGGACACAGACGTGTCTAAAAAATCTTAATTTTAATGGAGTGATGTATTATACCATGGTAACACCAACAATAACAACACACAAATAAAATTATGGCCACTGCCAAACGAGAAAAAAAGAAAAAAGCTACTGCTTCAAAACCTGATCTTTTCGCCGAGGACTCAACTAACATTGAGTCCTCGATTGCTTTAAATTTCTGCTTTAATTTTAAAGTCAAAAAGCCGTTTCACTTTAATGAGGCGCACAAGGCATTTTATGACTGTATAAAGGCAGACGATACAAATATGGCATTTGTTGACGGTCCTGCAGGAAGCGCTAAAAGTTATATTGCTGTACTTGCTGCCTTGGAACTCTTTAAGGACAAAAAGATTAAGCATATAAACTATATACGCAGCGTAATTGAAAGCGCGTCTCGTAGCATTGGTGCATTGCCTGGTGAGGTTGACGATAAGTTTTTACCATATGCAATGCCATGTCTAGAAAAAATACGCGAGATTACAGACGAGAGTACTTGTCTGCAACTTCGCAATGCAAATGTTGTGAGTGCCACTCCAGTAAATTTTGTACGCGGTCTTACATTCAATGACAGTGTTGTGATTGTCGACGAGGCACAAAACCTAACACGTTCAGAGCTTGTAACGATACTTACTCGTTTCGGTAAAAATACAAAATATGTAATCTGCGGAGATCTTAAGCAGTCAGATATTGGTAAACTTTCAGGCTATCCAGATATTTATTCTCGATTTAACAATATATCTGCTGTAGAAAATAACATACACACCTTTAAGTTTGGAGATAGTGAAATTGTACGCAGCAAGATATTACGCTATATTGTACAGGTGCTTGAAGCATAAAAAAATAAACTTTTTTCACTTTTTTGGGGGTTTTCTATGGTTTTCTATATAGATAAATCTATGGTACATAGAAAACCCCAAAAAAGACAAGCATAAATAAGGACCTATCCAAACTATGCCCGAAGGTTCCGGAACGGATAAATAGTGTTGAGTTAATGCCAGATTAGACATTTTTCCTATTTCGTCGAGAATTTTATGCACTTTTGTGAAAAAGGTTGTGTACAAATCGTGAGTTTTGTGGTATAATAGTCATGTAAGCAACAATATGACACACCTCGAAACACTAAAGACTGACTTTGAGCTTCACCTCAAAAGTCGTGAAGCTCTGGTAGACGGTTCTGGCGGGTTTTTTATTAAACGAGCCGGTTATAATGTCGGTGCCGTTATTCATAGCTATGACGGCATCATACGGTCCTTGGAGGAAGAGATTGCCGGCATTGAGGCTAAAAAACGTAATAAGAAAACACCTGCATGAAAACACTACTAGAACGCATAGAAAATATGTCAAACCGCAATCATCGTAAATTGCTCTATATTGGTGCATTATTTGCACTCATTGGGGGCTCCCCTATTTTTGCCGCAATGCTGTGCTTGGTTGCATTTACACTTGAAGACTAATCTATGAAAAATACACTACAGAAACTAATCGCTCAGTTTAACGCTGATATTGCCTCTAATCTACAGGATATTGCTGAGATTTTGCCCGATGGCCGCTATGCTGAAGCACTTGACCTTCAAACTGAAAGCCTCACGCTCGAGAGAGTAGTTGATGTTTTAGAAAATGAGTTGAAGGAATTGGCTAGTGCTCAGTCTTAAGTCATATGAAAGTTATATCTAAGCCGCTGGCGTTTGCATTCATAGTTGCTTTTTTTGCAATTGTAGCACTTGGAATATATC